>ERZ781275.151-NODE-151-length-84713-cov-6.497118_pt1 | contig 84713 bp, 72 predicted proteins | sample MGYA00375853_ERZ781275 | MGnify/ENA primary metagenome ERZ781275 (study PRJEB29790, sample SAMN03653691) | human gut metagenome | host: Homo sapiens | place: USA: Dallas, Texas | collected 2012-07-23 | study: EMG produced TPA metagenomics assembly of the Gut...
CTGGTATCCGTGGGCCAGCGGGTGAAAAGCGGCGACGCGCTGGCGGTGATGGGCAGCACGGGCAACGCGTCGCTGGCAAGCCCGCCCTTTGCGCACTGCCATTTCGAGGTGCGGGCCACAGCCGCCGGGGCGGGGCTTGACCCAACGGCATACACCGGGCACCCCAACGCTGTGGGTACATATGGTGAAGCAATCGGCGAAACGGAGGAAAGCGACATGAAGTTTCTGGAAGTGACGAGCGGCAAATGTGAGGTGTTCACCGCGCCCGATGTGAATGCGGTGGACAAGCACTATAACGGCGGAAAGCTGACCGAGGGCGTGTGCTACCCGGTGCAGGCCGAGGTGGGCAGCTCCGGCGGGTACAGCTGGGTTCGCATCTTCGTGGCGGGAGTGCAGCGTTACGCCGCCGTGCTGGCCGACCGCTGTCGGTTGGTGACGCTCTCCCCGGGCGACACGTTCGCGGCCTGCGTGGCGCAGGGCGGTGATGCGGCCGGGCAGCGCGCGCAAAGGGACGGGCGGCAGGCGGGCGCGTACGCGCAGCGCACGGAGGCATCCGGCACCGCGCCGGGGGTGTAGGAGCGATGGAGAGCATCATCGTCGCGCTCATCACGGGCGTGCTGTCCCTGGTTGGCGTGGTAATTACCAATACGGCGGCCGCCCGGCGAACAGAGAACAAGATCACCACAGCGCAGGCCGTGACGGACACAAAGCTGGACGAGCTGACGCGGGAGGTGCGGGAGCACAACGGCTTTGCCCGGCGCATGCCCGTTGTGGAGGAACAGATCAAGGTGGCGAACCACCGCATCAGCGATCTGGAAAAATGGATGGAGGGAAAATAATTATGGATATTTCTGTATTTGGGCTGGGCACCGTCGCAGCCATCACCGTGCTGTGCTATCTCGCCGGTACAGGCGTGAAAACCACGCCGCTGGACAACAAGTACATACCGGTCATCTGCGGCGGCACTGGCCTTGTGCTTGGCCTTGTAGCCCTGTATGCGGGCATGCCGGAGTTCCCGGCGACGGATCCCATCACGGCGGCGGCTGTCGGCGTGGTGTCCGGACTTGCGGCCACGGGCATCAATCAGGCCGTGAAGCAGCTGGGGAAAACCGAATAGAAAAAGGACACAGGCCCGCCCGGCGTGATGCGGGCGGGCCGTTTTGGAAAGGAGTAAAAAAATATGCTTATGGGCGATTGGGGAAGCTATAAAAAAAAGGATTCCAGTGGCTTAACTCAAACATTATTGCCGAATGGTGTAATATTATGGGAAAATCCAAATGGTATAAGCGAGCCAATTAAGTCGTTTGGAGATTTAGATACATCTAACAACAACGCGAACCAACCCCCCGCAAACACCACCACTCCCCCCCCCCACCGCCGCCGACCATTACGCCGCCATGCTTGCCCAGGTGCAGGCGGCACAGGATGCGGCGGCGCGGCGTGCGGAAGAATTGGCCCGGCAAAAACAGCAGGCGGCGCAGGCCGCCTATGACAAAAACATGGGATACCTGAACAGTGCATACGCGAACCGCAGCAATTTGCTTCAGCAGAACTACAACGATGCTTTGGCACAGCTGCAGGCCAGCTATGACAGCGGTGCGCGCGGGGTGAACCAGAACGCCGACAGCGCCCAGCAGCAGGCGTATATCAACTATATGATGAGCAAGCGTGACCTTCCCCAGGCGCTGGCGGCGCAGGGGCTGACGGGGGGCATGTCGGAAAGTGCGCTGGCGGGCATGTACAATTCCTACGGAAACAACCGAAACACGATTGACCGCGGGCGCAACGAAAGCCTTGCAGCGCTGCTTGACACCTTGAACAGCAATCGATCTTCGGCGCTGCAGAGCTACAACAGCCAGCTTTCGGCGGCCGAGCAGCAAAAAATGGCATACCAGATGCAATTGGAGCAGGCCCTCGCCAACGGCAGCGCCGAAATTCTGCAAAACAAGTATGATACGCTGCAGAATCTGGACAACGCCTATGCACAGCAGATTCTTGCCTTGCAGCAGGCGGCGGCCCAGGCGGCGCAGAAACGCTGGTAGCCGATGCAAACGGCGGCCAGGAAGGCGTGTCCGGAAAGCCGCCGGCGGAAAAAATGAGCATTCCTTGCCGCCGGTTTCCCGGAGATCCCGCCGGGATTTGCGGCGGCCTGCCCTGAAACAAAAGCGGAGCCCGCCGCTGCACGACCCGCAAACCGGCCGGAGCGGACCCGGGCACAGTGCGGCGTGCCTGTGCCCGCACCGCGGGAAGCCGCTGCTATGGCTCGACGGCTGTTGTAAACCGTATTGGGAATGGACGTCTTTCCCGCGCGGCGACACGGTCTTGCTTCCGGGCTCCCCTGCAAAGCTGCCCCATACCTTTTTCGAGGATCCGATGGCGTGTGCGCCGTATTCCGTCAACTTGATGGGTGCGCGCACGCGCCGGCATGCCTCCGCGATGGACGCCGTCCCGCATCCGCTGCCGTCCGTGATGTTCCCGACTGTACCCGGGCTTTCAGGCGTGATGCCTGCAAAAGAAATTCCGCTGTCCGATATCGTGGTCTGGTACACCTGCCCGGCCGTCTTTCCAATGGGGCCGTGAAAATTCGGCGGACGGGGAGAAGCAGCGGCTTTTACGTCGCGTGCCGGGGCAAAAAAATGCCGCCGGACGGTACGCGGAAAAGCGAAGGCCCTGCGGAACGGGAATTTCTCTGCCGGCGGTTGGGGCGGCCGGTACTGGGCGGCTGCCCGCGGGCGGAGGCAAAGCAGCGGGCCTTTCCAAAGCGGGAAATGCCGGCGCCGGTGCGCGGACGGTTCCTCCGCATTTTTTACACAGAAGCAGAAGTGTGCGCCCATACCTGATGCAAAGCGCCCCGGACATTTGTCCGGGGCGGCGGTGTTTTTATTTAAAGGTCGTCGGGCAGGCAGCGGTGCTTCAAAAGATAAAGTTTGGCCGCGTCCACGGTGCTGAAATCCAGCGGGACGCCGAAAACGTACGTTAAAAATTCGCTCCAGGCCTGCGCGTCGTCCGCTGCCACCTTACAGTGCCGTACAGAGGCGGCGGGCCAGGAGATATAGCTTCTGTATCGAAGATCGGATTCAAAACAGTCTAATTCTTTTGCGAAATACTGATACAAATCCACTTGCTGCCCGTCTCCTTTCGATTTCCCTGTTTTTCAGTATAACAAAGCATTTTCAAATAATCAATCTAAAAACGCGAAAAACCCGTTTTAAAATGGTTATTTGACAAAGCTATTAACGATACTCTTATTACGGGAGGCGGTCTTGTGGAATACGATCTGCAATTGATCGGCGCGCGGCTGCAGGCAGCGCGCAAAGCAAAAGGATATACGCAGGATTATGTGTCTGCCCGTGCGGATATCACTGAAAAATTTCTCAGCCAGATCGAGCGGGGGAAGGCGGGACTTTCCGTTCAAACGCTGATCGCGCTGTGCGATATTTTAGAAATCACGCCGAATTATGTGCTGCTGCCGGACGCCGCGCGCGTGCTGGAGGAGCCGATTGGCCCTTTGCTGAAGGGCATGAGCCAGCGGCAGCTTCAGGACGTGGAGGAGATGGTGCGCATTTTTGTGCGCAACTGCCGCCACGAGGAAAAGGGCAGGCCCAGGGGCGGGCGCAGAAACATGCGGTGAACGCCCGCCGGGCCGTAACGAGGCCCGTGCAGGCAGCGCGCTGGCCGCACGGGCTTTGAGGGCTTTTGCGCAAAATCGGGCGCGGCGTTTCGCCGCGCGAAACGACCCGGTGCGGTTTGTCCGCTTCGCGGCCATGGCTTCGCCACCCCGCACCGCTCTTTTGCCGTCCCGTCACGGCTGCGCCGCGCCGGGTCCCCAACGGCAAAACCACGGCGCTTGTCGCCATTCGGCTCCATTTCGCCTGCGGCGAAACCGCGCGGCAGGTTACCGGCCCCACCGGGGCCGGTATTTCCGCACTTTTGCCCGGCACGATTGTAAATCGGCCGGGTTTTCTTTATAATAAGAGGCAGGATTCCTATCATACATAAAGGGGCGCTTTTTATGGCGTATATTGACTGTAAGCTGAAATCGCAGATCCTCGGGACCACCGTGGGCGTGAAGCTGTATTTTCCCACAGACCTGCCCGCCGATGTGGGCTATACCGTGAAAGGTGTGCTGACGCTGCTGCACGGCTATACCAACAGCGGAGACGACTGGATGCAGATGACGGCCGCGCCGCGCTACGCGGCGGACAACGGTTTGGTGCTGGTAATGCCGGACTGCGGCAACTCGTTTTACCAGAACATGATGCACGGCGGCGCCTATAAGACCTTTGTCACGGAAGAGCTGCCCATGCTGCTGGGCCGTATGTTCAAGCTGCCGGCGCGCAGGGAACAGAATTTTATCGCGGGGCTTTCCATGGGAGGCTACGGCGCGCTGTTTCTGGGCCTTTCCCGGCCGGACCTGTACGCGGGCTGCGCCAGCTTTTCCGGTGCGGTGGACCTTTCGATGATGCTGGCGGACCCCGCGGCGCCCGGCGTGCGAGAGGTGTTCGGCCCGGTGTTCGGCGATGGGCTGCTGCTGCCAAAAAGCAGCGACCTGCGGGTGCTGGCCCAGCGGGTGGCCGCGCTGCCGGCCGCGCAGCAGCCAAAGGTGCTGCTGACGAACGGCCTGCAGGACGTGGAGCCGTATTTCATTCTGCAGCAGAACGACGCCATGCATAAATTCCTGAAGCCTCTGGGGCTTGCCGGCTACCGCCGCCTGCAATGGAACGGCGTGCACGAATGGAATTTCTGGGACCGCAGCCTTGTGTACGCCATCGATTATTTCCTGAACAACGGCTACGCCGCAAAAAAACTGAACGACTGGCGCAGCGCCGCGGTGGTATCCTGACGCGCGCGCCCGTTTCAAAAAGGAGAAGCTCATGCAATCACCACTTGCCGACCGTCTGCGCCCGCGCACCCTTGCCGAGGTGTGCGGCCAGCAGCATCTGCTCGGCCCGGGGCGCGTGTTCCGCAAGGCCATCGAAAGCGGCCGCGTGCCCAATATGATCTTCTACGGCCCGTCCGGCGTGGGCAAAACCACCGTGGCGCGCATCATTGCCGAAAACAGCGGCATGCGCCTGCATAAGCTGAACGGCACCAGCGCGGGCACGGGGGACATCAAGGCCGTCATGGCCGAGATCGGCACGTTTCAAAGCCGGAACGGCCTGCTTTTGTATCTGGACGAGATACAATATCTGAACAAAAAGCAGCAGCAGAGCCTGCTGGAATGCATGGAGGACGGAACGGTCACGCTGATCGCCTCCACCACCGAGAACCCGTATTTTTATATTTACAACGCGCTGCTCTCCCGCGCAACGGTGTTTGAGTTCAAGCCCCTGACGCCGGAGGACGTGCGCCGCGGGCTGGAGAACGCTCTGCATAAGCTGGAGGAGCTGGACGGCGTGCGCATTGAAGCGCAGCCGGAGGCGCTGGACGCGCTGGCGGCGGCCTGCGGCGGCGACATGCGCAAGGCGCTGGGCAGCCTGGAGTTTGCCGTGGCGGGCGCCGCCGAGACGGACGGCGCAAAGCGGCTGACAACAGAGGCCGTGCGCCAGGTGGCGCAGCGCTCCAGCCAACGCTACGACAAAAGCGACGACATGCACTACGACTGCATCTCGGCGCTGCAGAAAAGCATTCGAGGCTCGGACCCGGACGCCGCCGTGCATTATCTGGCGCGCATTCTGGAAGCCGGGGATCTGCTGTCGGCCTGCCGGAGGCTGCTGGTCATCGCGGCGGAGGACGTGGGCCTTGCGTACCCGCAGGCCATTCCCATCGTGAAGGCCTGCGTGGACAGCGCCCTGCAGCTGGGCCTGCCGGAAGCGCGCCTGCCGCTGGCGGACGCGGCCGTGCTGATGGCAACCGCGCCCAAAAGCAATTCGGCGCACAACGCCATTCTGGCCGCGGAACAGGACCTGCGCCGGGGCAAAACCGGCCCGGTGCCCCGCCAGCTGCAGAACAAGCATTTCGACGGCGAGGACGCGGCGCAAAAGGGGCAGAATTATCTGTACCCGCACGATTATCCGGGCCATTGGGTGAAGCAGCAGTACCTGCCGGACGCGCTGGCGGGCGTGCGCTACTACGAATACGGACAAAACAAAAACGAGCAGGCCGCGAAGGCTTACTGGGACAAAATCAAGAAGTAAGGGCCCGGCAGGCCGGGGCGGAGGCCGGAAGAGCACCGCCTGCGCCTGCGGCGCGGGCGGCGGGAGGCCGCCGGGAACAGGCGCGTGAAATACGATTTTTGGAGAAATACAATGAGTAAAAGCAAAATACTGAGTAACCCGTGGGTGGTGGCCGTGCTGGCGCTTTTTTGTGCGGCGCTGTGGGGCAGCGCGACGCCTTTTATAAAAATAGGCTATGAACTGATCCTGCCGGAAAAAAACGTGCCGTCCACAATTTTATTTGCCGGGGTGCGGTTTTTCTTTGCGGGCGTTATCACTGTTTTGATCTACAGCATCGCCAGCGGAAAGCTGCTGTACCCCCAAAAAGCCAATATCGGTAAAATTGCACAGGTAAGTGTTTTTCAAACGGTTTTGCAGTACATCTTTTTTTACGTGGGGCTTGCCAATACCTCGGGTGTAAAAGGCACGATTTTAAGCGGGACCTCCGCGTTTTTTTCACTGCTGATCGCAAGCCTTATTTTCAAACAGGAAAAATTGACGCCCGGGAAAATCATAGGCTGTATTTCAGGCTTTGCGGGAATCATCTTTGTGAATTTAAACGGTTTGGATTTTACCATGAATTTTACGGGAGACTGCTTTGTGCTTTTTTCGGCTGTTGCACTGGGCTTTTCCTCTGTATTGATGAAAAAATATTCCAAAGATGAAAATCCTGTTGTGATAAGCGGATACCAGTTTATTATGGGCGGCATTGCAATGGTGCTGATCGGCCTTGTGTTTGGGGGTAAGATCGTTGTAAGCGGGGGAAAGGCGCTGGGCGTTTTAACCTATTTATCGTTCCTCTCCGCAGCGGCATATGCCATTTGGGGCGTGCTCCTGAAAAACAACCCGGTTTCCAGGGTCACTGTTTACAGTTTTATGACCCCCGTTATGGGCGTTCTGCTTTCCAATTTGCTGCTTACGGAGCAAAACGGCGTTTCCGCCTTGAATTTGGTCGTTACGCTTGTGCTTGTGTGTGCGGGAATTCTTATTTTGAATTACAAAAAGGCGTGACGGGACCGGAGAGGCTGATTTTGCCGGCCTGCGCCGCAGGCGGCTGTTGGGGCGGGGGCAAAAAAAGGGCGCGCCGCACGGAAAATCCTCGGGGCGGAAAGTTTTTCGCCGCGTCTCTCGTTTTATGATTGAGCGCCGGGCGACCGGCACCGCAGCGGCCGCGGCACAAAGGCGTGTTTTCTTACGTCAGCACGCCGGAGGGCCCGGCGTATGGCCTAAGGCAAGGCCGCACAATTCACGGCTGACGCCTGAAGCGTCGCCTCGCTTGCAGATTTTCCGGCAACTGTCACAAAAATGCTCGCGAATACACAAAGTATTCGCCGCGCTTTTTGTTTGACCTGCCAAAAAACCGGTCGGCGCGCTTCGGCTCTTAGAATTGTGCGGTATTGCCCTGAATTTTAGGGCGCATGCCGCGCCGGAGGAAAATCCATGACAAATGATCGGATCGGGAACATCATCGCTTCGCTGACGCTGGAGGAAAAAGCATCCCTGGCCAGCGGAAAGAGCTTTTGGGAGACGCAGGACATCCCGGCCAAGGGCGTGCCTTCCATATGGCTGGCGGACGGCCCGCACGGCCTGCGCAAGGAGGACCGTCTGCACATCCGTGAGAACGGCGGCCACAGCGTGAAAGCAACGTGCTTTCCCACTGCGTCGGCGCTGGCCTGCGCGTGGAGCCCCGCGCTGGCGCGCAGGGTGGGCGCGGCCATCGGCCGGGAGTGCAGGGCCCACGGCGTGGCCGTTGTTTTGGGGCCGGGCGTCAACATCAAGCGCAGCCCGCTGTGCGGGCGCAACTTTGAATACTATTCCGAGGACCCGCTGCTGGCGGGCAAGCTGGCCGCCGGGTTCATCCGCGGGGCCGAGGGCGAGGGCGTGGGCACCAGCCTCAAGCATTTTGCCGTGAACAATCAGGAGACGCTGCGCATGAGCGTCTCCGTCGAGGTGGACGAGCGGGCGCTGCACGAGCTTTATCTCCGGCCGTTTGAAATAGCGGTGAAGGAGGGCGCGCCCTCCACCGTGATGTGCAGCTACAACCGCATCAACGGCGTTTATGCCAGTGAGAACCGCATGCTGCTCACCCGCATCCTGCGGGAGCAGTGGGGCTTTGACGGCCTTGTGATGAGCGACTGGGGCGCGGTATACCGCCGCCCGGCGGGCGTGGCCGCGGGGCTGGACCTGGAAATGCCCTCCTCCGGCGGCGTGACGGACCGGGAGATCGTGCGGGCCGTGCGCGCGGGCAGGCTGGACGAGGCGGCGCTGGACGCGCTGTGCGCCCGGGTGCTGCGCCTGGCGCTGGCCCATGCGCCGCAGCGCAAAAAGGCGTATCCCGCGCCCGTGCACAATGTGGCGGCGGTGCGCCGCATGCTGGACAGGCACCACGCGCTGGCCGTGCGCGCCGCGCGGGAGAGCGCCGTGCTGCTGAAGAATGAAGGCCGCGTGCTGCCGCTGGCGCCGGACGCGAAGGTGGCGGTCGTCGGCGCGCTGGCGGGCAGGCGCTGCCGGTATCAGGGCGCGGGCTCCAGCCTCATCAACGCCCACGGCAGGCCGGATTTCCTGCACGCGTTGGTGCGCGGCGGCTGCAGAGACGCCGCGTATGCGCCCGGCTATGACCCGGACAGCGAATGCGTGGACGCAAAGCTGGAGGAAAAGGCGCTGAACGCCGCCCGGGGCGCGGACACGGTGCTGCTGTTCCTGGGCCTGACGGACCTGTTCGAGACCGAAGGCTACGACCGCGCCCACATGCGCCTGCCGTTCAACCAGCTGCACCTGCTGGACCGCCTGGCCGGGGCGGGAAAAGACGTGGTGGTGGTGCTGGCGGGCGGCAGCCCCGTGGAAACGCCGTGGCTGCCCAGGGCGAAGGCCGTGCTGTACACGGCGCTGGGCGGCGAGGGCGTGGGCGAAGCCGTGTTCCAGCTTTTGTACGGCAGGGCGTGCCCGGCGGGCAGGCTGGCGGAGACGTGGCCCAAAAGGCTGGAGGACACGCCCGCCGCGCGCCACTGGCCCATGGGGCCGGACGCCGTTACCTACAACGAAAGCATTTATGTGGGCTACCGCTATTACGACAAAGCGCATGTGGACGTGCGCTTTCCCTTCGGCTACGGGCTGAGCTATACGTCCTTTGCGTATTCGGGCCTTACGCTTTCCCGCAAGGTGCTGGCGCCGGGCAAGGCCATCGAGGTGCTTTTCACGGTGGAAAATACGGGCGCGATGGCGGGCGTGGAGACCGCGCAGGTGTACGTGGCCCACCGGAATTCCGCCGCGCACCAGCCCGTGCGCACGCTGGCGGGCTTTGCCCGTGTGGCGCTGAAGCCGGGCGAGCGCAAAACGGTCTGTGTGACGCTGCCGCCCAGCGCGCTGGAGTTTTATGATGTGGCGCGCCATGCGTTCGTGGTGGAGGCGGGCCGTTATGAGGTGTCCGTGGGGCGGCACAGCCGCTGTTTGCTGCTGCACGCCGCTTTTACGGCGCGGGGCGAAACGGTGGCGCTGCCGCCCGCCCACAGCGCCGGGGGGCCGTACGGCTCGTTTGCGGACAACACGTTCCCGGACGCGGCGTTTGCCGCCATCCACACGCGGCCGCTGCCACGCAACCAAAAGCCCGTCCGCGGCGAATACACCCAGACGACGGTGCTGGGCGACATGCTGGACAGCCGCACGGGGCGCGCGCTGCACGCGCTGGCTTTGTGCGCGGCGCGGCTGGGCATGCATTTTTCCAACAACCCGGCGGTGAACCGCCGGGTGTGCGAGATGACGGTGCGCGACCTGCCGTTTAAAAACCTGGTGCTCAACACCAGCGGCATCATCCGCTACCCCGCGGCCGAAGCATTGCTTGCGCTGGCCAACGGCAGGCTGTTTTCGCGCGGCGGGACGGTGCGGGCGGAGCGCGGCCGGAGCCGGAAGGGATGACGTATATGACAAAAGAGGAAATATGGGCCGCCGCGCTGCGGCAGTCCGCCGTTGATCTGAATTGCAGCCCGGAGGACTTCGGCCGGGAGCACAGCGTGGTGGTGCGCTCCGCGCCCCATGCCGGGGCGCGGAAATATCTGTCGCTGCCCTTTTTCTGCGACCTTGTCTCCTACGGCGGCAACGTGGTGGCTTCCGTCGCGCCCGAGGCCGAGGCAGCCGTGCGGGCCTATGTGGAGCGGTATGCGCCCGAGCATTGCTTTGAAACGCCGAACATGAACGTGCTGGCGGACGCGCTGCGTCCCTTCGGCATGCGGATATGCTTCATGGCGGAATATTTTCTGCCGGATGTTTCCCGCATGCGGCAGTGGGATTGCGGGTATGCGCTGAAGGTGCTGGGGCCTGCGGACTTCGCGGGCCTGTACCGGCCGGAATGGAGCAACGCTCTGTGCGAAAAACGGAGGGAATTGGACGTGCTGGCCGTGGGCGCGTACGACGGCGCAAGGCTGGTGGGCCTGGCCGGCTGTTCGGCGGATTGTGAAAGCATGTGGCAGATCGGCGTGGACGTGCTGCCCGGATACCGCCGCCGGGGCGTTGCCGCCGCGCTGACGTCCCGCCTTGCGGCCGAAACGCTTGCCCGGGGAAAGGTGCCGTTTTACTGCGCCGCGTGGTCAAACATCAAATCGGTGCGCAACGCCGTGAAATGCGGCTTTGTGCCTGCCTGGGCCGAGCTGACGGCAAAGCCCGAGGCGTTTGTGCGGGAGCTGAACGGGCAGTGACGCGCCGCGCGCCCGGCCGCGGCCCGCGGGAATATTGGGAGGCGGCGCAAGGGCGGCCTGTAAAAAGAAAAGAGAGGGTCATACCATGCAATGGAAAGAGCTTTATGACAAAGCCGCGGAGAAGCTGGCCCCCCGCGCGGTCTCGCCGTTCATCGAGGCCGGCGGCGTGGCCGCCGCCATTCTCACCGCGGCGGGAAATGTTTACACCGGGGTGTGCATCGACACCGCCTGTACGCTGGGCATGTGCGCGGAGCGCAGCGCCATCGCCAATATGATCACGAACGGGGAGAGCCGGATCGTTCGGCTGGTGTGCGTGATGGGGGACGGGCGCGTGGGAATGCCCTGCGGCGCGTGCAGGGAATTCATGATGCAGCTGGATAAGGACAGCCCCGGCCTTGAAATACTGGCGGACGCCGAAACCGGGAAAACGGTGCGTTTGCGGGAGCTGATGCCGCACTGGTGGGGCGCGGAGCGGTTCCGGTGACCCTGCGCGGCGGCAGGCCGCTGGCTTTGACGGGGCGGGACGGGCCGCACGGCCGGAGCGTGGGATAACGCGCGCTGTTCATGTGCGCTGAAGAAGACGGTACAGAGAACAGGAGGATGGCTGTGACGTTTCATAAAATCGACATGCAGGCGTGGGAACGGAAAAAGAGATATGAGCATTATGCCGAAGCGGTGCCCTGCACATACAGTATGACGGTGGCGCTGGATGTCACAAAACTGTTGTGCGGGGTGCGGAAAAAGGGGCTGCCGTTTTTTCCCGTGGTCTTATATGGGCTTGCACGGGAGGTCAACCGGCATGCGGAATTTCGGATGGCCCAGGATGAAATGGGAAATGTGGGATATTACAGCCACTGCGACCCCTGTTATACGGTTTTCCATAAGGAGACAGAAAGCTTCACGGAGGTTTGGACGGCATACGATGCGTCGCCTGCGGTGTTTCTGGCGCGGTATCGGGAGGATATGGCGCGGTACCGGAATGCTCCGGAGCTTTCAAAGCCGCCCGCAGGCAAAAACCTGTTCAACGTGTCCTGCATTCCCTGGTCGAGCTTTACAGGCTTCAACCTGAATTTGCAGAACGGATATGACTATTTCCTGCCGATTTTCACGATTGGAAAATATTTTTCCGATGGCGGGAAAATGCGCCTGCCGCTGGCTGTGCAGGTACACCATGCGGTGTGCGACGGATACCATCTTTCACGGTTTATAAACGGGCTTCAGACATGGATGGACGCTTTTCCGCAGGAGCTAGAACAGGAGATAGAACAGCAGCCCGGGAAGCCGCCGCGTTGAGCGGCGCTTCCCGGGCTGCTTTATCTGTGCCGGATAAACTTTTTGTGCAGGTCACACTTCCGGAAAATCCGGGCCGAAATCGTCCATCAAAACCTCGTCCGCGTACAAAGCGGGAAACCAGGCGTTTTCTGCAAGGTTTTCATACACGTTTTCGCTGGTGGCAGTTTGGCCGTCCCTTCGGGCCTGCTCCACATGGCCGTGGGCCTTGTGCTGCTTGCCGTGGGCGCTGGGCTGCCCGTGCCGGTTTTGGCTTTCCTTGTTGGTTTGGTTTTGCATTTTAAACACCCCCGTGCTGTTATTGTGCGCAGGGGGGCGCGGGATACGCAAGGCAATTTCTTCCGGAAAGCGCGTCCCTTTGCCGGGCGCGGGTCAATCGTCGCCGCCGTCCTCCTCTTCGGCGGCTTCGCCGCTTTCCCCGTCGTCCGCGCTGCCGTCCGGCGCGTCTGCCCCTGCGGCCTCCTCCGCCTGGGCGGCCAGGCGCGCGGCTTCGGCCTTCGCGGCCTCGGCCTCAATGTCGATGTCCTCGTCCAGATACAGCGCCCGCCGTTTGGCGTGCAGCTTTTCCAGCTCTCGGGCCTGTTCTTCCTTGACTTTTTCGGCCTGCTTTTTGTAGGCGCGCACGGCGCGGCGCGCGCTGACCACGCAGACGCCGATCATCACGGCGGCCATGGCCAGATACAGCCAGGAAAGCCATGTCCAGGACGCAAAGGGAACGGAAAAGGCCGTCAGGCCGCATTGCAGGGCCATATACGCGGCCGCGATGGTGAGGATCACCGATAAAAACATGTTTTTCACCTCATTGATTTTTTGCGCGGCCGCACAGGGCCGCAAATTACAACATATCCCATTATAGCCGGGATTTGTGAACAAGAAAAGCCCCCCTTTTGCCTTTTGAACAGGTTTAGGCTATAAATAACCTCCCTTTGCCGAAATTGACGGAGGGGCAGATTCATGGACGGCAAGCCCGGCAAACCGGAATTGTTATTTAGATTTTGGGAATCAGACCAATTTTGGCCAATCCATTGTATATTCCTTCCTCATCATTATTTTCTGTTACATTGGGAAATCTACTTTTCAATTCTTCCGGCGCATTACCCATCAGAAAAGGCATGGCTACGGTTTCTAACATTTCAACGTCATTATAGTGGTCGCCAAACGCAATTGTATTTGACAAGGAAATATCCCACATTTCACATAGTTCTTTAACTGCATTGCCTTTCGTCACACCATCCTGCATAATCTCCAATAATATATTTGAGGATTTAACGATTGATAACGATGAAAATTTCTCTTTTAATTTCTGTTCAATATCAAGAATACTATCTGGATTGCACATGCAAAGGATTTTTCCAACGTCTGCATTATCAGATAGTATATCAATAGTACCCGCTATTGCTTTTGCTTGGACAATATTTTCTTCGCGCACAATGCGAGGGTCGCTTTTATCCTTTACGATCCATGTGTCCTTTGAATAGATATTCCATGAACAATCAAATTGATTTATTTCTATAAATTCAATCACCCTTTCGGCAAGGTCCCGTGAAAAGCCTTTTGAGTATAAAACTTTTTTGTTCTCATCCAAAATCAAGGCGCCGCTGTAGGAGATAACAGGACATTTAAACCCGTATTTTTCTTGTATAGGATAAATTCCAGAGGGACTTCTTGCGGATATGATAACAAACGGGATGCCCTGCTGTTGAAGTGATTTTATTGCTGACAGTGTGCCCGGTAACACTTGATGTCTGGTATTTAGAAGTGTTCCATCCACATCACTGAATACAATTTCATAATTCATAACATTCCTCCTGAAAATTATGATTTAAAGACTTATTTACCTATATATCATATTTTCCCGCTTTATTCAATGCATCGTGAAATGGGACGAAGCTGAAGCCATCCGTCCAAGGGGGAATCGGGAGAAGAAAAGTCCCGCATTGCATTTTTTCCGCCGCGCCCTTATACTGAAAGCAGGAATACTGCACGGGCGCGGCGCGCCCGTGGGAAACGGAAAAGGGGAATCGTTATGGAATACCGTTCTTACAGGGATACGGACTGCCGCCCTTCGCTGCTGGGGCTGGGCTGTATGCGCCTGCCCACGCTGGAGCCGGGCGGCACCGCCATCGACTACGCGCGCGCCGGGGCGCTGGTGGACGAGGCCGTGCGCGGGGGCATTACCTATTTTGACGTGGCGTATCCGTACCACGGCGGCGGCGCGGAAAAATTCATCGGCGCGGCGCTGGAAAAATATCCGCGGGAATCGTTTTACCTGGCAACGAAGATGCCGCTGTGGAAGCTGGAAACGCAGGAGGATATGGAGCAGGTGTTCAACGAGCAGCTGGCCAACTGCCGTGTGGACTATTTTGATTTTTACCTGTGCCACGCGGTGGACGCCGAACGGTTCGAGAAGATCCGGCGCATCGGCGCGTTTGAATTTCTGGCGCAGAAAAAGGCCGAGGGGAAGATCCGCCGCCTGGGCTTCTCGTTCCACGACAAGCCCGCCGTGCTGCGCGCGATATGCGCCGCCTACCCGTGGGATTTTGCCCAGCTGCAGCTGAATTATCTGGACTGGACCGTGCAGCGCGCCCGGGAGCAGTACGAAATATTGCAGGAATACGGCCTGCCGTGCATCGTGATGGAGCCTGTGCGTGGCGGCGCGCTGGCTTCCCTGTGCCCGGAGGCCGAGGCGGTGCTGAAGGCGAAGGCGCCCGACCGCAGCATTGCGTCCTGGGCCATCCGCTTCGCGGCCAGCCTGCCGGGCGTGCTGGTGGTGCTTTCGGGCATGAGCAGCGAGGAACAGCTTGCGGACAACCTTGCCGCGATGTCGCCCTTCCAGCCGCTGACAAAGTCCGAGCAGAACGCGCTCACCCGGGCCGTGCGCATCGACAAGCGGGCCCAGCGCATCCCCTGCACGGGCTGCCGGTACTGCATGCCCTGTCCGTTCGGGGTGGATATTCCCGGCCTGTTCAAAGCGTACAACCGCTGCGCCGCGGCGAAAAGCACCGGCCGCTTTTTGAAAGAGAGCGGGGATATCCCCGCCGCCGCCCGCCCGGCCGCCTGCCGCGCCTGCGGCAAGTGCGCCCGGGTGTGCCCGCAGCACATCGGCATCCCGGAGGAGATGGCAAAGCTGCGCGCGCTGGAGGAAAAGCTGCGGGAAAAATAATTCCCGCAGGGCACAAAAAGCCTCATGCAGACGAACTGCATGAGGCTTTTTTCGGGCTTGCCGTGCAAAGCGGCAAAAACGGCCGGGCGGGGCCGTTTTTGCCCGCAGGCTTAAAAGGACGGGCGGGCGCCCGGCCGCGCCGGCAAAACAGCGCCGCGGCCGCTGCTTTGGCGGGGGTCAGGGGCGGCTTTCCCGCCGGAGCGTGGTGGGCGTGCGGTTCTCCAGCTTTTTGAACACCCGGATGAAGTTGATGTCGCTGGAAAAGCCCACGGTCTGGGCGATGTCCTTGATGTTCATATCGGTGTTCAGGATCAGGCTCTTGGCCTGGTCCACCCGCAGGCGGTTGATGTACTGGATGATGCTGACGCCGTAGGTGGCCTTGAACGTGGTGGACAGATAGGAGTTGCTGACGTTGAGCTGCTCGGAGACGAGATAAAGGCCCATCATCGGGTCTGCAAAATTTTCGTCGATGATGCGCTTGGCGCGCACGGCCACGGGCTCCTTGTCCTCGGCGCCCGGCGCGGCGGCCTGTACCAGAACGGCCAGCGCGTGCTGGGCCTGGCGGCGCTGGGCGTGGGGCGGGCCGGCGGCCGTCAGCGCGCGCACCTCCTGCGCGGCGCGGGCCTCGGGCAAAGCGGCGCGCAGCGCGTCCGCCAGCAGATTGTCCACGGCGCTCTGCCGCATGGCCTCGGTGCCGGCGGGCGCGCCCGCGTACAGGTATTCGGTATAAAGGCGCTCCATCAGCTGCTGGGCCTGGGCAAACTGCTTTTCGTAAATGCGGTGGCTGAATGCCTGCATCACGCCGGGGTCGCCGCAGTCCGCGCGGGTAAGGCGGGGCGTATAGCGGTTCACCGGGTGGCGGGCCGAGGGCGCCTCGCAGCGCAGCGCCAGCAGCGCGCAGTTGTAGCTGGTCAGGATGTCCGTCATGCTGCCGTAGCAGGGGCCGACGCCCGCGTGGGCGGGCCGGGCGGGAAAGGCCTGGTCCAGCAGCGCGCGGGCAAGGGCCTCGGCCTGGCTGTCGGGCAGGCATTCCTCCGCGTTCAGCAGCACCACGTAGCGGCCGCCGTAAGCGGATACCAGCCCCTCGTGCCCCAGCTCGGCCAGCGTGCCGTGCAGCAGGCCGGGCTCCGGCCCGGCGTCCGGGACGCTGCGCTCGGTGCCGGCCAGCACCAGCACCTGATAGGTGGGATGCTCGAAGCTCACTTCGTAGCGCTTGGCCGCGGCGAAGATCGCGTTTTCGCTGTGCAGGCCGCCGCGCAGGACGGTGCTCAGGAACAGGCCGTTCAGCAGCGTCTGGTGCTCCTGCATCAGCTCTTCGCTCTTGTATTTTTCCGTCATCATCTGTTCGATCTTGTTGGTGATGAACTGGTATTCGTCCTGCGCGCCGGAGCCCTGCGCCCCCAGCGCGGCCAGCAGCTTTTCCATAGGCTTCGCGTTGCGGCGGCTGATGAACACGCTGGCCGCCACGCCCGCGGCCAGGCAGCACACCGCGCCCGCCACGCACACGGCCAGCGTAAAGCGCACCGTGCGCAGCAGGCCGCGCGCGGAATACACGCTCACATAATCCAGCCCGGGCAGGGCGGAGGCATTGAAAAACGCAAAGCTGCCGCCGCTTTCGGGGCTGGCCTGCGGGTCCGCGCACCAGGCCGCATAAAGCCCGGGCGTGTCCTCCAGCAGCGCCATATTGCCTGTGGCGGCCACCAGCTGCCCGTCCAGCAGCACCCCTGTGGCGGAGTCTCCGGGCAGGCCTGCCGCGTCGAAGGCGCGCAGCAGCTCCTCCCGGTCTATCTCGATCACAACGACCGCCGCAATCTCGCCCGTCATGCGCATCTCGCGCACATAGCACAGGCGTTCGTCCTTGGGCATCTGCAGCAGCATGAAGCGCGTGTCATGGCTTTTCGTCAGCTCCGCGAGCCATGCGTCATAGCCCTCGCGCTGCGGCACGCCCTGCAGGGCGTAATAGGAGGCGGCCTCGAAGCAGCCCATATTGCCTACCACAAGCCCCGTGCGCGGGTAATAGAGGTATACACCCCGGGCGAGCTTGTTCGTGACGAGAAAATCCCGCAGCGTGACGGAAAGCTGGTACGCCTGCGCGGGCAGGGTGCCGGGCAGCTCCCGCAGGTTTTTGAGCAGCGTGTTGGCGTGCGTGATCTCAATGGTAGTGGAATAGCGGTGCAGCTCCTCCAGGCGGGTATCGACGCTTTTCTGCACATAAGCCGTCAGGGCGGTGTTGGTCTCCACCACCGTGCGCTCCAGCACATGCAGGACATACAGGCACAGCAGCGAGCAGAGCAGCAGGCACGAAAGCACTACGGCCAGAATGGAGCGCAGCCAGCGCATGGTATGTTTTTTGCGGTGCGGCACAAAACGCGCCCCCTTTTCCGTTTCCTCCGGTATCCGGATAGGACTATTCTATCATAAAACCGTGCCGGAGTAGAAATTGATTTTTTTTGGCCCCTTTTTCCCATCGGGAGGCCGAAATTGGAAGATTTGTTAATCCAAAGCCCGTTCCATCTAAAAAAATGTAAGTGAAAGACAAATAAGGTTTGGTTAATATGCATAAAACGAACGGTGAAAAATAGACGCTGGTTATGCATATAGGAAAAATTGTAAGTTTACAGCAAGATGGGCTTTCGGCTACCATGAAAGCATGGAAGGGGAGCGCGGAGGACGTTCCCGGCGGGACACCGCCTTCCACATCAAGTAAAACAGGAGGAAAGAACTATGAAAAAACTGCTCAGCATCCTTTTGGCGCTTGTACTGGCCACGGGCCTGTTCGCAGCGTGCTCGGGCTCCGGCTCCGGCTCGCAGGCGGCGGGAAGCACGGCCTCCGGCAGCGGCGCGGCCGCCGCGCCGGACGGGAAAAAGACAGACCTGCTGCTTTGGCTGCCCCCGTTCGCGGCGGGCGACGACGGCGCGCTGGACAAGGAGTTCTGGACGGAAACGCTTGCGCCCTGGGCCGCGGAAAACAACGTGGACCTCACCATCGAGATCACGCCCTGGGGCAATTACGAGGAAAAATACCTGACGGGTTTTTCCTCGGGCGAAGGCCCGGACGTGGGCTATATGTATCTGGAGATGTTCAACGATTTTATTGAGATGGGCGCTCTGGAGCCCCTGGACGCCTACATAACGGATGCGGACCGGGAGAATTACCTCTACCTGGACAAGGGCTTTATCAAGGGCAAGCAATACACGATGCCGTTCATCGTGGGCAACGCGCGCATCCTGTATTTCAATATGGACATTCTGGAGCAGGCGGGCGTGACGGAGCTGCCCGCCACCTGGCAGGACCTGGTGGACGTTGCCGTGAAGATAAAAGAGGCGGGCCTGCCCGGCGTGATGCCGTTTGCGGGCGAATGGGCCGACCCGGCCATCGGCGCGCTGAACAACCTGTACTATCCGTACCTGTGGCAGGCGGGCGGCGACATTTACAACGAGGACGGCACCAAGGTCGCCCTGATGGACAACGACGCCGCGGTGAAGGCCGCCCGGTTCCTGTACGACCTCAAGTTCAAATACGGCGTGCTGCCGGAGGAATCCATGGCGCTGGTGGGCACCGAGGTGCGCAACCAGTTCATTGAGGGCAATATCGCCATCGCTTCCATGGACGCGAAATCCGGCACGGTGCTCACGGACGCAGGCGTCAACTGGGATTTCATCCCCAGCCTGGAGGACGAGACCCGCGCCACATGGATCGCCTCTGACGCGCTCATCATGAACAGCGCGTCCCAGAACAAGGAGCTGGCCGCCAGCCTCATCAAATACATCACCAGCGCCGAGGTCATGGCGAAATTCCACACCGAGATCGCTCCCTTCCCGCCCATCACCAGGGACGAGGCGTACAACGACGACGAGCGCTTCAAAGAGATGTACGAGGACGCCGAGCACCTGCACACGCTGCCCGTCGCCAACGGCGCGTTCAAGGTGATGGACACCCTGTATAAGAATCTGCAGCTCATGATGCTGGGCGACCTGTCCCCCGAGGAGGCCATCCAGAACACCGTGGATTACGCCGAGAGCATCGGCTGACGGCGGAGGACGGGCCGGCGGGCGCGCCGCGGACGCTCCGGCGCGCGGCGTGCCGGCAGGCCCGGCGGTATGAAGCTGAAATCCGGCGGGCAGGCGCGGCGCGCCTGCCCGCCGCCTGGATAAAAGGGGTTGTGTGTTATGATCAATCGCAGAAAGGAGGCTGCGCAGGGCTTTTTGTATATCCTGCCCAGCCTCGTGCTGATCCTGGTATTCTCGGTGGTGCCCATCCTGATGAGCCTGTACTTCAGCTTTACGAAGTACAATGTGCTGCAGCCGCCCCAGTGGACGGGGCTGGACAATTACATCCGCCTGTTCCGGGACCCTTATGTGCGCGCCTCGCTGAAAAACACGGTGGTCTTTACGGTGATCACCGTGCCGCTGCAGACAGCCGGCTCGCTGGTGCTGGCGGCGGTCATCGCCGAGCTGTTCCACAACAAATTCGGCAATTTTGTAAAAAGCTCGCTGTTCGTGCCCGTCATTGCGTCGGCCATCCTTGTGGGCACGCTGTGGTTCACGCTGCTGTCGCCGCGCGGCGTGGTGAACAGCATCATCCATGCGTTCGGCCTGCCCTCGGTGAACTGGCTGGGCGGCAAGCTCACGTCCATGCTCAGCGTCTGCATCGTCAGCGTGTGGAAAAACGTGGGGTACTTCCTCGTTATTTACTTCGCGGGCATCATGGATATCCCGCGCAGCCTGTACGAGGCGGCCGAGGTGGACGGCGCCAATGCGTTCCAGCGCTTTTTCAAGATCACGCTGCCGGGGCTTTCCAGCGTGACGTTCCTTGTGGTGACGCTGGGGACCATCTGGTCGTTCCAGGTGTTCGACCTGGTGTACACCATGACGGGCGGCGGCCCGGGCACCTCCACCGTGACGCTGGTGCTCACAACCTACAACGCGGCGTTCAAAGAGTACAATATGGGCTACGCAAGCGCCGTGGCCATGCTGATGTTCGTGTTCGTGCTTGCCGTTTCCGGCCTGCAGAAGCTGCTGCTGAAGGGCGGTGAGGACTGATGAGCCGCAGAGCGAAAAAAAACGCCGCGCGCGCGGTGCTGGGGGCCGTGCTGCTGGCAATGGCGCTGTTTGCGCTGCTGCCCTTTGTGTACATGGGCCTGGTTTCCCTCACGCAGAAAACCGTGCTGGACCTCCGGTTCGATCCCGCGGAGTTCAGCTTCAAAAACTACGCCCGCGTGTTCAGCAACTTCAACATCGGGCGCAACCTGCTGAACAGCGTCGTCGTCACAGGCGGCGCGTGCGTGCTCAACTGCATCGTGTGCGCCATGGCCGCCTACGGCTTTGCAAAAAAGCATTTTCCGGGGCGCGACCAGCTGTTCATGGTCTATCTTGCCACATTGATGATACCCGGGCAGGTGACGCTCATCCCGGTGTTCACCATCATCAAAAACCTGGGGCTGATGAACACCCACATCGCGCTGATGCTGCCCATCCTGAACGCGTTCGGCGTGTTTCTGGTGCGGCAGTTCATGGTCAACGTGCCGGACGAGCTCATTGAGGCCGCCCGCATTGACGGCTGCGGTGAAAACCGGCTGTTCCTCTCCGTGGTGGTGCCTCTGGTGAAGCCGGTGCTCGTCTCGCTCACCATCTTTACGTTCATCACCTGCTGGAACGACTTTTTGTGGCCCCTTGTCACCGTGACGGACGAGCGCATGCAGACGCTGACGCTGGCCATTGCGGCGCTCAAGGGCAACTACTCCACCAACTACGGCCTGGTGATGGCCGGCTCCACGCTGGCGTTCCTGCCGCCGTTCCTTTTGTATGTCGCGCTGCAGAAAGAATTTGTGGAAGGGATTGCGCTTTCCGGGATCAAAGGGTAATATGAAAGAAGTCAGACTGTCGAAAAAGGCAAAGAAGGAAAAGAAGCGTCCGGGGAAAAGGCTGGCGGTGGCAAAGCCATGCATCTTTGCGCGGCAAAGTGCAAGCCACGCGGCGAATGCCGCCAAAAAGGGGTGGAGACTGCGCCCGCAGGCGCGTGTCGGAGCGGTGCGAAGCCTCCCCTGCGGACAACCGCGCTGAAAGCGCGGCTCTTAGCGTGTAGACGCCCCTTTTTCATCTAAGGCAACCCCGCGACGCCCCGCAGGGCTAGTGCCGAGGCGTGTAGAGCGAAGCGACCGCCGAAGGCCGCCGTGCGCGGCGAACGGGGCCGCAGGCCCTGTTCGCAGGCAGTTTGGCGCAAAAGCGCAGCTTTTTCGACAAGCTGCGAAATACACTCAGATCATAAAAGGAGTTCGTCTTATGGCCCGATATGAATTTTTCCTTGCGTCTTCTCTGGAGAAGGTATTCCCGGCACAGCGCCCCGCGGCGCTTTCGGACGGCGCGCGCCTTTCCGTCTGGCGGGGCGCCCGCGCCGCGGTGCAGCTCGTATACCGTGCGGACGACGCCGCGCCGGGCATGCCCGTGCAGAGCTTTACCATCGAGGCGGACGGCGCGCCCGCGCCCGCCGTTCTGCGCGCCGTGGAGCTGATGCCCTCCGATTATCCCTGCTACGAAAGCGCGGACGAGCACTACATCACGAAGGAGCCGGGCCTGTTCCCGGACCTGCTGGCCCCGCTGGAGGCGCCCGCGGTTACGCCGCTGCCGCGCCAGTACCGCAGCGTGTGGCTGAGCTGGGACATCCCCGCGGACGCGGCCCCCGGCGCGTATGAGGTGGCCGTGACGGCGCGGGCCGTGGAGGAGCAGAGGATGCCCAACGGCGTGCTCTACCGGGACGCAGACGCGGCCGGGCTTGCGTTCACCTGCCGCTTTACGCTGTGCGTGGGCCGGGCGCGGCTGCCCGCCCAGACGCTGCTGCACACCGAGTGGTTCCATGCGGACTGCCTGGCCTCTTATTACGGCGTTGCGCCGCTGAGCGAAGAGCACTGGCGCATCCTGGAGAATTTCATCCGCGCGGCGGGGGAGGAGCACGGCATCAATATGCTGCTCACGCCCGTGTTCACGCCGCCGCTGGACACCGCCGTAAACGGCGAACGGCTGACCGTGCAGCTTGTGGACGTGCGTCGCGACGCCGGGGTATATTCCTTCGGCTTTGAAAAGCTCGGGCGCTGGGCCGGGCTGTGCAGGCGCCACGGCGTGGAATATCTGGAGATCGCCCATCTGTTCACCCAATGGGGCGCGCACGCCACGCCCAAGATCATGGCCGTGGTGGATGGGCAGGAGCGGCGCATCTTCGGCTGGGACGTGCCGGCGGCAAGCGCGGAATACCGCGCGTTTCTGGAGGCGTTCCTGCCGGCGCTGCGCACCGCGCTGGAGGGCATGGGCTACGACAAAGAGCATGTGTACTACCACATCTCCGACGAGCCGTCGCCCGAGCATCTGGATTCCTACCGCGCGGCCAAAGCCCAGGCGGAGGATTTGCTGGAGGGCTGCCAGGTCATTGACGCGCTCAGCAGCCTTGAATTTTACAGGCAGGGCCTTGTGCGCCAGCCCGTGCCCGCCAACGACCACATCCAGCCGTTCATCGACGCGCAGGTGCCCGGGCTGTGGGTGTACTATTGCTGTGCCCAGAGCAGCCTTGTGCCCAACCGCTTTTTCGCCATGGAGAGCGCGCGCAACCGCATCATGGGCGTGCTGATGTACCTGTACGGCATCAAGGGCTTCCTGCACTGGGGGTACAATTTTTACAATTCCAAGTTTTCACTGCATCCTGTGGACCCGTACCGCGTGACGCACGCCGACTATGCATTCCCCTCGGGAGACCCGTTCCTTGTATATCCCGGCCCGGACGGCGCGCCGCTTTCGTCGGTGCGCGCGGAGGTGCAGGACGACGCGCTGCTGGACCTGCGGGCGCTGCGGCTGCTGGAGCAGCTTGCCGGGCGCGCGTTCGTGGAGGAGCTGATCTATGCGGACGCGGAGATGCGGCCCATGACGTTCCGGGATTACCCGCGCGGCGCCGGTTACCTGCTGGCCCTGCGCGAGCGGGTGGCCGCTGAGATCGAGAGCCGGCTGGCTTAAGGCAACACCGCACAATTCACGGCTGAAGCCTTAAGCGTCGCCTCGCTTGCAGATTTTCCGGCAACTGTCACAAAAATGCTCGCGAATACACAAAGTATTCGCGAGCATTCTTGTTTAACCTGCCAAAAAATCTGCCGGCGCGATTCGAAACTTAGAATTGTGCGGTGTTGCCCTAAAATAACCCCGCGGCGCCCCGCAGGGCCAGTGCCGAGGCGTGCAGAGCGGAGCGGCCGCCGAAGGCCGCCGTGCGCGGCGAACGGGGCCGCAGGCCCTGTTCGCAGGCGGCTTGGCGCAAAAGCGCAGCTTTTTCGACAAGCTGACCGTGGCTGCAGCAGACGCTGCGGCCATGGTTTTTGCGGTTTCAGTTGGGAAGCTTCTGCGGCGCCAGCGCCGCGCGCCGGGCCAGTACGCCCCGGATGCACACGCAGTACACGGCGACGGAGGCCAGCGGCCCAAGCACATCGGAGATGGGCTCGGCGTAGAACACCGCGTCCGCGCCGAAAAACGCGGGCAGCGCGAACACCGCCGCGAAGTAGACGGCCTTGCGCCACAGCGAAAGCGGCAGCGCCAGCTTCGCAAGGCCCAGTGCCGTGAAGCCGTCCACTACCTCGTATTGCAGGCCCAGGGGAAGCAGCGCCAGCGTGCATACCTTGATGGTGTCGAACGCCTGGGCCGCCAGCGCTTCGTCGGTGGTGAACAGCCGCACGAACAACGGCCCGGCCAGCCGCGCGGCCAGCGTCATCACGGCTGTGAACGCCAGCCCCAGCCCGAAAATGTACTTCTGCGCCTGCCGTACGCGCTCTGTGCGGTACGCGCCGTAATTATAGCTTAAAATAGACTGCGTGCCCCCGGTGATGCCTCCCAGCGGCATCGTCACAACGAGCATGAAGCTTTGGGCGATGGTGGCGCAGGTCACCAGAGCGTCGCCCCGCGCCGCGCCGCCGTAGTGCTGAAGCACGGCGTTCATGGCAATGATCATCACGTTGTCCAGCGCGATGATGATGAACGGCGAAAAGCCCAGCGTCAGCACACGCCTCATGACGGCCGCGGAATATCCGCCCCGTGTGATGCGGATGGGGGGCTTTTGGCCCAGCAGAAAGCGCACCGCATAAACGCAGCTTGCGAGCTGGGAGAGCACCGTGGCGATGGCCGCGCCGCGCGCGCCGAGGCCGAAGGCGAAGATGAACACAGGGTCCAGCACGATGTTGAGCACCGCGCCCAGCACCACGGATTTCATGCCGTCGGCCGCGAAGCCCTGGCATACGATGAACTGGTTCAGGCCGGAGGCCAGCAGCGCAAAGGGCGTACCCAGCAGGTAAAGGGTGAAATAGGCCTCCGCATACGGGTAGGTGGCGTCGCTTGCGCCGAACAGCCGCAGCATCGGCTCACGAAAGGGCAGGATGGCGGCGGGCAGCGCCACCGAGAACACGCACAGCATCAAAAAGCAGTTGGCCAGAATGCCCCGCGCAGCATCGTCGTCGCCCTCGCCGCGCTTGATGCTGAGCAGCGGCGCGCCGCCAACGCCCACAAGAAACGCCACCGAGCCGACCATCGTCACCACCGGGCCGCATACGCCGGCGCCTGCCAGCGCCAGCGCGCCCTCGCCGGGGATCTGGCCGATGAAAATGCGGTCCACGATGCTGTAAAGCACAGAGATGAACTGCGCCAGCATGCTGGGCAGCGCGATGCGTCCTACCAGCACGCCGATCCTTCCGCTGCCAAGGTCGTTTCCCGCTCTCATCGCTGCATCCTCCCGTCGCTTTGCGGCTCTGCGCCGCATACCGCACTCTATCATAGCCGATTTTTTTCTCCGAGGAAAGAGGTTTTTCAAAAAAGCCGCAAAAAACGGCCGCCGGAAAGGCCTTTCCGGCGGCCGTTTTGCATTGGAGCAGGGAAAAACACGCTCAGTCGTCCACGTCCAGCGCTTCCAGCCCCTTTTTGGCAACCGGCCTCGCATCACCGTGCCGCACGAACAGCATCGTGACAAAGCTGGCGAACACGAAGAAGGCGGCATAGGGAAACAGCGTGCGATAGCCCACATGCTCCATCAGAATATTGGAGAGGATGGGCGTAAAGATCTGCGCCGTCATGGACACAGTGTAATAATAGCCTGTGTACTTGCCCACGTCCGAGCCCTTGCTCAGCTCCACCACCATGGGGTAGCTGTTTACATTGATGAACGCCCAGCCCATGCCGGCCAGCGCGAAAAAGATGTACAGCAGCGGCGAGACGCTGTGGAAAAAGATGCCCGCAAAGAACGCAGTACCCAGCATCACGATGCCGATGAGGATCGTGCGCTTGCGGCCGATGCGCTGGGCGATCATGCCCACGGGCATATACGAGACGATGGCCGCGACGGTGCAGATCATCAGCACCAGGGCAAAGTTGCCCTGCAGCTCCTGTTCGGCGTAACGGCTGAAAGCCGAGGTGACGGCGTTGTAGCCGAAGAACCAGAAGAACACGCTGGCCAGGATGAACAGCAGGCTGCGGAACATGGGCCGCGGCATTTTGCCGCCCGCGTCCGTTACGCCTTCGTCCTCGTCGGAAGAGCCGGCGGCCCTGTCGGCGGCCTCGCGTTCAGCCACGCAGGCCGGTTCCCTGATCTGCCAGAACAGCACGGCCACGCAGACGGCCATCACCAGCCCCAGCACAAGGAATACGGCGGAATAGCGGGGCGTATCCCCGGTGACGGGAAAGATCATCATCGTCAGCAGCATCAGCATGCCGCCCACGGCGCCCATCAGGTTGATGACGGCGTTGCCCTGGCTGCGCAGGGGCTTGGGTGTGACGTCCGGCATCAGGGCCACGGCGGGGCTGCGGTAGGTGGCCATGGCAATGAGCACCAGCCCCAGGCCGATGAAGAACAGCAGGGCGTTGTTCTGCTTCTGTGCTGCGGGCATGATGGCGAGGCACAGAAGCGCCAGAATGGTGCCGCCCAGTATGTACGGCATACGGCGGCCGATTTTCGTGCGGGTCTTGTCGCTCAGCTTGCCGAACAGCGGCAGCATGAACAGCGCCAGCACGTTGTCCATGGCCATCACGATGCCGATGTAGCTGTCGCGCACATGGAACGTGTCTTTCAGGATCAGGGGGATGACGTTGTCGTACACCTGCCAGAACGCGCAGATGGACATGAATGCAAGGCCCACGAAAAAGGTGCGTTTGTAATTCAGCTTCATCGGGAGAAGCCCCCTTTGTTGTTGTTGCTTTCATTGTAGCACGCCGGACGCCGTCCTGCCAAGGGAGCGCGCGCCCGGCTTTACAATTATTTAAAAAAAGAAAAGCCGGAAAGGGCCGGCTATGCCTCACGCTTCGCCGGGATACCGCACGCCCCACAGCGCCCGCAGCGCGTCCGCCGCGCGCAGCACGCGCAGCGTTTCGGCAGCGGGCAGGGCCGGGCATTCGGTGCGGCCGGCCGCCAGCGCCGCCGCCACGGCCCGCACCTCCGGCTCAAAGCCCGTGCCTGTGTTGTCAAAGCGGATGGTTTCCCGCGGCGCGTCCGTTCCCGTTCCGCCATACACCGTCATGGCCGCGGGGCTCCAAAGCGGGCCGTCAATCTCTATGCGTCCTCCGCCGCAGCAAACGGCGGCGCGGTGGGGCGCCGCACACCGGGCGCTCACGGCCAGCGAGGCGCACGCTCCGCCGGAAAAACGCAGAGAAATACTCTCCTCAATGTCCGCGCCCAGCCCGTTTTGAACGCACACGCCCCCAACCCGCTCCACGTCTCCCTCCAGTGCCAGGCATGCCAGCGTAAGCGCGTAAACGCCTATGTCCAGCAGCGCGCCGCCGCCCAGCGCGGGCTGCGCGATGCGGGGGATATCCGCCATGGCCTCACCCAGCACAGCCGTCACCAGGCGCGGCGCGCCCAGCCGCCCGTCCGCCAGCGTTTTGCGCAGAGCCTGCGCAAAAGGCAGCGTACGCGTCCACATGGCTTCCGCCAGCAGCAGGCCGCGCTCCCGCGCCAGGGCAAACAGGCTTTGCGCCTGGGCCGCGTTCAGCGTCAGGGGCTTTTCGCACAGCACATGTTTGCCCGCAAGCAGCGCCGCGCGGATGTGCTGTGCGTGCAGAGGATGGATGCTGCCGATGTAAACGACGTCCACGGCCGGGTCGGCCAGCAGCGCCTCATATCCGGCAAAACTTTTTGCAAAGCCGTACCGCCCGGCCAGGGCTTGGGCCCGCGCGCTGTCCCGGGCCGCAATGGCGTAAGGCTGCACCTCATCCCGCAGGCTGTCCAGCGTGCGCGCCATGCGCCCGGCAATGTTTCCCGCCGAAAGGATCGCGAAATTCAGCATTGCTCCCCACCGTCCTTTGTGCCGCGCAGTATTTTTTCCATGGGCCTGCCCTTGGCCAACTCGTCGATGAGCTTATCCAGATAACGGATCTTTTGCATCAAAGGGTCTTCAATGTTCTCCACCCGCACGCCGCACACCACGCCTTTGATCTCTGCGCCGGCTGGGTTGAACCGCGGCGCCTGCCCGAAAAAGGACGCCATATCCGTTCGCTGCGCAAGCTGCCGGGCAAGGCTGCCGGGCGTGTAGCCCGTCAGCCAGAGAATGACGGCGTCTACTTCATCCTGCGTGCGGCCCTTGCGCAACGCCTTCTGTACGTAGAGCGGGTAGATATCGGAAAAACGGGCTTTGAAAATGCGGTGCTCCGCCATAACGGCACGCTCCTTTTTTGCGCGGCCCGGGACAGGGCCGGCGCGTTCTTTCCTTATGGTAACACGCGGGCACGGCTGTGGCAAGCCGTCCGGCGGCTTGAACCACACCCCCGCCCGTGCTATAATACATTAAATACGGAACGGACCGTATGATTTTGAGCGCGGGGGAGAGTTCTATCATGCCGAAAACCGTCATTCCCGCCGGGTACAGGCCGGCGCTGGGGCTTTATGACACACAGAAGGCCATCGGCCTTATCAAGCAGATCTTCCTGGAAAAGCTGTGCGGCGCGCTGCATCTGAAGCGCGTGACGGCGCCGCTGTTCGTGGACCCGGCCACGGGCCTGAACGATGATTTGAACGGCGTAGAGCGCCCCGTCACCTTCGACGTGCCCGCGCTGGGGGCAAACGCCGAGGTGGTGCATTCGCTGGCGAAGTGGAAGCGCATGGCTCTGGCTCAGTATGATTTCCATGTGGGCAACGGTTTGGTCACAGACATGAACGCCATCCGCCGGGACGAGGAGATGGACAACCTTCACTCCATTTATGTGGACCAGTGGGACTGGGAAAAGGTCATCACCCGGGAGGAGCGAACCATAGAATATCTGAAGCAGACTGTGCAGAAGATCGTGGATGCGGTGTGCGGCACGCTGGATGAGCTGAAATGGCAGTTCCCCGCGCTGGAGCGCGTGCGGCTGTGCCGGGAAACGGCGTTTGCCACCGCGCAGGAGCTGGAGGACCAATGGCCTGCGCTCACACCAAAGGAAAGGGAAAATGCTTTTGCAAAGGCGCACGGCACGGTGTTCATCATCGGCATCGGCGGGGCGCTGCGTTCTGGCAGGCCTCACGACGGCCGCGCGCCGGACTATGACGACTGGACGCTGAACGGCGACCTGCTGTTCTGGAACGAAACCCTGGGCTGTGCGCTGGAGCTGTCCAGCATGGGCATCCGCGTGGACGCGGACGCGCTGGCACGCCAGCTCAGCATCGCGGGATGCAGGGAACGCGCGGCGCTGCCGTTCCACAAAATGCTGTTAACGGATGAGCTGCCGCTGACCATCGGCGGCGGCATCGGCCAAAGCCGCCTGTGCATGCTGCTATTGGGCAAAGCCCACGTTGGCGAGGTGCAGGTGTCGCTGTGGGACGGTGAAACGCGCGCCGCGTGCGCCGCAGCCGGTGTGCAGCTTCTTTGACAGCCCCGCAAAGGTGTTTGCCCGGAAAGGGTTATCTATGATGCAGCAAAACCACACAAACGGACGCCTGACGGACAGAGAGCGCACGCCGGTACGCCTGATCGTGCTGCGGGTGCTGTTCACGCTGTTTGCGGCGGGCACTGTCGTATTTATTTTTTCCAATTCCATGCAGAGCGGCGCGGCCTCGGGCCTGCGCAGCGCCGCCGTCACCGAATGGCTCAACGGAGGGCTGGCCCGCGTGGGGGTCGGCTGGCGCTTTTCCGAGCGTCTGGTGCGCAAGCTGGGCCATTTCAGCGAATACGCGCTGCTGGGCTTCTGGCTGATGCTGTCCCTGCGGGTGTATACCCGGCGCATCCTCTCGTATATTTCGTGGCCTCTGTTTTTCGGCCTGCTGGCAGGCGTGCTGGACGAGGGGATCCAGATGTTTGCGGATGGGCGCGGCAGCGACGTGCGGGATGTGGTGATCGATTTTTCCGGCGTCGTGTTTGGGCTGCTGGCAGCCCTGTTCCTGCTGCTGCTCGTGCGCATGTTCCATGTTCTGCGGGAAAGCAAAACGCCGCTTTAGGCGTGCTGACGCAAGAAAACCGATGTTTTCTGTGTCAACGCGCCCGTGACGCGGCGTTTTTTATTTGCAAGCGTAAAAACGGCGAAAGAGGGGGGCGCGGCCGATGAAGGCGGTGCTGTTTGCACTCAATGCGAAATACATTCATTCGTCGCTGGCGCCCTGGTGCCTGCTGGCGGGTGTGGAGGCCGCAGGCCCTGCGGGTGTTTGTGCCGAGGTGCGGGAGGGCACCGTCAATGAGCCGGAGCGGGACGTGCTGGCCCGCATTTTGGACGGGGAGCCGGATGCGGTGCTGTTTTCGTGCTATTTGTGGAACATTCGGGAAACGCTGCGTCTTGCCGCCGCTGTAAAGGCTGCGCGGCCGGGCGCATATGTAGTGCTGGGCGGCCCGGAGGTGAGCTACAACGCGGGGGAGGTTTTGGCGGAAAACCCGCAGGTGGATTATATCCTCTCCGGCGAGGGCGAACGCAGCGTGCCCATGCTGTTGGCGTCGCTGGCCGCCGGGCGGAAGCCGGAGGAGGCGGCGCCGCCCATCCCGGGGCTGTGCGCCCGGGGCTTTCTCTCCGCGCCCTGCGTGGAGGAGGGCGCGCCGCCCAGCCCGTATGCGCCGGCGTATCTGGAGAACCTGCGCGGGCGCATTGCATATATGGAGACCAGCCGGGGCTGCCCGTATGCCTGCGCGTTCTGCCTTTCTGGGCGGTGTGGCAAGCCCCGCTGGTTCCCGTTGGAGCAGGCAAAACGGAACATCCTGACGCTGGCGCGCTCCGGCGCGCACACCGTGAAATTCATCGACCGGACATTCAATGCAAACCCCGCCCACGCAAATGCCATTTTGGCGTTTATCCTGAAGCATTACGGGCGGGACATTCCGGCGGGCGTGTGCTTTCATTTCGAGCTTGCGGGCGACATCCTGCGGGAAGAGACCTTCGCGCTGCTGGAGCAGGCGCCGCCGGGCGCGTTTCAGCTGGAGATCGGCATGCAGTCGTTTTGCGAAAAAACGCTGGCCGCCGTGCGGCGCAAAACAGATACGGGCGTTTTAAAGCAGAACATCCGGCGTTTGGTTGCAATGGGGAATATGCACGTGCACATCGACCTGATCGCGGGCCTGCCCCATGAGGATCTGCGGACATTCGGTGAAAGCTTCAACACCGGCTATGCGCTGGGCGCACAGATGCTGCAGCTGGGTTTTCTGAAGCTGCTGCACGGCGCGGCCATGCGGGAGGAGCCGGAGGAATTCCCCTGTGTTTTTTCGGAAGACCCGCCGTATGAAGTACAGAAAACGCCCTGGCTTTCGCCGGAGGAGCTGGACGTGCTGCGCGCCGCCGAAGACGCGCTGGAGCGCTGCTACAACAGCGGGCGTTTTTTGGAAACGGCGGCTTACGCGATGGCGGCGGCAGGGCTTTCCCCGTTCGTTTTTTACTGCCGTTTGGGCGCGGCAGGCGCGCGGCACGGCACGGCGAATATTCCGCTGGACGATTACACCGCTTTTTTGTACAACTGGTGCGCGGCGCTGCCGGGCATAGACAAAGCCTGCCTGCGGGACGCGATGGTGCGCGACCGCCTTGCCACAAATTCCACAGGGCGTTTGCCGCAATGCCTGCATGTAACGGACGCTTTGCTGGGCCGCGCGGTGAAGCGGCTGGCACAAAACCCTGCCACTGCGCCCCTGCCCGGCGTGCGGCGCGGCGTGGCGCTTTTGTACGGCGCGCGGCAGGTGGTGTTTGTGGATTACACACAGAAAAACCCCGTTACAGGGCGCTATCTTCTGCATACCCGTTCAATTGACAATCTCTTTACAGAATGATAGAATAAATAGAAATGATTGGGAACGGGGGAACGCATGCATGCCGGGGCTGAACGTGGGTTTTCGCATCGTGCAGGGCGCTTTGTTTTCTTTTCCCGCCGTTCTATTCCCGGCTTTTTAAACTTTTCCCGTTTTGGGAAAAGTTTTTTTTTGCCGTTTTGCTGTATTTGAGGAACAGAAAGGAGAATGGCTTATGCTGATTTGCAATGCCGTGCTCACGGATGCGGACGGTGCGCGTCCGGGCGATATGCGCATTGAAAACGGCGTCATCACGGCCGTGGGCGAGGGCCTTTCCGCCGGCGGGGATACGGTGCTGGACGCAGGCGGCCGCACGCTGCTGCCTGCTTTCATTGACCTGCACTGCCACTTCCGCACGCCGGGCTTTGAGTATAAGGAGGATATCGACTCCGGCAGCCGGGCGGCTGCCCGGGGCGGTTACACGTTCGTCAACTGCATGGCGAACACAAGGCCTGTGTGTTCTTCCGCGGCCATTGCCCAGAGCATCATGGACGACGCCAGGCGCATCGGCCTGTGCGACGTGAACCAGTGTGTGTCCATCACGAAAGACTTCGACGGCAAGACCACCGGCCATCTGCGGGCGCTGCCGCGGAACATCCGCTTCATCAGCGAGGACGGCAAAGGCGTGCGCGAGAGCAGGGTAATGTATGAGGCCATGCGGATCGCCGCCGAAAAAGGCCTGACGGTGATGAGCCACGCCGAGGATATGGACCTTTCCGCGCTGGATTACCGTCTGGCGGAAAACCTGGAGACGGCTCGCAACCTGTATCTGGCCCAGTCTACGGGCGCACGGCTGCACATGTGCCACGTTTCCACCAAAGAGGCGCTGGCCGATATCCTTGCCGCCAAGGCCCGGGGTGTGCGCGTCACCTGCGAGGTGACGCCCCACCACATCTGGTTTTGGGACAGCGATTTCCGCGTGAACCCGCCCATTCGGGCAAAAGAGGATGTGGAAGCGCTCATCGCGGCCATGCTGCGGGGCGAGGTGGAAGCCATCGCGACCGACCATGCCCCGCACACCGAGGAGGATAAGCGCGGCGGCGCGCCGGGCATGGTGGGGCTGGAGACAGCGTTCAGCGTCTGCTACACCAAATTGTGCCGGGAATACGGGATGCCGCTGGCAGACCTGAGCCGTTTGATGAGCCGCGGCCCGGCTGAGATATTGGGCCTGAACAAGGGGCTGATTGCCGAAGGATACGACGGCGACGTGGTGCTGGTGGAGCTGGGCGAGCCTTACACCGTGCGCCGGGAGGATTTTGCGGGCAAGAGCAAAAACACCCCATACGACGGCCTTTCGCTGTACGGCCGCGTGGCGTGCACCGTGAAGGCGGGCCGCGTCACCTATGGGACAATGGAAGCAATAGGATAAACACACAACAGGAGGACGTTATGCTGCAAGTAGACCGTTTGTATGAGGCCGTGGCCGAAAAAAGCCCCGTTTGCGTGGGGCTGGACACCGATTTTTCCTACATCCCCGCGGAGTGTGTGGACAAGACTCTCTCCAAGGGCGAGAACATCTTCCGCTTCAACCGGGATATCATCGAAGCCACGCGGAGCGTGGCGGGCTGCTTCAAGGTGCAGATCGCCTATTACGAGGCGCTGGGCCTGGACGGCATGCTGGCCTATAAATCCACGCTGGAATACCTGCGCCGGGAGGGCCTTGTGGCCATCGCGGACATCAAGCGCGGCGACATTGCCAAAACGGCCGAGATGTATGCCAAGGCCCATCTGGACGGCGAGTTCGAGGCGGACTTCGTTACGCTGGCGCCCTATATGGGGCTGGATTCCATCACGCCGTACACGAAATACATGACGGAAAAGGGCAAGGGCGTGTTCGTGCTGTGCCGCACCTCCAACCCCGGCGCGAAAGATTATGAATACGAAAAGCTGGCCGACGGCCGCCACGTTTATGACCTGGTGGGCGACAAGCTCAGCGCAATGGGCAAGGACTACATGGGCGCGCACGGCTATTCCTCGCTGGGGCTCGTCATCGGCGGCACACACATCGAAGAGGCGAAAGAGATCCGCGCCAAATACAGGGACAGCTTTTTCCTCATCCCGGGCTACGGCGCGCAGGGCGGCACGGCCGAGGACATCGCGCAGTATCTGGCGCAGGGCAACGGCGGTGTGGTGAACTCCAGCCGCAGCGTGCTGCTGGCCTATAAAAAACAGCCCGGAACGGCTTATGCCGAAGCCGCGTACAACGAATGTGTGCATATGAAGGAGGCCATTGCGGATGCCTGCAGCAAATTATAACGCCGCCGTCCTGGCAAACGGTGCGGCGGGCGAAAACGTGATGCTGCTGACGGCCCGCTGGGACGAAACCACCCCCGCGCCCGCGTGCGGCCAGTTTTACATGCTGCGCGCCTGGAAAGCGGAGGAAGCGCCGCTGCTTTCGCGCCCCATCAGTGTGCATCGTTTTGACAGAGAGAAAAAAGAGATTTCCTTTTTATATGAGGTCCGTGGTACGGGCACGCAGAAGTTGGCCGCGCTGCGGCCCGGGGACACCGTTGCGCTGACGGGCCCCTCGGGCCGTGGGTTTCCCGTGGACGGCACGTTGGGCGGCGCCGTCGCGCTGGTGGGCGGTGGCATCGGCACCGCGCCGCTGCTGCAGCTTGCGGCAGAGCTTGCCGCGCAGGGCGTGGACGTGGACCTTTACGCGGGTTTTCGGGACGAGCCGTACCGTGTTGACGCGTTCAGCGCTGCGTGCCGTTCGGTACACATCGCCACGGATTCCGGCCGCCACGGCCACCACGGCTTTGTGACGGACCTGCTGGACCCTGCGAAGTACACCGTCGTGTGTACCTGCGGGCCGGAGATCATGATGGAAAAGGTGGCCAAAATGTGTCTGCGTGCGGGCGTGCGCGTATATGTGAGCAGGGAGGCCAAGATGGCCTGCGGCGTGGGCGCGTGTCTGGGCTGCACCTGCAAGAGCAAAAACGGCGGCGTGTCTGTCTGCAAGGATGGGCCGGTGTTTGAAGGGAGCGTGCTGTATGGGCTTGACTGACGTTACCCTGTGCGGCAAAACGCTGTGCAGCCCGGTCATCGCCGCGTCCGGTACCTTCGGCTTCGGCGGCGAGTACGCGGGCATCGTGGACATGAAAAAGCTGGGCGGTATCTCCGGCAAGGGGCTGACGCTGGAGGGCAAGTACGGAAACGAGGGCGAGCGTCTGTGGGAGACACCTGCCGGGCTCATCAACTCCATCGGTCTGCAGAATCCCGGCGTGCGGCATTTCATTGAGTATGAGCTGCCCGGCATGAAAAAACTTGGCCCCGCGGTGTTGGCGAATCTGGGCGGCAGCACCATCGAGACTTACGAGGAGGGCGCGCGGCTGCTGGATGAAACGAATGTGGACTTCATCGAACTGAACATCAGCTGCCCCAACGTGAAGGCGGGCGGAATCGCCTATGGTGTGAAAGCGGAAAGCGCGCGGGAAGTAGTGTCCCGCGTGCGGGCCTGCACGAAAAAGCCCCTTATCGTGAAGCTCTCTCCCAACGCGGAGAACATCACCGAAATGGCCCTTGCCTGCGAGGCGGCGGGCGCGGACGGGCTTTCCCTCGTCAACACGTTCCAGGCCATGGCCATTGACCTGGAAAAACGCCGCCCTGTATTCAACAATGTGTTTGCAGGGCTGTCCGGCCCGGCCATCCGCCCCATCGCCCTGCGCATGGTGTATCAGGTGTGCAGGGCCGTGCAGGTGCCCGTGGTGGGGCTGGGCGGCATTGCCACAGCCGGGGACGCGCTGGAGTTCATCATGGCCGGCGCGGCGGCCGTGCAGGTGGGCACCGCCAATTTCAGCGACCCGCGCGCCTGCGAAAAGATCACCGACGGCATCGCCGCCTGGATGCAAAGCCACGGTGTGCGCTCCCTTGCGGAGATCCGCGGCTGCGCGCAGGTCTAAGCCGAAAATACACAGATCTGATTGGAATAAAAAGGAGAATCCACATGAACGATGTGCTTGAAATATTGAAGTCCTGTGACGCGTTTCTGGAGGGCCACTTCCTGCTGTCCTCCGGCCGCCATTCCTCGGCCTACTGCCAGATGGCGTATCTGCAGCAGTACCCCGAAAAATGCGCCGCGGCCATGAAGCCCGTGGCCGAAAAGCTGCGGGAACTGGACGTGGACGTCATCGTCGGTCCGGCCATGGGCGGCATCGTTTACGCCTACGAGCTGGCCCGCCAGACGGGCAAACGCGCTATCTTCACCGAGCGTGTGGACAATGTGATGACGCTCAAGCGCTTTTCCATCCGGCCGGGCGAAAAGTGCATCATCGCCGAGGATGTGGTGACCACGGGCGTGTCTTCTCTGGAGACGAAGCGCGTCATCGAGGAGGCCGGCGGCGAATGCCTGGGCATCGTGTGCGTGGTGGACCGCACCAAAGCGGACGCTCCCTCGCCCATTCCCATCCTGGCCAGCGCCGCCAAGCTGGACCTCCCCAACTATGCGCCGGAGGAATGCCCCATCTGCAAAGAGGGCAAGCTGCCGCTGGTGCATCTGGGCAGCCGTAAAATGAAAGAACAGGCCAGGCAGACGCTGTGAGCGCGCAGAGTTTGAAAAAAGGGGGAGCGCATATGAAAGCATATTTGCTGCTGGCGAACGGCATGGTGTTCGAAGGCCGGGCCTTCGGCGCAGCCGGTACCAGTGTGGGCGAGGTCGTGTTCAACACGGGCATGGTCGGCTACGAGGAAACCCTCACCGACCCCAGCTATTACGGCCAGATCATCACACAGACCTATCCGCTGGTGGGGAACTACGGCGTGAACGGCGAGGATGCCGAATCCGCGCGCATTTGGGCCTTCGGCTACATCGTGCGGGAGTTGTGCGGCACGCCGTCCAATTTCCGCTGCCAAAAAACGCTGGACGAATTTTTGAAGGAGCAGGGGATCATCGGCATCGCGGGCGTGGACACCCGCCGCCTGACGCGCATCATCCGCGAGAGCGGCGTGATGAACGGCGCGCTCACCACCGAATATAAGAGCGCGGACGCCGTGCGCGCCGACGCCGCTTTGATGGAAAAGATCAAAGCCTATACGGTGAAGGACGCGGTGGACAGCGTTACTACAAAATGTATGGAAACATTTAACGAAAACGGAAAGTACCATGTTGCGCTGTTCGATTTCGGCTATAAACGCAACATCCTGCGCAATCTTGTAAAACGCGGCTGCAAGGTGACGCTGGTGCCCGGACGCACCACCGCGGCCGAGCTTGCGGCGCTGGAGGTGGACGGCGTGATGCTCTCCAACGGCCCGGGCGACCCGGCCGAAAATGTGAAAATCATTGAAAACCTGAAGGAGATCGCGGCGCTGGGCCGGCCTGTTTTCGGCATCTGTCTGGGCCACCAGCTCATGGCTCTTGCCACGGGCGCAAAAACGGAAAAGCTGAAATACGGCCACCGCGGTGTGAACCAGCCGGTGACGGATTTTGCCAAGGACCGCACGTTCATAACCAGCCAGAACCACGGCTATGCCGTTGTGGCCGGTACCGTGGACCCCGCCGTGGCCGAGGTGAGCCATGTAAACGCCAACGACGGTACCACCGAGGGCATCCGCTATAAAAACATCCCCTGCTTTACGGTGCAGTTCCACCCGGAGGCCTGCGGCGGCCCCAGGGACACCGAATACCTGTTCGACGATTTTGTCGCCATGATGAAAGGAGGCTGCTGAAATGCCAAAGGACCCGTCTATCAAAAAGGTGCTCGTCATCGGCAGCGGCCCCATCATCATCGGCCAGGCCGCCGAGTTCGACTACTCCGGCACGCAGGCGTGCCGCGCGCTGAAAAGCGAGGGCATCGAGGTGGTGCTTGTCAACTCCAACCCCGCCACCATTATGACGGACCCGGACATCGCGGACCGCGTGTATGTGGAGCCGATGACCCTGACGGTGCTGAGGCGCATCATTGAAAAGGAAAAGCCGGATTCCATCCTGCCGAACCTGGGCGGCCAGACGGGCCTGAACCTGGCCATGGAGCTGGCCCGCAGCGGTTATCTGGAGCAGGCCGGCGTGCGCCTGCTGGGCGCGAAGCCCGACACCATCGACCGCGCCGAGGACCGCCAGCTCTTCAAGGACACCATGGAGAAGCTGGGCGAGCCGGTTATCCCTTCCAAGGTGGTGGAGAGCCTGTCCGACGCGCTTGCGTTCGCAGGCGAGATCGGTTACCCGGTCATCGTGCGCCCGGCGTTCACCATGGGCGGCACGGGCGGCGGCATCTGTGAGACCGTGGAGGAGCTGCACGAGATCGGCACCAACGGTCTGCGCCTTTCGCCCATCCATCAGGTGCTCATTGAAAAATGCATCTCCGGCTGGAAGGAGATTGAATACGAGGTCATGCGCGACGGAAAGGGCAACGTCATTACCGTCTGCAATATGGAAAACTTTGACCCCGTGGGCGTTCACACCGGCGATTCCATCGTCGTGGCGCCCAGCCAGACGCTCTCCGACAAGGAATACCAGATGCTGCGCACCTCGGCGCTGAATATCATCACCGAGCTTGGCATTGAGGGCGGCTGCAACTGTCAGTTTGCCTTAAAGCCCGACAGCTTCGAATACGCCGTCATCGAGGTGAATCCCCGCGTGTCCCGTTCCTCGGCGCTGGCCAGCAAGGCTACGGGCTATCCCATCGCCAAGGTGGCCGCGAAGATCGCTATCGGCTATTCGCTGGACGAGATCACCAACGACGTCACAGGGCAGACCTGCGCCTGCTTCGAGCCCGCGCTGGATTACTGTGTGGTCAAGTTCCCGAAATGGCCGTTCGACAAATTCGTATACGCCAAGAAATCCCTGGGCACGCAGATGATGGCCACGGGCGAGGTGATGGCCATTGCCAACAGCTTCGAACACGCCTTCATGAAAGCGGTGCAGAGCATCGAGCTGGGCCTGGAAACGCCCACGCTGGAAACGCTGTCTGCGCTGACGGACGAAGAAGTGGTGGAAAAACTGCATGTGTGCGATTCCGACCGCTCTTTTGTTGTGTACGAGGCCATCAAGCGCGGCGTGTCGTTTGAGACGATTTACAATATCACTAAAATTGACCCGTGGTTTTTGGCAAAGCTGCAAGGGTTGGCCGAAACAGAGCTTGCGCTGGCCGGGCTGCGAGGCGGCATACTGACGGAAGAGCTGTACCGCACCGCAAAAATGCAGGGCTTCCTGGACAAGACCGTGCTGCGTCTGACGGGACTGGATGCGCTGCCCTGTGAAAAGCTGCGCGCGTCCTATAAGATGGTGGACACCTGCGCGGCCGAGTTCAGTGCGAAAACGCCGTATTTCTATTCCACTTTTGACGAGGAGAACGAAGCGGCGCAGTTTATCGCGGAACACCCCTCCGACAGGAAAAAGGTGCTGGTGTTCGGCAGCGGCCCCATCCGCATCGGGCAGGGCATCGAGTTTGACTATTGCAGCGTGCACTGCACATGGGTGCTGAAAAGCCACGGCTGCGAGGCTGTCATCGTCAACAACAACCCCGAGACCGTCTCCACGGACTTCGATACCGGCGACCGTTTGTATTTCGACCCGCTCACGGAAGAAAGCGTGGAGCATATCATCGCCACGGAAAAGCCATGGGCCTGTGTGGTGCAGTTCGGCGGCCAGACGGCCATCAAGCTGACAAAACACCTGACAAAGCTGGGTGTGAAGATTCTGGGCACCAGTGCGGACGCCATCGACGAGGCGGAGGACCGGGAGCGTTTCGACGCGCTGCTGGAAAAGTGCGGCATTCCGCGCCCGCAGGGCCACACGGTGTTCACCTGTGAGGAGGCACTGGCCGCCGGCGCACAGCTGGGCTACCCGGTGCTGCTGCGTCCGTCCTACGTGCTGGGCGGACAGAATATGATCATCGCCTACAATGAGAACGATGTGAGGGAATACATGGCCATCATCACCAGCCATGTGGATATGTCGAACCCGGTGCTGGTGGACAAATACCTGATGGGCACCGAGTGCGAGGTGGACGCCATCTGCGACGGCGAGGACTTCCTCATTCCGGGTATGATGGAACACATCGAGCGTGCGGGCATCCATTCGGGCGACTCCATCTCGGTGTATCCGCCGCAGAACCTCAAGCAGAAGATCAAGGGCACCATTGTGGATTATACGGGCCGTCTGGCCCGCGCGCTGAACGTGGTGGGCCTGATGAATATCCAGTTCGTGGTATACAACAACGAGGTGTTCATCATTGAGGTGAACCCCCGTTCCAGCCGCACGGTGCCGTACATCAGCAAGGTGACGGGCGTGCCCATGGTGGAGCTGGCCGTGCGCTGTATGCTGGGCGAAAAGCTGCGGGACATGGGCTATGGCACGGGCCTGTATCCCACGGGCGATTACTGCGCCGTAAAGGTACCGGTGTTCAGCTTCGAAAAGCTGCACGATGTGGACACCCAGCTGGGGCCGGAAATGAAATCCACCGGCGAGGTGCTGGGCATCGACAAAACCTTTGAGGACGCGCTGCTCAAGGGCCTTGTGGGCGCGGGCTACAGCCTGCGGCAGCCCACGCCGGGCAAATGCGTTATCCTGACGGTAAAGGACGCGGACAAGCGCGAGCTGGTGGACATCGCCTGGCAGCTCAAGGACATGGGGTACAAGCTGTACGGCACGTCCGGCACGGCGTACTATCTGGGCCAGAACATGGTGGCCTGCAACGAGGTGCGCAAGCTCAGCGAGGCGCGGCCCAATATCATGGACCTGTTTGAAAGCGGGCTGGTGGACTATGTGATCTCCACGTCGTCCAAGGGGCGCATCCCCTCCCATGACAGCGTAAAGATGCGCCGCAAGGCCGTGGAGCTTTCCATCCCGTGCCTGACGGCCATCGACACGGCGCGGGTGCTGGTGAAATGCCTGCGCAGCGGCAAAACGCTGGCGGATGTGGACCTGGTGGATATTTCGACCATTTGAAAAAGAAAAAGGACCCGCGTCAGCGGGTCCTTTTTCTGCGTTTTATAAAACTGCACCGAAAACAGGCTGCTCAAAATGGGCAAGTATTTCATTGACATCGTGCAGGTCATAAATCTGATGTTCAATACAGAACAAAATGATAATATCTCGAACCATGCTCTGGGAAAGGGCGTGCCCGGCGGAAGCAAGCATTTCTTCAGTTTGCTCTTTGGATAAATGAAGCGCCAATGATAATGCCAGCGCTGTTTGCTTGGAAGGATGATAATTCGGGTTGGAACGGATTTTGGAGAACAGACGGCGGTCGATACCGGCGCGGCGGTAAACATCCGTATCGGCAAGTTCCATATTGTCGATATACCCGAACAGAAGGGTGTGGAAACTGGGTTTCAGCTCGTTGGCGACAAACTGTTCCAGTTTCCGTCCCTCGTCCGCTTCGCGATTGTTAAGAAGACCGAGGATGTCGTCAAAATATGAAGTGTTATCATCTTCTTCGCAGTTTGGATAGGCCAGAGGCATTGATGGGGTTGCACCTCTAAAGACAGGGGCCTTTGGAACAATTTCGGACTGCGGGTCATTTTCCAGCAGCCCTTTTTGCCTCAACAGTTCTTCTAGCTCGGATAGGAGCTGGGGGCGCAGCATATGGATTCCTCCAATTTGTCGCCGTAGCAGCGACCAAATTTTTTTATGGGAAGCTAAAATAAAAACAGAAAGCTGTTTGGGGGAGATACATGGCAATGAGTAGAGAAATTATTTTTTTGCTTGACAGGAGCAGCAACATGGCAGGAAAAGAAGCAGAAGTTATCGCGGAATATAATGCATTTCTTTTACAGAATGGGCGGGGAGATTACAATGTTACGACAGTATTGTTTGACGACCAATATGTACTGTTGTATTATTGCCTTCCCATCGGTTATGCACAGCTTTATCCCGAGCAGTATTACGTGCGGGGTGCTTGTGCGTTGTACGATGCGATTGGCCGCACTATAACAACCGTCAATGCCTGCCATGCGCAGCTTGCAGAGAGCAAGCGCCCCAAGACCTATCTGTTCATCAGGACGAATGGAGGGGACAATGCCAGCCTGACCTATACGAAAAAAATGATTTGGGAGATGCTGGAGCGGCAGCAGCAGAAGTGTGGATGGGAGATATTTTTCGTTGGCTGCGATGTACAGACGGCGTTGGCGGCGGCACCCACACACAAAGGCATCAACGGTGCGGAGGACAGCCAGGATGATGATTACTTTGATATACTGCGAAGGCTGCTGGAAAGAAGAAATTTTTCGAAGGAGGAATAATTTCAGTATACAAGAAATATAAAAAATTTCAATATGAGACCCGTCGCGTTGATACGCGCGGGTTTCTTTTTTCAACAGGATATGATATACTGAATTTTGTATGAAAAAGAACGGAATTGAAAATATGTGTTGCAGGAGCGAAGCATGAATTACAGCGAACTGAACGTGCCCGAGCAGATCCACAAGGCTGTGGAGCGCATGGGCTTTACCGAAATGACCGAAGTACAGGAAAAGGCGATCCCCCCTATGATGGAGGGCAAGGACATCATCGCCAAAGCGCCCACGGGCACGGGTAAAACCTGCGCTTTCGGCATCCCGCTCATTCTCGGGCTGGACCAAAGCCGGAATTACCCGCAGGCCGTCGTCATGGCGCCCACGCGGGAGCTGGCGCAGCAGATCACCGAAGACCTGCAGGACCTGGCGCATTTTTATCCGGACATCCGCGTCGTCACCGTCTATGGCGGCGCGAATATTCAAAAGCAGATCGAAAAGCTGAAAAAGGGCGCGCAGATCGTCGTGGCCACACCCGGCCGCCTGCAGGACCACATGAACCGCCGCACCGTGGACCTTTCCCACGTTACCACCGTGGTGCTGGACGAGGCCGACGAGATGCTCAACATGGGCTTTTACAAGGATGTGCGCAAAATTCTGGACCAAATCAAATCCCGCCAGCGTTTGGCAATGTTCAGCGCCACCATCAGCCGCGAGGTGATGGACATCGGCTGGCTGTATCAGCGGGACGCCGAAGAAATCACCGTGCAGCCTGTGGAGGATTCCGCGCCCAGGATCGACCAGTACCTGGTACTGACGACAGGCCGCAACAAGCTGGCGGACATGGCGGAGATCATCGTACAGAAGGGTTACAAGCGCGTGATGGTGTTCTGCAACCAGAAATACACCACCGCTATGCTGGCGAACCAGATGGCCCGGCTGAATTTTGTGGTGGACTGCCTGCACGGAGACCTTTCCCAGGCGGAACGCAACAAAATTATGGGCGAATTCAAAGCGGGCAATATCGCTGTGCTGGTGGCGACAGACGTGGCCGCCCGCGGCATCGACGTGTCCGAGGTGGACGCCGTGTTCAACTACGATGTGCCGGACTCCAACGAATATTACACGCACCGCATCGGCCGCACAGGGCGCGCGAAGCATACGGGCGAGGCCTATGTGCTGTACACGAAGGAAGAGCACAAGCGCGTGCGCGACATGCTGCGCTACACCCGCAACACCGCCACACCCATTGCTTTCGATGAGAGCCGCAGCATCATCCCGGGCACGTTTTAAGCCCGGAAAACAGATTATAAAAGCCGCCCCCATATCTCATGGGACGGCTTTTATTTTACTGAAAACAATGCGCTGATCTCTACTTCAAGACTTCGGGCGAGCGCATAAACCTCTTTGTCAGAAACCGAACGGGTCTGGCCCTCCAACTTTGATAAACTGGAATAGCTGATATCAGCACCAAAGGTCTGCATTTTAGCCATCAACGCTTTTTGTGTAATACCCTGTTCAAGGCGGAGCCGGGTGACGGTCGCGCCGACAATATTTTTATCACCCAGTGGTGCCACACGTTCCCGCATCTGCCGCTCTCCTCTTTTTGATTCTTTAACAGAATTATAAGGAGAAAACAACTTGATATAATTCCAAAAAAGAATGATGCTGAAATAAAAAGAAACGGAGTGAAAACGATGGAGCGACAGATGGATGCGTTGGGGAGGATCGTACTGCCTGCAGGTTATCGCAAACAAAAAAATCTTCAAGCGGGAGATGTTCTCTGCGTGGATGAGCAAGAGGGAAAACGGATGATTTATCCCAGAAAAGCGCGGTGCGCACTATGTGGTGGAAAAAAGAGCTTCTTTCCCATGGGAGACATACTTTATGTGAAGCCTGTTGGAAAGAACTGCATACATAATTGTATATCTGCCCCAAAATTGACAAAAGGCGCTGCCGCTTGCGCGGCAACGCCCTTTGCCAGTATAGGAGAATAAGGAAAAGGTTCCGTGCCCCGTACCGGACGGAACCGGTACGGGTTCAGTTTACGCCGAACAGAAGATCTGCGTAAGTGGGGAAGGGCCAGTAGTCTTTCCCCGTGGCAAGCTCCAGCGCATCAGCCACCGCGCGCAGCTCGGCCATCTTCGGCAGCACCCTGTCTTTGTAGCAGGCGGCCTCCTGCAGGCTGTCGCCGCGGGAAGCGCCGTCCACGGCGGCCTGCAGCTCGTCGATTTTTTCCACCAGCATGTCGGCCCCGGCTGAGAGCTTGGCCAGCAGCGTTTCCTCAGCGCGGGTGGAAAGGGCGGAGGACAGTGCCTTTTTGCTGCAGGCGGTATCGGCAAGGTCGCCCATGTAGGCGGCTACCGCCGGGACGATCTGTTTTTTGGCCATATCCAGCATGGTCAGCGCTTCAATGTGCAGCGCTTTGGTGTAGTTTTCCAGGCTCACTTCATAACGGGCGCGCACCTCAGCCTCGCTGAAAATGCCGAATTCCTCAAACAGTTCGATATTTTTTCGTTCCAACACACAGGGCAGCGCGTCTACGGTGGATTTCAGGTTGCACAGGCCGCGCTTTTCCGCCTCTTGTTCCCATTCATGGCTGTAACCGTTGCCGTTGAAGATGATGCGCTTGTGGTCGCGGATGGTGCGCTTCACCAGTTTGATAACGGCGGTGTCGAAATCCTCCGCATTCTCCAGCTCGTCGGCATAGCCTTTCAGCTCTTTGGCAACTGCGGTGTTCAGCACGATGTTTGCGTCAGCGATGCTCATGGCGCTTCCCGGCATGCGGAATTCGAATTTGTTGCCGGTGAACGCGAACGGAGAGGTGCGGTTGCGGTCGGTCGTATCCTTGGAGAACGTGGGCAGGATATCCACACCCAGCTCCATGCGCGTTTTGGCCGGGGCAATGTAGTCCGCGCCGGAGGCGATGGATTCAATGATGGCTTCCAGCTCCTCGCCCACAAAAATAGAGATGATGGCCGGCGGCGCTTCATTGGCGCCCAGACGATGGTCGTTGCCCGCGGAGGCGACGGTCACACGGAGCAGGTCCTGATACTGGTCCACAGCCTTGATTACGGCCGCGAGGAACAGCAGGAACTGCAGGTTTTCCATGGGCGTTTTGCCTGGGTCCAGCAGATTTTCCGTGGGTGTGGAGATGCTCCAGTTGTTGTGCTTGCCGCTGCCGTTCACGCCGTCGAAGGGCTTTTCATGCAATAAGCAGGCCATGCCGTGGCGTGTGGCAACGCGCTTCATCATCTCCATAGTGAGCTGATTGTGATCCACGGCGATATTGGTGGTCGAGAAAATGGGCGCCAGCTCATGCTGGGCGGGGGCCACCTCATTGTGCTTCGTTTTGGCTGCGACGCCCAGCTTCCACAGTTCGTCGTCCAGCTCCTTCATATAGCCTGAAACACGGGGCTTGATGACACCGAAGTAGTGGTCGTCCAGCTCCTGCCCCTTGGGGGGCATCGCGCCGAACAGTGTGCGGCCGCACAGGCGCAGATCCTCGCGCTGGAGGTACTGCCCCCTGTCCACAAGAAAATACTCCTGCTCCGGCCCTACGGTGGTGGAGACCTGAGGCACCGTTTTGCCGAACAGCTTTAAGATGCGGCAGGCCTGCGTGCTGATGGCGGACATGCTGCGCAGCAGCGGCGTCTTTTCGTCCAGCACCTCGCCGGAATAGCTGCAGAACGCGGTGGGGATGCACAGCACCTCGTCCTTGACAAAGGCGTAGGAGGTGGGGTCCCAGGCAGTGTAGCCGCGGGCCTCGGCCGTAGCGCGCAGGCCGCCGGAAGGGAAGCTGGACGCGTCCGGCTCGCCCTTCACAAGCTCCTTGCCGGAAAACTCCATAATAACGCGGCCGTCTTTGGTGGGGCTGATGAAGCTGTCGTGCTTTTCACTGGTCACGCCCGTCAGCGGCTGGAACCAGTGGGTATAGTGCGTGGCGCCGTGCTCAATGGCCCAGTCCTTCATGGCGTTGGCCACCACGTTGGCTACTTCCACGTCCAGCGGCGCACCGCGCCGGATCGTCTCATGCAAAGATTTATAAGTCGCGCTCGGCAGGCGCTCTTTCATCACGTGGTCGTTGAATACCATGCTGCCGAAAATTTCCGTAGTCGTCGCTGCCATACTCCCTTACTCCTTTTCTCCGGTGTATTTTGTATACTTTCCCTGCGGACAGCCTCTGCCTGCCTGAATGCAGACAAAAAAGGCGCTGTGGACAAAACCGTCCACAGCGCCTTTGCTGTTCTATGGCCCAAATCATACACCTCCGGGCGGCGGCTGTCAACGCTTTTTTCGAAATTTCTGTCCGCACCGGACATTTCTGTTGCTTTTTACCATCGCGTCCGCCGTTCAAAAACAGCTTTTGTGAAAACAGACAAAGTCGTACACGGCACGTTGACATTCTGCATAAAGTTTAATATGATAAAAATGAACAAAGACGTTCGCCAAGGGGCTGGTGCCCCCTGGCGGGCGTTTTTTGTTTTTCCGGCGGCTGCGCCGCGCGGAAAAGCACTGAGGGGTGCTTTGAATAGGAGAACCGCGGGGCGGTACGGACCGCCCCGCGGGGAAACGGGAAAGGGAATGGTGTTTATGCTGAAAGAAGGAGAGGTACGCATCCCGTCGGGCTGCGCCATATCGGGCGTGTTCCACAAGGACGGCCGCCGCGAAAACGGCAGCGGCATCGTGGCCGGCATCGCGGCCATGCACGAGCGCTCCAACGGCCTGGGCGGCGGGTTTGCCGGGTACGGCATCTACCCGGAATACCGGGAGCTGTATGCATTCCATGTGTTCTACGACACCGTAGACGCCCAGCACGCGGCCGAGGCGAGGTTGCTGCAGGACTTCGATGTGGAAAGCAGCGGCACGCTGCCCACGCGCCCCATTGCGGCCATCCGGGACGCGCCCAGCCTTATGCGCTATTTTGCCGCGCCCAAGCCTCAGACGCTGCTGGACTCCAAGCTGGACGAACGGGAGTTCGTGGTGCGGTTCGTCACGCGGGTAAACCGGGAGATCGGCGGCGCATATGTGTTTTCCTGCGGCAAAAATATGGGCGTATTCAAGGCCGTGGGTTACCCGGAGGACGTGGGGGAATTTTACCGTCTGGAGGAATACGAGGGCTACGCATGGACGGCCCACGGCCGTTACCCTACCAATACGCCGGGCTGGTGGGGAGGTGCGCATCCGTTTTCCATTCTGGATTATTCCGTGGTGCACAACGGCGAGATCTCCAGCTATGACGCAAACCGCCGCTTTATCGAGATGTACGGATATAATTGCAGCTTGCTCACGGATACCGAGGTGATTACCTATATCATTGATTTCCTGGTACGGCGCAAGGGCCTGACGCTGGAAGAAGCGGCCGGCGTTATCGCCGCACCGTTCTGGAGCACCATCGAACAGATGCCCGAAGCGCAGCGGGAACGGCTGGCCTACCTGCGGGAAACCTTCGCGTCCCTGCTCATCACAGGACCATTCTCCATCCTGCTGGGCTTCACGGGCGGCATGATGGCGTTGAACGACCGCCTCAAGCTGCGCAGCATGGTGTGCGCTGAAAAGGGCGAGGCCGTGTATTTTGCCAGCGAGGAGTGCGCCATCCGCGTAATGGAGCCGGACGTTGAAACGCTTTGGGCGCCCCGGGGCGGCCAGGCCGTTGTTGTGCGCCTGAACGACGGCGTGACAGTGTAGGGAAGGGGAGAATGGGAAAATGTATGCGGATTTTATCTATCCGGAGTACGAGGTGGTGCGCAACTACCAACGCTGCATCGCATGCCGTGCATGTGAGCGCCAGTGCGCCAACGAGGTGCACCGCTATGACGCCGATGAACAAATGATGACGGCGGACGACGCGAAATGCGTCAACTGCCACAGGTGCGTGAGCCTGTGTCCCACCCGGGCGCTGAAGATCGTGCGCACCGACCACACGTTCAAGGAGAACGCAAACTGGACGAAGGACAATATCCAAAACGTATACCGCCAGGCGGCCACGGGCGGCGTGCTGCTTTCCAGCATGGGCAACCCGGAACCGCTGCCCGGCTACTGGGACCGTATCCTCATCAATGCCTCCCAGGTGACGAACCCGCCCATCGACCCGCTGCGCGAACCCATGGAGACGCGGGTTTTCCTGGGCAAAAAGGATATGGAGATCCGGCGGGATGAAAACGGTGCCATCGTACCGAAAAAAACGCCTCATATCGAGCTGGCCGTGCCGATCCTGTTCAGCGCCATGAGCTATGGGTCCATCAGCTACAATGCCCATGAATCTCTGGCGCGGGCGGCCACGGAGCTGGGTGTGTGCTACAACACCGGCGAGGGCGGCCTGCATGAGGATTTTTACCGTTACGGCCCCAACACCATCGTGCAGGTGGCGTCCGGCAGGTTCGGCGTACACAGCGAATACCTGAACGCAGGCGCGGCTGTGGAGATCAAGATGGGGCAGGGGGCAAAGCCGGGCATCGGCGGGCATCTGCCCGGCGCGAAGATCGTGGGCGATGTGGCCCGCACGCGCATGGTGCCCGAGGGAGCGGACGCCATCAGCCCCGCGCCGCACCACGACATCTATTCCATCGAGGACCTGCGCCAGCTCGTCAACAGCCTGAAGGAAGCCACCCATTATGAAAAGCCCATCATTGTGAAAATAGCCGCCGTACACAATGTGGCGGCCATCGCCTCGGGCATTGCGCGCTCGGGCGCGGACATCATTGCCATCGACGGCTTCCGGGGCGGCACGGGCGCGGCGCCCACCCGCATCCGGGACAATGTGGGCATCCCCATCGAGCTTGCGCTGGCGGCTGTGGATTCCCGCCTGCGGGCGGAGGGCATCCGCGGAGATGTGAGCCTGGTGGTGGGCGGCTCCATCCGCTCATCGGCGGACGTTGTAAAAGCCGTGGCGCTGGGAGCGGATGCGGTGTATATCGCTACCAGCGCACTGCTGGCATTGGGGTGCCACCTGTGCCGGACCTGCCAGTTGGGCCGCTGCAACTGGGGCATCGCCACCCAGAGGCCGGACCTTGTCAAGCGGCTGAACCCGGACCTGGGCGCCGCGCGGCTGGTGAACCTCGTCACCGCCTGGCAGCATGAGATCAAGGAGATGATGGGCGGTATGGGGATCAACTCCATTGAGGCGCTCAAGGGCAACCGCCTGATGCTGCGGGGGGTGGGAATGACAGAAAAAGAGCTGGAGATCCTGGGGATTTTTCACGCCGGCGAATAGTATTTTCCCCTTCTGTATGGTATAATATGTCCGCTTGGCGAATGCGAGCCACAGGCGAAGCATGAGCCTAGCGGCATAGATACCATGTTTCTTAGTGAACACGAGCGATACGCGAAGTGTGAGCTTAGAAATATGGTATAATAACCCCCAAAGCTGCCGCTTACGCGGCTGCGCGTGTGCGCTGCACACGCCCCTGTGCCGGCGCACAGGGCTTTGAGAACATTGAACCATGCAAAACCGCAGCAGGTGCGGTTTTGTTGAGGCCGTTTCGCGGCATAGATACCGTGTTGCTTAGAGAACACGGGCGGGACGCGAAGTGTGAGCTTGGAAACATGGTATCATAAAACTGTACGGAAATTTTTGCGGACGGACCGCCAGGCAGCTGCGGCGGCCCGTAAAGGGAGAAAGGGAGAGTGTATTATGTTAACAGCGATCACCGGCGTAAACTGGGGCGACGAGGGCAAGGGCCGTATGGTGGACCTGCTCAGCGAACAGTACGATATTGTCGTGCGGTATCAGGGCGGAAACAACGCCGGCCACACCGTTATCAACGAAAAAGGCAAATTTATCCTGAATCTGCTGCCCTCCGGCATCCTGCGCGAGACCACCGTCAACGTGATGGGCAACGGTATGGTCATTGATCTGGAGCATCTGGTACACGAAATCGAAAACCTGCGCAGGGGCGGCATTGCAATCAGTCCGGAGAATCTGAAGATCTCAGAGCGGGCGGTCATCTGCATGCCGTACCACAAGCTGCTGGACTGCTACGAGGAGGACCGTCTTGCGGATGCGAAATACGGCTCCACACGCCGCGGCATCGCACCCGTTTACGGCGACAAATATATGAAAAAGGCCCTGCGCATGGGCGATCTGTTCCACCCGGAGACGACAAAAGCGCGCCTGGCGGATATCGTGGCCTACAAAAATCTCACCATAGAGGGCGTGTACGGAAGGCCGCCGGTCAGCGCGGATGATATGTGGGCGTGGCTCGTGGAATACGGCGACATCCTCAAGCCTTATATCTGCGACGCTGGGCTGTATCTGGACAAAGCGGCCAAAGCGGGGAAAAACATCCTGTTCGAGGCCCAGCTGGGCGCGCTGCGCGACATCGACTTCGGCATCTACCCCTATACGTCGTCGTCGAACGTCATCGGCGCTTACGCGCCCGTGGGCGCGGGCATCCCGAACCATAAGATTGACCGGAACATCGGTATCATGAAGGCGTATTCCTCCTGCGTGGGCGAGGGCCCCTTCACCTGCGAGCTGTTCGGCGAGGAGGCGGAGAAGCTGCGTGCCGCCGGCGGAGAGTACGGCGCGGCCACGGGCCGCCCGCGCCGTGTCGGCCCGTTCGACGTGGTGGCCAGCCGCTACGGCTGCCGCGCCCAGGGCGCGGACGAGATCGCGCTGACGAAGCTGGATATCCTGGATTCGCTGGATGAGATTCCCGTTACCGTGGCCTATGAGCTGGACGGAAGGGAGATTCATGATTTCCCCTATGGGGATGTGCTGGAGCAGGCGAAGCCCGTCAACAAAATGTTCAAGGGATGGCGGACGGATATTTCCGGCTGCCGGAAAAAAGAAGAGCTGCCGCGGGAGGCGCTCGAGTATATCGCATTTATCGAAGAAGCGGTCGGCGTAAAGATCAAATATGTCTCCGTTGGCGCGGAGCGCGACCAGTATATCGTGCTTTGATCGGCACGCCTTCCGTTTCGATGGCGCGCACGGCTGGGAAGAGGGGCCCGGCCTGCATGCATGGGAACGAGGGAAAGTGAATGAAACGTGTTTATGTGAACGAACAGTGGTGCCTTGGGTGCCATCTGTGCGAGTATTACTGCGCGTTTGCCAATTCGGGCAAAAGCGACATGGTGAAGGCGCTCAAGGGCGCCGCCGTGCACCCGAACATCCGTATCGAGGAGGGACCGGGAGGCATCAGCTTCGCGGTGGCATGCCGCCACTGCAGTGAGCCGCTGTGCGTCCGGGGCTGCATCTCCGGTGCGCTGCAGGTGCGGGACGGCGTCGTCACCATCGACGAAAGCAAATGTGTGGGCTGCTACACCTGTGTGGCCAGTTGCCCCTATGGCGCTGTCCTGCCCGGCGCGCACGGCGCAGTACAGAAGTGCGAGCTGTGCACCCAAAGCGGCGGTGTACCCGCCTGCGTGGAGCACTGCCCAAACAAGGCCATCGTCTTTGAGGAGAGGGGGGCCGGGGCATGAGGTACGTCATCATCGGCGGCAGCGCAGCAGCCATCGGCTGTATCGAGGGCGTCCGCTCCGTGGACAAAACCGGCGAGATCATTCTCATTACAGGAGAGACGGAGTGGAATTATTCCCGTCCGCTCATTTCGTATCTGCTGGAGGGCAAGACCACGCGGGACAAAATGTGGTGCCGGCCGGACAGCTTTTTTACCCGGAACGGTGTGACGGTGAAAGCCGGCGTGCTGGCCACCACGCTGGATGCCGGAGACAGGACCGTGCGGCTCTCTACAGGCGAGCGGCTGGCTTACGACAGGCTGCTGGCGGCCACGGGCAGCCGCCCGTTCGTGCCGCCCATTCCCGGGCTGGAAACGGTGGAGAGTACCTTTTGCTTCCAGACGCTGTCCGACGCCTCGGCTCTGGCTGAGGCGCTGCGGCCGGAGAGCCGCGTGCTCATTCTGGGCGCGGGCCTCACGGGCGTCAAATGCGCCGAGGGCATCCGCGGCCTGTGCGCGCAGATCGCCATTGCGGACCTTGCGCCCCGCGTGCTGCCTGCTGTACTGGATGACACGGCGGCTGCCATGGTGCAGGCCCGTATGGAGGAGAAGGGCGTCCGTTTTTACCTGAACGACAGCGCGGCCGCATTCCGGGGAAACACGGCCCGGCTCCAAAGCGGAACGGAGCTGGAATTCGACGTGCTGGTAACGGCCGTGGGTGTGCGGCCGAACACGCAGCTGGTGGCGGACGCAGGCGGCGCGGTGGACCGGGGCATCCTGGTGGACGGCCGCTGTGCCACCACGCTTCCCGATGTATATGCTGCGGGAGACTGTGCCCAGGGATACGATGCGGTGAGCGGCGAAAAGCGCATGCTGCCCCTGTGGCCCAACGCCGTGCTGCAGGGCGAGACGGCGGGCATCAACATGGCGGGCGGCCGCGCCGATTACACGCAGGGCATTGCCCTCAACGCTTCGGGCGTGTTCGGCCTGCACATGATTACGGCGGGCAGTTATGAGGGCGAGAGCTTCACGGTGCAGAGGGACGGCAGCTACAAACGCCTTGTCACGGCAGATGGCGTTCTCAAGGGCGTTATCATGGTGGGGGATGTATCCCGCGCCGGTATTTATACAGACCTCATCCGCAAGAAAAAGCCGCTGTCGGAGATCAACTTTGACCTGATCCGGGAATCGCCGCAGCTCATGGCGTTTTCCCAAAAGGACCGCAGGGTACAGCTGGGAGGAGAAGTGTGATGACAAAGCTTGACGCGAAAAACATGCCAGCAAAGGAGCTTTGCGCGCGCATCCGGGAAAGCACGGACACGGCGCTGGCCGTGGAGCATGTGAACGGCCAGCGCTATATTGCGGCGGGCCTTGGAAAGAAAGAGCTGACGCTGACAGGCACGCCCGGAAACGCGCTGGGCGCATATCTGAACGGCACGCGCATCACGGTGCTGGGCAACGCGCAGGACGCCACCGGCGATACCATGAATGACGGCGCGATCTTCGTGCATGGTTCTTCCGGTGATGCCACCGGCTACGCCATGCGCGGCGGGAAAATCTACGTGCGGGGCAACGCGGGCTACCGTGCGGGCATCCATATGAAGGCGTACCGGGAAAAGCAGCCGGTGCTCATCATCGGCGGCGAGGCGGGCAGCTTTCTGGGCGAATACCAGGCCGGCGGCATTATTATCGTGTTGGGGCTGGGCAGCGGCGGCAGAGCGCCGGTGGGCCGTTTTGTGGGCACAGGCATGCATGGGGGCAGAATGCTGCTGCGCTGCGACACGCTGCCCCCGGACCTTCCCGCCCAAGTGGCGGCCCGCAGGGCCGGGAAGGATGACCTGGCGGCCGTGGAGCCGTATCTGGCGGAATACTGCGGCGTGTTCGGGCTGGCGCAGGAGGATATCCTGAGGGAGAATTTCTTCCTGCTGGAGCCCAACACGCAGAACCCATACCGGCAGTTGTACTGCTATTCGTAACAACGCGCGGCGCGCACCGGGCGGGGCTTTGCCCCGCCTGTTGCGGTTCCGGCAACAGCCGGCGCGCAAAAAAGCAAGGCGGCGCACGGCGCGGCCAAACCGGAGGGAAAACAATGGATTCGACGATGCAAGCCGTGCTCCAGTTTGTGGAGGAAAACGACGTAAAGTTCATCCGACTGGCGTTCTGCGATGTGATGGGCACGCTGAAAAATATCGCCATCATGCCCAGCGAGCTTCCGCGCGCGTTCGAAACGGGGGTTTCTTTCGACGCATCGTCCATTTTGGGCTTCGCGCCCGTAGATAAATCGGACCTGTTCCTGTTCCCGGACGCGGCCACGCTCTCGGTGCTTCCGTGGCGGCCGCAGACGGGGCGCGTGGTGCGTTTTTTCTGCAGTGTGCGCACGGCGGACGGAAGCCCCTACGGGGCGGACGGAAGGCATATCCTGCGCAGGACCCTGCGCCGTCTGGCGGATGCAGGCTACGAGTGCCGTGTGGGTGCGGAATGTGAATTTTACCTGTTTGAGCGGGACGCGGAGGGCAGGCCCACCAAGCGTCCCCAGGACAACGGCGGCTATTTTGACGTCGCGCCCCTGGACAGGGGCGAGAACGTCCGGCGTGAGATCTGCCTGACGTTGGAGGAAATGAACATCCGGCCGGAATCCAGCCATCATGAACAGGGCCCCGGCCAGAACGAGGTGGATTTCAAGCACGCCGCACCGCTTACAGCGGCGGACGACGTCATCACGTTTAAAAATGTGGTCAAGACGGTGGCCGCGCGCAACGGGCTGTACGGCTCGTTCAGTCCCAAGCCCCTGGCGGATAAGCCCGGCAGCGGCATGCATGTGAATATTTCGCTGGCACGGGGAGGCCGAAACATCTTCGCTCCAGGGCCGGACGGCGCGTACAGCCCGGCCATGCGTTCGTTCATCGCGGGCGTGCTGGCCCGCGCGGGCGAGATATGCGCCTTTACGAATCCGGTTCCGGGCAGCTATGCCCGGTTCGGCAGCTTCGAGGCGCCGCGCTATGTGGCGTGGAGCCACCAGAACCGCAGCCAGCTCATCCGCATCCCGGCCGCGCCCGCGCCCGAGTATGCGCGCATCGAGGTGCGTATGCCGGACGTCTCGTGCAATCCTTATCTGGCCTTTGCATTGCTGCTGGCAGCGGGCTTCGAGGGTATGGAACGGAAGATGGAGCTTGCCGAGGAGACGCCCTACGACCTGTACACGGCAAACGCCGGCGCGCTGGAGGCGCTGCCCGCCTCGCTGGAGGAGGCCATTGCGCGGGCCGGCGGTTCGGCCTTTGTTGAGAAAGTGCTCTCGGCGGATACGGCGCGCAAATATCTGGCACTCAAGCAGGCGGAGCAGAACCGCTGGTTCGCAGCGCGGGATAAGGAAAAATATCAGGACGAAGCATATTTCGGAGTTTTGTAATATTTAACTTTAGAATTACAGAATGTAATATTTTGGAGCCGCAAGGGGGTGAGGACGTTGCCGGGCGCGCTGATCGTATCCAGCGGAGAAAAGGGCCGCGATATGCTGTGCGGAGTGCTGACGGACATGGGCGCGGGGGACATATCCACCGTGACTTCCGGCGCCGAGGCGCGGCGGGGTTTTGCCGACGCGGACTGGCAGGTCATCCTCATCAACACGCCGCTGTCGGACGAGTTCGGCCACGAGCTGGCCGTGTTTGCGGCCGGGAGCACAGGGGCGGGCGTGGTGCTGCTGGTGAAGGCCGAGATGGCCGACGAGGTAGCGGTCCGCGTGGAGGACGCAGGCGTATTCGTGGTGCCGAAACCGCTGAACCGGGCGCTTTTGTTTGGGGCTGTCAAGCTGGCGCAGGCGGCGAACCGCCGCATCATGGGTTTGCAGCGGCAGAACAACATCCTGCAGCAAAAGATCGACGACATTCGTCTGGTGGACCGGGCGAAATGCGCGCTGATCCAGTACCGTCTGCTGACGGAGCCGGAGGCGCACAAATACATTGAGCGGGAGGCCATGGATTCCCGCCGTACGCGCCGGGAAGTGGCCCAGGCCATCCTGCGCATGTACGAAGGCGGCTGTTGAGCGGGCGCGGCCCGCTGGAATGTATGGGAGATTCGGAACGGGAGGACACTTGCTATGGGAAAACTGGATTTTACAAAAATGCATGGCTGCGGCAACGATTATGTTTACATCGATTGCTTCAAACAGGACGTGGAAGCCCCGGAGCTGCTGGCTCGCACGCTCTCCGACCGGCACAAGGGCGTTGGCGGAGACGGCGTCATCCTCATCTGTCCCTCTGAAACGGCGGATGCAAAGATGCGCATGTTCAACGCGGACGGCAGCGAGGGCAGGATGTGCGGAAACGGCGTACGCTGTGTGGCGGAATATCTGTTCCGCCACGGATATGCCTCGGGCACGGCGGCAGATGTAGAAACGCTTTCGGGCGTGAAGCACATCGTCCGCAGAGAGCCGGGCCTGCTGACCGTAGACATGGGCGCGCCGGAACTTGCGCCGGAAAAAATTCCCGTGACAGGCTTTGCAAAGCCAGTTGTCAACGAGCTGGTGGAGGTGAACGGCGGCGCGGTGCGTATGACCTGCGTCTCCATGGGCAACCCGCACTGTGTGGTGTATGTGCCGGACACCGCGGGCCTGAATCTGCCTGTGCTGGGCGGCGCAATGGAACACAGCAAATGGTTCCCCGAGGGTGTGAATACGGAATTTATTCAGATTTTGGATGAAACACATTTGAAGATGCGGGTGTGGGAGCGCGGCAGCGGCGAGACCATGGCCTGCGGCACAGGCGCGTGCGCGGCCGTGGTGGCAAGCGTGCTGAACGGCCATTGCAAAAAGGATACGGATGTGGACGTGCTGCTGCTGGGCGGAACGCTTACCATCCGTTACACGGGTGATACCGTGCTGATGACGGGCAATGCCGTCGAGGTGTTCACCGGAACGGTGGAGGTGTAAAAACGCATCAGAAAGCGGCGCGCGGTTGGGCGCGCGCCCGGGGGAAGAGAAAAGGGAAAGAGGCAAAAGCGTATGACGAAGTATATTTTTGTGACGGGCGGCGTGGTGTCCGGCCTGGGCAAGGGCATCACGGCGGCCTCGCTTGGCCGCCTTTTGAAAAGCCGCGGTCTGAAGGTGGCGGCCCAGAAGCTGGACCCGTATATCAATGTAGACCCCGGCACCATGAGCCCCTATCAGCACGGCGAGGTATTCGTGACCGAGGACGGCGCGGAGACCGACCTGGACCTGGGGCATTATGAACGCTTTATCGACGAGGATCTGAACAAGTACTCCAACCTCACTACGGGAAAGGTATACTGGAACGTGCTCACCAAAGAACGCCGCGGCGAATATTTGGGCGAGACGGTGCAGGTCATTCCCCATATCACGGGCGAGATCAAAAGCTTTATCTATTCCGTGGGGAAAAAGACGGATGCCGACATTGTTATCACGGAGATCGGCGGCACCACGGGCGACATTGAATCCACCCCGTTTCTGGAGGCCATCCGCCAGGTAAGCATCGAGGCCGGGCGGGAAAACTGTCTGTTCATCCACGTCACGCTGGTGCCGTACATCAAATCCAGCGGCGAGCACAAGACAAAGCCCACACAGCATTCCGTCAAGGAACTGCAGAGCGTGGGCATCATGCCGAATATCATCATCGCCCGCGTGGACGAGCCGCTGGAGGAAGCCAACCGGCAGAAGATCGCACTGTTCTGCAACGTCAAGCCGGACTGCGTCATCGAGAACCTGACGGTGCCCGTGCTGTACGAGGCCCCGCTGATGCTGGAGCGCAGCCACCTGTCCGATATCGTGTGCCGCGAGCTGCATCTGGACTGCCCCCCCTGCGACCTGACCGACTGGAACGAGATGCTGGCCCGCATCGCCGCGCGCAGGCGCAGCGTGAACATCGCCATCGTGGGCAAGTACACCAGGCTGCACGATGCGTATCTTTCGGTGATGGAATCCCTGTATCATGCGGGCTACGAGACGGGCGCGGTGGTACACATCAAATGGGTGGAGGCCGAGGAGGTGAACCCATACACTGCGGACGATATCCTGCGGGAGTGCGACGGCATTCTGGTTCCCGGCGGCTTTGGGGACCGTGGGATTGAGGGTATGGTCCATGCCGCCCATTATGCCCGCACGCAGGGCAAGCCCTATTTCGGCATCTGTCTGGGCATGCAGATCGCTGTCATCGAGTATGCACGCAGCATGCTGGGCTATGCGGACGCAAACTCCTCTGAATTCGATCCCGTGGGCGCGCATTCAGTCATCGACCTTATGCCCGACCAGAAGGCTCTGGACGAAAAAGGCGGCACCATGCGCCTGGGGCGTTACCCCTGTGTTATCGCGCCGGGCACGCGAATGGCGCAGGCTTACGGTGCAGAGGAGGTCAGCGAGCGGCACCGCCACCGCTATGAGTTCAACAATGAGTACCGCGCCGCGCTGCGCGAAGCAGGCCTCGTGCTGGCGGGCACCTCGCCGGACGGCCGGCTGGTGGAGGCTGTGGAGGTGCCGGGCAAACGGTTTTATGTAGGCGTGCAGTACCATCCCGAGTTCAAAAGCCGTCCCAACCGCGCCCATCCGCTGTTCCGCGCCTTTGTGGCGGACGCGCTGCGTTACCAGGACGAGGACAAATAAACGCGCTTATACCGCGGCAGGCGCGCTTTTGTTGTAGCCGCAGACGCGGTGTCGTGTTATAATACCCTTAGGCGGGCCGCCCGGCGGGCGGCTCTTTCCAGATCAAGAGGCAGGGGGAAATACGAATTGAAGATCAATGAAAACTACAAGGACCTTTCCGAAAGCTATCTGTTTTCCACCATCGCAAAGAAGGTGGCGGCCTATACGCAGCAGCATCCGGAACAGGAGATCATCCGCCTTGGCATCGGCGACGTGACGCTGCCGCTGGCTGCGCCTGTGGTGGATGCGCTGCACGCCGCTGTGGAGGAGATGGGCAAAAAAGAAACCTTTCACGGCTATGGCCCAGAGCAGGGCTACGGCTTTTTGAAGCAGGCTCTGATGCGTTATTACGCCCGGCGCGGCGTTGTGCTGGCGGAGAACGAGATCTTTGTGGGCGACGGTGCGAAAAGCGACATCGGGAATATCCTGGACCTGTTCGATGTAGACAATACCGTCCTTGTGCCCGACCCCGTGTATCCTGTCTATGTGGATACCAATGTTATGGCCGGGCGGCATATCGTGTATGCGGCGGCCACGCGGGAAAACGGTTTTCTGCCCATGCCGCAGGCAGATGTACAGGCGGACCTGATTTACCTGTGCAGCCCCAACAACCCCACGGGCGCGGCGTACAGCCGGGATCAGCTTCAGGCGTGGGTGGATTATGCGAATGAGCGCGGCGCGGTGCTGCTGTTCGACGCGGCTTATGAGAGCTTCATCACAGACGGGGACGTGCCCCACAGCATCTACGAGGTAAACGGCGCCGAGACCTGCGCCATCGAATTCTGTTCGTTTTCCAAAACGGCGGGCTTTACGGGGACGCGGTGCAGCTATACCGTAGTGCCGCAGGCGCTGGTGCGCGGCGGCCTGCACCTCAATGCCATGTGGCTGCGCCGCCAGACCACGAAATACAACGGCGTACCGTACATTGTGCAGCGGGCGGCTGCGGCCGTGTTCACGGAGGAGGGGCAAAAAGCCACCAGAGCAGCCATCGACTACTACCGGGCCAACGCCGCCGTCATCGCGGCCGCGCTGGACGAGGCCGGCATATGGTACTGCGGAGGCAAAAACAGCCCTTATATCTGGATGCAGTGCCCCGGCGGCATGAAGTCCTGGGATTTCTTCGATCATCTGCTGGAGCATGCGGGCGTTGTGGGTACGCCGGGCGCGGGCTTTGGCGCACAGGGTGAGGGTTACTTCCGCCTGACGGGCTTCGGCGACGCGGAAAAGACCAGGCTGGCAGCGCAGAAGCTGAAAGAGGCAGTGCGGGTGCTGTAAGGCGCGCCGTATCAACAAAAACAGTACGGCAAAAGCAGGCCCCGCAGCGGAGCGTTTCCGCCGCGGGGCCTTTGTTCATACGGGGGGCGGCGCGTCCCGCCGCACATATACCAGCTCCACCACGCCGCTGCACACCGTATGCCTCGTCAGACGCAGAGGCAATGCGGGCCCCTCCGGGGGAAACAGGCGGACGCCGCCGCCCAGGATCACCGGCATGACCATGAGCTGATAAACGTCGATGAGGTCAAGCGCCATCATCCGGCGGGCGAGCTGCGCGCCGCCGCACACCCAGATATTCCGCCCGAAGCGCGCTTTCAGGCGGCGTACCGCCTCTGCCGGGTCCTCGGATGTAAAAACGGCGTTTGCGTCCGGCGGGGGTGCACCGTGTGTGAACACTTGGCACTCCATTCCCACATACGGCCACGCGCCGGGAGAGAGCTCCTGCGTAATTTGGCGGTAAGTCGTCATGCCCATCAGTACGGTGTCCACTTCGGCGGAAAAGGCGGCATAACCATAGTCCCCTTCAAAGGCTTCGCCGTTGTTGGCGAGGTCCATCCAGCCGACGCCGCCGTTTTTGTCGGCAATGAAGCCGTCAAGACTCATGGCGAGATATAAGATCACCTTTCGTTCCATAAACCGTCCTCCCAAGAATGGATGCTATTTATCATATCATGTGCACGGATACAAGCGCAAGCGGGAAGATATGCGTTGCCTTTCGCGGCATTTCGCGGTAAAATAAAATAACAGAAAGAAAGCGCCCGCCGCGCGCGGGAAAATGTGGGAGGGAACATACGATGTCTATCACGAGCCATTATTATGGCAGGACGCAAAACGGCGAGGAGATTTACCAGTATATTCTGGAAAACGCCGCGGGCATGCGTGTGGCTGTCATCGAGTACGGCTGCGTCATCACCAATATATGGGTAAAGGACAACACCGGTGAGCTGCGTGACGTGGCGCTGGGCTACAGTAAGCTGGAGGATTACGAATTGGGCGGCGTATTCGGCGCGTTCATCGGCCGCTATGCCAACCGCATTGAGAAATCGCGCTTCACATTGGATGGCAAAACATATGAATTGGAACCCAACAACGGGCCGAACCATCTGCACGGCACATTTGCCAAGAAAGTGTACAAGGGCAGCATCGTGGACGGCAGCCTGGTGCTGCGGGCAGTGAGTCCCGACGGAGAGGACGGCTTTCCGGGAAACCTGGAGCTTACGGTGCGCTATACGCTTACAGACGAAAACGCGTTGGTGCTGGACTATACGGCAACGACCGACGCTCCCACCATCATCAATCTGACGAATCACAGTTATTTCAACCTGGAGGGGCAATCCAGCGGCAGCATGCTGGAACAGACGTTGTGTCTGAACGCTTCCACGTTTACAGAGGGCAACGCCGAGACCTGCCCCACCGGGCGCATCCTGCCCGTGGCGGGCACCCCCATGGATTTCACCCGGGCCAAGCCCATCGGCCGGGACATTCAGGCGGAGTACAGCCAGCTGCAGATGTGCGGCGGGTACGACCACAACTTCATTCTGGACAAGGAACCGGGGATGCTGGCTCTGGCAGCCGTGGCCCGCTCGGAAAAGACGGGCATCACGATGGAGACTTACACCACACAGCCCGGCGTGCAGCTGTACACGAGCAACTCACTGCAAAACGATACGAGGCCCGGTAAGACGGGCGGTATATATGGCCGGTATCAGGGCTTTTGCCTGGAGACCCAGCATTATCCCTGTACGCCCTCGCACCCCGAATTTCCCTCTGTGGAGCTGCGCCCCGGCGAGGAATATCACGAAACGACGATTTATAAATTCCTGACGGAGTGAAAGAATGGCGGTCCTGCATAAAAAACGCAACGCGAATACAAAAAAACGCGCCCGGCTGATGCTGGGCATGGTAGCCTGTGTGTTTGCGCCCACGGCGCTGGCTGTGTGGTATCTGACAGCTCTGCTGGCAAAGCGGCAGCCTCCTGCCGCGCTGGCCTATGGAGCGCTGGCTGCGGCCGCGGCGGGCGCACTGTGTTTCCGTGTGTTGTACACCCGCAGCGCAGTCCTGAAAAGCGGTATCGACGGCGAGCGGCAGGCCGCGGCTGCGCTGCGCGCGCTGCCGTACGCCTACCATGTGTTGGTGAACCCGGTGTTCCGCGTGCGGGGCAAGGTGATGGAGCTGGATGCGGTGGTCGTGGGCAAAAACGGCGTGTTTATCGTAGAGACAAAAAACCACGCCGGCGTCATCACAGGTAAGACGGACGCGGAGTGGTGGTCGCAGGTCAAGCGCCGAGGCGCAAAAACAATGAAAAATCCACTGCTGCAGGCAGAACGCCAGCACAAGCTGATGGAGCAGCTTCTTGCCGATGCAAAGCAGGCGTGCCCTGTGCACAGCTTTGTATATTTTGCCAACAAGAATGCGCGGGTGGGCGTGCGCGACGCGCGCATCTATACCGATGAGACCTCGTTGCGCCGCGCCATTCAGAGCGCGCCGGAGCCGGGGCGCCCGGTGGACGCGGCACGGCTGGCTGCCCTGCTGGAGCAGGCCTGCGAATAGTATTTTTTGCGCGTTTCCGTATCTTGGTCGCCCCGCGGCTCATTTTGAGCCGCGGGGCTTTTTGGTGGAAAAACAAAGGTGACAACACGCCCGATGCAAAAATTTTGTCAGGTTTGGACCGGCCGATGTGTCTTATAGATGGAAAGGGGGAACGCGGGGTGCAGAACACGGAACAAAACGCCGTGCTGCTGCGGCTGGCGCGGGAATACGGCGACAGCGTGGTGCGCATGTGCTGCGTGTATCTCAAAGATTATCATTTGGCCCAGGACGTGGCGCAGGAGACTTTTTTGCAGGCCGCACGCAAATACGGTGCGCTGGCGCGGACAGATTCGGAAAAGGCGTGGCTTATGCGCATCGCTGTGAACCGCTGTAAAAACGAGCTGCGCACCCAGTGGTTCCGCCGGGCGCAGGAGCTGCCGGAGCCGTCCGGGGCGGACCCGTACCCGGAGGCGGATACACATATGGCGCTGATTCGGGCCATCGGGCGGCTGCCGCAAAAATACCGTGCCGCCGTGCTGCTGTATTATTATCAGGACATGACCGCCGCCGAGACGGCCGCGGTGCTTGGCATACGCGAGGACGCTGTGTATCAGCGGCTCCGGCGCGCGCGGCAGCAGTTGAAAAAAGAATTGGAGGAGCAGTGAAGATGGAAAGGATCAGACAGGCGATCGACACAAGGCTGGCCGGACAGCATCTTCCGGAAACGGTATACGATGCGCTTTGCGCCCGGCCTGCCCGCCGGAGCCGCGTGCGCCGGGCAGCGGCCCTGCTGGCGGCTGTATGCGTGCTGGGCGGCGCAACAGCGCTGGCAGCGGCCCGACTGTTCGGCATGAACGTCAATGGACGGGAGCTGCCGCCGCTGGAGCCCATGACCATGGTGGAAACCGCGGATACAGGCGGCCCGGCGGACGGTACGGAGCAGCAGGCGGAGGGACTGGACGCGCTTTCCCGGGCTTTGGGCGTGCCGTTCCTCTGGGCGGAGGGCGCCCGGGAAAATCCGTATACGCGCGTGAGCTATCAAAATTTCGGAGGGGAATACCAGATCGTAAAGGCAAAGGCGTACCTGGTGGGCGACTTGAGGGACCTTGTCTGGCAGGACGAATACGACTACTACTCCTGGACGGCGGGCACGGTGTACCAGACGCCTGTGGACCTGACGCTGGAATGGGTCTCAGATGAGGCGCAGCAGCCCTTTGACACGGATTATCTGGGCTATTATGCTTATGCGGACACGTTCACTTCCGCCGGGGGCCATACGGTGAACCTGCTGGTGGATACGGCGCCAGGCACGGCCGGAAGCGGCCTGAAGCCGGAGTGTGCAGCGGTATTCGTGGCAGACGGCGTGCGGTATACGTTATCCGGCCATGTGACGCAGCAGACGATGCGCGCCATCGTGGATTCCATGTCTTATGCATGACAGAAGAAATACCGTGTGAAGCGAGAAAGCCCCGCGTCCGGACGGACACGGGGCTTTTTGTACGGCACAGCTTATTCGAGGATGCTTTTGCCCGTCATCTCTTCGGGCTGGGGCAGGCCCATGATCTTGAGCATCGTGGGGGCGATGTCCGCCAGAACGCCGCCTTCGCGCAGCTTTGCATTTTCCACGCCTGCAACCAGGAAAGGCACGGGATTCGTGGTGTGTGCGGTGAAGGGGTGCTCGGGGTCCGGATCGTACATTTTGTCGGCGTTGCCGTGGTCTGCCGTCAGCAGCACCGCGCCGCCCTTGGCCAAAACCGCGCCGATCACTTTGCCCGCACAGGCGTCCACAGCCTCCACGGCCTTGACGGCTGCTTCGAACACGCCGGTATGGCCCACCATATCGCAGTTTGCAAAGTTCAGGATGATGACGTCGTATTGGTCGCTTTCGATACGCTTGACGCATTCGTCAGCCACCAGATATGCGCTCATCTCGGGCTGCAGGTCGTAGGTGGCCACCTTGGGGCTGGGAATCAGCGCGCGGTCCTCACCTTCAAACGGGGCCTCCACGCCGCCGTTGAAGAAGAATGTCACATGGGCATATTTTTCCGTCTCAGCAATGCGCAGCTGCGTTTTGCCGTTTTTGGCCAGATATTCGCCCATAACGTTGTTCAGGCTCTGCGGATGGAACGCGACTTCCACATTGGGCATCGTGGCGTCATACTGGGTGAAGCACACATAGTACAGAGGGAAACGGCCGTTCCGGCGCTCGAAGCCTGCAAATGCATCATCTACAAAGGTGCGGGTGATCTCCCGCGCGCGGTCCGGGCGGAAATTGAAGAACACCACGCTGTCCCCGGCGGATACGCGGCCGCCTTCACAGGTCACGGCGGGCACGACGAATTCGTCCGTCACGCCGTCCGCATAGCTTTTTTTCATCACTTCTTCCGGTGTGCCGTGCACGCCTTCGCCGTATACCATGGCGGCGTAGGCCTTTTCCACACGGTCCCAGCGGTTGTCGCGGTCCATGGCGTAATAGCGGCCCGTGACGGTGGCGATCTTGCCCACGCCGATCTCGGCCATTTTGGCTTCCAGCTCTTCAATGAACCCCTTGCCGGAATCGGGCGGCACATCGCGGCCGTCCATAATGGCATGGACGTAAACATCCTTTACGCCGCCGCGCCTTGCCAGCTCCAACAGCGCATACAGATGCTCGTTGTGGCTGTGGACGCCGCCGTTGGAGAGCAGGCCGATGAGATGCAGTGCCTTACCGTCCGCCGCAGCGTTCTTTACTGCGCCCAGCAGGGCCGGATTTTCAAAAAAGCCGCCGTCCTGGATGTCTTTGGTGATGCGGGTGAGCTCCTGATACACGATACGGCCTGCGCCGATGTTCGTGTGGCCCACCTCGCTGTTGCCCATCTGGCCGTCTGGTAAACCGACGTTCATACCGGAAGCGCCGATGGTGGTGTAAGGATACTGCGCGAACAGCTTATCCAGGTTGGGCGTCCTGGCGGCAAGGATGGCGTTGCCGTAGGTTTGGTCGGGCACCCAGCCGAAGCCGTCCAGAATGCAGAGAAGCAGAGGTTTTTTCATAGATGGTTCCTTTCTGAAAAAAGAAATTGAATGGGGATGCGCCGCGCGGGCAGCGCTGTTTTGCAAAAAGAGCAGCGGAAAATTATTTGCCTGCCGCGGCAACAATGGCGGCAAAGTCCGCAGGCTTCAGGGAGGCGCCTCCGATGAGGCCGCCGTCCACATCAGGCTTGCTCAGCAGCTCGTCGGCGTTGGCGGCGTTCATGCTGCCGCCGTACTGGATGGTCGTGGCCTCGGCCACTGCCTCGCCGTACAGCTCACCCACCACCTTGCGGATGGCCGCGCAGACTTCCTGCGCCTGGTCCGCCGTGGCGGTGCGCCCCGTGCCGATGGCCCACACCGGCTCGTAAGCGATGATGACGCGGGCCATTTCTTCAGCGGAAACGCCGCCCAGCGCGATCTTCGTCTGCATGCGCACAAGCTCCTCGGTCACGCCCTGCTCACGCTGGGCCAGGCTCTCGCCCACACACACGATCACCGTCAGGCCCGCGGCCAAAGCGGCTTTGGTACGCTTGTTGACGGTCTCGTCCGTTTCGGCAAAGTACTGGCGGCGCTCAGAGTGACCGGTGATGACATATTTCACGCCCAGATCCACCAGCATATCCGCGGATATCTCGCCCGTGAACGCGCCGGATTTTTCAAAATGCACGTTTTCTGCGCCCACACCGATGTTGGTGCCGGCGCATTTTTCCACGGCCGTGCAGAGGCTGGTGAACGGCGTGCAGATGACAACGTCGCAGCCCGCTCCCTGTACGGCGGGAACGAGCGCGTCGATGAGAGACGCGGCCTCGGTGGCGGTCTTATTCATTTTCCAGTTGCCGGCAATGACGGCTTTGCGTTTTGCTTTGTTCATCGTATATTCTCCGTTCTGAAAGATATTGCCCGGCGTCCCGCCGGAGAAAAACCGCAGGGGCAGGCGGGATTCCCGCCGCCCCTGCAAAAGAGTCTTATGCGCCCGCGATGCAGGCGATGCCGGGCAGCTCTTTGCCCTCCAGGTATTCCAGGCTGGCGCCGCCGCCCGTGGAGATGTGCGTCATCTTGTCGGCATAGCCCAGCTGCATCACGGCAGCCGCGCTGTCACCGCCGCCGATGACCGTGGTGGCGTCTGTTTCAGCCAGGGCTTTCGCTACCGCCTTGGTGCCGGCGGCCAGAACCGGGTTCTCGAACACGCCCATGGGGCCGTTCCACACAACGGTCTTGGCGCTCTTCACCGCGCCGGCAAACAGCTCCATCGTTTTGGGACCGATGTCAAGGCCCATCATGTCGGCCGGGATCTTGTCCGAATCCACCACTTCGACGGCAATCTCCGCGTCGATGGGGTCGGGGAAGGCGGAAGCCACGGTGGTGTCTACCGGCAGCAGCAGGGAAACGCCCTTTTCCTCGGCCTTCTTCAGCATATCCTTGCAGTAATCCACCTTCTCCAGGTCCACAAGAGATTTGCCGACTTCGCAGCCCTTGGCGGCCAGGAACGTATAAGCCATGCCGCCGCCGATGATCAGCGTGTCCACCTTGTTCAGCAGGTTTTCAATGACGTTCAGCTTATCGGCGACTTTCGCGCCGCCCAGGATGGCCACGAACGGGCGCACAGGGTCGTTGACGGCGTTGCCCAGGTAACGGATCTCTTTCTCCATCAGGTAGCCCACAGCGGTGTCCTTGATGTAGTCGGTAACGCCGGCGGTGGAGCAGTGGGCGCGGTGTGCGGAGCCAAAAGCGTCGTTTACATAGGCGCCGTCCGTACCCACCAGATCGGCCAGGTCTTTGGAGAACTCGGGCAGATTTTTGGTTTCTTCCTTGCGGAAACGGGTGTTCTGCAGCAGCACAACATCGCCGTCCTGCATTGCGGCAACGGCGGCTTTGGCATTTTCGCCCGCCACATTGTCGTCATTGGCAAACACGACGGGCTTGCCAAGCAGTTCGGAGAGGCGCACGGCGACGGGCGCGAGACTGAATTTTTCCTCGGGACCGTTCTTGGGCTTACCCAGATGGCTGCACAGAATGACCCGGCCACCGTTCTCGATCAGCTTTTTAATGGTGGGCAGAGCGGCCACGATGCGGTTGTCATTGGTGATGACGCCGTCCTTCATGGGGACGTTGAAATCGCAGCGGACCAGAACGTTTCTGCCCTTTACCTCAATATCTTCAACTGTCTTTTTGCCAAGAGTGCTCATATGCGTAACTCTCCCTTTCCTGCGGCTTTTTGATTGTCTTTCGGTCTTGCGCGGGCAATATGCCGCGTCTTTTCTTATTATAGTATTTTCCCGGCTTTTTCGCAAGCATTCGGCTGATATTTAATTAACAAATCGGCGCGTGCAAACTGCATGCAAACGGGCTGTAATGCACAAAAAACGCCCCGGCGCAAAGCCGGGGCGAAAAGTGCCTGAATTTTAGAAGCAGAGCGTGACGATGCGCAGCACGAACAGCGCGAACACGACCCACATCACGGGGTGGATGTCCTTGACCTTGCCGCGGAAGATCTTCAGGAACATCCATGTCAGGATGCCGAACATGATGCCGTTGGCGATGGAATAGGTGAACGGCATCATGATGATGGCCACAAAAGCGCCCAGCACGTCGGCCATATCGCCCTCGAACTTCACCTTCAGCACGCTGGACATCATGAACAGGCCCACGATGATGAGCGCCGGAGCAGTGGCGAAGCTGGGGATGGCGCCGAACACGGGCCACAGGAACAGCGAGAGGATGAACATCGCGGCCGTGGTGAGAGAGGTGAGGCCCGTGCGGCCGCCCTCGGCCACGCCGGCGGAGCTTTCCACATAGCTGGTGACGGTGGAGGTGCCCAGGCAGGCGCCCGCCACGGTGCCGATGGCGTCGGCCATCAAAGCGCGGCCCACGCGGGGCAGCTTGCCGTCCTTATCCAGCATGTTGCCCTTTGCGGCAACGCCGATGAGCGTGCCCACGGTGTCGAACAGGTCAACGAACAGGAACGCGAACACGATAACTGCAAATTCAACGGTGTTGTTCAGCATGAAGCTGAAGTCGAATTTGAACGCGGTGTCGCCCAGCGCCGCAAAGTTGGGCAGGAACGAGCCGGAGGGCAGCAGCGAATACACGCCGGCCTCGGGGTTCACCGCATACCAGCCCGTGAACTGCGCAATGATGCCCAGCCCCCACGTGATGAGGATGCCCCAGAGAATGGCGCCCTTGACATTGAAGTACAGCATCAGGCCGATGATGATCACGCCGATGAGCGCGAGCGCGACCTGCGGCTGGGCGATGTCGCCCAGAGCCACCTTCGTGGAGGCGTCCGCCGCGGCGATGCCGGCGTTCTGCAGGCCGATGAATGTGATGAACAGGCCGATGCCCGTGGTGATGCCGTATTTCAGGTTCTCGGGGATGCAGTTGACCAGCGTCTCACGGAACTTGAACGCGGAAAGAATGATGAAGATAATGCCTTCCACCAGGATGGCGGTGAGGGCGATCTGCCAGGGATTGGCCTGGTCCGCCAGCTCGCCCAGGCAGATGGTGTAGGCAAAATAGGCGTTCAGGCCCATGCCAGAAGCCAGCGCGATGGGATAGTTGGCCAGAAGGGCCATCACGATGGTGGCCACCGCCGCCGCAAGGGCAGTCGCCATAAAGACGCCCTGGCTGTTCATGCCCGCGTCGCCCAGCATGCTGGGGTTCACGGCCAGGATGTACGCCATCGCAAGGAACGTGGTGATACCAGCCATGACTTCGGTCTTCACGTTGGTACCGTTTTCTTTCAGATGAAAGAGCTTTTCCATGATATTCCTCCTCGGTAATTTTAAGCTGAAACAGGGACGTCCCCGTTCGCAACAAAAGAAAAAGGCGGGCAAACGAGCCCGCCATAAAACAGCAAAGGCCGCAGAGCTGCGGCGTGCTGTTTCAATAGTCGGGACGGTTTACGGCTTGCCCGGTAGAGACTGCCGACCCATATCGCCGGCGTTATATTGAAACATGTTAACAAACTGTGAAGAATACGTTTTTATTCTACCGAAATACCGTGACAATTACAATGTGCATTTTTGCCGATTTTTCGATGTTTTTATCCGTGTGTTTGGGCGAAAGGGCACAAGCGGAGCCGAAAAACAGAAGTCCCCGCGCCGGACAGGCGCGGGGAAAGAGCGGAGCGCGTTATTCGGCCGGTGTGCCGGCGTTCTGCTTCGGGGCGCGGGGAGGCTTGGGCGGTGCGGCGGGCGCGGGCTGGGCGGCATCCGCGAGCTTGCCGCCCAAAAAGCCGGAAAGCACGCTCTGCAGGTCCACGCCGGTGCTCTCTTTCAGGCCGTCCGTCACCTGGGTAACGGTCTGCATGATGTCCCGTGTCAGCTTGGCGCTGTTGCCGTCGCCGTACATGGTGATTTTATCCACTTTCGTCAGCGGCTCGGCGGCGTTTTTCACCACGTCGGGCAGGGCGTTGAAATACATCTCCAGCACGGCGGCCTTGCCCATCTTCGTCATGGCTTCGGCTTTTTTCTCAATGCCCTCGGCCTCCGCCACAGCTTTGGCACGGATGGCCTCCGCCTCAGCCAGCCCCTTGGCGCGGATGCCCTCAGCTTCCTGGGCACGGGCGAATTTTTCAGCCTCGGCCTGTACCTTCATAGCCTCGGCCTGCTGTTCCTGCTCGTATTTTTTGGCCTCCGCCTCGCGCTGGCGCTCGTACAGCTCGGCGTCTGCCTTCTGCTGGCGGGCAAAGCGCTCGGCTTCGGCCTTTTTCCGTACCTGGGCATCCAGGGACTGCTCCATGACCTCGGCTTCCTTCTGCTTGAGCAGGATCTCCTTCTCCTGCTTGGCGATGTTGGCTTCAGCCGTGGTGATCTCAATGGATTTGCGCTGCTGCTCCTCCTGGATGCGGTACGCCGCGTCGGCCTCGGCCTTTTTGGTGTCGGTGGCCTTCTGCAGCTCGGCCTGCCGGATGGCAAGCTCCGTCTTTTTCTCCGCGATCTCCTGTGCGGCGGCGACCTCGGCGTCGTTGGCTTCCTTCTGGGCGATGGCGCGTGCCTTGGCGATCTCTTTCTCACTCACGGCGCGGGAAATGGCCGCGTTTTTCTGGATCTTGACGATATTGTCCACACCCAGGTTCTCGATGACGGCGCTGTCGTCCACGAAGTTCTGTACGTTGAAGCTGACGATGTCAAGGCCCATGGCGGCCAGGTCCGGCTCGGCGTTTTCTTTCACCAGGTTGGCGAATTTCTGGCGGTCGGAAACCATCTCCTGCAGCTCCATTTTGCCCACGATCTCGCGCATGTTGCCCTCCAGAACCTCACGGGCCACGCTGGCAATGTAGTCTACCTTGCGGTTCAGAAAGTTCTGTGCCGCGAGGTTCAGCAGGTCGGGCGTATCGCTGATCTTCACATTGACGGCGGCGTCCACCTTGATGTTGATGTAATCCGCCGTAGGCACGGCGCTGGATGTTTTGACGTCGATGGGGATGAGCTGCAGGCTCAGCTCGTCCTTTTTTTCAAAAAACGGTATTTTGACGCCCGCCTTGCCGATGAGGACCTTCGGCGTTTTGCGCAGGCCCGAGATGATGTAAGCGGTGTCCGGGGACGCTTTTACGTAGCCCGTGACGAAGACCAGCACGATGAACAGTACGGCAACGGCCGCAATGATCCATACGATCACAGCAAAAAACCTCCTCTTTTGGTGCATTGGATGAAAGTGAAAACCGGTTCCGGGTACAAAAAGGGCGCGGTGCGTGCACTTTTCCGCGCGCACACCGCGCCGCCCCGTGATCCGGGCTTACGATGCTTTGGACCCCGGCGCGTTATTTCGCGTCGGTCACGGTCTCCTTGGCCGCAGCCAGCAGGCCGGTCAGGTTCTGGATCTCGCTGGGAATGATGAGCTTCGTGGCCTTGCCGTCGGCAACCTTCTGCAGGGCTTCCAGGCTCTTGATGGCCAGCACCTTGTCGGTGGGGGCCGCGTCGTTCAGCAGGCGGATGGAATCGGCCAGGGCCTTCTGAACGGTCATCAGCGCCTGTGCTTCACCTTCGGCCTCGCGGATGCGCTGCTCGCGCACGGCGTCGGCACGCAGGATAGCGCTTTCTTTTTCGCCTTCGGCCACAAGGATGGCGCTCTTCTTTTCGCCCTCGGCGCGCAGGATGCTCTCACGGCGCTGGCGTTCCGCCTTCATCTGCTTTTCCATGGCGTCCTGAATCTCTGCCGGCGGGATGATGTTTTTCACTTCGACGCGGTTCACCTTGATGCCCCATTTGTCGGTGGCTTCGTCCAGAATGGCCGTGATCTTGGTGTTGATGGTGTCACGGCTGGTGAGGGTGTGGTCCAGCTCCATGTCGCCGATGATGTTGCGCAGCGTGGTGGCGGACAGGTTCTCAATGGCGGAGAGCGGGCGCTCCACGCCGTAGGTAAACAGCTTCGGGTCGGTGATCTGGAAGAACACCACGGTGTCGATCTGCATGGTCACGTTATCGCGGGTGATCACAGGCTGGGGCTTAAAGTCCACGACCTGCTCCTTGAGGGAGACTTTTTTGGCGATGCGCGTGACAAACGGCGTTTTGAAATGGAAGCCTGCCTCCCATGTGGTATAGTACACGCCCAGGCGCTCTACAACATAGGAATAAGCCTGGGGAACGATGGCGATGTTCGCGATGAGGATCACGAGCGCCAGCACAATTAGAATCAGAAACAGAATCAGCATGATAGTCCTCCTTTAAATTGGGTGTTTTATACGTTCCGTCAAGACGGAAACAGAATACAGGGGGTCATACCGCCGCAGTGGCGGTGTCGGGGCGCACGGTCAGCGTTGCGCCGTCCACGCTCAGCACCACGCACAGGGAGCCCGCGGGAATGGTTTGTTCGCTGCGGGCGTTCCAGTCCACGCCGTCCAGCCGTACACGGCCCGTAACGTCGGGCGTGACCTCAACGAGAACCTGTGCCTTGCGGCCGACGTTGATGTCCGCGTTGGTGGGCACACGGCGCGCGGTCATGCGCTTTTTCACCAGCGGGCGCGTCGCGGCCAGGGCCACGGCGCTTACCACCGCAAACACCGCGAACTGCACCAGCCACGAGGAAGTGAACCCCGAGACGATGAGCGCAGCCACCGCCCCGGCGGCAAACCAGATGCTGACAAGGCTCACCGTCAGCGCCTCCACGACGACGAACGCGATGAGCAGTATCAGCCAGACCAGGGAAGAAATTGTAAATGCCATAATGTGTTTACCTGCCTTTCTGCCGCGTCCGTGTAACGCAGCCGTGGTTGCCGCCGCGCCGCGCACCGTGTACGGGCGTACGCTGCGGCCGGGTGTCCGGTCGACCTTCGCCGCAGAAGCCAAGCCGGGCTTTTGGCTGTGCCGTTTGGGTTTCTGCTTGCTCTTATTGTACCATATTCGTCAAAGGATTGACAAAGCCCAAAAAAAGCCGGTTTCGCCCGGTTTTGGCCTTGGGGGGCGTTTTTTTCAAAGCTACTGCCCCAATCAAACCCGGGGAACGCCGGGCGAGGCCGGGCCGCGCCGCCCGAAAACCGGCCTGCCAGGCGCTTTTATACCTATTTATATAGGCCGCCGGGGGCCCGGCAGGCATGCGGAATGCTTTCAACGGTTCTCGCGCAGGCGCTCCCGCGCGCCGCAGCAACCGGCGGCTTGCGGCGGTGCACGGCGTAGTATATAATATCTTGTAGAATTATACGGCGTTTGGGCGAGAAAACTTTCAAAAACAGGAAATCTGTGAACAAAGGGCACCGCGGCCCGGCGCACGGGAGGCATAAAATGGAATGCAGATATTGCGGACAAAGGCTGAAGGACGGGTACGAATACTGCCCAAACTGCGGTGGGCGCGTGGAGCCGCCGGAGCAGCAGGCGCGGCCGGTGCAGCCCGCATATGCGCCGCAGGGCGCATACAGCGCGCCTGTACAGAGGTATTCCCCGCAGGAAGCGGAGGGCTGTGCCTACGGCATGCCCCAACCCGGCGCCGGGCTGGGGCGGATCGTTTCGCCCTATTATGCACGGGAATTTGCAGACATCGCTGCGGGCGGAAGAGGCCGCTTCAATGCGGCGGCATTCTTTCTGGGGCCGTTCCATCAGCTTTACCGCGGCTGTTACAAACGGTTTGCACGCACATATCTGCCCTATTGGCTGGCGCTGCTGGCCGTGCTGGGCGTGAGCCTTTCCTTTTTTGGAAAGCTGTGTGTGGAGCTGGCCGGCTACGGCGGCCGGGCCGCAGAGCCGACGCAGGCGTTTTTCGTGTGGATCGCCGCGATCCTGCTGCTGTCCCTGGGCGTGAGCGTCTGGGGCATTGCACTGAGCATTTACAACGGCGTGACCTTTAACCGCCGGTATTTTGAGCAGCAGCACGGTGATCCGGCCGTTCCGGCGCATACGGGCGCAGTCGTCGGCGGAGCGGCAGCCTGGGTGGGCGTTTATATCATCGCCGTTGTGGCGCTGGTCGCAGCGCTGCTTCCCGCCGCCATGCAGGATGCGCAGCAACATCAGGCACCGGGCACGCTGCCTTATGCACAGAGCGTGCCGCAGGCGCTGCCGGATGACAACGCCACCTACGGCACGGAGCATTACGGAGCGGCGGTATCGGATGCGCTGGAAGCGCACTGGGGCGAGGGCAGCGACCAGGCTTTGCTCAACGGCTATATCCCCGCACAGGCCGCGGGCGGCACGCTGGAAGAACGGCTGCGCGGTTCACACCTGTTTTACAGCGACGCCCGCACACTGGACGAGCTGTTTGCGGCGGCCGAGGATGTACAATGGTACACGGATTACGAGCCGGACGCCGACGGCACCGAATACGCCGACGCCTCATGGATCATGGGTGATACAGTGCTGGTGTGCGTGTTTGCAGTGTCGGACACATACACGTGGGTCGTGGATTTTTATTCGTATCTGAACGGCGAGGACCCGACAGCGGATGGCTGTTATACCTTCTGGGACGAGGAGCGCAGTGCGCTGCTGCTGGAGCTGTACGGTGAAAACGCTCCGGAAGAGCCGTCGCTGGCGCGGCAGATGCGCGGCGCGTGGGTAGATGGCGCAGGCGGGGCCGTTCTGCTGGATGAATCTTTTTTTGACGGAACCGATTATACGCTGGGCACGATGATGGACGGAGGCGTACAATGCTGGGTGCAGGACGACGGCTCCTACATCGTGTTTGTGCTGGACGAGACAGGCAACGCGCTCACCGCGCGCTGGTACGACGGCTCCGGCACGCTGCGCGCCGAGCAGTCCTTTACCCGGGGCACGCCGGGCTGAGGATGAACGGAGCAGGGCAAATGCAAAAACCGCGTCAGGTTTTCCCTAACGCGGTTTTTGCATATTATGAGGCCGGATGTATTGTGAAAAGCTCATTCCGGATCGGTCACAACGGCAAAGCTGCAGGGCTGCACTTCGACGGTACGTCCCAGAAGCACGGTGCGCACCTGCTGTTCGGTCCGGTTGATGCACACGGCAGCCACGGCGGCTTCGGCGCGGCGCTCGTAGCACAGCACGCCGCCCTGTGCCTGGGTGACGGCCAGCGTTCCGTCGGCAAAAGCGGGGCAGCTTTTGCGCAGGGCGGCAAGGTTTTGCAGCACGGGGCGGATGCGCGTTTCCCGGCTTTCCCAATCGAAAAAGGCACGGTTGAACGGGTCCTTGTATCCCTGCATGCCGATCTCGTCGCCATAGTAGATGCTGGGGATGCCCGGCAGCGTAAAGATCATCGCATAGGCCAGCGTCATCAGGCGGCGGCCGTTTTCATACTGCTCGGGCGTCAGGCGGCGCGCGCTCTGCCAGTATCGGTCACGGCCCTCGCAGCTCTCGCCCGCGATGGCGGTAATGGCGCGCACGGTATCGTGGGTGGACATGAAGTTCATCAGCACATGCAGTGCCGGGGCGGGGTAGTGCTCGCAAATACGCATGATGTCGTGGGCGGCTGTGCGGGCGTCGCCGCCTTTCACAAAAGCCAGCGTAGCGTCCTTGAACGGATAATTCATTACCGCATCCAGGCCTTTGCCCAGCAGGTAGGTGCGGCGGCGGCCGTAGCTCCACTTGTTGGTGGCGTCCTCCCACACTTCGCCCAGCAGATATTTTTCGCTGCCGTGACGCTTGACGGCGCGGCGGATCTCCTCAATAAAATCATCGGGCAGCTCGTCGGCCACATCCAGGCGAAAGCCGGAAGCCCCCAGGCCGAGCCAATAGTCGATGACGCCGCCCTCCCCGCAGATGAACTCACGGTAGGAGCGGTCCTCTTCATTCACCTCGGGCAGCGTTTCAAAGCCCCACCAGCAGCGGTAGCCGTGGGGATAGTTCGGTGAAAAATCGTACCAGCGGCGGTACGGGCTGTCCGGGCCCTGCCATGCGCCGAAGGAGGCGTAGCGGCCCTCGCGGTTGAAGTAGACGGAATCCGAACCGGTGTGGCTGAACACGCCGTCCAGCACGACGTCGATGCCGCGGGCTTTGGCGGCGCGGCACAGCTCTGCAAAATCCTCGTTGGTCCCCAGAACCGGGTCCACCTTGCGGTAGTCCGCGGTGTTGTAACGGTGGTTGGCGTGGGCTTCGAAGATGGGGTTGAGGTAGATGCATGTCACACCAAGGCTGGCGAGGTACGTCAGCTTTTTGCGGATGCCAGGCAGGTCTCCGCCGTAATAGTCCATGTTCAAATAGCCCTCATGCTGTTCGTTTGGCCAGAAATAGGGTTCACTGCGCTTGTCCGGGCGGTAGATGCGGTCGGCATAGGGCATGGTAGCATGAGGGCTGCTTTCAAAGAAGCGGTCCGGGAAGATCTGGTAAATGACGCCGCCGCGCAGATGGCTTGGAGTCTGAAAATCCTTTTCGTATACCGTCAGCTGCCAGGCCTCGCCGTCGCCTGTTGTAACATATGCCTCGCCAAGCTGCCCGGCGTATAGTTTGCGGTAGCCGGTGTAAAGGTCAAAATAATAGAAATAGAGCCCTGGCTCCTGCGGCTGTATCGTAGTGGAGAACACGTCCATACCGTTGCGGAAGTATTGTTTTTGGAGCGGGAACAGGGACGGCTGTTCGCCGTCCCTGTTGAAAAGCAGATAGGGTGTGGTGCAGCCGAACTCCACGGGGACCGTCAGCGTAAAGGCAACGGTCTCTCCGGCGCGGACCGCACCGAAAGGGGTCTTATAAAAAGTGTCCTGGCTGTTGAAAATGGTCACGGGCATTCCGATTGCTCCCATGCAGTTTTATTTGGCGGGCGGATCTATTTGATGGGCTTTACGTGCCAGATATCGCGGGCGTAATCGTTCACCGCCCGGTCGGCTGAAAAAATGCCTGCGTTGGCAATGTTCATCAGGCTCATGCGGTTCCACACGCCGCGGTCTCGGTACAGCCCGCTCAGGTCGTTCTGGGCGCGGCGGTAATCGGCAAAATCGGCCATCACCATATATGGGTCGCTGGTGCGCAGGTTGTTCACGATCTCATGGAAGCTCTCGCCGCCCCAGCCGCGCTCCAGAAATGCCAGCACCTCGGCAGCCTCGGGACAATTGTTGATGAAGCCGGAGGGATGGTAGCCGAAGCGCTTCAGGTCGTTCACCTCGGGCGTCAGCATGCCGAAGATGATCTCGTTTTCCCTGCCGGCGGCCTCTGCGATCTCTACATTCGCGCCGTCCAGCGTGCCCAGCGTTACCGCGCCGTTCAGCATGAACTTCATGTTGCCCGTGCCGGAGGCCTCGGTGCCCGCAAGGCTGATCTGCTCACTCACTTCGCTGGCGGGCATCAGACGCTCGCTGGTGGTGACGTTGTAGTCCTCCAGATACACCACGCGCAGCTTTTCACGCACCATGGGGTCCGCGTCGATGAGCGCGCCCAGCTTGCAGATCAGGCGGATCATCTGCTTGGCCATATAGTAGCCCGGCGCGGCCTTTGCTCCGAAGATATACGTTTTGGGAACCACGTCCGCGTTGGGGTTGTTCTTGATATACAGGTACTGCGCCGCGATGTTCAGCGCGTTCAGATGCTGGCGCTTATACTCGTGCATGCGTTTGACTTGCACGTCGAACAGCGTGTGCGGGTCGATCTCCTGCCCGGTGACCTTCTTCAGATGCTGGGCGAAGATCACCTTGTTGGCGTCCTTCACATCCTCCAGAGCGCTGAGCACTTTTTTGTCCGCTTTGAATTTCTCCAGCTTTTTCAGCTCGGACGCATCCTTTTTGAAGCCGGGGCCGATGGTGTCCTCCAGAAGGCCCGTCAGGCCCGGATTGGCGGCCAGAAGCCAGCGGCGGTAAGCGATGCCGTTGGTCACGTTGGTGAATTTTTCGGGGCTGTACAGGAAATAGTCGTGGAACACGCTCTGCTTGATGATCTCGCTGTGCAGCTGAGACACGCCGTTGATGGAATGGCACACATAGCAGCAGATGTTGGCCATGCGCACCTGGCCGTCGCCCAAAACGGCCATGTAGTTGATCTTGCCCTCGTCGCCGGGGAAGGTGCGCTCCAAGTCGGCGCGGCAGCGGTGGTCCAGCTCCACGCAGATTTGGTAAATGCGCGGCAGCGTCTTTTTAAAAATATCCTCGTTCCACTTTTCCAGCGCTTCGCTCATGACGGTGTGGTTGGTGTAGGCGAAGGTGCGGCGGGTGATATCAAAGGCTTTTTCCCAAGTATAGCCGCATTCGTCCAAAAGAATGCGCATCAGCTCCGGAATGGCCAGCGTGGGGTGGGTGTCGTTGACGTGGATGGCGACCTTATCCGGCAGGTTTTCCAGCGTGCCGTACTGGGACAGGTGGTTCTTGGCGATATCCCCGATGGACGCGGCAGACAGGAAATACTGCTGGCGCAGACGGAGGATCTTGCCCTCGATGTGGTTGTCGTTGGGGTACAACACCTTGCTGATGAGCTCGGCGTTGGCGCTCTTGGTGATGGCGCTGCCGTACTCGCCCGCGTTGAAGCTGTCCATATCGAAGCCGGGCGCTTTGGCCTGCCACAGGCGCAGCTGGGAAACGCCGTTGGAATCGTACCCGGCCACATACATGTCGCTGGGTACGGCGATGACGCTGGAATAGTTTTTGTGCTCCACATGGTGGTATACGCCGTCCCAGCTCTCCTCGATCTCTCCGTCAAAGCGCACCTCCACGGCCTGGTCCGGATGGCTTTTCAGCCACACGCCGCCGCCGGGCAGCCAGTTGTCGGCGCGTTCCTGCTGCCAGCCGTCCACGATCTTCTGCTTGAAGATGCCGTATTCGTACAGGATGGAATAGCCAGTGCCGGGGATATCGTCGGTGGCCATACCGTCCAGATAGCACGCGGCCAAACGGCCCAGGCCGCCGTTGCCCAGGCCCGCGTCCGGCTCCTGCTCGTAGATATTGTCCAGCTTCATGCTGTAATCCCGCAGCACCTCGTCCGCCACGCCGCACAGGCCCAGATTGAGCAGGCTGGTCTTCAGGCTGCGGCCCATCAGAAATTCCATGCACAGGTAATACACCTGCTTGCCGTTGGCGCCGTAGGTGCGCGCGATAAAGCGCTTGCGCTTTTCGCTGAGCATGCCCCGTGCAATGAGTGCAAGCGCGCGGTAGATCTGTTCGTCCGTTGCCGACGCGATGTCGATGGCGAATTCATTGAACAGCTTTTCAGTCAGCAGCTTTTCAAATTCTTTTTTGGTATATCTGGTGTTCAAAATCATCTACTCCTCTTTTCAGGGGGAATGAAAAACCGCGCACATGCAGGGCGCGGCCAGACGGAAAAATCATCCCACACGTTATATATTATAGTATTTTTCGGGTTCTACTTCAACAAAATACGTTTTTTTATAAAAAGTTTCAAAAATCCACTTTCTATCTTCGGGCAATTCGTTTATAATGGGTATAAAACAGGACGTATCGTCAGGAAGGGGTTTCACACAAGATGCCTGCAAACAAGATCAAGCTTGAAATTTGCGGTTCCAATTACGTCATCGCTACGACGGATACCGAGGAATATGTGCTGTCTCTGGCTGAAAAGCTGGATTCTGATATGACACAGATGCTGGCCAGCAATCCCACGGCTTCCGTCACGACGGCGGCCGTCATCACCGCGCTGGGTTATCTGGACGAGCTGAAAAAGAGCACCAGCGGTGCGGACAACATGCGCGCGCAGATCAAGGATTACCTGGAGGACGCCGCCAAGGCCAAGCTGGCTGCCGAGGAGGCCCGCCGCGAGGTGGAGCGCCTGCGCCGCGAGATCGGCTATTTGAAAGAGAAGAAGTAATGCCGAGCCACAGCAATTCCACAAGGCCCGAGATACTGGCGCCCGCCGGCAATGCCGACATGCTCTGCGCAGCCGTTTTTGCGGGAGCGGACGCCGTGTACCTCGGGCTTCAAAATTTCAATGCCCGCCGCACGGCGGGCAATTTTACCACCGAAGGCCTGCGGCAGGCGGTGGCTTTTTGTCATGCCCGGGACGTGCGCGTGTATGTAACGCTGAACACCACGCTGTATCCCGGTGAGCTGACAGCTCTTGCCGAGGCGGTGGCCGGTATTGCGGCTGCCGGGGCTGACGCCGTCATCACGCAGGATCTGGCCGTGGCCGCGCTTGTGCGCCGAATGGCGCCGGGCCTGGCGCTGCACGGCTCCACGCAGATGAGCGTGCAGAGCCTGGACGGTGCGCGCCGTCTGGCCGCGCTGGGTTTTACACGCGTGATTTTGGCGCGTGAGCTGACGCTGTCCGAGATCGCCGGCATCACTGCGGGCTGCGGAATTGAGACCGAGACCTTCGTCCACGGCGCGCTGTGCATGAGCGTTTCGGGCCAGTGCTATATGAGCGCGTTCCTGGGAGGGCGCAGCGGCAACCGGGGCGGATGCGCGGGGCCGTGCCGTCTGCCCTTCGACGCATCGGGCACGCCCGGGCCGGCCGCGGGGCATCATCTGAGCCTCAAGGACATGTCTGTCATCGGTCATCTGCCGCAGCTTTCCGCCGCGGGCGTGGCCAGTGTGAAGATCGAGGGACGGCTGCGCCCGCCGGAATATGTGGCCGCGGCTGTCAATGCCTGTCTGCTGGCGCGGGCGGGTGAACCGTATGACACACGGCTTTTACAAGATGTATTTTCACGTTCTGGTTTTACAGATGGTTATTTAACTGGAGCCCGGAACGGGAGCATGTTCGGCACACGCACCGAAGGAGACGCCGCCGCCGCGAAGGCGGCGGCGCCGCGCCTGCGGGAGCTGTACCGCCGCGAACGCCCCCGCGTGGGCGTGGGGCTGGAGCTGACTTTGGAAGAGGACGGCGCGAAGCTGGCCGTCCGGGACGCCGACGGCAACCGTGCGGTGGTGTACGGGGAGCGGCAGCCCCAGCCCGGGCAGAAGCCGCCGGAGGAGGCGCGGGCGGCTTACCGCCGCTCGCTGGAAAAAATGGGCGGGACCCCGTTTTTTCCGCAGGAGGTCGCGGTGCGGGGCGCACAGTGGTTCCTGCCGGGCAGCGAGGTGAACGAGCTGCGCCGTCGGGCGCTGGAGTCCCTGCTGGCAAAGCGGGAGCAGCCACGCCCCATCCCGTGCACAAAAGTGCCGCAGGCTTTGCTGGAGGCGCCGGCCCGTGCTGCAAAGCAGGAAGGATATGCCGTCCGGCTCGCGCATGCCGCGCAGCTGCCGCGGGAGACCCCACAGGACGCGGCATGGTTCATTATGCCGCTGGCCCAGTGGCGGGACGTGCCGCCGGAGCTGAGGAGCAGAACCTGGCTGGAGGCGCCTCGGGCTTTGTTCGGCGGAGCCGAGGAGGCTTCGGCGCGCGCCGCGTTCGAGAGCCGGGACGCGGGCTTTGCGGGCTATGTGGCGGAAAATATCGCTCAGTTTACCACGCTAGAGGGCCTGCCGCTGGCGGGAGGCTTCGGGTTGAATGTGACGAATCCGCTCTCTGCAAAAGAGTACGCCGCGCTGGGTGCGCGGATGCTGACGCTCTCGCCGGAGCTGACGCTGGAGGATATGGCGCGCATTTCCGCGCCGGTGCCCGTGCTGGCTCTTGCTTACGGGCATATGCCCCTGATGCTGACGCGGGCATGCCCGCTGCAGAATGTGCGGGACTGCGGAGGCTGTGACCGAAAGGGCGAGCTGCTGGACCGGAAGGGCATGCGTTTTCCGGTGCGGTGCAGCAGCCCTGCGGGCGCGCGCACCGTGTACAATCCCATCCCGATTTATATGGGGGACCGTCTGAAGGAGCTGCCCGTGGAGCTGCCGCTGCTGTATTTCACCATCGAAACGGCGGCGCGCGTGCGGGAGGTGCTGGCGCTGGTGCGGGAGGGCCTGCCTTTTGACGGTCCGTTCACCCGGGGCCTGTATTATAAGGGGACGAATTGAGCCTGTAGAAAAAGCAAGGAGGAAAAAGCGCCCGGGGAAGGCCGGCGGCGGGAAAGCCGCGCATCTTTGCAAGGCAAAGTGCGGGCCGTGCGGCAAATGCCGAAAAAATGGGCGGCTGCTGCGCCCGCAGGCGCGTGCCGGAGCGCTGCAGAGCCTCCTGTGCGGATGCCGCGCCGAGAGCGCGGACCCTTTGTGCGAAGATGCTTTTTTCATTCAAAATGCCCCGCGGCGTTCCGCAGGGCCGATGCCGGGGTGTGCAGAGCGAAGCGGCGGACGAAGACTGCCGTGCGCGGCGAAGGGGGCCAAAAGATCTGTTTGTAAGCAGCTCGGCGGAAAAGCAAAGCTTTTTGACAAGCTGGAATTGGGAGGTTTGAGATATGGTTTTGAAATACAAAAAAGTGCGTCCGGGGGCGGCATTGCCCGGCCGGGCCACGCCCGGCAGCGCGGCGGCGGACCTGCGCGCCGTGTGCGGCGACGAAGGCGTTACCCTGCGGCCCATGGGGCGTGCGGTGATCCCTACGGGCATCGCCGTGGAACTTCCGGGGCCCGAATATGTGGCGCTGGTGTTTGCGCGCAGCGGCCTTGCCGTAAAAAACGGGCTGACGCTGTCCAACGGCGTGGGTGTCATTGATTCCGACTACCGGGGCGAGATCTCGGTGGGGCTGGTGAATCTTTCGGACAAGCCCTATACGGTGCAGAACGGCGAGCGCATCGCCCAGCTTGCGGTGATGCCCGTTGCCTTGCCCGACATGCTGGAGGTTGAAACGCTCACCGACACAGAGCGCGGCACGGGCGGCTTCGGCTCCACAGGACGGCAGTGAAAAGGAGGGGGAACCATGAAACTCAAGCGTAATCTGCTTTTGATCTTTTTTATTCTTGCGGGAATCGTGCTGGGCGGCATGCTTGCCAACCTGTGCGCCAATATCCCGTTCCTCAGCTGGCTGGCGTATTCCAGCTCCATTGGCTTCAACGCCGACAGCCCATTTGTGCTGGATCTCTCGGTCATCAAGCTGACGTTCGGCTTTTCCATGGGCATCAGCGTGGCGCAGATCATCACCATCGCGCTGGCCATTTTCTGCTACAACAAAACGAACCTGCGCTGAGCTGCGGCCCGACGCTTTTACGGAAAGAAGGGACCTGACATGGGAATTATCCTGGCTTCATCGTCGCCCCGCCGCAGGGAGCTGATGGCGCTTATCACACCGGATTACACGGTGCGCACCAGCGACGTGGACGAACGGGCCATCCGTGCCGAAACGCCCGCGCTTCTGGCACAGAAGCTGGCCGCTGCCAAATGCCGCGCCGTGGCGGAGAGCTGCCCTGAGGATGTGGTCATCGGCTGCGATACGGTGGTGGACGTGGACGGCGCGGTTTTCGGCAAGCCTGCGGACCGGGACGACGCGCGGCGCATGATACGCGTTCTGGCGGGCAGGGGCCACCTGGTGCACACAGGCGTGTGCATTGCCGCACAGGGACGGGAGCTGTGCTTCGCCGCAACCACAAAAGTGGTGTTCGACGCGCTTTCGGACGCGGAGATCGAGGCGTACATTGCGACAGACGACCCCTACGACAAGGCCGGGGCCTACGGCGTGCAGAACGGCGCGGCCAAATTTGTGGCGGGTATCGAGGGCTGCTATTTCAATGTGATGGGCTTCCCGGTGTCCCGTGTGTACAATGCGCTGAAAGAGCTGGACGTGCTTTGAGCTGCCTGAACCAGCCTGCACAAAATTTTACAAATGGACGCGCGGCAGGCAAAAAAGGGCGGCGCAACAGAAAAGCCGGCGGGAGATTGGCTTTTTTCTGTGAATGTGCCAAAAAATTTTGTTGTACAAACAGCTTTTTTGTGATATACTGAGGAGCAGAGTGGGGTATAGGCCCTGCGTGTGAATTTTAGGGAAAGGGACGACATGGGCGCGAATGTGATCATGGTCGCCTCGGGCAAAGGCGGCACCGGCAAAAGCACGGTAGCTGTGCTGCTGGGGGCCGAGCTTGCCGCGCGCGGCAGGCGTGTTTTGCTTGTGGAGCTGGATTCCGGCCTGCGCAGCGTGGATTATATCGCGGGCGTATACGGCAAGACTGTGTACGACGTGGAGGACGTGCTGAACGGCCGCTGCGAAGCCGGCAAGGCCGTGGTGGAAAGCCATGTGTACCGCAACCTGTATGTGATCTCGGCTCCGTACTCCGGCGGACATATCCTGCCGGCAGCGCTGCGCGTGTTTGTAGAAAAGGTCGGCCCGGTGTTCGACACCATTGTGCTGGACACTGCGGCGGGCATGGGCGTTCCGTTTGAGGCGGCGATGGGCGTGGCCCACCGCGCGCTGCTTGTACTTACGCCGGACCCTGTATCCATCCGCGACGGACGCATTGTGTGCGACGCGCTGGAGGCGGGCGGGTGCCCGGAAATACGTCTTATCATCAACAAGGTGCCGCGCACGCTGGCAAACTGCGGCATACAAAGCCTGGACGAATGCATCGACACCGTGGGCGCACAGCTCATCGGGGTGGTGCCGTTCAGCACCGAAATACAAAAAGCGGGCGCGACAGGCGCGCCGCTGGCTCCGGCGGGCAGGCCCCGTCTGGCGCTGCGCGCCATTGCCGCACGCCTGTGCGGACAATATACGCCGCTCGTGATTCGATAAATATGAGGAGGATGCCCAAATGAACATCGCGTTGATCGCGCACGATTCCAAGAAGGAACTGATGGTGCAGTTCTGTATTGCATACTGCCGCGTGCTTTCCCAGCACGATCTGTGCGCGACAGGTACGACGGGCAAGCTTGTGGCGGAGGCCACGGGCCTGCGCATCCAGCGTTTTCTGTCCGGCACCCATGGGGGCGACCAGCAGATCGCTGCGCGCATCGCCTGCAACGAGATCGACCTGCTGCTCTTCTTCAGAGACCCGATCAGCGCGAAGCCCCATGAGCCCAATGAAATGAATCTGCTGCGCCTGTGCGACGTACACAATATCCCCATCGCGACCAATATCGCCACGGCCGAGGTACTCATCCATGGCCTGGAGCGCGGCGATCTGGACTGGCGCAATATCGTCAACCCCAACCGCTGAATGTATGCAGAAAGCCTCGGCTGTTTGCCGGAAATGCATAAAACAAACGGTCCCCCGTATGATTTTATTCATACGGGGGACCGTTTGTGCTACGGAATTTTCAATTTGCCGGTTATGTACAGCAGAGCAGCGGAAGCGGCGGCGCATGCAGGGATAAGGGCTCCTGCAGAAATGAAGCGGCGTGCGGGCGGTTCACACTTTTGCAAAATACACCGCAGTGTTCGCCAAAAGCATAACGCCTGCAAGCGCTGCGGCAATTCCCTTGAAAGGCTTTTTTAAATGACGCAGGTGAATGCACAAGACAACGGCAATTGTCAATGGAACGGCCGTTGGTTGATAGTGCAGGTACATTTTGAGATCCAATTGCAGCAGGGCGAGCATGGCGCGGGTCGTGCCGCACGCGGGGCAGGCGAGCCCCGTCAGCGATAGAATGGGGCAAGGGATGTCCAGACAGTAATAAGCCGTCCATATGCCCAGAAGAACGGTGATGTTGCGGAGATGCTTTTTTACAAGCCGCATACAGCGTCAAATTTATAAAAGCGTCATGACCTTATTGAAGTTGAGCTCCCTGGTTTTCTTGGAGATGGTGAACCAGTCGATAATGGTAAGGACGCCGCAGCAGCCACAGGTCAAAAGTTTGAGAATCCCCATACCGGTGTCGCCGATCATAAACCGGTCGATCCCGAGTACGCCGAGAAAAATTGAGACAAGAAGCACAGTGTTGGGGTCCTTCATTTGAACGGTAGAGATGAGGGAAAATTTATCGTCATCCATTGTACGCAGCTTATCCTTTAAATAGTGTCTACACAAGATCAGGTCAAAACAGTACACCAAATAGCAATGCAACGAATTTGCACAGCAGCCAGAAAAGATGTTGTAGTT
>ERZ781275.156-NODE-156-length-83311-cov-4.085712_pt1 | contig 83311 bp, 71 predicted proteins | sample MGYA00375853_ERZ781275 | MGnify/ENA primary metagenome ERZ781275 (study PRJEB29790, sample SAMN03653691) | human gut metagenome | host: Homo sapiens | place: USA: Dallas, Texas | collected 2012-07-23 | study: EMG produced TPA metagenomics assembly of the Gut...
TTCTTTTGAGCGTACGAACAGAAACTTGATGAGGCTAAATGGTGGATAAGGTTGCCAAACAAACCGAAGTCCGAAAGGTAAACGTAAAACCAAGACTGTAAATCACGACGTTGTGAAAGAAATAGGGTTTGTGTCTTACCCCAGAAGGTCTTGTGGACAAGGAATTCTAGTAAACTTTAAAATCAGTGATAGTACCCTCGGTCGAAAAAGATTTACCATAAGAAGTCAGATAAAGTCGTAGTAGGTAGAAATACTGAAGGACTGAAACGTTTATAGAGGCAAATCGCTATAAGTATGTTTGGATGGTCCGAAAATGAGGATAGCCTAGAACTATGAAACGTAATCATAGATGGTGAAGGTAATATTGATTGCCATATTATGTGAGGGAAGAAATCTACGAATTATTTAAGGGAATTCCTCCATAGTTTCAGGGACCTTTTCATTTTATTTAATTACAAAGGCGGCAAAACAATAGTTTTGCTCGCCTAGAGCAAGCATTATGAAATGAAATAGCCTAAAACCATGGATTTTCTCTCTCTTAAATAATTCTACGATGTAAGCGCTCAAGCTCCCTCAAATAGCATGCTGATCAATACTTATTGATTGCCAGCAGATTGGAGGAGTTGCAAAAGGAACTGCTCAAGGTGGCAAATTCCAAGGGCAATTACGATGCCATCGCAGATGAGATTTACCGTCTTCGTGAAGTCAGACAGAATGCCTTAGTAGATAATACCGAACGGGAAGGAATGAAAAAACGCATCAGCGAGATACAGCAGTTCCTTTCAAGACAGACGCAGAAAGTCACTGGATACGATGAGCAGTTGGTTCGCAGCTGATTGAGAAAATCACGGTCTACGATGAGTGGCTTACAGTCAAATCCGGCACAAGCGTGAAAGTCAGAAGATAACAGAATATTCCCCACAGTCAGCACCTTGCAGAAATGCAGGGCGTTTTCCGTTACAAAAAGTTCATAGGCACAGTTTATGCGTGCATATTGTAATTTAGAGAATTATGCGGTATAATAAATCATCTTATTTGTGTTAGAACTAATGAGCCTTACGAATAGGAGTGGCAAATGTATGATTAGAAACAATATAGAAGTAGATGTGAAAGTAAAGTGCATAGAGAATGAAACTACGCAGGCGCAGCTTGCAGAAACCATCGGAACAACAGGTCAGTATGTAAACCGCATCATCAAAAAGAAGGACGGAGTGATAAATAAGACCTTTGTGCAGATGCTTGAGGCTCTTGGGTACGATATTGAATTGACCTATGTAAAACGAGAGGGATAAGTTCTAATTTGCGACAAGTGTTGTTATAGAGAACAACAGAAAGGAACGATCTTTTATGGAAGAAACAATTTATATCTCGCCAGATGATATAAAAGTAATTGATGCTGAAGACTATAGTTATGAGGTGGTTGAACATTTTTCGAATATGCCAGAAGTGGCGAAACCGCTACTGAAGGGTGCTAAAAAAGCGTTCAAGAAAATCGAGGAAATGCTATATACTGCACCTGCTTTTATCAATATTGTAAAAGCAAGCATTCCAGAACAGGCATTCCAAGCTATTTTGACGGATGAGCAGAAGACTCAAATTGCCAACGGTGCTTTAAAACTCATGACGAAAAAAGACGGCACTCTCATGGCTAATCTGGTTAACCCAGAAACAAATAAAATTGTATCAACGATTTCGCTGAAGAGCATTGACCTGTATCCGGCATTATCAGAAGCAATGACCAGTTATGCAACTCAAATGCAGATGGCTCAAATCGCGGAAGAAATCCATACGGTTCAGCTTGCAATCGAAGAAGTAAGACAGGGGCAGGAATTTGACAGACTTGCAATGGCTTATAGCTGTCAGCAAAAACTGTTACAAGCTATGCAGATTAAAAATCTGGAATTAAAGGCATTGGCTCTTTTGAGGATTGCTTCCGATGCGGAAGATAGCCGAAACATGTTGATGCAAAGTCAAAATGCTAATTTGACCTTTATAAAAGAGCAGCCAGAATCATTTTGGGGCAAGCTGATATCTGGCGCTAACCCAGAAAAGATAAGTCTGCGAATGAATGAAATCCGTGAAAGTTTATCTGCTGTGAATATGGTTTCGTTGGCAGAGGCTATGGCATATCAAGAATTGGGTGAAAGTGCGGCAGCACGTCAGAGCCTCCAATACTACGCGGGATATTTACATAGTGCATATTTGTCAACGGAAGGCTTGGTACAAAGATTGGATTTGATAGACCCTGCACCAGAGAATTACTGGTCTAAAACATTACCCGATATTAAGCAAAAAATACAAGCACTCCCTTGTATAGAGAATGTGCCAATGTTAGAAGGAGAAGACGATGGAGAATAAGGTATGCAAGAAGTGTCAAAAACAACTTCCAGAAGGATATAAACATAAGAAGTGTGAGGCCTGTAGAAATGCACAGGTACAAGATGTAAAAAATGGATTGAAAGCGGCCACTGGAGTCGCAGGAGCAGTTGCCAGTTTTGCGGTTGTAGTCGTTACAAAAGGAAAAGTAAATCCTAAAAAATAGTGATTATTTGGAAAGGAAGAATATTATGAGTGATGTAATACCTTTTGGTGAACAATTTGAAAAAATTGTTGATATTATCGAATCTGCTAAAGAACGTGCCTACCGTAAAGTGAACGAAGAATTGATTTTAATGTATCGTGATATAGGTGAATACATCAGCAAACAATCCGAAAACGCTGAATACGGTGATGCGTTTGTACAGAAACTTGCGGATTTCTTTGCTGAGAATTATCCTGATCTGAAAGGATTTAACCGTCGTGGTCTTTATCGAATGAAGCAATTTTATGAGCTTTATAAGGACAACGAAAAAGTGTCACCACTGGTGACACAATTGAACTGGACGAACCATCTTAAAATTATGTCTGCGTGTAAGAGCATGGACGAACGCATATTTTATATGAATATGTGCATCAAAGAGCGTCTTTCCAAAAGAGAACTGGAACGACAGATTGACAGTGGTTACTATGAAAGATATATGCTGTCGCAAAAACCATTGACACCTGCCATCGAAGAATCAAGGAGAGCAACTGGGAATGTTTTCCTTGATAATTATGTGCTTGATTTTCTTAATGTGCCAGAAACAGTTTCTGAACGTGATTTGCAAAAATCTATTATACGAAATCTGAAAGATTTTATTCTTGAAATCGGTAAGGACTTCACCTTTATTGGAGAAGAGTATCGAGTGCAGGTCGGTAAACATGATTATTACATTGATTTGTTGTTTTATCATAGAGGACTTTCCTGTCTTGTGGCATTTGAACTGAAAATTGGAGAGTTCAAGCCAGAGTATGTCGGTAAGATAAACCTTTACCTGGAGGCACTTGACCGAGAATTGAAAAAGGAAAACGAAAATCCGAGCGTTGGTGTTATTCTCTGTGCAAGCAAGGATGATGAGGTTGTCGAATTCGCTCTCAGTCGTAGCTTGTCTCCGACGATGGTTTCGGAGTACAATCTGAAGCTGATTGATAAGAAACTGTTGCAGAAGAAATTGAAGGAATATGTTGAATTGGCAGGAACAGTATCTGACGAGGAGTAAAAACAATACCACGAAAATAAAGGATAGGAGGTAGACCACAGTGGCTGATATGAAACAGATACACGATTTTGCTGCGAAATGGTGCGATAAATTCAGAGACCAAAATATCAATTACGTAGACCTCGTTGACCATTGTATGTGATGATTGCGATGCTCTTGGCTTTGAGATGGACTGTGGTCATGCCTTTTCAGAGAAATACGGCAACGCTGCAAACAATCATGAGGCTTTAGACAGAATCATCGATGAAGTGACAGATATCCCCTTGCTTGGCTCTGCAATCTATTCTCAATGGCGTTATTTCAATCATTGGGCATATACGGGGGCAGAAATCTTGGAGCCGGAAAACAGAGCATGGTTTATCTTGGCATTAAGTAGGCTAGCATTGTTATCTGGGGATAATCCTTTCATATTCCAAGGCACATTAAAGAGGATGCGTATCGTATCAAATAATATCTGCTATGGTCCTATGCCGGAGCCTGATGAAGAGGTGGAACAACATCTGACTATCAACAATGAAGGTCGTATTTGGTTTTCGGGATATAATTTTGGTCGTGGCGGAGAACGATACGAGAAAGCCAGAAGTAAGAACTTCAAACTTGATAAGTTGGCGGTAGACAAGTTGTTTGGAGCAATGGCAGCTTACTTCGGCAGTGAATACACAGAAATTTTTGCAGCGGATATTGGTGATTGGGTTATGGAACTGACCAATACCGAAGGTGTCACATATAAATTCAGAGGCTCTCTATGTGCTGACTTTGATTATGATGGCGAAGGTTTATCAGACCTTGTCCGTGATACCGTTGGTATGGATGATTTGTATGTGTTTGATGGGAACTGCAAACCGGATGTGATAAATAAAATCACCTTGGATTACATCAGGGTTACAAAAATAAAACCCGATCAGAAGCTGGAAGGCGCAGAGTGGGAATTTGTAACCTGGGATTATGTCGAACAATTGATTATTGATAGAGCTACGGAAACATTGGAGCATATTCAGAATATCGGCACCGGATGCAAGGTATATGTTCTCTGTCGCTCTATTGATTAAAACTTCAGAAATTAACCTGCATGATGTGGTGGTAATCATGATATACGAGTTGTATTTTATGGTATAATGATGAAAATGAAGAAAGGAGTGCTAAACATGATTATTGATGTTGCAACAATAAAATTTTTAAAAGATACTCCGAATTCAGCATATCAATCTGTCAAGACAGAGTTCTTGTATCATTCTAATAAACTAGAAGGAAGTACCTTTAGTAAAGAAAACTTAGAAAAATATTTAAATGAACAAATTATCGAGGGAAGTCATAAAATTGATGATGTATTGGAAACAACAAATTCGACGGATGTGTTTGATTATGTAATAGAAACATTAGATGAACCTTTAAGTAAAAGAATTATCTTAGATCTCCATAGAATGTTAAAAGATAGAACATTAGATCACGAAAGAGGTTTTGCAGGTTGTTGGAAAAAGATACCCAATCAAATCTCTGGTGTAGATTTAAAACTAGCTGAACCATGGGAAGTCGAAGGTCGTATTGAGAAATTGAATCAAGAGTGGAAGGACTCTCAAAAAGATTTTGATGCTATCGTAAAATTTCATGCTAGATTTGAAAATATTCACCCTTTCCAAGATGGCAATGGAAGAATCGGTCGTTTCTTAATATTGAAACAATGCATCGAAAATGGTGTTGATTTGATTATGATTGATGATGCCTATTCAAAAGAATACAAGAAAGCCTTATATCAAGCACAAAAGAATGAAGACTTTGAAGACTTAAAAGCAATCTTCAAGAAGTGCCAAGAACGATTAGATGAAAAATTAGATTTTTTACGACAAACACTAGACTATATTCAAAAATATGATGTGGATATGGATTCAAGTCAATCAATGTAAACAAAACTTTTTATTGTATGGTGATGCTTAATCTAAAGCAGTTAAATCAGCTACAAGGATTGTTGTAACAAGAAAATCTACAGAGCGATCATTTGAAATAAAAAAGCGAGAGAAAGAATTTGCTCAACCGAAAAGGCAGTTGGATTTACTGATATATTTTAAAAAAATTCTTACCAAGACGCTTCTCTAACGATTTGTCAGCATAAATAAATACTCGATACATGTTACATGATTATCGTTGATAGCAAAAAAGTGCATATAAAATAATAAGTAAAGGCTTTTTTGAAGGAAATGTAGCGAAAGATGTGTAAATAGTAAGAAACGGTTAATAATGTAGATACGAAACACACTTTCTCTTATTTCTAATCTAAGCAAATGTGAAATTATCATCTGCTATCTCAATCGCTTCTATAGTGGTACTTAAATTAATCATCGTTTTTGACATTCTCCTATCCTTTTTAAACTATATCTTCTATTTCATATCAAACATTGCATAATTTTGACATTCGGCATATTACGTTCCGATTTATCAAATATGCTGATATGGAGCTACAAACCACTGCACTTTTTATCCTATCTGGTATTACCGAAAACCAGGTAACCCTTTATCTGTCTTAAAAAATCGTTATGAGAAACCATGGCTTATGTCACTTACATAGAGGACTTAGGCCGTTTTTTCTTCTCCTGCAAAATCTTACGTCTGTCCATATGTGGATATGATATCCTGAAAACCACCATTTTCCTACTTGCTCCGTATGCCGATATCATTCATGAAACCTAATACACTCCTGTTATGGCATGTATTCTATGAAATATCTCCCCCTCGAGTTGCATATACTGCACTGAAGCATTCCATTTACATAAAGGGGGAATATCATGGAGTCAAGCATTCGTGTCGAGCAGCTCTCTAAATCCTATCAGGGAACACAGGTTGTCAAAAGCATCAGCTTTCAGGTGAATAAAGGAGAAATCTTCGCCTTTCTAGGTCCAAACGGCGCAGGGAAATCCACAACAATCTCCATTCTGAGCACTCTGCTGAAAAAGGACAGCGGGACTGTTATAATAAACGGCTGTCATCTGGGACAGGAGGATGAACGTATTCGATCAAATATCGGTATCGTCTTCCAGAATAGCGTACTGGATGAGCTGCTGTCAGTCAAACAGAATCTGATTCTGCGCAGTGCCCTGTATCATCTGTCGTTTAAACAGGCATGCCAGCGTGTGCAAAAGCTATGTGAAATATGCAGTCTGCATGACATTATGCACCAGCCGGTAGGAACCCTTTCCGGTGGTCAGCGAAGACGCTGCGATATAGCAAGAGCACTGATTCCGGAACCGGAAATACTCATACTGGATGAACCGAGCACCGGACTTGACCCCAAGGCAAGAAAGCAGCTATGGGACACGATCAGCGCATTGCATAGGGAGCGTCATATGACCGTATTTATGACTACTCACTATATGGAGGAAGCAGAAATTGCAGACCATCTGTGTATTATCAAGCAGGGGACAATCATCTTTGATAAGCCTATGAAGGAGGTACATAAGCAGTATGCCGCAGAGCAGCTGTTGCTTTATCCGGCCAGTAAAGCACAGCTGCTTGCAGAATTAAACCGACACCATATACCATTTCATGAGCAAAACGAGGCTCTTTGCATACACACAGGAGGTATGCTGAAAACGATGTCTGTCCTGCGCCTATGCGAACGCTATATTCAGCGCTTTGAAAATCATCCGGGTAATATCGAAGAAATTTATTTGCAGATGCTTCAGGAGGGACAGGAATGATCGCTTTAATAAAACGGAATATGCTGCTCTTCTTCAAGGATAAAACATCGGTCTTCTTTTCCTTTATGGCAGTATTTGTTGTGCTAGGGCTGTACGTATGCTTTCTTGGTGATATGATGATCCAGCCTTTAAAGCAGGATTTTCCGAATACGGCAAGAGAACTGAGTGATACCTGGATCATGGCAGGAACTCTGGGAATCGTTTCGCTGACAACCTCTTTAAGTGTACTTGGAATCATTATCGAGGATAAAAGCAAGTCCATACTTAATGATTTTTATATTGCCCCCATATCGCAGATGAAGGTTACAGGTGCCTATCTGCTTTCCACCATTTGTATAACATTTCTGGTATCCGTCGTTACACTGATAATCGGTGAGCTCTACATCGTGGCTTACGGGGGAACATTTTTAACACTGTCCTCTTTGATCAAGGTGCTTGCCTGTATGGTACTGTCTATCCTGTCCTGTACGGCAATGCTTTTCTTCTTTATGTCATTTTTTAAAAGTGCGACATCCTTCAGCAATGTCACAACCATCATCGGCACATTATCCGGATTTCTTATGGGCATCTATGTTCCGGTAGGAGCCCTTCCCAAGCTGCTTCAAACCATAATATCGCTCTTTCCACCGAGCCATTGCGCTGCATTGTTTCGCAATCTCATGATGGATGATGTTTTAACACGAACCTTTCAAGCAATACCGGCTGAGCATCTGACTGCATTTAAAAAGCAATTCGGTCTTATCTACAGCTATGGCGGTCATACGACCGATACACTGGACCATATTCTGATTATTGCAGGGATGGGATTGCTGTTTTTCCTATTGCAATATGGAAGACAGCGCAGGCGATGACATGGAATTAAGATGCTTATCAGCTTGCGTCTATCGGAGTGCATTTTATCATACAATATAGGTGGAGCTTCTATGCATTTCTATAAAATTTAGATGAAGATTTTTCATAAAAACCTGTTATAATCTATGTGAGACGACCTGATAAATCGACATTATCAGGGAAAGGAACAGGGTGAGCTGATGAGTAAATATAATAAGCTTTGGGAGTATATCCAGAAGCAAAATGAGGAAGAATGCCGGCTTAGCTTTCAACGCATTGAAGAAATCGCAGGTACAGCACTGGATCATTCCTTTTTGACCTTTAAAAAGGAATTGTCTGCATATGGATATCACGTTGAAAAGATCTCCATGAAGGAAAAGACGGTGCTGTTTTATAAAAATAAATAATAGTATACCAGAGACGGTTAAGGAATATTTGCTTAAAGCACCGGCATATCGTAAATACAAGCTGCCTCATGGAAGCCTGTAGAGAATGTATTATCATATTCCTTTGGATAACGGTTCGAAAGAAACCTCAGAGATTGATCTGCCGGTATAGCAGGCTGCTTGCTATAGAAAAAGAGCTGCTTGTTTCGATTTTCATAGCTTAGCAGTATACAGGCATACCAAAGAATAACAGAAGGTGAACGTAGGGAGGCATTATGTCAGAAATTATCAGATTCCAATATCATCCAAACGCATATGAACAGGATATTTTTGAAAAAGGTCCGGCAACTTGTCAATGCTGTGGCAAACAGACAGAGGTATATTATTCCCGTATGTATTGCAGGGAAAGTATACAGTGTATCTGCCCTGCATGTATAGCAAATGGGGCAGCTGCTGAGAAATTCCAGGGAGACTTTATTCAGGACGCAGAGACTTGGAAGGTTTCAGACCCTGCAAAAACAGAGGAGTTGTTCAAACGAACTCCGGGATATACAAGCTGGCAGGGAGAGTTTTGGCTCGCATGCTGCAATGATTATTGTGCATATCTTGGAGAAGTAGGAACCGTGGAGCTGGAGGAGCTTGGAATCGCAGATGAAGTGTTTGCGGAATATGAAGGGCATGGGGGATATGAAAATGTCAGAGAGTATTTGGTGAAATCCGGTTCCTGCGCAGGATATCTGTTTCGCTGTCGACATTGTGGAGCATATCGGCTTTGGGTAGACTGTGACTGATATCACATCAGGAATTACGATACAGCTGTCAACAATCAGCTGAGTCTTTAGAATGTTAGAATATGCAGAAAAGAACGGTACTGTTGTTTACGGTATCTTTTTTCATTTTGTATAAACCATTTTTTCATGAAATGCGATAATTCTAAATTAAATATAACAATATGATTGATATGCTGTACTTTGATGCAAACTTCTGGTATTGTTGAGATATAAGTAATCTATATATATGAGAAATGATAATACAACATGAAAAGGCTGGAGGCATAATGAAATGAAAATAGAGACAATCGGGATTCAGAATGATCACAAGCAAGTACCGGGACAGGCTATCAGCGAGAGTATGATGATGGAGCTGGAAATTGGCTTTAGTAAGCATCGGCTGGATGACGGGCTGACCTTTATATGGGGCAATGCTGCTTTTTACCGGCTTACCGGAATAGCAAAAAATGAATTCTGCACCAGATATTCAGACTTTAGAACATACTATGGCAGTGATCTTCGCTGTATCTGTGAATATGAATCCATGCATCAACAGCTTTGTAAGGCCTATGAAGCAGGAGCAAAGAGCATTTCCCATCAGCTGCGTATAAAAGGAAGGCTATCCTGCAGCTGGATAAAGCTGACTGCTTTTTTCTGTACATTGCCTGATCAAACACCCGGAGCCTATTTCATGTACACCGACATCAGTGCTATGATGAAAAAACAGCAGGAGCTGGAGGAGCGTGAGAATAACTTTGCATGGATGCTGTCTGTGTATGCAGGAAATGTTTATATCAGCGATATGGACACCTATGAGCTTCTGTATCTGAATGCGCATGCCTGTAATACCCTGCAGGCGAATGCTGATGCTGTAATCGGAGAGAAATGCTATAAAGTCATTCAGGGAAGGACATCCCCTTGTCCCTTCTGTACAAATCACAGACTGAAAAAGGATGAAACGTATGAATGGGAATTTTATAATCCGAATCTACAGAGAACCTTTATGATTAAGGATCGGATGCTGAACTGGAAAGGGCACAGAGCACGTCTGGAATTATCCTATGATATGTACAGTGCGGAATATAAGCTTGCGAAAAAGGATCAGGAAAGAGAATCTATTTTAAAAACGATACCCGCCGGTATGATCCGAATCGATGCCCGAGATTATCGTACGGTTTTGTGGTATAACGATATATTCCTAAACATGATTGAATATACGAAGGAACAATTTGAAAACGAGCTGCACAGCCGCTGCACCTATATGCATCCGGATGATTACAAACGCGTACAGCTGCTGGCTCAGGATTTAAAGGAGTCCGGAGAAAATGTTGTACTGGAGGCAAGAGCCTACACGCGTTCAAAAAAAGAGCGCATATGGACAACGACCCTATGCTATATCAGTGGGGAGGACAGCTGGGATGGTATTCCGTCATTCTACAGTCTTAGTCTGGATATCACAAAGGAACGCAAGAAAATGGAAACGCTGCAGCATAAGGCGGAAAAGGACTCTTTAACCGGAATCTATAACCGTGCAGAGACAGAAAAGCAGATAAAGGAGTATCTGGTGGATAATCTGCATGCCAAGGGTGCCTTATTCATGATTGATACAGATAACTTTAAGCAGATCAACGATACCGAGGGGCATATGGTAGGAGATGTAGTGCTGGCAGAGCTCGCCAATGGAATGAAGCGTCTGATGCGGGAAAGCGATATTGTCGGCCGGATTGGCGGGGATGAATTCACGATTTTTATGAAAAATATAGCATCTCTGAAGGACGCGGAAAGGAAAGCACAGGAGCTTTTGCACATGTTTCGGCATCTGTTCGACAAGGAAAAAAGCTCTGTCAATGTTTCCTGCAGTATTGGGATAGCATCTTATCCAAGAGACGGACATACCTTTAAGGAATTATATGCCAGTGCGGATAAAGCGCTGTATCAGGCAAAGCTGCAGGGGAAGGATTGCGCCTTTATTTACGATCCGGAGCTGTTGGAAAGCATGGGGCAAACTTCCTATTCCTCTTTGGGAACAGCTATTGATTCAGAAAAACGGTATGCGGAAAGCTCTGATAATCTTACACGCTTTGTTTTCCGCACACTGTATCAGAGTGAGAACATTGATACCGCCATTTACAAGGTACTTGAAACCGTTGGGAAGCAATATGATGTAAGCAGAGCCTATGTATTTGAAAATTCCGATGATAACCGCTTCACCTCCAACACGTATGAGTGGTGCAATAAGGGAATCAAAGCACAAATCGATAAGTTACAAAATGTCAATTATGAGGATTTCGGAGATTATGAGAAGCTCTTTGGAGACGATTCTATTTTCTATTGCCGCAATATTCATACACTTTCGAGCGAGCAGGAGGAGCTATTTGCCAGTCAGGGGATACATTCTACTCTGCAGTGTGCCTTTTATGAAAATCGGATATATCGCGGCTTTGTCGGCTTTGATGAATGCACCGGTCTGCGGCTTTGGACACAGGAGGAAATCAGCTCACTTTCATTGATTTCACAGCTTTTATCCATCTTTCTGCAGCGCAAAAAAACACAGCAGATCAGTCAGGAAATGATTCAGTATCAAACAGTACTTAACAGCCTTGATGAATGTATCTATGTCATAGAAGAAGAAACGTCGATACTGCTGTATGCGAATCAGAAATTCCGGGAAACCTATCCCGGCTTTACGATTGGCTCCTCCTGCTGCTTTGATCGCTGTGATGCGCATAAAATGCCGATAATCTGGCATCGTAAGCATGCATTTCTATGTATCGATATGAAAGAAAGCATGTGATCAGGTTAGCTATTATCCACAGACATTATAGTGATGCAGGCTGCATCGCCTCAAGCAAGGTATGTAAGGGACAGTGGTTTTCAAGCAAATCGCTCTATAGGAAGGTATGGTTCTATAAGTAAAGCTGCCAATGACGCCTTCCTTGGATAAATGCAGGGAAGGCATTGTTATGTTTGCTATAAGCATTCAAGGCTGGTACGATCCTGCTGCCAGTACTTCCTGTCAATACAGTCAAGGCGAGGTATCCTGAATATTTGTAATCTATGCGCTTACCTAATATTTTTAAGAAAATGAGCATGATCCAGCTTTACCAGGAGGGTGGAGAATGCTTTTTTACTGGATATCTGTGTCGGTCTCTATACTTTTATGAGAAGCAGTGATGCCTTTGGATACATACAAGATTATGTTTGTTGTAGAATCGGCATAGCTTTGATAAAATGGAAGCCAGATAAGGGAAAAGCTACAGGATGAGGCTTCACATTGGAAAGGAATGGTTGTATGGAAAGCAGAAACCATATAGAGCTGCGCACATTTCAGGAAAAAGATTTTGCAGAGGTGCTGCAGCTGTTTTATGATACCGTGAGAAATATCAACAGCAGGGATTATACGCCTGAACAGATTTCGGCATGGGTACTGGGAGTTGATGAGGCGCGAATGAAGAAAGCACTGTTGGCGCATACCACACTTGTTGCCACAAGCAATGGGAAAATTGCAGGCTTCGCGGATATGGATGAATCCGGCTATCTGGATCACCTCTATGTTCACCAGCAGCATCAGAGGCAGGGAATAGCCACGATGCTTTGCGATGTGCTGGAAACAGAAACCCCGGCAGCTGTACTTTCTGTGCATGCGTCTATAACCGCAAAGAATTTTTTTCTGCGGCGCGGCTATCAGCTGCTTCACGCACAGCAGGTGGAACGTCAGGGACAGCACCTGACAAATTATCGCATGGAAAAAAGAAAAACATAGCATTTCCTTTGGAATAGGACAAGCAGTTGTCATATTCCTCATGGTATCATGAGGGCATAAAGGAGGACATATCATGGAAGAGAGATACTGTCAGTGCTGTGGAATGCCAATGGGCGATACCAATGCGTTATATGGAACGGAAAAGGACGGATCAAGGTCTGCGGATTATTGTAAATACTGCTATGAAAATGGTGCGTTTACTTCCGATTGTACAATGGAGGAAATGATTGAATTTTGTGTTCCTGTCATGGCAAAGGAGAATCCGGACATGACAGAAGAGAAAGCAAGAGAGATGATGCAGCAGTATTTTCCCACACTGAAGCGCTGGATGAAATAAGCGGCAGCATATAAGATACGATATTTACGAAATGACAGTATGCAGCTGTCATTTTTTGCATACGATATACAGAGGTGATGATTTGAAACAGAATATAGGGTTTATTGGATTCGGTAATATGGCACAGGCTATGGCGGATGGATTGCTTGCAAGCGGAATCGTAAAGGGGGAACAGCTGTATGCCTGCGCAAGGCAATGGGATAAGCTATGCAGAAATACTGAGGCGCGTGGCATGCATGCATGTAAAAATGCCATGGATACTGTACAGCAGTGTGACATCATTTTGCTGGCAGTAAAGCCTTCACAGATTGATGAGGCGATTTCCACGGTAAAAGAGCAGCTGCAGGGAAAAGCCGTAGTTTCCATGGCGGCCGGGATGCTTTTTGATACGTATGAACAGCTGCTACTGCCACAGACACACCATTTGAGCATCATACCGAATATGCCGGTATCCGTTTGTGAAGGGGTCATATTATGGGAACAGCGATATTCCTTACAAACAGAGGAGGCGGCAGCCATTGAACAGCTTTTCTCCGCTATTGCTTTGATTGAAAAGCTGGAAAGCAATCAAATGACAATCGGTGCAACCGTAGCAGGCTGTGGTCCTGCCTTTGCGGCGATGTTTATCGAAGCGGTGGGCGATGGTGCAGTAGCATATGGGCTTGGACGTGAAGCGGCTTATCGGCTCTGCGCACAGATGATGGCAGGAACAGCAAAGCAGCTGATCGTAAATCCACAGCATCCAGGACAACTGAAGGATCGTGTAAGCTCTCCGAAGGGAACGACGATTCAGGGAGTGGCAGAGCTGGAACGTCTTGGCTTTCGCAATGCCCTGATTTCTGCAATCGATCGGATTGAGCAATTCCGACTGAAATAACAGATTTCTTTCCTTACGCAGTAAACGGTTACATCGTTTATCCTCTGCTTTCTTATTTTCAGAAGATAACACAACTATGCGGACTGCAAGGATCTCCTTCGCATTTTATGAACGATGAAGCTCTTGATGAGCTTTGTGATGCGGCTACGAGGAATGAATCATTGTCCTTTCAGGTGCGTATGCCTCCTGTGATTGCTTTCAGGTGCTGAAATCCTTCTGCCATTGCTTGTCATCATAAAGGAATCTGGTATAATAAAGAGAATTATAGAAAAGAGGGAAATTATGCTGGAAACAAAACGACTCATCCTTCGACCATGGCAGATCGAGGATGCTGAAAGCTGTTATCGATATGCGAAAAATCCGAACATCGGTCCAAAGGTCGGATGGCCGGTGCATGAAAGTGTGGAGAACAGCAGGGAGATCATACGGACCGTGCTGTCCGCACCGAACACCTTTGCCGTTGTATGGAAGCAGAGTATGGAGCCTATTGGTAATATCAGTTTGATGATTGGAAAGCAGTGCAATCTGACAAATGCAGCTGATGAAGGAGAAATCGGCTATTGGCTGGGGGAACCATTCTGGGGACAGGGTCTGATTCCGGAAGCGACAAAACGGCTTATACGCTATGCCTTTGAAGATTGCCATTTAAAAAAACTGTGGTGCGGATCTTTTGAAGGTAATCATAATTCCAGACGTGTACAGGAAAAGTGCGGCTTTCATTATGCAGGCAGTGAGGTGAGAGAATGGCCGTTAATTCATAAAACTCTTACCGGTCATATTATGAGTCTAACCATTGAGGAGTGGAGACAGACAAGCTGCAGGAAGACTGTATAGGAACAGGGTATCGATGCATTATGAAAGCGGAGATCGGGCATGTTTGCAGCTAGCTGTTTCTGTAGGTGAAGGATGTCTGTCACAGAAAAACTGTCGTATTCATGCAATGCAAGGGATGCTTTGTTTATCACGGTTTCATACAGAAATCAATATTTCGGCACGGATGGTCTTCATGCTGTGAACTCTACAGGATAAAAAATCAGGCTGTAAATCAGTGAATCATAGCGTGTTAAGCAATATAGCATCCATTGCATCGGTTATTCCTGTATCCTCTTTTCCTCGTTTTTTTAAGCTGTATACTGTTTTTATATTTGCATGTGCGAGTATGTATAAGGTATAAACACGTTACTGTAAGCAGGGGAAATGCAATTCTGTAATGAAGGAAAGCGCTTCTAAATGGAGAGGACAGCTTTTGATTTCATCTTATTTATAATGGCAGCAGCTGCATTCCCCTCCGTGTTGACCTTTTACGGATCATATCCCATGTAACTATTACAAGCCTAATACTAAGCACCGTCTGAAAACAGAAAGAACCTGTACAAGCCATAACGAATAGCAGGATTGCTGCAGCCTGTTATCCTCCTTACATAACACAGGATTTTGATTTTGTTTATACTATATCGCTGAATAACAGCACACGCTCTGAATCGGACACAGACCACAACGAATTCCTCTTGTCAATGAAAAGGAATCTGGTATAATAAAGAGAATTATAGAAAAGAGGGAAATTATGCTGGAAACAAAACGACTCATCCTTCGACCATGGCAGATCGAGGATGCTGAAAGCTGTTATCGATATGCGAAAAATCCGAATATCGGTCCGAAAGCAGGCTGGCCAGTACATGAAAGTGTGGAGAACAGCAGGGAGATTATACGTACCGTGCTGTCCGCACCAAACACCTTTGCTGTTGTGCTGAAGGAAACCATGGAGCCTGTAGGAAGCATCGGACTGATGATTGGAAAGCAAAGCAATCTATCGATTGCAGACGATGAAGGAGAAATCGGTTATTGGATTGGAGAGCCTTACTGGGGACAGGGTCTGATTCCGGAAGCGGTAAAGGAGCTCATGCGCTATGGATTTGAGGACTGCCATTTAAAAACGCTATGGTGCGGGTATTTCGACGGCAATGATAAATCCAGACGAGTTCAGGAAAAATGCGGCTTTCATTATCTACGCAGTGATGTGAGAGAATGGCCGCTGATACAGCAGACACTTACTGAACATGTATTGTATATCACAAAAGAGGAATGGGAAGCAAATATCGCATAGCATGGTAGAGCGGATGTATTTTCTATTTTCTTATAGATACAGAGAACCAGAGATTTCAAGCAGCAATGCATCGTAAGCGAAATCTCTTTTTCTTTCTTTAGACCACGAAGTCTTTGCGCAACACGTTTGTATCGAAAGAAACATGAGAAAATGATTTTTGGGGTTGACAGTAAATCCATACTCTACTAGAATAAAGAGGAATGGAGAGTGAGAAGATGAGCAAATAGATAATAGACCCTGCAATCGAACTGTTTAAAATAAACTTTTTTCGTATGCGTCAATTATCTGCTTACAGCCTGCCTTAAAGGAGGCGATGCTCATGCTTATTCTAAAGCACCTTACTATCCAAGATAGTAAAAATCACACACTGCTAAACGATTTGAATTATTCCCTGGGAAATGACGATAAGGTAGGAATTATCGGCGAGGAAGGGAATGGAAAATCCACACTGCTAAAGGCGATTTATAACCGAAATCTAATTGAAGACTATGCAGCTGTGAGTGGTATAATTGACACAGATTATAAAGAAATAGGATATTTTGAACAGCAGCTTTCCAGTACATGGGAGGATGCTTTTCTTTTTGAATATTTACTAAAGGAAGACAGCGAAGATGAAATCCAGCCGGAACAATTTAATGATCTGCAGGGCTGTGAAACACTATGTGCCGAGCTGGGCTTAAAAAATGAAATTCTGTATGGCGAACAGAAAATAGGAACATTAAGCGGTGGGGAGAAGGTGAAGCTGCAGCTGTTAAAGCTGATGCTGCGCAAGCCAGAGCTGCTTCTGCTGGATGAGCCAACCAATGATCTCGATATTCAAACCCTGCAGTGGCTGGAGGATTTTCTGAAAAATCTGCGCATCCCTGTACTGTTCATATCTCATGATGAAATTTTACTGAGCAGATGCGCGAATGTGATCCTGCATCTGGAGCAGCTGAATAAGAAAACGCAATGCCGTCATACAGTATATCGCGGAAATTATGAGGAATATGTGGAGCAGCGAAGCAATCGGCTGAAAAAGGAAGCGCAGGAGGCGTCATGGCAGAAACGGGAATACCGCAGAAAAAAAGAAAAGCTGAATGACTTTATAAATGCTGTGCATGACGCACAGAACGATACGGTACGCAGTCCGTTTTATGCGGCGGCATTAAAGACGAAAATGAGAAATCTGAAGGCACAGGATCGCAGACTGGAGAAGGAGGGCTATGCGCATGTGGACAGCGTAGAGGAGGCAATCGATGTTTTCTTTGAAGGAGAGGGCTTTCCAAAAAGTCGACGCATTCTTGATTTTCATCAAGAGGAATTGAAAACAGAGAAAAGAGTACTCCTAAAGGATATCCACATCACCCTTTATGGCAGACAGAAAACGGTGATTGCCGGTGAAAACGGAAGTGGAAAGAGCCTGTTGATGAAAGAAATCTATAATATATTGAAAACTCATACGGATATCCGGCTTGGCTATATGCCGCAGAATTATGCAGAAGCTTTTTCTGAACAGGACACACCGGTAACGTTTTTACTGGAAGCCTGTGACAGAGATGATGTAACCAGAGCGCGGGAATTGCTAGGACGCATGAAATTCACAAGAGAGGAAATGGAGCATCCGGTATATCAGCTGAGTGAGGGACAAAAGGCGAAGCTGTATCTGTTGCGCTTTATCAAGCAGGGCTGCAATGTCCTTCTGCTGGATGAGCCAACGCGAAATCTTTCACCACTGACAAGTCCTGTCATACGCCGTATTCTAAAGGATTTTCCGGGTTGTATTCTGGCCGTTTCCCATGACCGGCTGTTTATACAGGAGGTGTTTGATTCTGTACTGTGGATTTCACATAATAAACTGCAGGAGCTGGAAACTGAGCGATTCATGGAAGAGCTTAGCTAAGCGATGCTTTCCTTTGAATTGTTGATGACGATGCAGTTGTACTTCTAACATTTTCTTTGAAGCGGAGGTAAGTGTGCTGCATGGACATCAGCATGCGCAAGGTATTACTTTCAGTAAATCTGCATTGTACTTCTGACATTTTCTTTGAAGCGGAAGTAAGTGTGTCGCAGGGATATCAGCATGCGCAAGGTATTACATGCGATAAATCTGCATTGTACTTCTGATGTTTCCTTTGAAGCGGAGGTAAGTGTACCACAAGAAAATCAAGATGCGAAAACAATACTTGCGATAAATTTGCATTGACAGTCCTGTCTTTCTGTGGTGTAATACTTTCGTACAGATAAATGGGGTGCCTACGTATGGCTGAGATCGGAAATTGCTCCGGGACCCAATGAACCTGATACGGGTAATGCCGGCGTAGGGATTTTATAGAGAAGCACAGCAGGACTGGACTTTATTCTGTTGTCATCCAAAGAAATCATAAAAAGCTGACACCGTAGCAGGCTTACAGCTTTTTTACTATATAGGAGGATACTGCAATGTACACAACACAAATGGATGCTGCAAGACAGCAGATTATCACAGAAGAAATGAAGGCTGTCGCTGCCTATGAACAGTTAGACGAGAAAGAGGTATGCCGATTGGTCGCTGCTGGAGAGCTGGTGATTCCGGCCAACAAGCATCATAAATGCCGAAAGTCCTATGGAATCGGCAGCATGCTGAAGACGAAAATCAATGTAAATCTGGGGACAAGCAGAGATTGTCTTGATCTGGATATGGAACTGGAAAAGGTGCGCTATGCCGTTGACATGGGAGCTGAGGCTATTATGGATTTAAGCTCTTTTGGCGATACGCAAACCTTCCGCAGAAAGCTGGTTGCAGAATGCCCCGCCATTCTTGGGACAGTACCGATTTATGATGCAGTGGTATATTACAATAAAGCATTGAAGGACATTACGACACAGGAATGGCTGGATGTCTTCCGCATGCATGCAGAGGACGGTGTTGATTTTATGACGATTCATTGTGGGATCAACAGACAGACTGCTGCACGCTTCAAGAAACAGAAGCGAATGACGAATATCGTATCCCGCGGTGGCTCCATCATATTCGCCTGGATGCAAATCACCGGAAATGAAAATCCGTTTTTTGAGCATTTCGATGAAGTTTTAAGGATATGCAGAGAGCACGATGTGACTTTGTCGCTTGGGGATGCCTGCCGCCCCGGCTGCTTGGAGGATGCAGGAGATATCGCACAAATCGAAGAGCTGGTCACACTGGGAGAACTGACGCAGCGCGCATGGGCACAGGATGTGCAGGTAATCATCGAGGGGCCGGGTCATATGCCCCTTCATCAGATACAGGCAAATATGGAGCTGCAGAAAACAATCTGTAAGGGAGCACCGTTTTATGTACTGGGGCCAATCGTGACGGATGTCGCACCGGGCTATGATCATATCACAGCGGCGATTGGCGGTGCAATGGCTGCAGCCTATGGGGCCAGCTTTTTATGCTATGTAACACCGGCGGAGCATTTGCGTCTTCCCAATGTTGATGATGTTAAGGAAGGAATCATTGCCAGCAGGATTGCTGCACATGCGGCGGATATCGCCAAGGGAGTAAAGGGAGCCATGGAGTGGGATCATCAAATGGCTGAAGCCCGTGGCAATCTGGATTGGGAAAGCATGTTTGCATTATCTATGGATCCGGATAAGGCCAGAGCATACCGCGCACAATCTGCACCGGAGCGCGAGGATACATGTACCATGTGCGGGAAAATGTGTGCCATCCGTAATATGAATAAGCTGTTGCGAGGGGAAACTGTCGATATCATGGAAGAGGAATAGCGATACGTTAACAGCGTATGCATGTTTAAGAAAGCATGGATAGTTGTATAAAGAAAATAGAGGAAAGGTCAGAAAACAGCAGGAAAGAGGTCGTAAGAGCATAGAGGGGCGTAACATAAAGGAAGCGCAAGAAAAGACAGTGTGCTTCCCTATATACAAAGGGATATGTGCCCTCCAAGGCTGCCGGCTAAAAGACAATAAGCGTAAAAGCGTTGACAAGCCCTTTGAATACTATATAATGAAGATAAGATAGGGATGTGATCATATGTCGGAATTCATCGTCAGTAAACGGATTAAAAATGTAGTTGAATTTGATAAAACCAACAAAAAGCTGAGATTCCTGCTCGATGAAGGAGATCAGGTATACTATTACAAGGATTTGGAGAATATCGGTATATCCTGTGAATATCATCATAATCTGAAGAAAGCTCTAGCGCATAATCTGCTCTTTCCTACCTATGCGGAAGGGCGACAGTTTGTGCGTGTCGGTATTCGTATGAAGGTACGGATGGGACAGTCTGTTTTTGTACATGTATCCGAGGACATCGTGGACAAAGGAACCATGCAGTATCATGAGGACATGCGTACCGCACGGCAAATTGTGGACTTACTGAGGAAATGCCGGGCAAAGGCATAGCATACAAAGCATAAGCAAAACGGTATCTGATCGGTAGTGCGGATATCGTTTTTTATTTCGTTATATAAAGAGTGGGATGAAGCAATGCAGAAGCTCGGTCGTGCTATTCGCAACTGTGAAAGCGGAGTATAGAATAGGAGAAAAGCAGGCTATGTCTATAGGAAGCTGATAAACTGGTCGGATGAATGAAATGATATCTATTTGATGATATCACAGTGGTAAGCATGCCCGACAGGCTGTGATTTTATCATGTTTTAGTATCTATACTTACCGGTTGTTCATGAGCCGGTTGATAATCTGCTTTCGCTTATGTAAAGAATGGGGGGAAGCATTTCCTTTTCCTTTTTAAGCAATTCATAGCGAACTGTGAAAAACTTCTTAAATCATTGTATAAGATATTGAAGAAAAATAAGAATAGTAATATAATGAGGATGAAGGAAGGGGGAAACCCCGGAAAGGAGAAGACAATGAATCCAGAATTTACTCCCAGCAAAACCGTTCGTGATATCATTCAATTTGATAAGGAGCATAGGCAGCTGCGTTTTCTGATGGATGAGGAGCAGGTCATACCCTACCGGGAAATCAGCAGCTGTTCACTGAAAAATCAGTATTATAAAAAAAGCTCAGTTTCCCAGCTTGCCAACCTGTTTACAAACAATGGGATTCTGGCAAGTGAAAATCAGGAGCTTCGGGTATGTATTGAAGTGAAGCTGAAGGATGATACCAGAGTATATGGATACGTTTCCAAGGAAATCATACGTCCCAATCAGACACCGTACGATGAGGATGTTCAAACAGGAAGAGCTATTCTGAAGCTCATTCGCAAGGTAATCGCAAGGGAGCAGCAAGCAGCCGCATAAAGTTATGCGGTTTTTTTTAACTGGATAGCATGAGTGATGCACATGAAACAGCCCTGCTAATCGGAGTGGTAATATTTTATATAATTTGTTGCATATGCAACTATTGTCTGCTATACTATGGTAGTTGTTTTTGATGAGAGGTAGGACAATGGCACATATCAGTAAAAATGCTTCTATCGTATATCGCAGCTCACAGGCCTTTTTCGATGAAACGCTGGCACCGTATCACATTGGCTGCGGCCAGCAGTTTTTTCTGATGCGTATTTATGAACAGCCGGGAATCAGTCAGTTTGAGCTTGCGGAGACGGGAAGCTTTGATAAGGGGACCTGTGCCAGAGCAGTTAAGAAGCTGGAGGAGCTTGGCTATCTGCGAAGGGAAACAAGAAGCAGTGATCGAAGAAGCGTGCAGCTGTATCTGACAACGCAGGGAGAACAGCTGGTACCGGTGATACAAGGCATGCTTGCTGAATGGAATGCAATTCTTTGCCATACCCTGCATGCGGATGAAAAAGAACAGGCAGAGAGACTGCTTGATGAAATTGCGGAAAATGCAACGGCGTATATGAAACGATGAGAGGGAGTGCAGAGCTATGGAACAGACTATGAAGGAAATAAAGACGAAAAACCCGCTGGGATATCAGCCGATTGGCAGGCTGCTGATGAAATTTGCCATCCCGTCTGTAATATCCATGCTGGTGAATGCGGTCTATAATATTGTAGATCAGATATTCATCGGACAGGGAGTAGGCTATCTGGGGAATGCAGCTACAACGGTTGCGTTTCCTATTGTTACGATTATTCTGGCAGTAGGAACCATGCTGGGGGCAGGCGGAAGTGCCTATGCGGCAATCAAGCTGGGGGAAAAGAAGGAAGAGGAAGCTGAGAATACATTGGGAAATGTATTTATTCTGCTGGTTGGAATCGGTATTGTTCTGACTGTTGTCGGATTGGTTTTTCTTGATCCGATTCTGACAATTTTCGGTGCTACGCCGAAGAATATGGGATATGCGAAGGATTATGCGAGTATCATACTGATCGGTACCGTTTTTAATCTGCTCGGTATCGGCCTCAGCAATATGGCACGATGTGATGGAAGTCCGAATGTTGCCATGTACAGCATGGTCGCTGGGGCATTGTTAAATTGTGTTCTGGATCCGATATATATATTTGTATTTCACTGGGGAGTGCAGGGAGCTGCGATTGCGACCATCACCTCACAGATTATCGCAACGGTGATCCTGCTGTACTATTTTACGCGCAGGGGAAATATGCGGCTGCGTCTGACGCATACACGGTTGAATCCAACCATCTGTAAAATGGCATTTTCTCTGGGGATTTCCAGCTGTATCACACAGCTGTCCTCTACAATTCTGCAGATTGCCATGAATAATTCACTTGTGTATTATGGAAATCAGACAAGCGTCACCGGGGATGTTGCGCTTTCCGCAATGGGAATCGTCATGAAGATATCCATGATTATCGTATCCATCTGTATCGGAATCGGTATCGGTGCACAGCCGATCCTGGGCTTTAACAGAGGAGCGAATCAGCCGAAGCGTATCAAGCGATGCTATCGGCTCGCAAGCAATATCGCAACAGCTGTCACAACGGTAGGCTGGGCGATGTTTATGCTGATTCCGCATATCATTTTGATGCTGTTTGGTAGTGCAGATGCCAATTTTACAGAATTCGCAATCAAGGCGATGCGCATCTTTGATCTGGGAGTATTCTGCGCAGGCTTTCAGGTAACCTCCACCTCCTATTTTCAGGCAACCGGGCAACCGATGAAGGCAAGCATTTTGTCCTCACTGCGACAGCTGGTACTGCTGATTCCACTCATCCTCATCCTGCCGCTGCATTTCGGGCTGGACGGTATCCTGTATGCCGGTCCGATTGCGGATATCACAAGTGCTGTGATCATCTTCTTCTTTATTCACCATGAAATGAAGAAGCTGGATGTGCAGATTGCACAGGAGAGCGGAGAAGAGCTTGGGGTATACAGTGAACCGATAGCATGAACTAAGATAACTTACATAGTTGAAAAGGACGCAGAATGAATGCGTCTTTTTTACAAGCTGTATGCATCGGATATAGCAATAGAAAAGAAATCCAGCGGTTTTTATAGCTGATCAAAGACGTGACCAATATTTTATAAATAATATCTATGAATAAAAGACGCATTCTTTACGTGTTATGCGTTTTTTTCAGATTTGATTATAGAAAGCCTGCAGGCAGTAATAAATAAGTGACAAAACCTGAACCTGTTTGCCTTGTCAATACTATTCAGGATAGCGTTTTCATAGTATAATAACAATAATAAAATTCATGAAAACACGGAAAATACAGGCTTATTTTAAAATGTTAAAAATTGTCATGCAAGGGTGTGCCAAACATGAATTTCATTTCGTTGTTTTTCCTCGCTCCCCCTTTTATACTGTAAGTGTAAAGAGGAAAGGTTACAGAAAGAAGGGAACTATTTATGAAAGAAAACGTACAGAGGTTTGGCCGCTTCCTGAGTGGAATGGTCATGCCGAACATCGCCGTATTCATTGCATGGGGATTTATCACTGCTCTGTTCATTCCAACCGGCTGGATGCCGAATGAAACACTGGCACAGATGGTTGCGCCAATGCAGCGCTTCCTGCTGCCGACACTGATTGCCTATACCGGAGGTAAAATGGTTTATGATGTGCGGGGCGGTGTAGTAGGAGCTGCCGCTGCCATCGGTATTCTGGCAGGAACAGAGGATCCTATGTTCATCGGTGCAATGATTGCCGGCCCATTGGGTGGTTGGCTCATGAAAAAGGTGGACACTCTGTTTGAGGGGAAAATACCGGCAGGCTTTGAAATGCTGGTCAATAACTTCTCTGCTGGAATTTTGGGAGCATTGCTGGCTGTCTTCGGATGCCTTGCTATCGAACCGCTTTGTGTCGGTATCAAGGATGTTCTGGTAGTCTGTGTTGACTTCCTGGTAAAACGCAGTCTTCTGCCGCTGACATCTCTGTTTGTTGAGCCGGCGAAGATTTTATTCCTCAACAATGCGATCAATCACGGTGTCTTCACGCCGCTGGGAATGGATCAGGTCGCAGAAGCAGGAAAATCGATTTTCTTCCTGATTGAAGCGAATCCGGGACCGGGCTTGGGACTGCTGCTTGCGTATAGCTTCTTTGGAAAGGGAGCTGCCAAAAGCAGTGCACCCAGTGCTGTTATCATTCACTTCCTTGGTGGAATACATGAAATTTATTTCCCCTATGTATTGATGAATCCGCTGACTGTTCTGGCTGTTATGGCAGGTGGTATGTCCGGCGTCTTTATCAACAGTATCTTCAACTCCGGACTCGTATCTGCCGCATCCCCGGGAAGCATCATCGCAATACTTGGCATGTGTGCAAAGGACAGCTATATCGGTGTCATTCTGAGTGTGATTGTAGCAGCTGCCGTATCCTTTGTAATAGCAGCCTTCATCCTGAAATTCAGCAATAAGAACACAGATGATAGTGCCTTGGAAGAAGCAAGTGCTGCCGTTAGCTCTATGAAGCGTGAGGCCAAAGGGACAAAGCCTGCAGCTGCAGTAAGTAAAATCGTATTTGCATGTGATGCCGGTATGGGAAGCAGTGCCATGGGGGCAACAACCCTGACAAAGAAGCTGAATGCCGCCGGTATGCAGGTGACGGTTGAGCATTATGCACTGGATGATGTACCAAAGGATACACAGGTCATCGTTACGCATAAATCACTGGTGGAGCGGGCAAGGAGCCACTGTCCAAACGCTCTGATCTTCCCAATCACCAATTTCATGGGTGGGAAGGAATACGATGAAATCGTAGCAGAGCTTACAAAATAAAAAATTACCGGTAATCGCTAACAAGCGGATACGGTATAAGAAAGGAATTGATCTTTATGAGCTACCCGAAGGGCATGATCTATTCGTCACGCTTAAAGAAAATATTACAGATTATCATAGAAACAGATGGATATGTCAAGGTGGAGGAGCTTGCCAAACGGCTGAAAACAAGCTCACGAACCATCTTTCGGGAGCTTCGGCATATTGATGATGCTTTAAAGGAATATCATGTCCACATGATATCGAAGGCAGGCATGGGCATTCGTATGGAAGGCTCTTGTGAGGATAAGGAGGCGCTTCGTCAGGAATTGAATACCGAGCAGATACAGTATCTCAATAAGGAAGAACGGCAGCACCTCCTGATATTCGAGCTGCTGCGAAGTGACGAGGTCCAAAAGCTCCTGCATTATGGTGCACTGTTTCAGGTGAGTGAGGCTACCATATCCAATGATTTGGATTGTATAGAGCCATGGTTTCAACAGCATGATTTGTCCCTGATTCGCAAGCCGGGTGTCGGTGTTGGTGTTCAGGGGGAGGAGGCTGTGCTGCGAAAAGCGATGACACAACTTCTGCAGGAGCATTTACAAAATAAGGAAAGCTATGAAAGTGTAAATTTTCTGGACTCCCAGACCTTGCTTACCGAGATCTTTCTCCATCAGGATGCCGGTATTCTGAACATGTTGAATCAGGATATTTTGAAACGGATTCTGGATGTATTTCATACCAACCAGCATGAGCTGAATCTGGACCGCTATGCACAGGCATCCTATATCGGTCTCATCATTCATCTGGTAATCGCCATTGAGCGCATTTTGAAAAACGAGGAGCTGAAGGATGGCGGGGATGTCGTTGCCATGGTGCAGGATGATGCCAGCTATAAGCAGGCGCAGCAGATGGCACATGTTCTGGAGCTGGAATTTGATATTGATATACCGGATGTGGAAATCGCATTTATCGCCCTGCATATTCGGGGAGCTAAAATCAGCAGAGTCGAATATGACAGTCTGCAGGATGAAACTACACAGCAGCTTCGCGATATTCTGTATGCCATGCTGCAGACCTATGATGAGGATAAACGCTATCTTCTTATGGAGGATGAGGAGCTTTTTCAGGGATTGCTGACACATCTGTCACCGACGATCACCCGTCTGCAGCATGATCTGCCGATTTACAACCCGCTGCTTTCGCAGATACAAAAGGAATACGGGGAATTATACGAGCAGACAAAGCAGGCATGCCGTGTTTTGGAGAACTATTGCGGTGCACCAATCAGTGCAGATGAAACAGGCTTTATCACCATGCACATCGGAGCATCACTGGAGCGTATGCAGCATACCGCAATTCATCGGCGTGTAATCCCCATCGGTGTTGTGTGTGCGAGTGGGATCGGTGTCAGTGCCATGCTTTCAGCCCGCATTCAGAAAAGCTTTCATCCGGATGTTAAGCTGCAGATATTCTCTATGGAGGATGTACAGCGCCATGCATATGATGACGCTGAGCTGCTGGTTTCCACCTTTTCGCTGGATGTCTCGGATCGGGAAGTGATCGTCGTAACACCGCTGCTGAATCAGCAGGATATTCACAATATACGAGCAGCTGTTACGAGTCGTCAGGAGCTTTCGGAGCCGCTTCAAAAAGCAGTCCAGCCTGCGAGTGAATTTCGCGAACAGCTGCGCCTGCTGAAATCCATCAGTGAAGAGAGTCTGCTTTTGCTTGATCACATCAGGCTGCATACAAGCGACAGTGAAACACTGATGGAGCTGCTGGTTGAAGGTGCTGCACAGATTGGAAAGGACAAGGCCGCAATTCAGCAGATTACCACAGCGTTGCAAAAGCGTGAGAGCATGGGGTCTGTGATTATGCAGGATTTGCAATTTGCTCTGCTGCATGCCACAACCAGTGCCGTGGATACGATGGAAATACTTCTGCAATATCCCGGACATGCATGGAAAAGGGATGCCAAGGGACTGAAGTTTGTTGTTGTGATGCTTATGAATCCTCAGGCAAACAGTGTTCGTAAAGAGCTTTTATCGCTTTTCTCCAGAGGTCTTGTGGAATCCGACGCCTTACTGCAAGCCGTCTGCACACAGGATATCGAGCGAATAGAAGCGGCACTGAGTCAGCTGATCATGGAGTACATGGATACAGCGATTGCATGGTAGAAAGGAGATGTTCGATGGGCTTGTTTCATAAGAAGGAAGAGCGGGAAGCACTGGAAGACCTGCATATCTATTTTGTATGCGATGCAGGCATGGGAAGCAGCGCAATGGCCGCAAGTCAGCTGCAGAAAAAGCTGAAGGCACATGGAATCATCTGCCGTGTGAAAAACTGTGCGATTGATGAAGTAGCATCCAATGCAGAAATTCTGGTATCCCATCATAACTTTGCACAGCGGATACAAAAACAATTTCCTGACGTACGCTATTACAGTGTTCAGGGATTTATGAATGATGAAGAATATGAAAACATAGTGGAGGATATTATGATATTCAGAAAGAAAAAGGAAGAGAAGAAAAACAATATACTGGAAAAGAGCAACATTCTGTTAAACTGCCATGCCGACAGCAGTGATGAGGCAATCATAGCCATGGGAAGGCTGTTACAGAATTCCGGATATATCGATGAAGGATATATTCAGGGAATGCTGAATAGGGATCACTCCCTGACTACCTATATCGGTAATGATATTGCAATTCCTCACGGGGAATATGAGGTAAAGGACTGTGTAAGAAAGACGGGAATTGCTGTTATGATTTATCCGGATGGTATCAAGTGGGCGGAAGGCAGAGCGCGTATTGTGATCGGCATTGCCGCAAAAAATGATGATCATATGGCGATTCTTGCCAATATTGCAGAGAAGCTTGGAGAGATGGAAATGGTGGAAAAGGTTGTCGCAGGGGATGTCGATACCGTTTATGATATTCTGGCAGGTGATGCGGCATGATTCTTACCGTAACCTTCAATCCCGCTATTGATAAAACGGCAGAGGTGGATGTGATGATTCCGGGCGGTTTGAACCGATTGAAAAATGTGATGCAGGACGCCGGGGGAAAGGGTGTTAATGTATCCAAAACCATTCATGCCCTGCAGGGGAAAAGCATAGCGACCGGATTTCTGGCTGGATCAGCCGGAGAATACATCCAAAAGGTACTGAATGAGCTTGTAATTGAAAATGATTTTGTATGGGTGGAGGGAATGACCCGTACCAACCTGAAGGTATTGGATCACGATATGGAGCTTACGGAACTGAACGAGGCTGGCCCGGTTATCACAGAAACGGAAATTAAGCGCTTAAAGGAAAAAATTCTTTCCCTGATTCAGCCGGATGATCTTGTGGTACTGAGTGGTAATGTATCTGCAGGTGTTCGTAATAATATTTATCGGGAGCTGATTGACATTGTGAAGCAGCAGGGTGCCCGTGTTGTTCTGGATGCGGATGGGGAGCTGTTTGCGCAGGGGATACAGGCAAAGCCCTATGCAATCAAGCCGAATAAATATGAGCTTGCGACATATTTTGGAATTTCACAGAGCTGCTCCAATGAGGAAATCATTTCTCTGGCAAAAACACTGCTGAATGAGGAATGCCGTCTGGTTGTCGTATCCATGGGGAAGGAAGGCAGTATCTTTCTCAGTCATGAGGGAGTATATCAGGCAGAGGCTTTGCATATTCAGGCGCATTCCAGCGTAGGTGCGGGGGATGCCATGGTGGCAGCGATCGCCTATGCTCTGGAACAAAACAATACAATGGAACAGCTGATTGCTCTGGCAGTCGCATGCAGTGCGGGAGCTGTTATGACAAAAGGAACACAGCCTGCTGAAAAGGCGGTTGTGGAAAAGCTGATGAAGCAGGTAACAATCAAGAAACTGGAGGAAATTTGATATGAAAACAAAAGCAGTGCGTCTGTATGGCGTAGATGATATCCGTCTGGAGGAGTTCGATTTACCGGAAATCAAGGAGGACGAAATTCTTGTAAAGGTAGTCAGCGACAGCATTTGTATGTCCACATGGAAAACGGTAAAGCAGGGGGTAAACCATAAGCGTGTGCCAAACGATGTAGCGGATCATCCAATCATCATCGGACATGAGTTTGCCGGTGATATCGTGCAGGTAGGAAAGAAGTGGCAGGATCGCTTTCAGCCGGGACAGAAATTTGCACAGCAGCCGGCTATTCCGGGACAGATGGAAAGTCCGGGATATTCCTATCAGTGGTGCGGTGGAGATACGCAGTATTGTATCTTTCCCAATGATATCATTGAAGCAGGATGTCTGTGGACCTTTGAGGGCGATGGCTATTTCGCAAGCAGTGTGGCAGAGCCTGTCAGCTGTGTAATTGGCGGCTATCACACAAACTATCATACCGTTCCGGGTACCTATCAGCACGTGATGGGCACAAAGGAGGGCGGCAATATCATTATACTTGGCGGCTGCGGACCAATGGGATTGGGGGCAATCAGCTATGGTCTTACCTTTGAAAATAAGCCGAAGCGCATCGTTGTGACAGAAATCAACGATGAGCGAATCAGTCGTGCAAGAGAGGTGATCAGTGAAGAAGAAGCGGCAGCACATGGCGTTGAGCTGCTCTATGTGAACACAGCTTCCATGGAAGATCCGGTACAGGAGCTGATGGCATTGACCGAGGGAAAGGGCTATGACGATGTCTTTGTGTATATACCGAACCGTGCGGTCTGCGAATTGGGAAATCGTATTATGGCATATGATGGCTGTATGAATTTGTTTGCAGGACCAACTGACATGAACTTCTCTTCCATGATCAATCTGTATGATTGTCACTATTCCAGAAGTAAAATCATCGGATCAACCGGTGGAACGATTGATGATATGAAGGAAGCGATTGAAAAAGAAGCAAAGGGACTGATCAAATCGGCGGTTATGATTACCCATGTCGGAGGTCTGGATTCTGTAGTGGAAACAACAAAGAATCTGCCGGATGTGCCGGGAGGTAAAAAGCTTGTCTATACACACATCAATATGCCGATGACGGCGATCGATGATTTTGGAAAGCTGGGAGAACAGGATCCGTTCTTTAAGGAGCTGGATGCTGTCTGCCAAAGAAATAAAGGATTGTGGAGTGCGGAAGCGGAGAAGCTGCTGCTGGAGCATTTCCAATAAGCAGAAGCAGGTATCATAGGCTATACGAAAGAAGATAAGGATCTAATTTAAATAGGGTCTTATTTTCTTTAGAATATCGTCGCAAAACAAAAGAACAAAGGGTTAAGTTCATCGGCTTGTGATGCTCTTGATCCTTTTTTCTTATCTGCAGGGGGACATTCTTCTATCGAAAACCTAAGGGATTTTCATCCTTTTACATTCCTAGCGAATGACAGCCATGCTTCGTCCTGTTCACAGAAAGAAAAGCGCTATGCAAATGAAATCGAGGTAATATTAATAGACAGCTGTTTCCAATACCTGTGTGTTTTTCAGATTTGATTTTCCACATAGCTAAGAAGCTGCGATCATATAAACCAATCACTGTATGATGCTTTCTTTTTACGGTGTGAAACAAAAACCATATAGCCAATAAAGTGTATAACAATTACGCGACACAGAATCTATATTTAATGGGAGCGATGCTCTATTCATATCACATATCTGATGTTATATTGTTGTGAAATCTGTGTGTAAAGAAGGCTGCACACAGCGATGATTGATACAGTATAAGTATCTATTGAAAGGGCTTTCTCTTGCTTGTGCTTATATTTAGTGATAAACTGATGGTATACATATCAAAGGAGGAGCTCACATGAGATTATTGACAAGATCGGATTTCGATGGATTGGCATGTGCTGTGTTTCTGAAGGAAGCAGGGGTCATCGATCATTGGAAATTCGTTCATCCAAAGGATTTGCAGGACGGCTTGATTGAGGTTACACAGGATGACTGTCTTGCGAATGTTCCCTTTGTGGAAGGCTGTGGTCTGTGGTTTGATCATCATTCCAGTGAAGAGGAACGTAATGCATACAAAGGAAAATACAAGGGGGAAAGCAGATATTCTCCAAGCTGTGCTCATATCATTTATGATTATTATGGAGGCAGAGAACGGTTCCCAAGATATGATGATTTACTGGAAGCGGTGGATAAGGTGGACAGTGCCAATTTAACCTTTGAAGAGGTGTTGCATCCCAATGATTGGATTCTGCTTGGTTTTATCATGGATCCGCGTACCGGGCTGGGACGATTTCGCAATTTCAGAATCAGTAATTATGCATTGATGGAAGAAATGATAAACTGGTGCAGTACGATGAATATCCATGAAATTATGGCAGAAGCAGATGTTCGGGAACGTATAGAGCTGTATTGGGACCAGACTGAAAAATTCATCGATATGGTGAAGCAGCATACAACGGTACAAAACAAAATTATCATTTCCGATCTTCGCGGTGTTGACCCAATTTATACCGGCAATCGTTTTCTGATTTATGGCCTGTATCCGGATGCGAATATTTCTGTATGGATTGTAAATGGTAAGGGTGGAAATGGCTGTTCTGCAGCTGTTGGCTACAGTATAATGAACAGAACCTGCACGATTGATGTCGGTGCGCTGATGCTGAAGTATGGCGGTGGCGGTCACCGTGTTGTCGGTACCTGCCAGTTTTCGGACGATACGATGGAAGAAAAGCTGGAACAGCTACTGAGTGATATGAAAAGGATGAATAGCTGAATTAACACTTTTTGAAGTGAGCGAAGGACCTAAGTGTCCTTTTTTTGTTTCAAGCATACCTTTTCTGCATGCCAAAAAAGAAAAGACATAATTCATATGCATATATATAGAGAGATTTGATTAGGACAGGGAATGCCTGCGTTATTGTTCATGTTATAGGGAATGGCCACATTATGATTTTTGTTAGTAAGAAGCTTCTGCAATAGACACATTGGAAGTATTCAATCATCTGCAGATTGATTCTCTTGTATAGATATTCTGCTTGTTATCGAAAAAAGCAATACCCATGTATTAACACAGGTATTGCGTTCATATAACCATTATATTTTTTCAAACATATCCTTTGGAACCGTGCAGATCGGACATTTGTAATCATCAGGTTCCTTCGTGATATCCCCCTCATAAATATATCCGCAGATGGTACAGCGGTAGCGTACATCCATAGGCTGCTCTTTGACAGGCTCTTGTACAGGTGCATCCTCTACCTTTACAAACATATCCTTTGGAACCGTGCAGATCGGACATTTGTAATCATCAGATTCCTTCGTGATATCCCCCTCATAAATATAACCGCAGATGGTACAGCGGTAGCGTACATCTGTAGTCTGCTCTTTGACAGGCTCTTGTACAGGTGCATCCTCCATCTTTGCAAACATATCCTTTGGAACCGTGCAGATCGGACATTTGTAATCATCAGACTCCTTCGTGATATCACCCTCATAAATATAACCGCAGATGGTACAGCGGTAGCGTACATCCATAGTCTGCTCTTTGACAGGCTCCTGTGCAGGTGTATCTGCTTGATACATAGCTTCATAGCGGGATGGATTCTCCTGTAAATCGTTTCTTGCTTCGTAATTTGTATGCAGCAATGCTTCTGCCAGATCACTGAGCGGCTTCCCATAAAATTCCGCATACACCTTCTGAATATGCGGGTTATCGTGAGAATTGCGTAGAGTGATACTGCTGTCCTTATCATACAGTGACTGAATTCTTGCCCTTCGGACAGTATCCATATCCTCGCCGATATGCTTCGTTTGTCCACCGCCTGAAATACAGCCTCCCGGACATGTCATAACCTCTACGAAGTCAAAGTGCTCCTTGCTCTCCTTGAGATGATGTAAAAACTTTCTGGCATTATCGGTTCCATGAACAACAGCAACCTTCAAAGGCAGCTCCTGAATAGTCAGTTCGGCCTTACGAACCCCCTCCATGCCGCGCACAGCCTCCAGCTGGAGAAGATTCTTTTGCGGCTGTTCCTTTGTCAGGAAATAATATGCACTGCGAATTGCTGCCTCCATGACGCCGCCTGTATTACCGAAGATGATACCGGCACCGCTTCCTCTTGGCATCAAAGAATCATAATCGCTTTCTTCTACGCTTTCCAAATCCAGATTACGCGCACGCATCCAGTGTGCCAGTTCTCTTGTTGTGACTACACGATCGCAGTCCTGCGCAGGCTTTCGATCCAGATAATTTGCGGCATCGCTTAATTCCTCTCTCATGATTTCAAACTTTTTCGCTGTACACGGTGTGATGGCTACAACATAAATATCATCTGCATCCAGACCTTCTTTCTCCGCAAACCATGTTTTGATGGTTGGTGCAAACATGGAAATTGGTGATTTGCTGGTGGATAAATTAGGCAGCAGCTCCGGATAATAGGTTTCTGCGAATTTCACCCAGGCAGGGCAGCAGCTGGTAAACTGCGGCAGTGGCTGTTTCGTCTGTATACGCTCAATCAGCTCACTTGCCTCTTCCATAATCGTTAAATCAGCAGCAAAGGTCGTATCGAACACATAATCAAAACCAAGTGCACGAAGACTGCCTACCATCTGTTCTTCAACATAGCTTCCCGGCTGCATGCCGAATTCCTCTCCCAGAGAGACACGGACGCTTGGAGATGTGATGGCGATTACGGTCTTACCGCTGTCCTGAATGACAGACTGTACCTGCATCCAGTCCTGAATTTCTGTGATAGCACCGGTAGGACAGACATTGGCGCATTGTCCGCAATGAATACAGATCGCTGTATCTCCGGTTTTTAAAAGATCGTAATGATGACCGACGGAAATCTGTTTCTGACATACGTCCCGACACTGTCCGCATTTGATACAGAGACTTTCAATTCTGCGAATGGCCGGGTTTCCTTCCTCGATTGGTACCCGTACATCCATGGATAAATGTTTACTCATATACTTATCTCCTCTATAGTTAAATTAAGAATAATTCTTAATTATAATTTAATTTTACCTTTTTATGGAAAGGAAGTCAATCATATTTTATTTCTTTGTGTATTCTGTAAACAGCTTCTCTGAAATAGGTTGTGAATTTACCGCTATACAGCGGCAAATGTAAATTTTTCGTGAATGGAAGAGAGGTGTAAAATAAAGGCAGTTAAAGAAGGAGTGAGATTATGATGATTGATACCGAGCAATATTCTTTTCAGCTGATACTACACAGCGGGAATGCACGCAGCACAGCTTATGAAGCATTACAGCTTGTAAAAAGCAACGCATTTAAGGAAGGTGAAAAAAAGCTGAGCATAGCAAAAGAAGAAATGGTGGAGGCACAGAAGCTTCATGCGAAGCTGCTGCGCATCATGGCCAATCAGGAAGGAGAGCTTGATATGAACCTTTTACTGATTCACGCAGAAGATCACATCACTTCATCCTCCATCGCTGTGGAGATGAGTGGAGAGCTGATCGAGTTATATGAGAGGATGGAAAAATATGAGCAATAATTTCTTATGGGGCGGAGCAAGTGCCTCCTACCAATGTGAGGGGGCATGGAATCTGGATGATAAAGCGGAATCTATGTGGGATCATTATCTGCATGAAGAAGGGCTGGAAAATGGAGATATTGCAAGTGATCACTATCATCGGTTTGAAGAGGATATCCGTATGATGAAAGAGGGCGGACAAAATGCATATCGGTTTTCGTTATCATGGCCTAGAATCATTAAAAATAAAGCAGGTGAGATAAACGAAAAGGGGATTGCTTTTTATCATCGACTGCTGGATGCATGCCATACATATGGAATTGAACCATTCGTAACACTGTACCATTGGGATCTTCCACAGTATTGGGAGGATTGCGGAGGCTGGCAGAATGAAGAGGTTTGTGAGGCCTTTGAAACCTATGCCAGAGTATGCTTTGACAACTTTCATGAGAAGGTAAATCATTGGGTTACGTTCAATGAGCCGAAATGGTTTATAGCAAGCGGTTATTTAATTGGCAATTATCCGCCATGCAGACAGGATCCACAGGCGATGATCCATGCAGCTTATCATGTTATGTATGCTAGTGCACTTGGTGTTCGTGCATTCCGTCAGGGAAAATATCCCGGAACGATCGGTATTGTGCACAGCTTTACACCAGTGAATGGGGTTGATGACACGATAAATACAAGGATTGCTATGCGCTATGCAGATAATTATTGCAACAACTGGATTCTGGATACTGCCGCCAAAGGAGAAATTCCGATTGATTTGCTTAGTGAGCTGTCTAAAACGTATGATCTTTCGATGATACAGCCCGCACAGCTGCAGATTATCAAAGAGTACACCGTTGATTTCCTGGGATTGAATTATTACTCGCGTACACTGGTCAAGCCGTATACAGAAGGAGAAACCACCTTTGTTGTGAACAATAGCGGAAAGCAGGGAAAGGGAAGCAGTAAAGTGATTGTCAAAGGCTGGTTTGAACAGGTTATGCATGATCCTGCCAGTACCTATACGGAATGGGATACCGAAATCTATCCGAAGGGTTTAAAGGATGGATTGCTTGAGGTAAAGGCGAAATACAATCTACCTGTTTATATTACAGAAAACGGAATCGGAATGTATGAGGATGTTACCGTGAATGAAGTGCAGGATGATTATCGGATATCCTTTATGAAGGATCATTTGCAGGCAATGCATGAGGCTATGGAGGCTGGTGTTGATGTACGTGGATATTTCGCATGGAGCTCCTTTGATTTGTATTCCTGGAAGAATGGTTGTGAAAAGCGGTATGGCCTCGTTGCCGTAGATTTTGAAAACGGGTTGCAGCGGAAACCAAAGAAGAGCTATACCTGGTTTAAAAATATGATTGAGCAGCAAAAGCGCTGAGACAGGGAGGAAAATTATGAAAAAGATTATGCTGGTATGCAATGCGGGAATGTCAACAGGAATGCTGGCAAAACGTATTCAGGAGGCGAGTGCAGGTACGATGGAGGTTCATGCCTACGGGGAGGCAGAATTCATCGATTATGTGGATGGCGTAGATCTGATTCTGGTGGGTCCGCAGATTCGTCATCAGATTCCGACAATTGAAGCACAGGTAGCAATACCGGTTAAAGCCATTGCACCACAGCATTACGGTATGATGGATGGCAAGGGTGTATATAAAGAAATCAAAAAAATACTGAAAGACTGATGTCATAGAAGGAGGAGAACAGTTATGAGTTTCGCTACATTTAACGAGAAGATAGAAAAACATATTCTGCCGCTGGCTAATAAATTAAGTTCACAAAGGCATTTAAAAGCAATACGTGATGCATTCATTTCTTTAATGCCGATTACACTGATGGGTGGGGTGGCTGCCGTCATCGGTGCAGCACCGGTTAGCGAGGAGACAACAAACGGCTTTCTTCTGGCATGGGCATCCTTTGCACAGGATAATGCTACGTTGCTGTCATGGATCAACGCATTAACTTTGGGGGGAATGGCGGTTTATGTATGCATCGGTATTACCTATTTTCTGACGAAGCATTTTAAGCACGATGTATTGATGCCTACCATGCTTTCTGTCTGTGGTTTTCTAATGCTCGTACTGACACCGCAGCAATTAGGCTGGGATGGAAAAATTGCGGAGATTTCCTATATGGATGGGCGCGGTCTGTTGCCGGCAATCATCATCGCGATTTTCACAGTAGAAGCATATCATTTCATGCGTTCCCATAATTGGGGAAGGATAACCTTACCGCCAAGTGTACCGGCATCATTATCTGAAACATTTGCATCACTGGTACCAGGCTTTATCATCATTTCATGCTATGTGGCAGTGTATGCTGTATTCCATGCGTTTAACACAACCTTTCCGGGGTTTATATACGGGGCGATGGCACCATCCTTCCAGGCAGCGGACAGTCTCCTATTTACAGTGATTATGACCCTGCTGGTACACTTCTTCTGGTTTTTCGGTATCCATGATGCGGCCTTAGCTGGTGTATTGGGACCGATCCGTGATGGAAATCTGTCAATCAACGCAGCGGCGAAAGCTGCCGGAGAAGCTCTGCCACATGTATTTACAACACCATTCTGGGTATATTTCGTCATTATCGGAGGCTGCGGTTCTCTATTAGCATTAGCGATTCTGCTTGTTCGCTCAAAATCAAAACAGCTGAAAACAGTGGGGCGTATTGGCATACTCCCATCCTTCTTCGGTATTGGTGAACCGATTATCTTCGGTGTGCCGATTATGCTGAATCCGTTTTATCTCATACCATTTCTGATGACATCAACAGTGAATGCAGTCATAGCTTTTACATTGATGAAATATAACATCATAGGTAGAACGTTTGCCATGCTTTCCTGGCAGATGCCATCCCTTCCGGGAGCATTTCTGTCAACGATGGATATTCGTGCACTGTTCCTGATTATTGCTCTGATTATTCTTGACATTGTCATGTATTATCCGTTCTTCAAGGCACATGAAAAACAGTGTGTCCGTTTGGAGGCTATGGAGGAAACAGAAGAATAAAACAACGTGAAAAGCACATCGCTGATGTGTTTTTTCGATATCTAATACTTGTGAAGAGGAGGCTATTGCAATGAAGATACATGAAGTTACAGCACTGCTGGAACAGCAGGGCACCTGGGTGCGCCGCAATGTGAAAACAAGAGATCATCTGCTGTTTGGAGATGATCAGCAGGAAGTAAGAGGCATCGGAATATGCTGGGTGGCGAGTAAAGGCGCGATATTGGAGGCAGTGAAGCAGAGGGTCAATTTCATCATAACGCATGAAAATCCGTTTTATCAATGCTCTACGCAGATGCATACAGCTGCATTAAAAGCGGCAGAAGAAAAGAAAAGGATATTGAAGGAGCATGGGATCAGCGTATACCGCTGTCATGATGTGTGGGACTGTATAAAGGAATACGGTGTTGCAGATCAGTGGGCTTTCCGGCTTGGATTCACATTTGAAGAGCGGTTTGTATCCTCTTACTATCAGGCAGCATCCATACCTGAAATGACTGCGGAGGCACTGGCACACCATGTCGCTGAAGCTTTACGGCAGGATGGCGAGCTGGGTGTTTATATGTTTGGGAATCCACAAAAAAAGATTCATCGTATTGCCATCGGATGTGGCGCCGCAACGAATCTTTATGAGCTTCTGGAATTTTATCCGGATGCTGTCATCGTTAGTGACGACGGCATCAACAATTATGATGCAGCACAATATGCAATCGATCAGCATATTCCGATGATTGTTGTAAATCACGCAGGTTGTGAGATAGCAGGATGCAAGGCTATGGTACCATGGCTGCGGAAGCATTTGCACAGCAGTTCCATCTGTTATCTGGAGGAAGGCTATACGATTCACTATTATACAACGGGTAGCTAAAGGGAGCTGAAGGTATCCAGAAAGCCAGACAATGTGGTCTGACGCAGCAGCAGCTTGACATTGCTGACATCATTGAGAAGACTTACCAGCTGTTCAAAAATATCCTCGAAATCACGATTATGCCCGGGACATAAGGAGAATAGAAAAATGATACGCACCTTCTTATTCTGCCATAAAATAGGGTGTTTCAGTGAACATACGGCGATAGCATTGCGAAATGCACATTTCTCAATAGGATGAGGAATTGCGAACAGGTTGCCATATGCTGTGGGGGCGATGCGTTCTCGTTCTATGACTTTATCATAGAACGTTTCATCACAGCAGCCTGCTTCCATGAGTCCATCGCATAGAAAACGAATTGCATCTCGATCGCTGGTGAAGTCCATTTCTGTGAAAAAGAGCCGTTCATCAAAAAACTGTTTAAGCTGCTGCAACCGCTTGGAGGGATGCTCATCCTTTGATAGCAGCATGAGAATCTGTTTGATTTCCGCATCATGTAAGAAATTACTGCAGGTGTATATCGGGATATCCGTATGCAGCTTCATAGGCATGGTTGAAACGATCAGGTCTGCTGTAAGCTCATTAATCTGAGCTGTTTCAAAGATGGATACGCAACGGATGACCTCAATAAGAAAATGGCTGGTAGCATTTGTCAGCCTCGATATCAAATATTGATTTTGTGCTCTGCCCAAAGAGGTGATCAAGATGATTTTTCTGGTCAGCTTCTGCTGGATTTTTTCTACCGCATTCATGAGATGCAGGGTCAGATAACCTATTTCATCCTCAATCAGCGCACAATCAAATTTTTGCTGTATACGGGATGCTACATAAACACTCATATCGTATAAAAGTGGAAAATGCTGTTTTGTATCCTGAATAAGAGGATTGCTTAAAAAGGAATTGGTTTTTATACGCGCATCAAGCCCCAGCAGGTGAACGAGCAGGCTGTCACGGAAAGATTCATTTTGGGACAGGTCGATATCATAAATCTGCTTGATCTCGTTTATGATGTCCTCAATAAATTGTTCGTAATCCTGAACCTTTTCTGATGTGATACGAGATATTTTTCCTGAAAACAGCAGGGCTAGATAATTTAATTCAGAGGCGGACAGAATGATGCGCTGCTGTTCATATAAGCCTTTGTAAAATTCTTCAGCCAGCTTTCGGGATTTCTCTTCTACTTGTTCTTTGGGGTTGGTGATATCCCAGCCCTTCGCAATGCGTTCCATCATAACGGCGATATGAAGAATAAATGAAAAAATCTCAAAATCTCGCATGCCCAGATGGTGTTTTCGATTAAAGCTTACGATATAGCTTTTTAATTCTAAAATATTGCAGGAGCTGAAGAAGCCTGTGTAATTGCGGATATCGAAATCATATTCCTGAATCTCATGAACGAGGAAGCAGGAATATACAAGTCTTCTCTGTTTCTCATCACAGTCAATCTGTACCTGATTGTTGATTCGCTGGATGCTGATGTTTTCGTATCGTGTATGTATAATGTGATTCAATTCCTGCAGGGTTTTATCAAGCGTTGATTCGCTGATGTAGTATGCATCTGCCAGTTCATAGTAATTCACCTGATCGCAGGAAAGCAGCTGCTTCAGAATATGAAACTTTCGGCTGCCACTATCGGACTCTACGTTCATCACGTCGTCAGGAAGCTGATTATTTGGATTTAACTGATAGCCTTTTCCCTTCCAGGAGAGTATGAGCGGTTCATCGAACAGCTCGTTGATCTGCCGTATTTCATTGCGAATGGTACGCTGTGACAGCTGCAGATCTTTTGCTAAATCGTCTGCTCTGCGAAATTCACTGGGATGATTGTGCAGGCATGCAACCAGTTTTTTCTGTCGTTTTGTCATTTGTAGCATTTATGCTCACCTCATATGTCCATTATACCGATTCATATATCTTTACACAAGCTATATTCCGGTTATCTGGCATAAGAGGGAGGAGAAGGCGGTTTTGATGTTAAAAGGGCTGCAAACACGTGAAAAAGTCAGCGCTGCTACAGTCACTATTCATAAGCATAGAAAGCGGATATAGCTCTGTAGATTATAATAAAAAAAAATATATAAAAGTGTATTGACTTGGAGTTCGCTCCAGATGATACAATCCCCATGTTCTTGAAGCAGTGTGTACAGCTGCTTGAAGCAAGTGACACGAGCAGCTTAATATAAAAGGATAAGCGCTCAACGGAAAGTGAGGAATTACGTATGTATCTGGAAAACATAAAAGGTCCGCAGGACGTGAAAAATCTGCGAAAGGAAGAATTGCAGGTGCTGGCAAATGAAATGCGCACGGCACTGCTGCAGAAGCTGAGCCGTCATGGCGGTCACATCGGCCCGAATCTGGGAATGGTGGAAGCAACGATTGCTTTGCACTATGTATTTGACTCCCCGATGGATAAAATGGTATTTGATGTATCGCATCAGAGCTATTGCCATAAGCTGTTGACAGGAAGAAGTCGGGCATTTTTACAGGAGGAGTATTATGACGAGGTGAGTGGTTATACAAATCCGCAGGAAAGTGAACATGATTTCTTCACCATCGGCCATACCTCTACCTCTGTATCTCTGGCAGCAGGTCTTGCGAAGGCACGTGATCTGCACAAGGAACAATATAATGTGATTGCGGTAATCGGTGATGGCTCACTGAGTGGAGGAGAGGCCTTGGAGGGACTGAATTTTGCACATGAGCTTCAGGGTAATCTGATTATTTTGGTAAATGACAATGCTATGTCTATCGCGGAAAATCATGGCGGACTGTATGAAAATCTGAAGCTGCTGCGGGAAACTCGTGGAACAGCCTCCTGCAATCTGTTCAAGGCGATGGGGCTTGCGTATGTATTCGTTGAGGATGGCAATGATCTGGAACAGCTGATCTCTGCATTTTTACAGGTAAAGGATTCTGCGCAGCCTGTCGTTGTCCATATCTGTACACAGAAGGGGAAGGGATATGCGCTGGCAGAGCAACACAAGGAGGACTGGCATTGGAATATGCCGTTTCATTTGGAGGATGGCACTCCCCTATACACGGAACAGGGGGAGGACTATGGAGATTTGACCGCACGTTTCCTGTTAAAGGAAATGCAGAGGGATCCTTCAGTTGTTGCTATTACATCCGGCACCCCTGCCGTATTTGGATTTCATGAGGAACGAAGAAAACAGGCAGGTAAGCAGTTTGTAGATGTTGGAATTGCAGAAGAGCATGCTGTGGCACTGGCATCCGGAATCGCAGCTAATCGGGGAAAACCGGTATATGGCGTATATAGCAGCTTTCTTCAGAGAACTTATGATCAGCTGTCTCAGGATTTATGCATCAATAACAATCCGGCTCTGCTGCTCATATTTGCTGCAAGTGTGTATGGTATGAACGATGTCACACATCTGGGGATTTTCGATATCGCTATGCTGTCCAATATTCCGAATCTGGTTTATCTGGCTCCAACCTGCAAGGAAGAATATGAAGCGATGCTGGCTTGGGGCTTGCATCAGAAGCAATACCCGGTAGCGGTGCGTGTTCCCGGTATTGCTGTCACATCCGGAAATGATATGCCGATTGCCGCAAGCTATGATCAGCTGAATTCCTATCAGGTGACACAGGATGGGGATACTGTCGCAATTTTGGCGCTTGGCTCTTTCTATGAAAAAGGGAAACAGCTCGCCGATGCATTGCAGCGGGAGGGAGTCAACGCTACCTTGATCAATCCGCGTTTTATCACAGGAGTGGATCGTGAGCTGCTGGAGAAATTGAAGCAAAAGCATTCGGTTGTCGTAACGCTGGAGGATGGTATCCTCGATGGCGGCTTTGGTGAGAAAATTGCCCGCTTTTATGGAAACAGTGATATAAAGGTATTGAATTATGGCTTGCAGAAGGCATTCATTGACCGTTACGATGTTGATGAAATACTGAAGGAAAACCGCCTGCAGAGTGATCTTATGCTAGAGGATATACAGCACTGCCTAACAGAGAGAATCACTGCGTAACGACGTTGCAGTTTGTTCATGGTAAAGGTATATTTTCTTTCTGCATGACCTTGCTGAAGATGCAATAGGATAAATCATTAAGAAAGCATATGCTTACAGGCGTTCTTGATTGCAACATCCGCTTTGCCCTGTGTAACGGATACCGGAGGATGACGGTACCTCGTTATACGGGGTTTTTGGTGTTCGTAAATGATGCATCTATAAAGGAATTACCGTGCTCTCTTTTTCGGCAGCATTTGATTCTGTACGCAAACGGCTGCCTATAAGGTGTGGTCTGTATGCAGTTATGCTTTTGATTGATGCCCCTCTGCATGCTTTGTAATGAAAAGCATATGCAGCCATCCGATTGACCAGTGCTTTTCTGTATACTTTGTATAGGTGTATAACCTCATGGATCGAATTGCTGATTGGATGAAGCAGGAAGTATGGAGGAAAGGTGTATCCAGTATACGCCTTCTGCCATAGCGAATGGCAGCAGTGACTGCCTGCTATGTACCTTGCTGCATCCGTGTATCTGTCATCCATCCCAGCTCCTTTGCAAACGTGTCTGATTTTCTTTAAAACAGATGCAAGCTTTCCAAAAAAAGGGTATAATATCTATTGTATATGATTTTGGAGGTTGATACATATGTCCAGCATAGACAAGGCGATTGGTGTCTTTGACTCAGGTCTGGGAGGAATCAGCGTGTTGAAGGAACTGCGCTCTTTCATGCCGCAGGAGGATTATCTCTATTTCGGTGATTCCAGCTATGCACCCTATGGAGTAAAAACAAAAGAGGAAATAACAAAGCGTTGTCGCAACATCTGTGCGTTTTTTATCAGTCAGGGTGTAAAGGCAGTTGTCATCGCCTGCAATACGGCAACCAGTGCCTGTGTGAAGGAGCTTCGCACCCTGTATCCCGACCTTCCGATTGTTGGAATGGAGCCGGCATTAAAGCCTGCTGTAGATGGCAGACATCAGCAGCATGTTCTTGTACTCGCAACGCAGTTTACACTAAAGGAACAGAAATTTGAACAGCTGATGTCCCGCTTTGATGAGGATAATACCATTTACCGACAGCCATGTCCGAAGCTGGTGGAGCTCGTCGAGGCAGGCAGACTGGATGATGCGCAGGCAGTAGACTGTGCACTTCGTGAATACCTCGAGCCCTACGATATGGAACGCATGGACAGCATTGTACTGGGCTGTACACATTTTGTGTTCTACCGCAGTCAGCTTCGGCATCTGATCGGAGACCACATCGCACTTGTAGACGGCAATGTAGGTACGGCAAGACATGTGCAGGAGTTGTTGCTGGAACGTGGTGAATGTAGAAAGCCTTCTTCAGCTGAAGGTGAGCTTCGCATATACAATTCCCTGAAGCAGGAGTCAATTTTGAAGCTTTCCAGAGCGCTTTTGGAAAGATAAGGAAAAACAATGGCACAGGAGTTGTCTTTATCCTGGATACGAATTATAATAGAAGACAGTGAACAACGGAGGTAGACTATGAGAGAAAATGCTTGGAAAAAGTATGATGAAGCAGGATTAAAGGAAGTATTCGATTATTGTGAAGGATACAAAAAATATATTTCCGACTGCAAGACAGAGCGTGAATGCGTAAGCGAAAGTATCCGTATTGCGGAAACCTATGGATATCGTAATCTGGAGGATATCATCAAAAACAAAGAAACGCTGAAAAGCGGTGACAAGGTGTATGCCAACAATATGGGCAAGGGAATTGCCCTGTTTCTGATCGGTGAGGAGCCGATGGCTGCCGGATGCAATATTTTGGGAGCACACGTGGATTCTCCGCGTCTGGATATCAAACAGAATCCTTTGTATGAGGATAAGGAATTCGCGATGCTGGATACGCATTATTACGGCGGTATCAAAAAGTATCAGTGGGTTCCCCTGCCACTGGCGCTGCATGGTGTAGTTGTGAAGAAGGACAAAACGGTGATTGAGCTGAATATCGGTGAGGATGATAATGATCCAATCGTAGGAATCAGTGATTTGCTGGTACATCTGTCTGCGGATCAGATGAGCAAAAAGGCAAGCAATGTCATCGAGGGGGAAGACCTGAATGTGACGATCGGAAGCATGCCGCTGGCTGGCGAGGAAAAGGATGCTGTTAAGGCGAATATTCTGAAGCTGCTGAAGGAAAAATATGATTTTGAAGAGGATGATTTCGTATCTGCGGAAATCGAGGTCGTACCTGCCGGAAAGGCAAGAGACTACGGGTTGGATCGCAGTATGGTTGCCGGATACGGGCATGATGATCGCATCTGTGCATATACCTCTATGATGGCACAGCTGGAAACAGAATCCGTTAAGCGTACGGCTGTGACATTGCTGGTTGATAAGGAAGAGGTTGGAAGCATTGGTGCAACCGGTCAGCATTCCCGCTTCTTTGAAAACACCGTAGCTGAGGTAATGGATCGCCTTGGTGAGTACAGTGAGCTGAATGTGCGTCGAGCACTGAAAAATTCCAAGATGCTGAGCAGTGATGTTTCCGCTGCGTTTGATCCGAATTATGCAGCTGTGAATGAAGAGAAAAACTCTGCCTTCATGGGACATGGTCTGGTATTCAATAAATATACAGGCTCCCGCGGTAAGGGTGGCTGCAATGATGCCAATGCGGAATATATGGCAGAGCTGAGAAACATCATGGATTCAGAAAATGTAACCTTCCAGACAGCAGAGCTTGGTAAGGTTGACCAGGGCGGCGGCGGAACAATCGCCTATATTCTGGCACAGTATAACATGGAGGTTATTGACAGCGGTATTGCACTGCACAATATGCACGCGCCATGGGAAATTGCCAGCAAAATTGATATCTGGGAAGCGACAAAGGGCTATAAGGCATTCCTGAAGCACGCATAAGCTTTCTATATATACAGTCAATGCTGTATGGATGATATACACTTGTATACTTCATCTATACAGCTTTTTATTTATCCTCCATAAAAGCGGATAAAATACGGCAAGTATCTGCCGGGGTATGAAGGAGCGAAAAGAAGCGGTTGCTCAAATCAGAGCATTTATGAATACCGCTGACTGTAGTTCCTGCAGGATAGGATTGATGGTGCAGTAGCAAAGAAAAGATCATGTGTTTTTCGGCTTGCAGCATCGGATAGAGACGCTTTGCTCAATCGGCATTAACTTATCTATGACACGTGCCTTACAAGCCGTATGCTACAAAGAAAAACGGCTGCTTTCACAGTCGTCTGATTTTCTATATGTATAGGGGTGCAGTCCTGAAACCGCAATAAGGGGGGAGATTATTCGGTGGAGCCTTCGTCAAAATCCGCTTCCTGTACAAAGGGCTCCATTGTAAACAAATCCATGATTTCGTCCTTGCTCATGCTGGTGATGCTTGTTTCACTGCTGCTGATAAAGGTGTCACTCAGGATATGCTTTCGCTCCTGCAGCTTCATGATTTTTTCTTCGATGGTATCCTTCATAATCAGCTTATATACCTGAACATCCTTCGTCTGACCGATGCGATAGGCACGATCGGTTGCCTGATTCTGCGCGGAAAGGTTCCACCAGGGGTCATAATGAATGACGATTTCCGCATTGGTCAGGTTTAAGCCGGTACCGCCAGCCTTTAACGAAATCAGGAAGACGTCAGCTTCTCCATTCTGAAATTTTTCCACATAGGCATGCCGCAGCTCCTTTTTGGTTTCCCCTGTCAGCTTCAGATACCGTATATTTTCTGTACGCAGCTGTTCCTCGATCAGCTCCAGCATGGAGGTGAAGCTGGAAAACAGCAATACCCGACGACCGCTGTTGCGCGCGGTTAGCAGCAGATCCATACAGCCGCGAAGCTTGGTAGAGGGCAGTGTGACATTTTCATATAGCAAGCGTGCATCACAACAGATTTCACGAAGTCTGGTCATCATTGCCAGCACCTGAAACTTATCAACCTCCTCCATCTGCATCTTCTTTTGTAAATCCTGATTGATGGATACCAGATTGGCATAATAGATTTTCTTTTCCTCTGCATTGAATTCCTGAAAATATACCTGCTCCATCTTATCCGGAAGATCCTGCAGAACATCCTTCTTGATTCGCCGCAGAATAAACGGCTCCACCATGTGTTTCAGCTGGACCTGTGCCTTCTCATTTCCGTTTTTGATAATTTCACGCTCGAACAGCTCACGGAAGCGATGATAATTGTACAGATAGCCCGGCATCAGGAAATCGAAAATACTCCACAGCTCGGAAAGGGAATTTTCAATCGGTGTCCCGGTTAATGCAAACCGATAGGAGCCCTTCAGCTGTTTCACTGCAATCGCATTTTTGGTTGTATGGTTTTTGATATACTGTGCTTCATCCAGCAGAATCGCGGTAAAGGTATGACCGTCATAGCGCTCATAATCTCTGCGCAGATAATCGTAGCTGGTGATCAGGACATCATAGCTGTGCAGCTCGCTGATTTTTTGCAGGCGCTGCGTATTGGTTCCCTGAATGCAAAGAGCACGCAGATCCATGGCGAATTTCTGAATCTCATCCTTCCAGTTATAAATCAGGGAGGCCGGACAGATAACGATGGAGCAGGGCAGATCATGGGTTTGATGCATGCTTTCCAGCCAGGAAATCACCTGCAGCGTTTTTCCCAGCCCCATATCATCTGCGAGGATGCCGCCAAATCCATAGGCACTCATCGTTTTCAGCCACTGGTAACCGGTTTTCTGGTAATCACGCAAAATGGCATCATAATGCGGATCCAATGGATAGATTCCGGTTTCCACACTGCGCAGCTGTTCCATCATCGTATGAAAGGCAGTTCCCCGCATGACCTCGACATGATTGCTGTGCTCTGCAAAATCATCCAGCTGAAAGGCATGGAAGGTATCCACCTGCATGGTTTGATTTTTTAAATCCTGCGGTGTCAGGTGCAGCAGCTGCAGCAGGTCATCTGTTTCCTGCAGCCCCTCGGATTGCAAGTAAATGAGATCACCGTTTTTGAGACGGTGATATTTTTTCTTCTTGCGATAGGAGCGCAAAACACTGTACAATTCATCCCTAGGTATATCCACACTGGTGACATCCAGCTCCAATAACCGATTTTTCATTCGGACACCGACATTCATATGGACCTTCTTCGGTGTTTCCATTTGCTTCAGTGCATCGCTGATATATACATTGCACATCTGGTTCAAATATTCCAGCCCCTGTTTGACAAACGTCTGCGCATATGCGGCATGCTCGTCGATATAGGCGATGTGGGAATCCGGGTCCAGACGTGTTGCATAGGTTTCGATGTACTGGCGGATATGATCCAGCTCCAAGGAGGAGTCGGCATGCGGGGCAAAGGCATTCTGAGAGGGGCTGTCCTCATAATGATAGAGCAGGCGGATAGAGATATCACCGTTATCCTCCAAATCGACGTAGCAGTCAATCTCCATGGGATACGGCATAAAGGTATCCAGCGATATACCTTCAAAATGCACATACTCGCGTATTGCCGGTATGACATAGGTACAGAAGCGGATCATATCATCCTTATGTATCAGAATCTGGCGATCCTCACACAGCTCCTCCAGCATATCGTGCAGCTGTTCACTCAGCTCCGCAGAAAAGCGCTGCAACGTAGCGTTTTCCATATAATACCAGCGTTTCTCACCACGCAGAAGCTGATCGAGGGACAGCAGGGTGGTAATGATGAAAAAGTCCTCCTGCATATCGATACGCAATCCGATTTCCTGCCGGTCCTCATCCGCAAACTGTAAATCGATACACTCCGGGGCATCGTTGCTGTAAAGCTCATAGAAGTCATCCATGGATTTCTGATCGATTGTAATCTGCTTGCGGCTGGAGCCGTAGCCATAGGAATACTGGGTTTCATGTTCCTTGATATACTGCTTTAAAAAGAGAATTTGTGCCTGTGCAGCTTCATCGAATGCCTGCATGTGATGCGTGAATTTCAGCTGGCGCCCGTAATCGACCTCCAGCTGCCGGTCTATGGCATCAAGGAAGCCGGTGATACTGCGAACGACATATTTCCTTTGAACACCGACCTTATAGTCCAGCGTAAGTTCATGCGTATAGGCGACATGGGCATGCAGCTGTACCTTGTCAAGCAGGGTGTTTGCCTGAAATCTGGCCAGATCCTTTCGGGCATAGCGGTCGATAAAGGAACGCGAGCGCTCCAGCATCTGCTGTTCCAGATACCGACGAAAGGCATCCTCTCTTTGATGCATCGGATTGTAGGTGAACGGGAAGGACTCCGGCTCTAGGTCATAGACAACCAGCAGAACGACACCGATATGTCCGCAGGCGAGCTCCTGTTGTTCACAATACGGACAGTTGCAGCTGAAATCCAGAATTTCTCCCTTATTGTTCAGAAGGATATTGCAGTGATTCTCATATCCGTAAACCATAACTGATGCCTGTATCTCATATACACAGCCCGCAACGCTTTCCCTAATCACGATTTCATCCACAACATCCTGATCATAGTAACGCAATGCGATCTTCCAGTTTTTGGTATTGAAAAAACGCTGAATTTCAGAATCAAGTATCTTCATGAGATCCCTCCTGTTTCTTCTGCTATTGTACCAGAAAACACACTGGTACGAAAGTATGGAAATGCTGGATTTCACTTTCTTTATGCCATCTGTCGTATGCGATAGCGGAGAAATACTGATGAGGTCCCCTTGCTGTCACAGCTGTAACATGCTACCTGTACGCCTGCTTATCCGTTTCTAACAGGCTATGCGTTCCTACCTGACAAAAAAAGTGCTGCAGCATCCGGATAACGATGTGTGAAGTAGATAAAAAGTGTTTCAGGCGAATATCCATGCGTAAGGGCGCTGTGGGGATATAGGCTACAGAGCTCTTATCCTGAATCGGGCACTGTCCTAAGCAAGGGATGCGGGACGAAGCTGTATATCGAATATGGCGAACAGAGCCATGCTGGTAAATGGAAACTGATGATTTTATGCATGACCTTTTTTATTGAAAGCGCAGCTTTATACAGACCTCTGCTTCTATTGTACAAAATCTGGATAAGCGGTTGTTCAAACGGATTTAATGGAAGCGAAGACGTCTTTTGCTTCCATTCTGTCATATGAAAATCATAAGACAATCAAAGAGCCTTTTGTTTCAGTAGACAAAAAGGAAAACCGTGTTATACTGAATTCATATGGATAAAAGGATGTGAGAGTATGCAGAAGCAGCCATCAGAGCCAATAGCAATCGCAGAGTCGATTATCCGGGCATTTTATGCGGAACGAGATATTGCATATGTATTGGATCAGTTTCTGGAGGAAGTCAGCTGGATCGGTCCCTGTGAGCATGAGTTTTTCCGTGGAAAGCAGGCGATATCCGATTATTTTTACAGTGGCAGCCGCGAGGTGCCCTCCTGTCTGCTGGAGGATACGGTCTTTTATCTGGATGATGAAAGCGAACAGCACGCAGGCGTGATGGGACGGTTTACCGTTCGTACCAGAGGGGAAGACTGCATGATTGTGGAAGCACGGCAGCGCTGCAGCTTTCTGTTTGAAAAGCATAACGGACGCTGGATGGTCAAGCACCTGCATACCTCGAATATTTATCAGGAAATGCAGGACAGTGATGAATTTTTTCCGACAACTGTCGGAAAGCTGACCTATGATTATATGCAGGAGCTTCTGCGTGAGAAAACGGAAGTGATCGATATGATCAGCTCCAATATCAACGGCGGTTTAAAAGGAAGCAATGATGATGCGCAATTCTCCTATTATTATGTGAGTGAGGGATTGTGCAAATTTCTTGGCTATACCTATGATGAATTTATGGAAATGAGCGGCGGTACTGCGGTCGGTGCGGTATATCCCCCGGATTTGGAGGCAGCGCTGCAGGCCTGTGCCGCATGCTTTGCGAAGGGGCCAAGCTATTCTGCGGAATATCGGATACGAAAAAAAGACGGTACGCTGGTGTGGATGCTGGATACCGGAAGAAAAAGCGTGGATGCGGATGGGGAAACAAAGATCAATAGCATTCTCACAGACATAACAGCAATGAAGCAGGTGGAAATCGAGCGGCAGGTAGAGCGGGAGCGCTATCGTATTGCGCTTGAGAATATTACGGATGTCATGTTTGAATATGATATCCGACAGGATGCTCTGGTAAAATATGAACGCAGAGATTACGATAGAAAAAATCCGGTGGAAAAGGTGCATATCGATTCCTATTTTGAAACGCTGGAGGAGGGGGAAAACGTTCATCTGGATGATATCGGTACGCTGAAGGCGTATATGCTGGGGGACCTGCATGCGGAAAGCATCGATATCCGCTTGCGTCATAAGACGGAATGGAAATGGATACAGGTGCAATGCAGCTATATTCGGGAAGAGGATGAGATCATTCGCTGTATCGGTATCTGGAAGGACATAACAGAAGAAAAGCTGAAAATGGATTCGCTCATCGATATGAGCAAGCGGGATGCATTGACGCATCTGTATAATCAGAAAAGTGCGCAGGAGCATATCAGTCAGGCATTGAAAACGCAGACGTCCTGTGCGTTGCTTATTATCGATATTGATAATTTCAAGACGGTAAACGACAGCTTCGGACATCTGCAGGGGAATGAGATGCTGCTGTCAATGACCAGAATTCTGGAAGCAATCGGCAAAGATGTCTTTACCGCGCGGATTGGCGGAGATGAATTCCTGCTGTTTCTTGATGAGGAACAGGCTGTACATGCGCAGGAGATTGCACAGCGTATGCATGCAGAGGCACGGAAAATCACCCTGCATGACTATCAGCTGACGCTGAGTATCGGCGTCGCTTACGGCTGCTTTGCGGATACCTATCAAAAGCTATTCACGCGTGCGGATATGGCGATGTATGAAGCGAAGCGTAAGGGAAGGAACCGAACCGCAGTGCATGCGCGGTAAAAAATCACTTACGAGGATTTGAGATTTATGATAAAATAAAAGCATAGCAACGTGTGTTCCCGGTGATGTAAATCCAGTTGTCGGGAATGTGCGTTTTTTATTATTCGGAGGTGATGGCATGTTTGAAATGCATGAGTATGTTCGCTACGGCTCCTACGGCCTGTTTCAAATTGTCGGTGTTAAGCGAAAGACACTGAACAACGGTACGGTGAAGGACTGCTATGTTCTGCATGGGGTCCAGCAGATGAAAACCAGAATCGAAACACCAATAGATAATCCGAGACTGCGAAAGGCACTGAATAGAAGGGATATCGATCGTTTGATTATGACGATGCCGGCGATTGAAACGAATTGGATTACGGATAAAAAGAAGCGGGAGGAGGAATTCCGCAATGCCCTTCGCTGCGGTGACTGTGTTGCTCTTGTTCGGGTCATGAAAACGATCTATACCCTGCAGGAGGAAAAAGCACGTCATGGAAAGCATGTTTCGTATACGGATCATGCCATCTTTGAACAGGCCCAACAACAGCTGTTGGAGGAAATAGCCTTCGGTGCGCATATCCGTATAGAAGAGGCGGATTTGTATATCCGAAAGAAGCTTGGAGCGATTACAAGGCAACTGAACAGAAATGAAGCAGCGAATCAATACGCAAAAAAATCATCCCCTAGGAAAGGATGATTTTCATTTACTCCTATATGTGTTTCTTTCAGGAACATATCTGTATATGGTAAGCTGTCGTTGTTGCCTGAAGAATTCGTCACTGCCTGTAAGGCACTGTTTTGTATTTCGCACAAGGCAATTTTTTCATACTGTGAAATTTTAGTACAAGCTAATGTCCTGTTTGGATACAAATTCACCTCATCAGGCTTCTATTCCTTAGAGGCTTTTCTCATAAAGCATCAAATTATTTCACATACAGGCAAGCTTATTCAAAAAACAGGTTATCTTACGCGTGGCGTAGCTTTCACTGTTCACATTGAGGGATAACTGGCAATAGCCCCTTCTTTTGTTACAGAAATACTGCAAAATTTGTTACACATATCCAAATAGCTTTTTAATTGCTGCTCACGCAATCCCTCCAGATCCGAAGCGCTGATTTCATCTTTTGATAACTGATACAAGAAACATCCGATAAAACCATCTCCTGCACCGGTAGTATCGACAGCCTTTGCTTCGATACCGGCAGAATACGCTGTATGGTACCTCGTATAGGCGCTTGCTCCATCCTTTCCGGCAGTGTAAATCAGCAGCTTTACACCGCACGCAAATATATACGCTAAATGCTCCTCTATAGCATCGCTTCCGAATAGAAAGGAGACTTCCTCATCACTGATTTTTAATATATCCGCATGGCGAATGTATGCATGAATTGTTTTTCTTAAATATTCATGATCCTCGAATAAAGGGAGGCGGACATTCGGATCAAAGGATATAAGTAATTTTTTCTTTTTGGCGAGCTCTATTGCACGATCATGAGCTTTTTTCATGGGAAAGTCACCCAGGGAAACCGAACAAAAATGCAGTCCATAACAATCCTCAAACCAGGCTTCCTCAATATCGTTCTCTGATAGGAGCATATCCGCACCCATATTCCGATAAAATGAAAATTCCCGATTTGCCTGTTCATCTAAAGCAACAAAGGCTAACGAGGTGTTAGCGGCACTCGTTTGCTTGATATAATCGGTATGGATGTGAAAGCGCTGCATTTCCTTGATGATTTTTTCACCAAATGCATCCTTGCCAAGCATGGTGATTATACTGCTTTCTCCTCCTAATGCTGTATAGGCTCCGCATACATTCAAAGGAGCTCCTCCCACCTTTGGGGCAAAGCTTTCTACATCCAGGATCCTTCCTGTATTGCCGGGAATCATATCAATCAATGCTTCTCCAATCGCTACTAATTTTTTCATAATATCTGAAATCCTCTCATGTTGTATGTTACATAATGCTTTATTTCCCTGCTTGCTACGTGTAGAGCTTGCTCATCGTCATAAAATCTTGCGGTCATTGTATACGCGCCTTCATTTATGAAAATTTCTAATACCGATTCATCAACGAAAATGGATATATGATGAAGCTCTATACCGTGGATGCATCTTTGCTGTCTTCGACAATTACATGCAGACAAATCCAGTGTGAATGTATGCTGCTTATATGTCATTGTGATCGCATTCAGCTGTAAAGAAAAATCAGAATTGACATCGCATTCAATATTACAGGACTTAGGAATTACAAAATCATGTGTATGTATCTGTTTATCTGTTCTTAAATCCAGTATTTCCTGAATCGGCTTTTGCAGGATACGCTTATCAAATGAAAGTGAACGCGGCATCGTCAAGGTCTGATTCCATGTATCAAAACGATCCACATACGCATTATCCGGCATCCCTATCCACGCGATCATGATGTTGCGCTCTTCATTGTAAAACGTTTGAGGGGCGTAGAAATCAAATCCATAATCAAGGGCTTCATAATCAATCAAATCCTGCTGACGCACTTTATAATAGCCGGTATCATATACGTTCTGCTTGTTATCGACGCGTTTCGCTAATCCCTGCGGACTGCATAGAAGGAATGCATCTTCCTGAAATTGAAGATAATCGGGACATTCGATCATGAAACCCATATCCTTTACCGGTACATAACGACTGAAATATGTCCATGATTCTAAATCATCGCTCACATACTCCAATACACAGCTCGTATCATTTTTTAATCTTGCGCCTAGAATCAAATGGTAGCGTCCAGCCTTCATAAACAGCTTTGGATCTCTGACATGCTTTGTACAATCCTGCGGAAAGTCAGTGTTGCGTAACAAACATTTCTTATTTTCAAATGTTATGCCGTCGTGACTTTCCATTCGCATCACATTATGCTCTCTTCCTTCATGAATGTAATCATAATCGCCTTCATATTTTACATTGCCGGTATAGAATACATACAGTATGTCATCCTTGATCACGGCACTTCCTGAATAAGCACCATCCCTATCATATTTGGAATCTGCGCATATAGCCAGAGCGTGGCGTGTATACGTTTGAAAATCCTTCGTTGAATAATGCCCCCAGGATTTATTGACACTTCCATCCATGCTGTTTTCGTCTGCCTGATAGAAAATGTGATAAGTCCCTTTGAAATAAACCAAACCGTTGGGATCATTCAGCCATCCCTTTCGCGGCATCAAATGATAGTTTAATTGCTTTTGCATCATGCTTCTACATACTTCCTTTGATAAATTCTGCCATCAGATTCCATGCATTTGCGGATTCCTCAGGCATATATTCATCGAACCATTCGTGTGTAAATCCATGACGGCAATTTGCAAATTCAACATACGTCACGTCACCGCCAGCCTTCTGCATTTTATCAGCATACGCCTTTTCTTCCTGCTTCAAAGAATCATATTCAGCACTCAAAATCAGGGTTTTCGGCAAATCGTGTAAGTCGGCAAGTAAGGGGGAAGCCAGTTCATCATCCAGCTCGTCAAGGCTGTTATAATACCAGTGTATATACTGCAGCATTCTATTTTCGGATATCGCTTTTGAAGAATCTGCAACCCTTCTGAAATCTGCATGCAGCTCTTGGCGCAATGGCGGATAATCTAAAATAGCTCCCTTGATTCCGATTTCCTTTCTGTCTCTGTCAAGCAGGGTTAAGCAAGCTGAAATATATCCTCCTGCGCTATGTCCCATCACAATCACATGCTCTTTATCAATACGATATTCATCGCAGTGCTTTAATATTTCAGCGATTGCTTCATAGCTGGAATATAAAGGCTTTGGATATTTGAATTCCGGAGCGACAGGATAATCTACATTGAAGATTGCACAGCCGGTTGCATCTGCCAATAAACGGCAGTATTTCCCATCCTGCTCATAGAATCCCAAAACGTTGCCTCCGCCATGGAAATTAAATACCGGTTTTAAAACCTGCTCGCCATCCCACTTCAGAGGGCGATATATAGACATATCCACATATCCTGCTGTTTTTGTTCTGACACAGACCTTTTCAAACACACCATTCAATTTTTCATGATACATCATATCTGCATATTTTATTTCTTTCTGCATGCGATATTCAAAAATCGTATAATCCTCTTTTTTCATATTACTCCTTTCCTATCCTGTTCATCCAATAATCTGCCAGAGAAATCCAGCTGTTTAAATGATCGTCAATCGTTTCCTGCGGCTGATGTGTCAATCTGTTTTCAAGAGCCTTTCCATGCTCTCCATGTCCAAATAGATGATATTCCGCAGGGATCCCATAGTCCAATAGCTTAGTAATAAATCGTGTGGAATTTCTTGCATCAATGACAGGATCATCTATGGAATGCCAAAGAAACATCGGTACCGTATCCTTTGATATATAGTTTAACAAATTCACCTTATCAAAATCCTCACGGGATGGAGTGTCGGATTGATAAAGTACATAATTCGTAATACCCTGCACTCTTTGCACAGCCTCCAGATGATGCTGTTCAAAAAATTCATCACTATTTGGAACCAGAAACGGATAGCCTAACACAATTCCGGTCACCTTTAACTCTTCTCCTTTGGGGATAAAGCTTAACTGCTCGACTATCTTTGCATCCTTCCATCGTACACCACAGGATGCACACACATGTCCGCCTGCTGAAAATCCCATTAGAAAAATTCGGTTTGCATCTATATGCCATTCATCCGCATGCTCTTTTACAAGGTGTAAGGTCTCCAGCATTTCTATAACCTGGAGCGGATAGAGCGCATGCTTCAAAATACCTCTTTCCGGATGTGAGCGATCTGAGCCTACAGAATAATGCAAAACAAATACCTGATAACCCATTTGCATGAATTGAATTGCGACCGGCTCACTTTCTTTTGTTGCATGAATGGCATAGGCACCACCCGGTGCCACGATAATCGCAGGTCGCTTTCTATATTCACGATAATTGATTTCCGAATTCATAATATACGTATCAAAATACGCGCCACTTGGCAAATGATATCTTGTATGTAACATACAGCACTCCTTTCTATCACCGGTCGGATGAGGAAGGCGCTCCTTCCTTCACCCTATAAGGTTATCGCTGAATATCTTTTTCGTTTTTATCAAAGCCGAAGAAATAAACGAAGAGAGCCGTTGATACAAAGGCAATCGCACATGCAATCATACCGTTGATTACATTGGCCTGAGAGCCTCCCAAAAAGCATAACGCTGCAAAGATGTTTGAGGACGGTACAAGGGTTGCGTCGATGACACCGGTTAAACCGGCATAGGCTCCACCTAAGAAACCACCCGCTAGCAGCCCGATAAAGGGCTTTTTATATTTCGTGCAAATACCGTAAATTGTCGGCTCTGATGTCCCCGCAACAATAGCGGTAATTCCATAAGATAATGCGAGCGCTTTTTGTTCTTTGTTTTTCAATCGGAAGAATGCACCGATACCTACCCCCATGATGGAGAAGCTGGAAACGGAAACGGCTACTGCGGCAAATCCATCGCTTCCATAGGTGGCAAAAATTTGGAATAGGGTTGTAAGCAATACCATATGCATACCGGTCATTACTAAAACAGGATATAATGCAGCAATCAAGCCGATGCCGATAAAGCCTGCAATTCCTTCCAGGGAGAACAGTGCATCTACTACATATTGTCCGATGAATGCTCCTGCCGGACCGAATACACATAAGGCGATGGGCAGCATGGCGGCAATTGTAAGGGCCGGTGCAAATACAGAACGAATTGCTCCAGGTACGATACGATCGAAGAATTTAGCTATATAAGACATAACCCAGTTTGATAAAATAATCGGTACGATGGAGCTTGCATAGCTTTGAACATTGCAAGGAATACCATATACGGTGAATGGTTTTCCTGCTAATCCGACAAATGTTGGATGAATGAAGATTGCCCCCATCAAAATTCCGAGAACCGGATTCAGATTGAATTTTTTTGCACTGGTATATCCGATGATTACCGGGAAGAAATAAAATGCGGCATCTCCTACAAAGGTGAATAATGTGTAGATATCATTTCCTTCACCGATGACATTCAGCAGCTCAGGACCCAAAATAGCCGTTAGCATTTTAAAGAATGCAGAAGCGACAATGGCTGGAATTGCAGGCCCCATGCTTCCGGAAATAGCATCTAAAATTCCATTTCCAATAGATTTCAATGTGATTTTTTCTTTTACAGCAGGAACGGGCTCTCTGTCTGTGTTTTCAAAATCACCTAGCTCACACAGCTCTTTATATACATCCTTAACTTCCGGACCAATTACAACCTGCACCTGTCCACCGGCTTTTACGATACCTAAAACGCCTTGAATCGTTTCTATCTTTTCATAGTCCGGTATACTTTCATCCTTTAAATTAAAGCGAAGGCGTGTTTGACAATGCAATACCTTAGCAATGTTTTGCTTTCCGCCGATTTCTTCCAAAACGCTCTTTGCAATTTCTAAAGCTTTATCTTTTTTCATACTATGTTATCCTCTCTGATTTTCTATAAAATAAAAACCTTCACACAATAAACATCAGGCAATGTTTATATTGTGCAAAGGTTATGCCGAATCATTCGTTACACCCTCATGGGAACACAATCGATTTACATGGAGAATTAAATATAATAATTCCTCATCCTCAATACTCCAACTAAATTTATGAAATATTGATGCTTTGATTAGCAGTACACAAGCAAATGTTTCCGGGTATTCTTTTTTCAATACTTCAAACAATTTCCTGTTGGTGCTGCTGATTTCACTATATTGGCTTTTTCTTCTGAATAGATATTGCATATGTGATGCAAATCTAGAATAATTAAATGAATTTGTATCTATTGAAACCTTCATCTGCGCTTCGATAATCCTCACAATTTCTTGAATAAACTCAGATTTCAGTGTGATTTGATTATTTGAGCTATAGGTTTCTTCAGAATTGATGATATTCATGGCAATCGCATATATTTCCGATTCCGGCAATGCTGCCTTTAGATTTTTCTGTAACAGATTCAATGTATACCTTGCAATTTTTACTTCCACCGGATACAAATCTCTCAATTCGTTTGCGATTGGCGTCGCAAATATCATGCCCTTTTTCAACCGTACAAGGGCAAAATTCAAATGATCTGCCAGTGTAAATACAGCATTTTGCTTTAAAGGAACACTCAGCATTGTAATCGCCAAATCAATAACATCCGCAGAAATCTTAAAGATTCCCGAATCAATGTCCTCAAATAAGCTTATGTATTCAGAATCCACGTTATAAAACGTACGGTCAATCTTACTCAAATCATCCAATACATACGGACATTTCGGAAATCCAATGCCCAATCCGATCGCAATCAATTCTCTGCCGCTATGATCCTTACAGATGGCTGCGTTGTTCCCCAGCTTTTTTATGACCTCCATATGCTTTACTTCTTTTCCAGAGATATGACTGGATCCGTGTTTACAGTAACAGCATCCCCCTTGTGGATCGTAATATGAAATTCATCTGCATTCGTGATAATCATAGGCGTATCGATTTTATATCCCTGCTTGCGGATTGCTTCGATATCAGCCTCCATGATCAAATCGCCCTTTTTTACTTTTTTTCCTGCTTCGATTTTTTGATGGAAACAGCTTCCTTCTAATTGGACAGTATCGATTCCAAAATGAATTAGTATTTCAGCACCGTTTTCTGCCTTTATTCCAATCGCATGCTTTGTGGGAAATACCGTCATCAATTCACCATCGCATGGCGAACAGATGTTTCCATCCTCAGAAATGAAAGCCACACCAGGTCCCATCATTTCAGACGCAAAAACCTTATCCGGAACTTCACCTAAGCTCATCATTTTTCCATTGATCGGTGAAGCCAGTTCCACTATTTTGCTTTTCTTTTTCAATCCGAACATAATCGCTCCTAATCTAGAAAGCAAACATTATCTTGCTTCCTTCATTCCCTGCGTAGTACTATGCACAAATCTCTGGTTAAGCCTCAGACGAGTTACTCTCATCGATTTCTCCAGAATTATCCCACGATTTCGTAGTGCTGTCAAGCGCCGTGTGCGAAGGTATGAATTTTATGTTCAAATTATGGATGTGCCTGAAAAGCTGTAAAATAAAGGGATGGACCTCCTGTCAATGCTGTGGTTTACGGTTCATATTCTCAGCATCCATCCCGTTAAGCAAAATCCATACAGCGATAAGAAATCGTATTCTATATAATAAAGGCCTGTTCTGCTTTTACATATCTTAGTGGAAAGCTGACCTTCTAATATTCTGGAAGATTAGTGGCAAATTTACGGTGCGTTGGCGCTTTCCTGTAATTCGTCTGAAAAAGGCAAGGACCAGGCAGGTGAGGCGTGTGATATCCCGAAGCACCACCTGTTCATATCCCATTTGATCATTCGCACAGGAACTAAGACACTCCAATATATATGATATACGGTCTTTCTATGGGGGATAGCCAGCTCATGCAGGGAAGGCAGATGAGCTTCAGGATTTGAATTATCCCTTATCAAAATATTTTTTCCGGCATAAGGAAAGAACACGATGCAAAACGAAAGAATAGAGTTGTGTAGGATGATTTCGTCTTATTCTTCCATCGCTGATGCAATCCTTTTTCATAATTCCATGTAAGGAAAGCTACCGGTGGTTATGATTCACAGCGCTTTGAAAATAGAGAAGGATCAGCATATGAGAGTAAATGAAAATATAGGACCTGTTCCATGGGCTCCATATTCTAATAGTTCATAGATAAATCACATATGTAGGAATTGGCTGTGAGTCGAAACCTATAGGTTAAAAACTTTTTTGATTTTTTTAAAATAATCTATTGACAAAACCATAGAAAACAAGTAGAATAATGTCGTTGCCGCTGAGAGATTGGGGTATAGCCAAGCGGTAAGGCACCAGACTCTGAATCTGGCATTTCCTTGGTTCGAATCCAAGTACCCCAGCCAATAAAAAACGAGAGTCGCTTCGGCGACTTTTTTGTTTATCACGGGGAAGCACCCTGCATTTAGTTGGGAAATGCCAAGCTGCTGCTACATATAGAAACATAAAATGGAAAGGAAGGCCCGTATGAAAAAAGTAAGAACAAGATTTGCACCAAGTCCTACCGGGTATATGCACATCGGAAATCTGAGAACGGCATTGTTTGAATATCTGATCGCCAAGCATGAGGACGGAGATTTTATTCTGCGTATCGAGGATACCGATCAGGAACGCTACGTGGAAGGCGCTGTCGAAATCATATACGATACGATGAAGGAAGTCGGTCTGCATCATGATGAAGGACCGGATATCGGAGGAGAGTTCGGACCGTATGTACAGTCTGAGCGTTTGCCGATGTATAAGGAATATGCCGATCAGCTGGTTGATCTGGGAGGCGCACATTACTGCTTCTGCGGTGAGGAAGAAATAGAAAAACAGAGAAAAGAGGCGGAAAGCCTGGGAATCTCTTTCAAATATGATGATCCATGCAAGCATGTATCGGTGGAAGAGGCAAGAGAGCGTATTGCCAAAGGGGAAAAATATGTTGTACGTCAGACGATTCGTCACGATGGAGAAACATATTTCGATGATGAGGTATATGGCCGCATTGAGGTGGATAACAGCATACTGGATGAATCCGTACTGCTGAAAAGCGATGGCTACCCGACCTATAATTTTGCGAATATTGTGGATGATCACCAGATGGGCATCACCCATGTTGTGCGTGGAAACGAGTATCTGTCCTCCACACCGAAATATAATCTTGTTTACCAGTCCTTTGGCTGGGACATTCCCACCTATGTGCATGTTCCACCGGTCATGAAGGATGAACAGCACAAGCTGAGTAAGCGAAACGGGGATGCCAGCTTTCAGGACCTTGTGAAAAAGGGGTATCTTCCGGAAGCGATTCTGAATTACATCGCTCTGCTTGGATGGTCACCGGAAACAGAGCAGGAAATTTTTTCACTGGATGAGCTGATCAAGGTATTCGATATCAAGCGTATTTCCAAATCACCGGCGATTTTTGATATCGACAAGCTGACATGGATGAACGGTATGTATCTGCGTGCGATGAGCACGGAAAAATTTTGTGAGCTGGCGAAGCCGTATATCGAGGAATCGGTGCACAGACCAGTGGATATCATGGCGGTTGCACGCATTCTGCAGCCAAGATGTGATATTCTGACCTCTATCCCGGAGAGTCTGGATTTCATTGACGAGCTGCCGGACTATGACAATGCCATGTACATTCATAAAAAAATGAAGACAACCTATGAAATTGCATTAAAGGCATTGCAGGCTGCGCAGAGTGCTCTGTCTGCACTGAATGACTGGTCAAGTGAAGAGAACCTGCATGAGCTGCTGTTATCTTTACCTAAACAGATGGAAATGAAAAACGGACAGATTTTATGGCCGGTACGTACAGCCATCACCGGAAAGCAGTTTACTCCGGGGGGAGCCATTGAAATCGCTCATATCCTCGGAAAAGAGGAAACCCTACAGCGTATTGCAAAGGGCATCGAAAAGCTGGAGGCTGAGCTTGCCTGATTTACATAGAAATGCTATAGAAAAGCGGACAACTGCTGATGAAGTATCACGCAGAGCCCGCTTTTTTTATGCATGTGTGAAGGAAGGGAAAACAAAATTTGAAATACTGAAGTAATTGTACAAGGGGAATGCACATGGGAATTCAGGAGCTACATATATTCCAGAAAAATCTGTGTGATTGTGGCGATTTCAGCTTTGGATATACTGATGTTGAAAATATTGTTCAATTCATTCAGCTCCAGACTGATCGTATTGTACACATCGGCATGGGAATTGATAATCTCCCGTGTTTTTTTATTTGGCAGGGGGTCGTTGCGGATGGCACGCTCAATGACGAATGCCCCATGTATGATGAAGCGAATGGTGATTTCATCGCTATAGCTAAGCTTCAGCTTTTTCAAAATATTCAATAGAACGATCATCAAAGAAGAGGAGGCCTTGTTCGCGTCCAGAAATACCAGCGACTGCTGGAGTATCTGGCGGGAAATACGGTCAATCAGCGTGCGCGAGTTCTCACTGAGCGATGCGGCAGGAAAGCTTGGAGTCTGCGGCTGATTGTATTCCTCCATATGCGCATGCTTCCGTGCGGATATCGTATTGAGAATGAGGGGAAGGGAAATGGGGGCAAAGCTTTGCACATCGATATGCAGACGGCTGCTGATCTGTTCGCCAATCTCTGTTAAAGGCGCAATATCGCTGAACAGCAAAAGGGTTTCGTGGTTGTCGATCTGCTGGATGCGATTGCATACATGTTCCAGAAAGAAGTGGAATTCCTTTCTTCTCCAGGCCTCGGAATAATCGATGGAATGACAGTTATCATACAAATTGGCGGAGCGTATGTATTTTTCATAATTTGCGGCGATATCTTCCCCATGACAGAGAAACAGTAGCGGGGTTTTTGCCTCCAGCCTCTGCATGGCCAGCTGCAGGTAGGTGCTGATCAAAATGCGCTCATCCTGCGGCAGTATGACCTCCAGCTTGGATTGGATGATCTGTGCAATATCATCCGTGATAGCATCGGTGCGCTTTGTCCCAAGACCATGCGACGGTGTAAAGCTGCAGGTGTAAGTATCGTTCTTCAATTCCGTTATGAGATTTTGCAGGTATTCAAATAATACAAAAATCATCGTCTCCTTCTGCCTGAGCGGCGTGGATGCCAGCAGCGGAAACATCAGATCGTAAAGCTCTTTGACAAATATGGAGCGAATCGTATTGATTTCTATTTTCTCTGTTTTTTTCAGCATGGCGTTACAGATGGAAACGATCTGCTCATCATCATGGCAATCAATCAGCTGCTGCTCATTCAAAAGCGCATGCTGCAGGGTCGTAAAGAACCGGCAGGAGGTCTGTGGTATGAAGTAAAGCACATCGCCATCAAACAGATCGAGGATGCTGTGCAGCTGTGCAAAGCGGGAGGAAACATCCCGTATGCTGTTCAGCATGTCGTCGGACAGATGCTCAAAGGTGACATCGATGATGTTTGCTCTGCGCTGGATAAAGCTGTAGTGTGCGCGAATGATGGAACGGCGCAGCTCCTGCAGGAAGCTGTGTGTGGTATATGCTTTGTCAGCAAGTGCCATACAGGTGATCACATTTTTATGCAGACAGATGGTTTGATTCAGGATGTCGGACTGCCATTGTATTTCGGCAAAAATAATTTCCAGACGTTCCTTCAGTGTGCGTTGCTCATAGCAGGGAAACACCATCGGATAGTCGATGAGTCCTTGCAGGGCTGCGCTATCCTGCTTTTCCATATCGTGAAACAGATAACAGATTTTCCAGCTGCTATGTAAGGCGGCGTGCTGTTTCTGTAATTTTTGCTGTACCTGCTTGATCATGCGCATATCACTGCATTGGACATCCAGAATGAGGAAGGCGGGGGTATCGGGATGAATATTAAAAATCTGATGCTGTACATCCGTCGCATCCTCCAGCTCCTGCTCCAGAATTTGTGTATGCTTGCCAAGCAGCTGAAGCTCCTTTGCCTTTTCGATAAAAAAATTCAGAAAATGGTGCTTGCCTTCTCCATAGGGCGCACAAAGTGCCATGCTTTGCAGGGCTTGGGGATACATGAGAATCGCCAGCAGCTCCTGATACAGAGGATGCAGGGATTCATTTGCGTGTATACCGGTATAGGTAAGCTTGTGCCTGCTGCTATCCTCACGCACGCGCACGGGCTTATCCTGATGCAGATACTCCTGTATATCTCTTCCTACCGGCAGTGTATAAGGAACCGGCTCTGTCGAAAAGGAATGTATGACACCGGCATCCAGATACAGGGTGGGACGTCCCTGCAGCTTGATGAGCCGGTTTTCACGGTGCAGCTGATTAAGGACGCGGGAAACGTTGGTTCGATCTATCTTCAGAATCAGTGCGATGTCATGCGCATTGCAGCTGCTGAAATCATAGGTGTGTGCGGTAATACCGTTTGCCGTATAGCTGGCAACAAGATTTTGAATATCCTTTGTACGAGGTGCTTTTTTCATAACTTCCTCCACTTTTTGGTGCTGAAATCCCAAGCTGCGGGATGCACGCTTATTGTCTGTTTGCACACTTATTATAGCACGGATATGATTTGTGTGGAGATGGAAAGCACACATATGCAGATATCGTTAAAAATTGCAGATACTGGAAAATATCACCTTCTTTTCTTGTCTTTTGAATGACACGAATGTAAAAAATACTGTGCTTTTACGTTATTTGACGGAAGGTTTTTGAGCGTTTATAGTATGTGTGTAAACAGTCAGTAGCTACTAGGTTTTCAAAAAACATGAGAGGAGAAAACACATGGAAATTAACTTTTTACAGGCAGCGCTTATCGGGATTTTGTATTATATGACGCTGTGTTCACCGCCCTGGCTTACCGGAATCGTACACGTATCCATTCGCCAGCCGCTTGTATCCGGCACCATCGTCGGCTTGATTCTGGGGGATCCGCAAAACGGTCTGATTATCGGTGCAACGATCAATACCGTAGTCCTTGGGTTCCTGAATGTCGGAGGTGCGATACCAAGTGATCCCGGCATTGCAGGGGTTGTTGGAACATCGCTTGCGATAGCGACAGGTGCCACTCCACAGGTCGCCGTTACGATTGCTGTATCCTTTGGTCTTGTCGGTACCATCGTCTGGAATCTGCGAAGCACCATCAACTCCGTATTCGTACACATGGTGGACAGTGCTGCTGCACAGGGAGATATGAAAAAGATTTACTTTGTACAATTCGTACTCGCACAGATAGCAACCTTCTGTATCTCAGCCGTACCGGTCTTTGGCATTCTGTATTTCGGAACCGATGTGGCAACACAGGTGCTGGATGCCTTAAAGGGAACTCCGATGCAGATTCTTACAGTAATCGGACAGATACTGCCGGCTATGGGGATTGCGATCATTCTGCGTCTGCTGTCCAACCGCCCAAATATTATTCAGCTGTTCATGCTGGGCTTCGTGCTGTCTATTTACGGCAATGTGCCGATGATTGTCATCGCCGTTGTAGCCTTTATTATCGCATCCCTGTATGCTGATCTCAAATTCAACAGAGCAAAGGAAGAGGTGTAACGTATGGAACAACAGGTAACAGATACCAGAATGCAGACAGAGAAAAAGCTGACAAAAACCGATTTGAATAAATGCTTTCTTCTCTGGCATCTGCTCGGAGAAGCAACCCTGAGCTATGAGCGTCTGCAGGCTCCTGGTGTGCTGGGCTGTCTGGGTCCGGTGTTGAAAAGGCTGTATGGAGATGATAAGGAAGAATTCGTGAATGCATGTCAGCGGCATATGGAATTCTTCAATACGGCCGGATATTACGGCGGCTCTATCATTATGGGGCTGGTATGCTCTTTGGAGGAGGAGCGTGCAAACGGACTGCCGATTGAAGGAGAGGACATCAGTGCAATCAAAACCGGACTGATGGGACCTCTTGCGGGTGTGTTTGATGCCCTGCGGCAGGGGACCGCAATCCCTATTGTTGCCTCCATCGCCATCGGTATGGGAATGGATGGCAACTTCTTCGGTCCGATCTTCTACATGCTTGTAACCGTATTTTATGTCATGGTGCCATGCTACTGGATGTTTCAGACCTCCTATAAAAAAGGAAAGGAAGCTGTCAACGGTTTGTTTGCGAGCGGTAAGCTGGAGCGCTTTATGACGCTGGCTACAGCGGTCGGTGCCATTACGCTGGGAGGACTTGCGGCTACGACCGTTACCGTTACCTCCTCTACGATTTTGCATCTGGGAAGCTCGGACATGGTTCTGCAGGAAACCATCTTTGATGCGATATTCAAGGGCTTGCTGCCAATCGGCTTTGTCTTTCTCTCTTACTTCCTGCTGCAGAAAAAGCTGTCAACATCAAAAATCATACTGATTCTGATCGCCATCGCCATTGTCGGTGTGCTGATTGGTTTCTTCTAAGAAAGGAGGAAGGACTATATGGAAACAAGCAGAGCCATGCTTGAGGAGCATAAGCTGATCGTGATTTGCCGGGGTGTCTATGGTGACACCCTCTGCAAAACGATGGAAGCATTATACAAGGGCGGTATCCGTCTGGCAGAGGTAACCTTTGATCAAAAAAGCAAAGATTATACGGAAACACTGGATGCGATCACCATGCTGGAAAAGCACTTCCGGGGCCGTATGGCAATCGGTGCAGGGACGGTTATCAACACCGAGCAGGTGGAACTGGCGCATCAGGCAGGGGCTGCCTACATCATTTCGCCGAATGTAAAGGAAGCGGTTATTCGCAAGACGAAGGAGCTGGGCATGCTGTCTATACCGGGAGCGCTGAGTCCCACCGAGGTATTAAATGCGCATGAATACGGGGCAGATTATGTCAAGCTGTTTCCGGCTGCCAGAATGGGGGCCTCTTATATCAGGGATTTGATGGGACCGATTTCTCATGTGAAATTCATTGCGACAGCCGGGATCACAGAAGAAAACATTGCAGAATTCGCATCGATCGGCTGCACCGGCTATGGAATCAGCGGACGCTTACTGGATAAGCAGGTGATTCAGGAGGGCCGCTTTGAGGAATTGCAGCATCGCGCCGAGGCATTTATCGCCTGTCTACAGAAGAAAGAGGAATAATCGTATGAAAAATATTGTATATGCACGTGTCGATGATCGCCTGGTACACGGGCAGGTCATGACAGCCTGGGTATTGCATACCAAAGCCAGCAAGGTGATTATTGTGGATGATAAGGCCGCAAAGGATTCTTTTATGAAAATGATCATGAAATCCGCAATGCCGAGCAGTCTGGAACTGGAGGTGCTTTCCGTAAGCAGTGCTATCTCCTATCTGAAGGAAGCAGGCAGTGAGGATGAACGTATCTTCCTGCTTGCGAAAACGCCGATGGTCTTTCTGGATCTGCATGATGCCGGTGTTTCCATACAGGAAGTGGGCATCGGTGGAATCGGTGCCAGAGCAGACAGACGGAAGCTGTATCGCAACATTGCGGTAAATGAGGAAGAAATGAAAAGCATCAAGGCTATGCAGAGCAAGGGCATGGACGTCTATATTCGAGTCGTACCGGATGATAAACGAATCGAAATCAAAGACGCAGTGTAGGGGAGGGCACGTCGTATGATAGGACTGGTACTCGCCACACATGGGCCTTTGGCAGAAGCCTTTGTCAGCAGCGGAAAGCTGATTGTCGGAAATATCGGAAATGTTGCACATCTGGGGCTGTTTCACGGGGACAGCATCGAACAGTTTGAACAAAAGGTCTATCAGGCAATCGAGCAGGCAGATGAAGGAGACGGTGTGATCGTTTTGACAGATTTACTGGGGGGCTCCCCCTGCAATGTCACAGCAAAAGCAATCGGAAGACTCTATAAGGAAAAAAAGCTGGAATGCTTTTACGGTATTAACCTTCCCATATTTCTGGAGGCTGTGACCTCACGCAGGTTCATGGATTTCGATCAGCTGAAGGAGCACATGGATGAGGTGTTCCGGGATACCTATGGAATGCTGAGTGGGAAAATATGCTATGCAGCATGCAAGGAATAGAAAGAAGGATATCAGGATGAATAGTACAGAAAAAAAAGGAATCGGGGAACGATATTTATGGAAGGGAGTCATGGTGGATGAGCAGGATATCCATATCTCTCTTCAGGATCGCGGCTATGTCTTTGGAGACGGTTTATATGAGGTTGTACGCGTATACAATGGAAAGCTGTTTGGTCTAAAGCGGCATCTTGACCGTCTGTTTCAGGGAGCGGAAATCGTGAAGTTCAATCTGCATTATACAAAAGAGGAATTCCAAAGCTTCTTCCAACAGCTGGTCGAAGAAAATGCTTTGCACAGCGGCTATGTGTACATGCAGCTGACAAGAGGGGATGACGGTGTCAGAAATCATCTGTTTCCTGCGTGCAGGGAGCAGATGCCGGTGCTGTCCGGCTTTGCGGTACACACTCCGCGCAATGTGGAAAAAATCAAAGCGGGAACAACGGCAATCAGTGTAGAGGATATCCGCTGGAAATACTGTCATGTGAAAACATTGAATCTGATTCCAAACTGCATGGCGCGCTATGAGGCGAAGAAACGGGGGGCAGCCAAGGCGATTCTGGTCAAGGACGGCATTGTCACAGAGGAAAAATCCGGCTCTATATTGATTGTTCAGAATGGCTGTATTCTGACACATGTTGAAAATGAGGATATTCTGCCCAGCACAACGAAGAAGATACTGGAAGCACTGAGTGAGCAGGAACAGATTCCCTTTCGCGAAGACACCTTTACGCTGGAGGAGCTGTACGCTGCGGATGAGGTTATCGTTGCAGATACAAATACGGAATGCTGCGCCGTCTTACAGGTGGATGGACATTTGATCGGCGATGGAAACCCCGGGCCGATTTTGAAAAAGCTGCAGAAAGCATATGAGGCCGCCATCATTGCGGAGTGCGGCAGAGCTGAATAGCTATGGATGAGAAGATTCACTGTCGAACCTATGCAGAAATCCATACGGAGCGCATGCGGGAAAACGTGATACAGCTGAAGCGTCGTCTTACAGCGGGAACGAGATTTATGGCGGTCGTAAAAGGGAATGCGTACGGTCATGGAATCGAGCCGTGTGTGCAGGCGATTGACGATTTGTGTGACTGGTATGGGACAGCAACCATGCAGGAGGCTCTGCGTGTGCGGAGGGCAGCAGGCAAAAAGCCGATTCTTGTATTTGGCTATGTGTCGGATGAGGAGATATTGCTGGCGGCAGAGAACAAAATTACCCTCAGTGCTTATTCAGCCTCCTCACTGGCCCATATGTCTGCACGCTGTGTCAGCATGAAGGTACAGGTATCCGTGCATTTGAAGCTGGATACCGGCTTTCACCGTATGGGGATGGATTGCTGCAAGGATATACCGTGCTGCGTAAAACAGCTGCTTCCTTTGTTTTCCCTGCCAAACATAAACATAACGGGGATGTATACCCATTTGGTATACGGCGCTGGAAGCAATACAAAGGAGCAGGCGTTTACTGATGTGCAGCGGCAGCGTTTTCAAGACTGCATCAGGGCCTTGCAGGAGCAGGGAGTGGACACGGGAATCTGTCATATCTGCAACAGCAAGGCAGCGGTTCATGCTCCTGAGCTGCATATGGATATGGTGCGTGTCGGTGCATACATCTTCGGTCTTGCAGCTACATCCGAGCAGCAGTCTATTCCATTGCAGGAAGCACTTGTCTGGAAAGCGAGAATCGTGCTTCTGCGTGATATCGGAATAGGAGAAGGGGTTGGCTACGGGCATGACTTTATCGCAAAGCGACCGGTCAGAATCGCCGTGCTGGCAGCAGGCTTTGCGGATGGATACCGGCGCTGCATTGCACAATCCCCGCAAGGCTATGTTTCCATTCATGGCCAAAAGGCTTTGCTGATCGGAAAGGTATGCATGGATATGTTTATGGTTGATGTAAGCGATATTGAAGGGGTACAGGTCGGAGAATATGCACTGTTAAGCGGTGATGATGGAACCAATGCTGTCAGCAGCTATCTGCTTGGCAAAATCATACAGGGGACTGCGGGAGAAATTGCGGTGGGAATCACCGATCGCGTACAGCGCTATATCATATGAAAGCAACGCAATCCTGGCTGTACTGTATTGGCGGAGCGCTGTTGTTTTCCCTCTCCATGAATCTCTTTCTGGTTCCGCTGCACATATACAGTGCCGGCTTTTTAGGGATTGCCCAGCTGCTCAGGGACTTCCTGATGCACTGTTTGCCCTATCAGCTTCCCTTTGATATCGCAGGTATTCTGAATCTGATACTGAATATCTTCATGATCATGCTCGCCGCAAAGGTGCTGGCTCAAGAATTTGCGGTGCATACCGCTGTTGTCATACTGTTTGAATCGCTGTTTCTGTCGGTGATACCGGTGCCAAAAACACCTTTGGTGGAGGATGTCTTTATCTCTGTATTGCTTGGCTCCGTTCTTTGCGCATATGGAACCAGACTGTTCTTCAAGGGACGCGGGAGCGGTGGAGGGATTGATATCATCGGTCTGTATCTGACGAAAACGGGAAAGGGAAGCGTCGGCAGTGTTTATCTGCTTGTCAACACGGCAATCTATCTCATCTGTTTTCTCATCTATGACAGTCAGGTTGCCTTGTATTCCATCGTACACAGCTGTATTCTGTCCTTCGTGCTGGATCGGATTCACGAGGATAATGCAGAATCAGCTGCCTTGATAATCACAGAGAATCCGAAATTGAAGCAGCAGCTGATCCTGGATGTGGGGCGCGGTGTTACGGTATGGGATGGCGCAGGCGGCTACAGCGGACGCAGGAAGGAGGTCATGATGGTGGCAATCACCAGAGGACAATACAGTCATTTGAAAAGACAGATACAAAATTGTGATGAACAGGCCTTTGTGATCTTCTTCGACCATGTGCGGGTAAGCGGATATTTTCCAAAGCTGCTCAAGGAAGGCGGAAAGAACAGGTGAAGCTGATGCAAATAGAAAAGGAAAGGGTAATCAGCTGTCGGGGAATTGTGAAAAAGCTGAATACCTATATCAAAGCGGATAAGCTTCTGATTCTTTATGAAGCAGGTGTGCAGGCCGCAATAAGAAAGGAGATTGCAGCGCAATTTCCAAAGGCTGCGGAATTTGTTGTTTCCGATACGGCGCCGATCAAGACCTTCGATAATCTGGAGGTGGTCGTTCGATTTCTTTATCACAGCGGCTGTCAAAAAGACAGTGTGTTGCTGGTAGTAGGAAATCGGCAAGTAAAGGAGCTGGGCGGCTTTATAGCAGCCAGCTACTATTGTGGAATAGCCTATCTATATGTGCCGCTCACCAGGGAAGCCTCCTTATATGATACAAGCGATAGCTGTGGTGTGGATTTGATGGGAATGCCGGATGTATTGCAAAGCTGCTATGCGCCTTGTATGGTGTTTCGGGATGAAGCTGTTTTTGAGCTTTCGTACCACGATGTGTAATGTTGCCTTACGACTTCTTGTCGGAGGCTTTTTTTTGTAAAACACGACATAAATACAACAATTTATGTTTACGTCGGGATTTGCGGACAGAAATTTCAGAAACCTTATAAATAAGGGCTTTGTGAGCATTTTATATGCTGAAATCTATGATAGAATAACAGTGAACAGTACAGCAGTGCAAGCAGGAGTGGATACGATATGAAACAAAAACTGTCATGGATTCTGGAAGCCCTTTTTCTCATACTCCTATTGGGGATAACGGTTTTGATATATGCCCCAGAGCAGAGTGAACATATTCTGCATATCCGTATGGTACAGGTCACGGGTAAAAATAAGGAAAAAGCAATCGAACAGGATTCTCTTATCTTTGTAAAGACCTTCCAAGAAAATGAGGAGCCGAGAAACAACACGCTGATCAGCTTTCGGGCTGAGCGCTTTGGTGAATCTGTAATACTCACACACATGTTTGTGAAAAGTGAGGTGCGGAATCAGGAAACCTTTTACATTACACAGGCACCGGAGAGCAGCTATTATGATACATATGAAACAAGGCATGAGGATTTAATCGGCGCCTATCTGTTTCATATGAAATATATGGGACGGGTGTATGAATTTCTACAGAGCGGTATGGGGAAAGTCATCTATGGGGCTGTGATGGGATTTTTGCTGGTAAGCTCCTTATTTCTGTTGGTGAAATCCCAGCGGCGCGATCGTAAGCGAAGGAAAGCGTTGGCTGTATCACAAAAGCCCTCACAGGAAGGTGAGCATCGTGAGCCTGTGACAACAGAGCCCGCATTACCCGCTGCGGCTGCGGATATGGATATACAGGTCAATCAGCTGGAACAGGAGATTCTGGAAAACATCAATGCAGGGAGTGTGAAAAAGCACAGCATACCGTCTTATCGCATTGCCGGTATACGAAAGGCACTGGCGGATGACAGCGATGCGGATGACGATGAGGATTTACAGGAAATCCACATTACGCAGCCTAGTGAATCCACCCCACAGACAGGGCATGAGGATCATACGGAGCTGCTTGATCAGCTGCTGGAGGAAGAAGCCGGGCATGAGCAGCAGATCATAGAAGCTGCAGCACATGCGAAAAAAGCGTATATTACGAGCGATGTTGAGGAAACGCCGCCAGAAATGCAAATGAGTCAGGAAGCAACCTTGCACAGCGATTATGAAGAAGAGGTGCAGCCTTCATTAGCAACAAAACAGGCTATGAAAAAAATCGCGGGTGCGCAACGATGTGCAGAGGATACGGCGGATGAGCTCGTGAAAGCGAAGGCAGATGTTTCCGTGGTGCGGCAGTCTGCACAAAGCCATCCGGTCTATGATACACCGCGTCATGCAGTTCCACAGGTTGTTGTTTATCCACAGGATACGCCAGAGGATATAGCGGGACTTTATAATTCCAATGCCTCAAAATTTGAAAAGAAAATCCCTTGTGTGGAGCAGTTGCATATACAGGCAGTCGGTGTGCTGGAGCCGATGATAAACAGTATTCAAGAGTCTGCACGCGAACAGCAGCCGCTCCAACCCGCACTGCCAAAAGAAAAGGAAGTGACTGTGCATACAGCGCCGGAGCCAGTAGCTCATAGCACAGAGACAATCCCAAATCCAAAGACCTTTGAAAAGGCAGAGGTGCAAGCAGAGAAGGCTGCGCCAGAAGACAAGGCACTCACTCCTGCTCATGATGCGGAAGATGGCCCGGATTCTGACTTGCTGGAAGAGGTGCGCCGCGAGGTGCAGGAGCTGCTGCACGGGACACAAGCTTCCAAGGAGACACAGAAGTCTCAGGAATACCCGGATTTCAATAGGAAATATGCAGTGAAAGAGAAGACAGGGGAAGAAACGACGGAAAAGGAAAGCAATACCAAGCAGGAAGCGATACAGCCTGTCGATCAGGCAGACACAGCAGAGAAAAATGAAGCAAAGGAGGAAGCGGGCATTGTATTAAAGGACCTGGACTTTGATTGCAGTAAACGATTTGCCACCCTGCATGGCAGCGTAAGCAACCATCTGTCTGTCCCGGTGCGCTACATCAAAGCAGAGATAGAATTGTATGATGATTTTCGCAATGTGATAAAAAGCATGAAGTGGTATCTTTGCGGCAGAGAATTCTTACAGCCTCAGGAAACAAGAGAGTTCACCTATACGGCTTATGAAATATACGGCGTTTATGATTACCACATTCGCATATTGAGCTGTAAGCAGAAGTGATAAAATTGCGCAAAATGCGTGCGTTCCTTCCGGTATGGAGTATAATATTCAGGAAGGATGTGGTGATATGGATAAACAGGTATTCAAAGAACGGGTTGCACATTTTGTGAGCCAGAGAGTCCGTGATGAAGGGACGATAAATGCAATGATGGATATGGAGCTGGTTGCGGCAGATTATGAGTCAAAAACAGTTGTGCTCAGTTTTCCGGTCAAGGACTGGCAGATGAATCCTGCCGGCAATCTGCATGGAGGTATGATTGCGACAGCGCTGGATATTACGATGGGATGTGTTTCCTATGTGATTCAGGATGTGGTATTTACCCCAACCATACAAATGGCTGTAAATTATGTTGGCGGTGTGAGCAGCGGCGATACGCTGATCGTGGAAGGTATCTGTGATCATGATGGAAGCAGGATGTCACAAACCAGAGCGATTGCCCGATCAAAAAACAGCGGCAAAGTCGTTGCAACTGCGAATGGCTCCTATATAATGAATACCAAATAATAATATTACAGAAAAAGGCAGAATCTGTGTGGGAAGGGTTCTGTCTTTTATGATATGATATATACATAACATATATCTTTACAATTAGGGAGAGCAAAGAATGAAGAAACAGCAATTACGCTACTTTGTCGAAGTGGTCGACAGCGGAAGTATCAACAAGGCATCGGAGAAGCTGTATGTGAGTCAGCCGAGTCTGAGTAGAAGCATACAGTCACTGGAAGAGGAGATGGGGAAGGAGCTGATCATCCGCAGCAATCACGGGGTTACACTGACTCCAACCGGAAGACTGATGTATTATTATGCACAGTCTATTCTTTCGCAGTTTCAGGTGCTGGAGCGTTTAAAGGATGTCAGTGAGGAAAAGCTGTACAGCAAGCTGACGGTATCTGTGGATTCTGTGTTTCTGCGAGATGATTTGATACTGCAGTTTTATAAGCACATGAAATCTGCCGCTACAGAAATTCATATGATAGAAACAACGGCAGAGCAGGTGCTGGCCAATGTCAGTGAAATGAAGTCGGAAATCGGAATCACGATTTTAAATGATTATCAGCTGAGCATCTTTCGTAAAATGGCGGATGCGAAGGAAATTGAATTGAATATTCTTGGTAAGGGTCCGCTGTATGTTCATATCAACGAGAAAAATCTGGAGGAACTGGTGGAGGAGAAGGATGCAAGAGATTTTCTGGATTTCACGCTGATTCATCTGCCATATGATTTTTTCTCAAATCTGAATATGTCATTAACGATGGATGGCGTGCAGCTGACAAGCTTCAAAAAAACAATCACGATGAGCAACTACCATGCGATTATCAATATGCTAAATCATACGGATGCCTTTATGCTGGGGAATAAATGGCAGATTGAGGAGCTAAAGCATTCACATATCCACAGCATGCGGATCAGAAACTGTGATATTCAAAAGTATTTTGTTATCATACGAAGAAACCGTGAGGTGCTGAGTGAGGCAGGAAAGGTATTTCTGAATATTATCCATGAAACCTACGCAGATATGTAGGTATACCTAAAATGCATAACCGGTGTACGGGTTATTAGCATTATACAAAGTTTCCCAAAAGGATTACAATAATAGTGTAAAAGGTAACAAAAATATTACCTAATCTCAAAAATTGAAAAGGAGAACAATTATATGAAAAAGAGTACACTATTATCGTTATTAACAGCAGGTGCTGTTATCGCTACATCCGCAGGGACATTCGCTGCATGGGATTCTACAACAGCTTCAATAGCATCAAATGAAATTTCATTTCGTAAAGGCGTATCTACAACAATAGCTCCTATTAATTTAACTTCAGAAAATGAAAATAAATTAGAAACACCGGTTTATACTGCCAACCCTACCATTACAGTAAACGATGTACCTAGTGGAGTAGATCTTTCAAATTATCAAGTAACACTAAAGGCATATGCATTTGATACAAAAGTTAATGCTGATGCTGCAGTTGCATCAAATGCTCCTGAGTCTTTTAGTACAGGGAAACTTGATACGGTCACTGTGGTCATCAATGAAACAATGGATTTTCCAAGTGATTCGAATTCTGTTCAGCCAACTATCACCGTTACACCTAACCATTCTTTAAATACAGGTACAAATAAAGCTTCTATTGTTGTTGTAGCGACTTTACAAGAAAAAACTTCAGTATAGATTAAACATTAGCCGTCATCCGACGGCTTTTTTAAAAAAAACTTTTCACCCCTCCAAAAATCCTATAAAATATAGAAGATGAGGAAAGTAGGATCGCATATGAGAAACGTAATCAAACGCATTGCAAATATTGTGTTTGTGGTTGTTGTGTTATCACTGGCAGCCTATACTTTTCTTATGGCAAAATATCCGGATGAAACAGCACAGATTACAGGCTATCGCCTATATGCTGTATTAACAGACAGTATGGAGCCCCGTATTCCCACCTTCTCGCTTGTATGTACGAAGGTACTTGATCCAGAAGAACCACTGCATTTGAAAAAAGGTGATATCATCACCTTTAAGGCGGATCGCTTTGGTGATGATATCTTATTAACACATCACTTTAATAAAACAGAAAAAGATTTCCAGGGAAATACCATATACCGCACAAATGCAGAGGGTAAGGATAATCTGGACATGTATAAGACACTGCGCAAGGACATTATTGGAACCTACGTGTTTCATATCCCCTTTATCGGTAAAATCTTTCTTTTTCTGAAAAGTAAATTCGGTATCCTGCTGTATGCAGAGCTTGTTGTAATCTGGCTGTTCAATAAAACCATACGCACAAGGTGGGCAGAAAAAGAACAGGTGTTGAAAAAGCAGAAAACCCTCTATGTGGATGCAGTGGAATTTGAAGCCCTACAGGGACATTGTGTCCTGCGTGGAGAGCTGCATAACGATACAAAATTCGCAGTGCGATTCGTGAAAGCGGAAATACAGCTGTATGATGCGCAGAAACAGCTGATAAAGAAGGATAAATGGTTCCTTACAGGAAAGGACATTGTTGCTTCCGGCGAGCATGCCCATTTCAACTATACCGTCTATGACGTGAAGGAAGCGAAATACTATAAAATTCATATCCTGAGCTATAAAAAATAAGAAACCGGTCATACTCTAAATGACTGGTTTTTTTGGGAGGATATGACTATGAAAAGAGATATGGTATATATAAGAATAGCAACTGTACTATTTGTACTGTTGATTACGTTTTCGATGTTTCGCCTGTGGGAGAACAGCATCACGCTGAAAGAGAGAATACGTATCACAACCGATGCCTTACATATGGAAATGAAGCAGAAGCTAAACAGTATGATGACCTACAAGGGCACAACCAGTATTCATGTGGAGGGGGATGCTGCCGATCTTGAAAATACGTATCTGGATATGAAGGTAACGGCATATGATACACAAACCAAACAGGATGTCAGCAATGCTCTGGATACGAAAATATATGATACCGGTATGCAGCTAAAGGGTACACATCCCATTGTTATCATCATGCAGGGAGATGCTGACAGGCTGAATGACAGGGAAATCATGATCCAGCTCACTGCACAGCTGGAACAGGCAAACTTCTAATGCGTGCCATAAGATAACAGAAAAACAAACCATAATTTTTAAGGTGAAATCTATATTCATTTTCCTTCTTTTGGAGTACAATGGTTACTGTGATGATTGAAGGAGGAACTTATGACGGTAATAGAGAAACTGAAACAATTAAGAACATTGATGAATGAAAGAAATATGGACGTATACATGATTCCTACATCCGATTTTCATGAAACGGAATATGTCGGAGAGCATTTTAAGGCAAGAAGCTTCATGTCCGGATTTACCGGTTCGGCAGGAACCCTGATCGTATGTAAGGACTGCGCTGCCCTATGGACGGATGGCAGATATTTTATTCAGGCGGCAAATCAGCTGAAGGACAGCACGATTGATTTGATGAAGCAGGGAGAAGAAGGTGTACCTACCATTCCTGCATATATACGCGAGCATATGCGCCAAAATGGTGTATTTGGTTTTGATGGACGTGTCATGAATACCAGACTTGTACATGATATTATGGAAGAGCTGAAGGATAAGGATGCTGCCATTTCCGCACAGGAAGACCTTGTAGGAATGATCTGGGAGGATCGCCCGCCGCTGCCTACGGAAAAAGGCTTCTTTCTGGAAGAAAAATACAGTGGGAAAAGCACGAGGGATAAACTGGCGGATATCCGGGCGGTGATGCAGGAACAAAACGTATCCCATCACATCGTAACCTCTCTGGATGATATCGCATGGATTTTAAATATGCGTGGCTGGGATATCAGCTGTTTCCCTGTCATGCTGTGTTATCTCGTCATTACTCACGATGAAAATCATATATTTATTGATGAGAATAAGCTGGATGAGCAGATGCTAGCGAACTTCAAGGAAAATGCTGTAACTGTACATGCATATGACGATATCTATGCGTTTGTGAAAACCATTCCTGCAGATGCTGCCGTTATGCTGCATACAGGTGTTGTAAATTATGCAATCACACAGAATCTGAAGAAGGACATCCGTATCGTGGACTGTCCGAATCCTTCCCAGCTGATGAAGGCAAGAAAAAATGAAATCGAGCTGGAAAACAATCGTAAGGCACACATCAAGGATGCTGTTGCTATGACGAAATTCATGTATTGGTTAAAAAACAGCATTGGTAAGGAAACCATAACGGAAATCAGTGCCAGTGATTATCTGGAACGCCTGCGTCGGGAACAGGAGCATAATCTGGGACTGAGCTTTTCTACGATATCCGCATACAAAGAGCATGCGGCAATGATGCATTACAGCGCAAGCGAGGAAACCGATGTCGAGCTGAAACCGGAGGGGATGCTGCTGGTTGACAGTGGCGGACAGTATCTGGAGGGGACAACGGATATCACACGAACCTTTGTACTCGGACCGATTTCTGATGAAATCCGCACACATTATACATGTGCACTGCGCGGAATGATTCAGCTGAGCAAGGCAAAATTTCTCGAAGGCTGCCGCGGCATGAATCTGGATATTCTCGCACGGGGACCATTGTGGGAAATGGGAATTGATTATAAATGCGGAACGGGACATGGTGTCGGTCATCTGATGAATGTACACGAGGGTCCAAACGGCTTCCGCTGGAGAGTTGTTCCGGAAAGAAATGACAGCTGTGTGCTGGAGGAAGGAATGACACAGTCCAATGAGCCGGGGGTTTATGTAGAAGGCTCCCATGGTATCCGGCATGAAAATGAGCTGGTGGTACGCAAGGGTGAGAAAAACGAATATGGACAGTTCATGTATTTTGAAACCATCACATTTGTACCATTCGATCTGGATGGACTTGATGTTGATCTGATGACACGCTATGATATTGCGTGGTTGAATGCATACCATAAGGAAGTATATGACAAGGTTTCTCCTTATCTGAACGAAGCAGAAAAGGAATGGCTGAAATACGCAACAAGAGAGCTTTAACAGACAGGGCAGGGCAGCAGCTCTGTCCTTTTTCTTTTTTGAAGCTTTGGAGGTCGCGTAATACAGAAAGTATGAATTTCCGTGTATGTTGCATGTGCTTCCTAGCTGAACGATGATCTTTTCTATGCTTTGTTATTGCATTATGATGGCTTACAGGTATAATGTTACGTATGGTGATAGTATGAAATCTATATTGGTGGAGCTTAACTGTCCGCGCTGCTTCTACAAAACACATAAAAAGAGTGAAACCTTGATTATGCCGGAGATGGAGCCGCAGTTTCGTAAGGAGCTGCTGGAGGGGGCATTCTTCACAAAGGCCTGTCCAAGCTGTGGAAAGATCAATACCTTTCTCCATCCGATGATATATGTCGATAAAAAGCATCGGTTTGTTTTACTGGTTAAGCCAAAAGGTGATTTGACAGATAAGGATTTTTCTATGTTTCAGTCTGAAAAGAATTGTATACGGCGCTATCTTTCCAATCAGGCGCATGTTGCTGAGAAAATCAGAATTCTGGAGGATAAGCTGGATGATCGGGCTATGGAGCTTCTGAAGTTAAAAATCATGCTGCGGGAGAAGAAAAAGGGGAACCTGCCAAAGAGCATTACGTATCAGGATAAGGAAGCAGATTCTATCTGGTTTCATGTGCAGCGAGATGAAGAAGCGGATATGATTGGGATAGTAAAGACATCCTATGATGCGATATGTTTAAAATTGCCGCCGCAAAGGAATCAGTTTGAGGAAATCGACAGCCAATGGGCACTGAATTATCTGAAACAGTCGAACGAAAGTCATTGAGTAAAATAGGGAACTGGCATATAATAAGAGAAATGATGAGGGACTCTATATGAATCATATTTCAGATACAACAGACATCGGCATCACCTTCCAAATGACACTGGATGCCTTTCTGGATGAAACACATCCGGTCAAGGACACAAATCAAAATACGTATCGTGCTGCACTAAAAAAGCTGGAGGAAGCCAATCACTGCCGCAGCTCGCAAAAGAAACAGTTGATTGCAAAAGAGGCGCTGGGGTTATGCACAGACTGTATAGAGGCTTATATGGTGCTGGGGATCAATGAACAGAATGTGTACAAAAAGCTCGGTATGCTGAAAGAGGGCATGGAGCTGGCAACCATGAATCTGGGAAAGGATTTTTTTCTGCGGGATGCATCTGATTTTTTTCAATTTGATGAAGCGAAGCCACTGTTTCATATTAAATTTGCTTATGCTGCCTCTTTGTATGAGGCCGGATATATGAGGAAGGCGCAAAGACAGTTTCAGGAGATATTGAATCTGAATCCCGAAGACCTGTTTCAGGTGCGTCACTATCTCATGAGCATTGCATTATACTTCGAGGAGCTGGAGTCTTGTAGAGAGCTGCTTGAAAAATATCGAAGAAATGATCCGTTTTCGTGTTTTATTCGTTTTCTGTATCATATGAAGGAAGAGGATTATGAACAGGCAAAGCGGATGATTCCGCTTTTGAAGGAAAAGAACAGCTTTTTGTATGATATATTGACGTATAGAAGCATGAATGCGGTTGTAACACAGGGACTTCCCTTGGAAGGCAGTTTGGAGGAGGCTGGATATATTTACCGCATCGTTTCCAAAGTTGTACAGCCGATGGAGTATTTGCATATCTTTTTAGTGATAAATGAAGCAGATGATTAAAATAGGGGACGATTATCATCCATGCAAGTGCTTTTTATATACATACGTATATTTAGTGAATAAGTTGAAAAAGCTGAAAGAATATGGATGGATTTCGGAATATGCAAACAAAGGATGGATATAAATTTGGCAGGCGTGCGCTGGGAAATAAGTGGATGTAGAGAAGGAAGAATGAATCAAATCCTGCTATTGAAACATGTGGGAGCGGGGGTTCATATCTGCTCATATGTTTTATGATGATATTTGTTGATTTCAATTTCACAGAGTAAAACTTTTAGAGCATCAAATGATAAGCCAATTTTCACCTCTTTTGAATATGGAGATTTCTAGAATTTTCTGTTTTTTTCAATAGGATATATGCTACACTGTAGATACGAAAAAAGGAGGGGCTGACCCATGAGAAACGATATAATAGATACAAGCAAGCCACGTGCATTCCATACACAAAAGCCCCGGCCTTTCAGCAGTTCAAAAGCCATTTAGAAGCTTTTTTTCTTATGCTTTTTACAGATTGATTTATTCTTTTCTACCCTTGTATACAATGCTGCAGCTAAACGCTGCTTGTCGGCGGTAATGATCGCCTTGATTCTGTTGCACAAGTTTCTGTATATGAAATTAAATGGCAGGGACTTCTGCATTCCTATGAAAGCAAGAGCAGAACAAGAGCTCCACCTGATTATATTCCTGAAGTTAAGAGAATCGCAGAGAAAGAAGGGATATGATTGTGAAGGAACACACAGAAGCTGCGTCTATGATTACCCATTACGATGATAAAAAAACATATGATATGTATTGTAAAAAGCTGTTGTCAAACAAACAGATACTCGCCTATGTCATGAAGGGCTGCATTCCGGAATTTGCAGATATTCCACTGAAGGACATACCGTCCTATATCGAAATGTCTTCCATAAATAATACTGCTGCGTGCACGTATATCGATGATAAGCAGATCGAGGTCACGGATGAATCCATACCGGGATCACAGATCAAATACGATATCCAGTTTGAAGCAGCGCTACCCAGGAAGCAAGAAAATACAGAAAAGAGCACATGCGCTGAAGAGCGACTTCGCATGATCATCAACCTGGAAAGTCAGGCAAAGGATAATCCCGGGTATCCTCTGATCAAGCGTGCCTTGTATTACTGCGGCAGATTGATGGCAAAGCAGAAGCATCCAAAGGAAGGATTTCAGCATTCCGATTATGGAAGGATTAAAAAGGTCTGTTCCATATGGATCTGCATCGGTCACAGCAATCAAAAGAACGATGTCATCAATACCTATAGGATACAGGAAACATGTGAAACAAACATATGGCATGCAGCGAAGGAGGACTACGACCTGATAACGGCAGTCATGGTATATCCGAAAAAGGAAGCCGTACAAACAGAGAGGGGAATACCAAATGCAGTGGAGCAGAAGGATGAGAATAAGCAGAGACTGCTGGAGCTGTTAAAAATATTGTTCATAAAAAATCTCGCAATAGTGGATAAAAAGGAACAATTGCAGAAGGGGTATGGTATACTGATGGAGAAAGAGATAGAAGAGGAGGTCATGGATATGTGCAACTTTAGTGATTTTATCGAGCAGAGAGGAATTGAGAAGGGCCTGGAACAAGGGATAGAACAAGGCTTATTACAGGGAAAAGAAGAAGGAAAAGCAGAAGGAAAAGTGGAGGCGACACTTCTTCATGTAAAAAAGCTGATGCAGAGAATCAATGTCAGTGCAGTGGATGCAATGAATATGCTGGATGTCGAAGACGATATCCGACCTGCTATTTTACAATCTCTGCACCTTTCCTGAAAGGCTACAACAAGCATAACCAAAAGGGCTGTACAAGCACAGCTCAATGGCATCAACCAAATTTCCTTAGGTTGATGCCATTGGACTGAATATCAGCCCTTATATTGCTATGGCATTGACCTTTGCGATGGTGATTCCAAGCATTGATGGTGTGGAAGGCTTATCGTTGTTTGGCATTTCACTGCAGACAGTAACATATACACGCTCCTTTATACCGGCCCTGTTAGGTGTATGGATTTTAAGTATCGTTATAAAAACATTAAATAAGGTTATGCCAAAAAAGCTTCATTTCTTCCTGGTTCCTTCCCTTGCCTTATTGATTACATATCCGATTGTACTATTCTTTTTTGGCCCGATTGGTAATGTGTTAAGTGAGGCTATGGGTGCAGCGTTTATGTGGATATTGAATACATTTGGATTACCGGTGGCCTCTGCCATTAAAGCGGCTGTAAATCCAATTATCATGATTACAGGTGCAGGAGCATTTATGACACCGATCACGTTAAATAATTTATCCATGTGGGGGTATGATCCGCTACTTCCTACATCATTAATATCTGATATGGCTGTCGGCGGTGCATCATTAGGATATTATCTAAGGGCCCGCAAAGAATTCAAAAAAATAAAAACACCAGAGCGTGAAAAAGAA
>ERZ781275.178-NODE-178-length-80365-cov-4.376877_pt1 | contig 80365 bp, 85 predicted proteins | sample MGYA00375853_ERZ781275 | MGnify/ENA primary metagenome ERZ781275 (study PRJEB29790, sample SAMN03653691) | human gut metagenome | host: Homo sapiens | place: USA: Dallas, Texas | collected 2012-07-23 | study: EMG produced TPA metagenomics assembly of the Gut...
ATTTCAAGGAACAGGTGGAATACTGTCAGAAGAACCATATCCCGCTGGAGACCTACCGCAGAAGGACCTCACTGAAAAAGGCGACCTTCTATAAATATGTGAAGGTGCTGCAGAGCACGGAAATGGAAATGTGAGCATGAGGAGGGTTTCCTTATGCTTTTTCTAATACATACGATAAGCGATGGAAGCTTTTATTCTAAAATATCTATTAAATTCTCATGAAAAGATATACATATATATAAATACAGCATGACAGCCTGCTTTCTTCCTTGTATAAAAGCTTTAACCATTGATATGTCTGCCATATGAAAAAAGGTCATGTCAATCGACCGACCTTTATATCTGTTAGCCTTAGCTATTCAAATTATCATGTATCCTAGCTTTCTCCAACACAGAGGTACAATGCGGGCAGCGAACCGCCTCTGTGGCAATCTCACTTTTGCAATACGGACATACTTTTGTAGCCTGTGCAGCGTCCTCCTTCTCCTGCGGCTTCTTGACCTTTCTAGAGAGTGAATTCATCATTTTTACCATCATAAAGATAATAAACGCCATGATGATGAAGTTGATCACCTCTGTGAGAAAGGTTCCGTAATTCAGTGTCGCAGCCTTGGCAGCTACTGCATCCTGCAAAGTATTGTAATGATTTCCATCCAGTGCAATAAACCAGTTGGTAAAATCGATACCGCCGGTACATAATGTAATAACCGGCATGATAACATCATTGACCAGAGAGGCTATGATTTTTTGGAATGCACCGCCGATGATAACCCCGACCGCCAGATCAAGCACATTTCCCCGCATGATAAACTCTTTAAATTCATTGATAATATGTTTCATAAACACTCCTGCACAGTTTGCTTATCAAACTGTCTTTTTCTTTTCTTACACTTTCAGATGAATGTTGTGTTCCTGCATATATGCTTCGATTTCATCCGGATCCTTGATGATAGAGGAAGACAGATTTATACAGCCATCCTCAGTGACCAGCACGTTGTCCTCGATGCGGATGCCGATTCCTTCATCCTCCAGATATAAGCCTGGTTCAATCGTAAACACATTGCCGGGACGCAGCTTATAGCCGCTCAAAGACACATCGTGTGTTTCCAGTCCCAGCATGTGCGATACTCCATGCCAGTAATAATCCTCAACCCTTTTTCCACGCTTCAACAAGCCAAGCGGCTTCAGCTTGCCTTCATAAAAGTGAAGCAGCTCCTGATTCAGCTCCTTCAGCGTAACGCCCGGATGTACCAGTGACATGATGGTTTGATTGGCCTCGAGAACAATATTGTAGATTTCTCTTTGCCGCTTTGTAAAGGCACCATTTGCCGGAAAGGTTCTTGTGATATCGGCATTCATATAATGATAGCTGGCACCCAGATCACACAGCACAAGGGAGTTCTTTTTTATTTTCTGGTTATTTTCATCATAATGCAGCACAGTGGCATTTCTTCCACTGGCGATAATGGATGGAAAGGAATGCGAGCAGCCATTGGTCTTTAATACAAAATCAAACCATGCCTCAACCTGATTCTCTTTCATCGTACTGCATACATGATCCATCATCGCCATAATTCCCTGTCGTGTGACTTCAATAGCCTGCTTCAAATCAGCAAGCTCTTTTTCATCCTTGATTAAACGCAGACTGCTTATTCTGGCGGCTGCATTATGCAGGGTTACATAGGGGTACTGACGCAGCAGCTCTCTTGTGAAGCGATGTGCCTCACTGTCCGCCTGATAGGCTTCTTGCCGTGTGAAATCCGCATAGATATCAACACGGGATTCATGATCAAATAATCGTGAAATCTGAAGACCCAGCAGATCCATTGCTTCCTCGATCCAGAAAATCTCCGTAATCTCACTGATATCAGATGCCTCCTTGGGTAAAAGCTTTCCACCGACCCATTTCGCCTGTTCCTCATCATATTGCTCCAGAAACAGCTGTTCTTTTATTTCTCCCTGCGTTCGGATAATTGCCAGAATCATGTTCTCCTTATCCAGACCGCTCAGGTAATAGAAGCTTCTGTCTACGCTGAATGGGTACTTTTCATCGCCTACCTTATACGGGGCTTTACCGCTGAAGAACAAAGCGATGGAATTTTCCGGCAGCAGATTAGCCAGTGCATGACGTCGTTGCTTATACATTCTATCAATCCTCTTTTCTACTATGTATTGTACCACGAAATGTTGATTTAAGTAAAAGGTGCAGGAAAATGATGCAGTTGGTGTTGATTGGCTTATACATTTGTACAGAAGCGCGGACAGGTATCCTTTACAGCGTTTAAAAAGCTGTGAACTTATCGGATGTAATGGGGTTTTATAGACTTTATGAAGAGGCAGACAGAATTTATGTGCAAAAAGAAAAGGAAAAGATCATACAGATACTCCTGTTGTAATGTGGAAATCCTTTGTTTATCGTCATATTTTCATATTGTGAAAGAACTATCATTCAATCATTGTTTCTATATGGAACAAATGATTAAGATAAACATTTAACAAAATTCACTTATACATATGTTCAGTATTTATGCATTGACCTCAATAAAATGCTGTGGTAATCTTAAAGCAGATAAAGGAACCGCTTACAGAAAGGAGGCGCTGGAATGAAAAAAATTGTTGATGATGCTCGGCTGATTTATAAATGCTGTTATCTGTATTACATGGATGGACTCGGACAAAAGGAAATCTGTGATCAGCTTGGAATCTCACGAGCGACTGTTTCAAGGCTGTTAAAGGCCGGCAAGGAAAACGGTGTTGTCAGAATTGAATTGGATAATCCGGATAGTATTCTGTATGGGGAGCTGGAGAGAAGCATAGAACAGCAGCTGGGTCTGAAGGAAGTGCTGATTGTTGATGAAATGGAGCTGGAAAGCAAAGCCGATCATATGCAGCGGGTATATGAGGAGGCACTGGCCTATCTGGCGCGCATCTTTCACAATCAGGATTATATTGGAGTTTCCATGGGAAAGACCTTGTATAATCTGGCCAACGGTAAAATCAGTGTTGAGGAGATTGACTGTACCTTTGTTCCGGTAGTTGGCGGTGTCGGTACACAGCTGCAATCGGATGAGGGATATCATTCCAACGAAATCGCCAATGCCTTTGCGAAGAAGTTTCACGGCAGTGCTGTTCAGTTCTTCGCGCCTGCCATGTTCAATGATACGAATATCATGGAGGGCTTTCTCAAGGAACGCCCCGTGCAGGAAGTAACCGCACTGTTTAAAAAGCTGAAAACCGTCATTATGGGAATTGGCTCCTGCAGCTCCAGAGATTCCACCCTCGTGAAATGCGGTTATCTCAGCAAAGAGGACTATGAGCAGTTCAAGGAACAGGGAGCTGTCGGAGATGTGTTATTGAAGTTTCTGGATAAAGATGGAAACAGTACAGCATTTCATGAATTTAATGAACGGGTGATGGGACTGTCGGATGAAGGACTCATGAATATAGAAAACCGTATCGGAATCGCGGTGGGTGAAGAAAAGAGCAAGGCCATTCTCGGTGTAATCCGGGCAAAGAAAATCAATATTCTGATTACCGATATCAGCTGTGTTAAGCAGCTGCTGTTATTGATGGAAGAGGAGGGATCATCATGTCAAACGATTTGATGCTGATCTTTATGATTGCGATATCACTGTTTGTTATGCAGGCAGTGGGAGGTGTATTCCAGATTAGAAATTATAAAACTGCTATACGGCGTGTTCATAAAAAGGGAAATGTGGGAATCGGACAGAAAAGAGGTAAGCTCTTCAATGGAAATATCGTAATCATTGCCTGTGATTGTGAGCAAATCATCACAGATTGTGAGATTATGGACGGCAAGACCTTCCTGGCAAAGTTTCATCAGGTAGATCGTCTGCTGGGCAAAAATTTAAAAGGGGTATCAATCGATGAGCTTCTAAAACAGCTTCGCTCCATGGAAGCGAAAAAACAGAAGCAGTATCGAGGATATATACAGGCATTGGAAGCACTGGAGCTGCGCTTTCACAATGCAGACTGCACGGAAGAGATGAACACGGCCGAACATCTCGAACTGCGTAAGAGTGGATTGACATAAGGAGGAAGTGACATATGGAATTCATATCTGATTTTGCACAAGGATTCATGGCATTATTTCAGGCAGGAGGAGAAACCTTCGTAGGGTGGGTTACCGGGATTATCCCTATGGTAATCTGTCTGATGACAGCCATCAATTCCATCATCAAGCTGATAGGAGAAAAACGAGTTGAAAGCTTCACAAAGAAACTGACAAGATATACGATTGCGCGCTATACCGTTGTACCGGTGCTGGCAGTGCTGTTTCTGGGAAACCCGATGTGTTATACCTTTGGGCGCTTCGTGGAAGAAAAATACAAGCCTGCATATTATGATTCCTGTGTAAGCTTTCTGCATCCGGTAACCGGATTATTCCCGCATGCAAATCCAGGAGAGCTGTTTGTATACATGGGGATTGCGGCAGGTATTACAAAGCTGAATCTGCCGCTTGGGGATCTGGCAGTTCGTTATTTCATCGTTGGTCTGATTGTCATTTTGATCAGAGGTGTACTGACGGAGAAAATCTATCAGCGACTGACTTCAAAATTTACAAATGCAAAAGGAAACACGGAGGAATAGGACATGTATAGAAAGGTAAAAATCACGAAGGGAAGCAGTGGCTGGGGCGGACCGCTGGTGCTGGAACCCAATGAAACCTGCAATAAAATCTTGTGTGTAACCGGTGGGGGAATTCATCCGATTGCCGCAAAAATCGCTGAAATGACTGGAGCTGAAACCGTAGATGGCTTTAAAACGACTGTTCCGGATGAACAGGTGCTTGTAGCGGTAGTGGACTGCGGGGGGACTGCACGCTGTGGTGTTTATCCGAAAAAACGCATTCATACAGTGAATATCGTTCCGGTAGGTGCTGTCGGACCACTGGCACAGTTTATTACAGAGGACATCTATGTATCTGATGTAAAAGAGGATAACATCGTATTTACGGATGAAGAGGTGCATACGGAAAAAGAACCGGAAGAGAAACGTAAGCCGGGGGCACCAAAGACAAAGGCACAGGCCAGAAAAGAGCTGGAAGAGGCGAATCAGGGGAAAAAGCCCGGTATTATTACCAGAATCGGTATTGGTGTCGGTCAGGTGGTAAACAAATTCTTTGCGGCAGGACGTGAGTCCATCGAAATGGTGATCAAGAATGTATTGCCGTTCATGGCCTTTACATCCACAATTCTTGGTATTATACAGGTCAGTGGTTTGGGAAATGTCATCGCAAATACGATTTCTCCACTATGCTCGACCATGCCGGGAATGATTGTAATCTCATTGATTTGCGGTCTGCCGTTCCTGTCTCCCATCTTGGGTCCTGGTGCAGTTATCGCACAGGTTGTCGGTACCCTGCTCGGTGCGGAAATCGGTCTGGGAAATATCCCTGCACAATACGCACTACCAGCTTTGTTTGCTATCAATGCACAGGTCGGCGGTGACTTTGTACCGGTAGGATTATCGCTTGGTGAGGCAGAACCGGAAACGATTGAGTTCGGTGTTCCGGCAGTCTTATACTCCCGTGTGATAACCGGGCCTCTGGCTGTTATCATCGCATTCGTATTCAGTATTGGCATGTACTAAAAAGGAGGCATCATGAAATATCAGGCAACGATTACAGGACTCGGCGCATGTGCTCTGGATTTTCTGGATGAATGCTGTAACTTCATTATCATCTTCAATGAGGATGCACCTTCGGAGCTGGCAGACATCTCTGTCCTGCATACCAAATGTGAAGTGAAAGAAGACCCGAAAAAGGGAGATACAGTTCGTATCTGCGGTGTGGAATATACGATATCCGATGTCGGCTGGGAAGCACTCAATACGCTGAAAGAGCTGGGGCACTGTACGCTGTCCTTCAAGGGGCTGGATACAGTGGAACGACCGGGGATCATTGAGCTTGTCGGCGAGCCTATCAAAGCAGAACAGCTGCTTGTCGGTGGAACAATAGAAATTGAATGACGAAATTGTAAATGAATCAAGAGATTAAACAAAGCAGAAAATAGAAATTGTGCAACGAAATTATTAAAGGATGGAAGCAAGAAAATAACAGGATCTATTTATATATAGGAAAAAGGAGGACATCTGTTATGTTAAACATGAACAAGAAACTGGAACAAAGAGAAAAGGAAGGAAACATCATCAAATGCGGTATCGTAGGTGCCGGTCAGATGGGACGCGGTATGGTTACGCAGATGGTGCTGATGAAGGGAATCACACCAGCTGTAGTATCTGATATCGATTTGGAGCTTGCGGTGCACGCATTCAAATATGCAGGGGTAAAGGATGCGGATATTGTACGTACCAATGACACTGCAGAAGCGGATCGAGCAATGGATGAAGGAAAGTATGTCGCAACGACCAATTCCAACCTGATTTCCCAGTGCCGCCCAGTTGAAGTGGCAATCGATGCTACCGGTGTACCTGATGTAGGGGCAAAGGTCGCAACAGATGCGATTAAAAATAAAAAGCATGTGGTTATGCTGAATGTGGAAACTGATGTTGTCATCGGGCCGCTGCTGGATAAAATGGCAAAGGACAACGGTGTTATTTATACAGGAAGCGCCGGAGATGAGCCGGGTGCTGTTATGGAGCTGTATGATTTCGCTACAGCGATGGGTCTGGAAGTTAAGGTCATGGGAAAAGGTAAGAACAATCGCATTGATAAGAATTGTAATCCGGATACCGTTTTGGAAGAGGCTACAAGAAGAAAAATGTCTCCGAAGATGCTGTGTGCCTTTAAGGATGGTACAAAAACCATGGTAGAAATGACAGCGATGTCAAACGCTACAGGGCTTGTTCCTGATGTGATCGGAGGACATGGAATCGCCAGTGACGTGAAGAGTCTGAATGAAACGTATAAGCTGAAGGAGGATGGCGGTATTCTGAATCAGCATGGTGTTGTGGAGTATGTGAACGGTATTGCGCCGGGAGTCTTTGTGACAGTGGCAACCGATAATGAAGAAATTGCATATCAGATGCAGTATCACTCTATGGGGCCTGGTCCACTGTGGACACTGTATCGTCCATACCACCTGTGCAATCTGGAAACTCCTTTGACGGCTGCCAAGGTTGTTATTGACGGGGAGCCTACTATTGTTCCGAAAAACGGTTTGGTTTCCGAATGTATTACTGTTGCGAAAATCGATTTGAAGGCGGGACAGACGATTGACGGTATTGGCGGGTATACCACCTATGGTTCCATCTGCAAGCATGAAGAGGCAAAGGAAAAGGGCTATGTACCATATGGTCTGGTCAATAATAAGGCAGTCATGAAGCGTGATGTGAAGAAGGGGGAGCTGATCACATATGATGATATCGAGCTAGACACATCAACACTGATCTATAAGCTGCGTCAGGAGCAGGATAAAATATTCGGTTAACGATACAATGCATACTGTAGCAGCTGTGATATTTCTTATTCTGTCAGGCTGTCAAGCTCACCTTTAGAAAACGGCGCAAGAAAAGCAGGATCCGGGAGTATCGTTTACAGAACGTGTCTTATAGTGATGCTTGCTTTCATAATCAAAAAAGAAAAGCTCTTTCCAGGCAATGATGGATGCCGATGAAAAGAGCTTTTTTCTATGCTTTTTCTATAAATTATCTTCTGTCAGCTGTATACAGTAAGCTTGCTTCAAAACTGCTCTTTCTGTTTACGGTAATAAACTGTAATGTATTTTCAGAATATCCGCTTTATTGAACAGTGCTGATCGGTGCTCCTGCGTTATCATAAAAACAGCTGTTATCTTCTGCATCTCTTGTCAAAAGCGGTGTATTATCAGCTGTGAAAAAGCTGTTGATTTCATAATCATTTACTGCAATATCCTGGTATATGGTGCTATATTGTTTTTGCTCATATTTGAAAAGGTGCTCGCAGAGAAAGCTGTCTGTCACATCCATGCCGTTGGCGGATACGGTAGCGTGCTTTTCAAAAATGGCTTTGAGGATAGTGTCCTGTTTCTGATTCTGTAGACTGCTTCTCAGTATCTGCACACCTCCAACACACGTCAGCAAAGTCGCTGCTAATAAAATACGATGTTTACATTTCATGAGGAAGCCTCCTTGCTTTCTTTATTATACATAGGTAAAAAGGGAAATGCAATGGGCAGGTGATACAAAAGGGTAAATGGAGTAGTCTGCATGCGCTAGAAGAGTGCATAAGCGCTTTTTTTGCTATATAGGGAATTCCTGCAACGGTATATGTAAACGGTGGTATATGTAAACGGTGCTTGAAAGGTAGGCAGATAGCTTTACAATGTTATTTTCACACTTGTTCAGCATGGAACGTTGACGTCAATAAATGATTGTGATAATCTTTTATTACGAAAGAAAACGTTTACAGGAAAGAGGGAACTGTGTGAAAAAAATAGTTGATGATGCCCGTCTGATTTATAAATGCTGTTATTTGTATTATGTGGATGGCATGGGACAACGGGAAATCTGTGATGCTGTAGGAATATCCAGAGCAACCGTATCACGGCTTTTGCGGGCCGGGAAGGAAACCGGGGTTGTGAAAATTGAATTGGAAAATCCGGACAGTGTCCTGTATGGAGAGCTGGAGCGCAGAGTGGAGCAGCTGCTGGGACTGAAGGAGGTTCTTATTGTGGATGAGCTGGAGCTGGAAAGCAAGGCGGACCATATGCAGCATGTTTTTGAAGAGGCGCTGCTGTATTTATCCCGTATTATCAATAAGGGAGATACCATTGGGGTTTCTATGGGAAAAACGCTGAGCAGTATCGTTAATGTTAAGAAAAGTGTGGATGAAGTGGATGCTACCTTTGTACCGGTTGTCGGTGGTGTCGGCTCACCCTATCAGATGGAGGAGGGCTACCATTCCAATGATATCGCAAAGGGCTTTGCCATGAAGTTTCACGGGAAGGCGATGCAGTTCTTCGCGCCGGCGATGTTTGATGATCCAAAGGTTATGCAGGGATTTTTGAAAGAGAAGCCGGTCAGGGAGGTGGTTTCAGTTTTCAAAAAGCTGAAAACAGTGATTATGGGCATCGGAACAACAACAGCAAAGGAGCCAACCCTTGTGAAATGCGGTTATCTGACAAAAGAGGATTATGAGGATTTCAAAAAGCAGGGAGCAGTTGGCGATGTTCTCTTGAAATATGTGGATGCAAATGGAAACAGTGATGCATTTCGTTCCTTTAATGATCGAGTTATGGGGTTATCCGACGAAAAGCTGCTGAAGGTGAAAAATCGTGTCGGTGTAGCAGTCGGTGCAGACAAGGGGGAGGCTGTATTGGGCGTCATTCGTGCGGGTAAGGTGAATATTCTGATAACGGATATCAGCTGTATTCGTAGCATGATGGCACTGCTGAACGAAGAGATATGAGGGTGGTTTCTTTGAAGGAGGCCCTTTAAATGGAGCTGTTTACCAATATGGCACAGAGCTTTCTGTCAATGTTTGAAACCGGGGGAAGCATCCTACTAGGATGGATAACCAATATACTGCCTATGGTTGTCTGTCTGATGACCGCAGTGCAGGCAATCGTTAAAATGATTGGAGAAAACCGTGTTGAAGCTTTCACAAAGGCACTGACACGCTGGCGTATTGCCCGCTATACACTAATGCCGCTCATGGCGGTATTGTTTCTCGGGAATCCGCTTTGCTTCACCTTTGGAAAATTTCTGGATGAGAGATATAAGGCGGCCTATTACGATGCCTGTGTGAGCTTCCTGCATCCGGTTACCGCACTGTTTCCACATGCGAATGCATCCGAGCTGTTTGTCTATATGGGAATAGCTGCAGGAATCAGTGAACAAAAGCTGCCTCTGGGAGATTTGGCAATCCGTTATTTCATGGCGGGGCTGGTAATCATGATTGTACGCGGTATGATCAGTGAGCGTATTTCAGCGTTTCTGAGTCAGAAGCAGGATGTTAAAAAAGCATCGGTATCGTCAGAGAAGAAAATATGTGAAGAGGAAAAACAGGATATTGCGTACCCCTGCGTCCGAATTACACAGGGAGCTGCAGGCTGGGGAGGTCCGCTGCTTTTATATCCAAGCAAGCAGAAGCACATCATTTTATGTGTGTGCGGAGGAGGCATTCATCCGGTTGCGCAGGCATTGGCTGATGCATGTCGCTGTGATGTCATAGACGGGTTTACCGGCAGCTGTCCGGAGGAGGAAATTCTGGCTGCGGTTATTGATTGCGGAGGTACCGCTCGCTGCGGGGTCTATCCAAAAAAGGGCATTGCGACAATCAATGTTCTTGCGACAGGGAAAAGCGGTCCGCTGGCAAGGTTCATCACAGAAGATTTATATGTATCAGATATCAGCGAAGCACAGATTGAAGTAGTAACGGAGGCTTTAGCTTCTGCGAAAACCATCCCGGAGAGTGAGGAAAAACAGCAATCTGTTTCAGAAGAAAATCCGCTTCTTCGTGTCGGTCTTGGAATGAGCCGCGTTGTCAGCCTGTGTTATTCTGCAGGAAGGGAAACCATAGAGATGGTATTGCGTAATATCTTGCCCTTTATGGCGTTTACTGCAACGCTTTTGGGCATCATTCAGGTAACTGGACTGGGAACTCTGATAGCACATACGATTGCACCTCTTTGTGCGACGCTGCCCGGTATGCTTGTGATTTCCCTACTGTGCTCCCTGCCGATTTTATCTCCGATTCTGGGGCCTGGAGCAGTTATTGCACAGGTTGTCGGAGCCTTGCTTGGGACACAGATTGCACTGGGAAACATACCGCCACAGTATGCTTTACCTGCATTATTTGCCATCAATGCGCAGGTCGGCTGTGATTTCATTCCGGTAGGGTTATCGTTATGTCAGGCCGATGCAAAAACCGTGGAGACAGGTGTACCGGCTGTGCTGTACAGTCGCATGCTAACAGGGCCTCTGGCGGTATTGATTGCCTATCTGTTCAGCATAGGTCTGTATTGAAAGGAGAGCGTGTTATGAAATATGATACAAGAATAAGCGGATGGGGAGAATGTGCGCTGGAGTTTTTGCATGAGGACTGTAATTTCCTTATAATTTTCAATGATTCAGCACCGCAGGAGCTGGCAGATATCTCTATTCTGCATACGGCTGGGGAATTGCTTGCGGATCCATGTGTCGGGGATACACTATGCCTATGTGATCAGGTCTATACAATTACTGCAATCGGTGAGGAGGCTTTGCACACACTGAAGGAACTGGGACATTGCTGTCTGTCTTTTAGCGGTGCGAAGAGTGCACTGCGTCCCGGCAATATTGAATTGGCAGGTCCGACTCTTCGAGAGGAATTGCTGTATGCAGGAGGCAGACTTCAGATTTTATGAGTATAGGAAAAGAGAGATCGTTAAGAACGGGTGGAAGAAATGCGAACAATAGAGGCTATTCTACGACTGTGTAAATGAGAGGGGAATGACTTTGAAAATCAAAAGCTGTAGCTCCTTCGGTTCTTGTACACCATCGGTTATAATTTAGAAGCACATAATAAAAAGGGTCAGTTTTGAAATGTCTGATCCTTTTTGTCCTTCATGAGGATGGATCCTGGCCGTATCAAGAACCTATCCGGTGCAGGATCGCTGTTATGTGCCTTCGTGCGTAAAGATAAACAAATCGCATCTCTGTTCAAGCTTTCATGAGATGACTCTCAAATAATGCTTTTTTTTCATTTTGCTTTTGTAAATATGCAAACTGTGAGCAGCGTATGGAGTGATAAAGGAAATTAAGCATACAGACTACGTAACGTATGCTCTGAATTTTTATCCATTTATGAAAAACTCTTGGCTGTATCTTCTCATGAAGACCCTGCAAGGATAAAACAATATAGATAGAGGTGGTTTCATTTCTTCATAGCGGTTATAGCAGCTTCATGTTCTCAGCATGCATGCTCTGCGTTTCCGCATTGTTAAAATACAAGGGTTCTCCTGCCAGTAGTGCATGTATATACGCCAGAGAATCTGCCACATCTGCTTTTGTCATGTACAGGGTGTGTCCTGCATAAAAATGCTCTACGGGCAATGAAAGATAATCTTTCAGAGTCTGCCTATATTCCCTCAGTAATCCCTTCTCAATCTGAATGAGCGGCTTTTCAAGATTATCTCCGACGAACAGGGCATTTTGTTCTTGATCGTATAGACTGATACCATCGATGGTATGACCGGGTGTATATAATAAAAGCAGTCCGTCTGATAGTGTCAGCTGTCTGCCGTCAAAGCAATGATTTGGAGGTATCAGCTTGTGAACACCCTGAAAATATTGTGCCTGCTCCTGCAAATCCTGTGCACCATGCCTTCGTATCATTTCTCGGCAGCTTTGATGCGCGTAGATGGGACAATCAGAAAAGCTGTAATTTCCCCATATATGATCAAAGTGATAATGTGTGTTGATGACGATAAAGCTGCTGTTTGGATAATCTGATTTTATAATCTCCATGTAGGCAGAGCCGCAAAAGGTATCAATTATATAGACTGTGTCATCCTTTATAAGAGCGTAGACATAGGTTTTGTAGGGAATTAGTTCTTCAAATTCATAGGCGTTCAGTGTTTCTGTTATCTGCAGCTTTTTCATAGAGTCCACCCTTTCTTTATAGGTATCAAAACAGGTTCCATCAGGAAATGCGATTCATTTCTTTATATGAAAGAACCGGCTGTGTATCCATGACACGGCCGGTTCTCTGGTTACCTGTTCTGCTCTTCATGAAGCAGATGAATCTGTTTCAAATCACGCTGTGTAGTAACTTTTATATTGTCATAGCTTCCTTCTACAACCTTTATTTTTGCATCTGAGAACAATTCTGCGAGCATAGCATCGTCACTGGCAACAATCTCCGGATGTTTTTTTGCCTCTTCATGGCATTTGCGGATCAGTTGTGTGCGAAATGCCTGCGGTGTTTGTGCACTCATATAATCAGAGCGCTCCGGTGTGTGCACGACATAGCCGTCTTTTACTTCCTTGATGGTATCGATCAGTGGCACCATCAGTAAGGCGGCATCCTCTGTTTTCAGTGCATCCTTCAATGCCTGTAAATGCTTTTCTGTCAGAAATGGGCGAACGCCGTCGTGAATCATGACAAACTCTGTTTCTACTTCCTGCAGACCGAGGTATCCGCTTTCCTGTCTGGTTGCTCCACCGGGAACATAGACGATCTTCTCGCTGTGAATGACCTTTTCAAATTCCTCCTGTTCAAAAGGAGAGATCGACATAATGATTTTCGCACAATCTGCATCTTCCAGAAACGGCTTCAGCGTTTGTGTGATGATGGGAGCATTCCCGATTTTGTAAAATACCTTGTTATAGGTCAGGCCGGTCCTCGTACCTTTTCCAGCCGCAACAATAATTACACTATAGTTCATGGAAACATCATATCATATCTGGAGAAAAAGTAAACAGAAGATAGCTATGAATCATTTTGGACCAAAAGGGAAAAGTTAAATTCTACTTCAGAAAATCATGTTGGAAGTTGAATTGCGGAAACAGCTCATGTTACAGAGCAATCGACATGGCAGTGATTTTGAGAAATATAAGGTGTGCCCATCAAAAGGTATCGGATAAAGCCTTGCTCAAAAAATTCTTCTTTTTGTCTTGGTTAGGGAATCAGCTGATAAATACACAAAATGAAAGGGTAGGCTTATTTTCATTGTCTGTCAGTCTTTTCCAGCATGCAAACGAGTTCACTATAGAAGTCCCGATAGTATGCGGCGAAACCGATTCCACAAGCCAGCAATCCATAATAAAGCAGTGAAGAGGGAGGGAAGAAGAAAGAGGAGATTGTTCTCCACAACGGCTTTTCCCAACCAGAAGGCAGGGAAAAAGGAGAGCAGATATTGTATCGCATCCTGTAAAAACCAGGGGGCAGCAGCGCATAGTATCAAGAGAGAGGATAGCTTCGTGATTGCCATACCTTCCAGCTTATTGGAGGAACAGGATATGGTAAGCATTGCCGATATCAGTCCCTGAAGAGCCCCTATACCGGAAAACAACAGCATTTCAGGAAATGACAGACTGCTCAATGCGGCGAAGGGAAGCAGCAAACAGGTATAACAGGCGGCGAGTATGGCGGGCAGCAGTAGTCTGGAGCATAAGTAGCCACTGCGCCCCAAAGGCGTAATCATCAGATATACTGCGGTATGCTCATCGCGTTCCTCCAGTAAAATCATAGCGGATACAAAGCAGAACATAGCGGGAGCAAGCATACAGAAGAAGATATTCAAAAGTGGATAGAAAGGCGCTATAACAGCTGACTGCCCCAATGCTTTACATAAGAATTTCTCTAGTACAGGAAGCAGAAGCCGATAGAGCAGCGTGCATAGAATCGGGGTGGAAAGCACCACCAGCAGCATCAGATCATTGCGGATAAAGCGAAGCAGCTGCAGAAAGCTAAGTCGTATGGCCTTCACAGCGTTGCACCCTCTTCCTTTTTCCACATGGACGCAAGACTTTTTTGTGCGAGTATAAACAGCAGTACAAATGCAGCTATGACCATGCTGATGCCAAGGATAGATACCGGTTTATTCAAAATCAGATCCATGCAGACAGCTGTCGGAAACAGCGAGAGGATATTGTGCATATAGCCCATAAGATAGACGAGCAGAGGGACATAACAAATACCTTCCAGTGGAACGCTGACCAGCAAAAACTGATTTAGACTTTTTATATGCGCAGCTGCAATGATACCAAGCAGGGTAAACAGAGAGGAAGCAAGCAATGTTCCTGCTAACACAGGAAGCAGTGGAGTTTTGGAAACCAGTGCCAGAACTGCCGCAACAAGCAAAGAAATCAACCCAAAGGAAGCAAGCTTTCCATATATATACTCTTTCGGTAAAACCGGAGACACTGCAAGTGCCTGATGGATGCGCTGATTGCGTTCAAACAGCATCATAGCACCCATGAAAAACAATCCCATTGTGGCAGGATCAAAAAATATGGCGAATGCCGCAATGATTCCTTTCCATGAAGCAGGAACAGCAGCCAGCAGCAGGATATAAAAGGTAGTCAGAATGATGTACAGGGCATAAAAGCCGTGGCGTATTTGCAGGCGTATATCCGAACGGATCAGTGCAGAAATTCTCATACCAGCGTCCTCCCTGTGATATCCAGAAAGATATCATTCAGCGTCGGCTCACTGCTGTGAATGGATAGCAGACGGTTTTCTGCAATCAGCCGCTGTAGCTGTGTATCGCAAGACAGGGTATCCATAGGACAGACTGCCTGCTGCTCACCCTCCTCCTCCCATGTATACGTAACGCGCCTTGCACCTTTGGACATGATGAGATTATGCGGAGTATCCAATGCACAGATATGCCCGTTTACAATGAAAGCAACCCGGTCACACAGCTCCGTTGCGTCCTCCATATTATGTGTCGTAAGGAGAATGGTTTTTCCCTTTTGCTTTTCCTCCAGAATACGGTCCTTCATCAGCCTGCTGTTTGCCGGATCCAGTCCGCTTGTCGGCTCATCAAGGCATAGCAGATCGGGATCATGCAGCAGAGCCTTGATAAAATTACAGCGGGATTTCATTCCCTTGGAGAAGCTGGAAATTTTTTTGTCGGCATCCTTTGATAGTCCGACAGACGCCAGCAGCTTATTAATATCGCAGGCAGTATTCTGATAGAGTGAAGCAAAGAGCTTCAGGTTTTCTCTGGCAGTAAGCTTCTCATATAGGGTGGAAAATTCAAAATCCACACCAATCGATTCGTAAAAATCGTTTTTACGGGTTCGGCATTCTACACCGTTCACCTGAACAGAGCCCGCATATCCCGGAAGCAAACCAATGAGAATTTTCTGTAAGGTACTTTTTCCGGCGCCGCTCGGCCCTAAAAATCCAAATATTTCACCGCGCTTTACATTGAAATTCATGTCCTGAATGAATGCTTCCTTTGTATAGTGGAATGAAAGATGTTCAACGTTAATCATGATTTGTCCTCCTTAGACTAATTGACTGATTTTATTTTAATAGTCAAAATGCTTTAAAATAGAATCCGGCGCAAAGCCGGACTATTGCAATATCTGCAGTACTACACCGCGAATCAGCAGTTTCAACGCTTCATCGTAATGCTCATTTCCGATTTCTTTCGCATGAAGGGTAGCCATATAAATAGCACGAAAGGCCGTGCTCAGTGTTTGCGGGCTATGGCTCTTCAGGGGAAAGCATTTCAGCAGCTGTTCAATCATATCGGTATCATGTCCCATATGCTGTTCCAGAATTTCAGGCGGCAGCTTGCGTGCCAGCAGTTCAACTTCTCTTGGATTTAACAGAATCGGCAGCTTTTCCGCCATTTTATAAAATTGAAACAGCATCTCGGTCAGGGCTTCACTGTCTATATGCAACGGATCGAGTCTGCCTATTTCCTGCATCATGCTTTTTTCCATCAGATCATGCTGTTCGAGAATAACTTCAAACAGTAGAAGCTCTTTCGTCTTATAAAAAAGATAAAATGTTCCTTTTGGGATATTGACCCTCTGTACCAGTTCATCGACGGTTGTTTTGCGAACACCGTATTGCATTAAGCAGGAGGCTGCTTCTTCCTTCAGGCGTTTACGGATATAATCGCGTTCCTGGGGAGAATAGCATTTCGGCATGGTATCACCTCTTTTTGACTGATTTTGTTGATATAGTCATTATATTCATATTCCTTACGTTCGTCAAGAGCAAACACAAAAGATGAAGCATGCAATGTAGCGGATTGTATCGTAAAGGACCGATTAGAAAAACTACATCCGTTTTTTCGCCGATGTCAAAGTGCTTTTTATGAATGGAGCTATGAGGAATCATTGATATGGAAATGACTTGTTATAATCTGAAAAGTATTAATGAAAAATCTCGTATATAAGGATTTTTAATCATTCTTTTGATAAGCTATGGTATTATTAATTATTGCTTTCCAGCCTCCGATAAATCGCAAAGGAGGTGATTGCGATGGATGTTATCATAGCCATTATGAAGGCTGTCATAGTGAATGTTGCTGTTAAGCGCATGAACAGGTGGCTCGACAGACTGTTCGGAAAGCAATGAGCATAAAAATGCCAGAAGGTCACTCTTCTGGCTTTTCTTAATACGCGATGGATGTTATCACCACAACATTATTATAACGAATTGCTGTTGAATGTCAATGGTATCTTATGGTTTGTTGCTATGGTTGTCTTATGAGTTGTCTTATGGTTCAGGTAAGCAATATACAGTTCACCTAGTTACTATTCACCAATATTGCATAATCATAGTTAAGAAACGGGAAAAAAGCAGGATAATAATCTTATAAGTAATGAATTTACTGTATGATACCCTTTGTTGATTTGCTAATCGTCGGTGAATAGAAACTTTACCTAAGAGGGCAGGCTGCCCATATGCTTAACAAATATGGTAATAGTTGACTAGAGATACCGTAAGCATCCCTTTTTTGTCCATCTGCTTTTTTTATTTAAAACCCGGTATTTTTCCGACAGCAGAAGCGATACATCGTACAGCAAAGACTTTATTTACAGCCTTCCAATTCCGCTTGGAATGTGCGTAATCGGATCCAGTGTGACAGTTTTAACGCCTGCCTCCTGTATCGCTGTCAGTTCCTCCTCGTCAGCCAGATGGTCCGTAATCAGGTAATCGAAGGATTGGATCATTCCACTGATAAAGCTGTGATTGGTTCCGATCTTTGTATGGTCTGCCAGTATGAAGGTTTCACCGATACAGCGTGTGATCATCACCTCGTTGATTGCGACCTCCTGCAAAATAGCAGTAGTCATGCCGCTTGCCACGCTGAAGCCGCTACAGCCGAGAAAGGCTTTTGTTGCCGATACCTTGTTCAGATTATTCAATGCAAAATCGCCGACCATGCTTTCTTTCGGAATGCGCAGCTCACCGCCGCTCAGATAGATGCTGACCATGGGATCATGGTCCATGAAAATTGCTTTGCCGTTGTTGGTGATGACGGTGACACGCTTGTTCTTGATATATTTCAGTACAAGCAGTGCAGTTGAGCTTGTATTGATAAATATCGTATCACCGTCCTGTACATACTGTGCGGCATATTTTGCGATGGCATGCTTGTACTGTTCGTTAGAGAGCTGTGGGTCATCGTTTTCCACAAAATGCTGAATCAGCTTGGCACCGCCGTAATAGCGCTCCACTGCCCCCATTTCCTCCCAGAACTGCAGATCACGCCGTATGGTCAGCGGTGATACCTGCAGCTCCTCTGCCAGATCCTCGACCGCAGCCCTTCCCTGACTCTGAATCTTCTGCATGATTTTATTGCGTCGTGCATCCACGACTGCCTTATTCATTTTCATATTGTATCCCCTGTTTCATTTCACAAACGATGGAAGCAGGCACCTGCCTCCCTGCTGCTGGACAGCTGTTTCCCTGTTTCCATAGCCTTTGTAAACATTATAACTGCATTTTCCTTATCATTCAATTCTTTGTAAACTTTTCCAAATTCCGTATAATACTGCGCCATTTCCCGATTGTTCATATATCTGGTATCAATCTGCTTGAACTTTGCCAGACTTTTCTTATAATCCTTCATACAGGAAAGATACACTGCCTCGATAAACTCCCAGTTATACAGAGGAGAGACCTTGCTGCCCTTGATTTTGGTATCCTTCAGCTTCATGACCTCCGGATACCAGTGCTTTACCTTTGTTCGGTTCCCCAGCTTATAATAGGAATAAAAATAGGTATAATTGCGAATCAGCAGATAATCAAGGGAGGAGCGAAAGGTTTTCTCATTGCTTTCCAATAGCTCGATGCAGGTCTGTGGTTTTCCAATATCCTGATAATACAGAGTATCAAAGATCAGCTGCGTTGTCCGGTAGCTTTTCATGAAATCCCGCTTTTTTAATATGTTATAATAGTGTTTCGCAAGACCTGCGTCACAATCCATATTCAGTGCCGTAATCATTTTCTGATATAGAATCCGCAGATATTCCGCCCAGAGTGCTACCCCCATAAAGATGATCAGAAGCAGACCATAGCATATCTTGCCTTCCGGGCTTGGTTCCTGAAGCAGCTTATATAAGGTATATATTGTGAAGAATGCATAGATGGCAATGGTGATGATACGGCGTGTTGTTTCACTGAACGTGAGTCTTGATAATCCTTTTTTCATATGTCTGCACCTCTTTTACAAATACATTATATGTTCTTTATGAATGGTTGTCAATCATATAATTCATAAAATAATTCATTTATTCATGGTTATATGAATTGTAATCGCACACATTTCTCAAATTGTTCATATATTTTATGAACTGTTCATTTAAAACTATTGCCAATTGTTCATGAAATGTTTATCATATGGGTGTACAAAAACAAGCGGCGCGCTCAATTAAGAAACTGGAGGAATATGCAATGAGTCAAGTAGATGAAATTACCAGAGAATCCTGGATTCTGGGAGCTTTTCCGGAATGGGGAACCTGGCTGAATGAGGAAATTGATCAGGAGGTCGTAGAAAAAGGTACCTTCGCCATGTGGTGGATCGGCTGTACCGGCTTATGGATCAAGACAGAGAACAATACCAACATTTCCATTGATTTATGGTTTGGTAATGGAAAGCGTACAAAGAAAAACAAAGAGATGGCGAAATTCCATCAGATGCGCAATATGACCGGAGGGAGAATGACACAGCCGAATCTGCGTGCTGCGCCAATCGTATATGATCCCTTCGCTGTGACACAGGTGGATGCTGTATTATCCACACATTATCATAACGACCATATCGACCCGTTCTATGCGGCCGCGGTATTGAAAAACTGTGATGCTGCTGTACCGTTCATCGGTCCGCAAAAGAGTGTGGAAAAGTGGCTGAGCTATGGTGTTCCCAAAGAGCGATGTCAGGTTGTGAAGCCGGGGGATGTGGTGAACATCAAGGATACACAGATCATTGTTGTGGACAGCTTCGATCGTACCTGTCTGGTCACAAACGATGAGGATGTACGCGGTAAGTGTCCAACCGATATGGATGAAAAGGCTGTCAATTATATCATTAAGACACCCGCCGGAAGTGTTTATCACAGCGGAGATTCTCATTACTCCACGTATTATGCAAAGCATGGCAAGGATTATGATATTGATGTTGCACTTGGTTCCTATGGGGAAAATCCGGCAGGGAATCAGGATAAAATGACAAGCGTGGATATCCTGCGTATGGCGGAAGCACTGAATTGCAAGGTCGTTATTCCATTCCATTACGATGTATGGACAAACTTCAAGGCAGACCCGCAGGAAATCAATATGCTGTATGAATACAAAAAGGATGTTCTGAACTATAAATTCCATCCGTTTATCTGGGATGTCGGCGGAAAATATGTATGGCCGACAGATCAGAACAAGCGTCAGTTCCATTACCGCAGAGGCTTTGAGGACTGCTTTACGGATGAACCGAATGTTCCGTTCCGTTCGATATTATAGGAGGCAAAGCACATGCTGAAGGAAATCATTGAGAAAGGCTACTATTCCTTTGAACAGCGCTTTGATGACTGGCAGGAGGCAATCCGTGCCAGTTATCGTCCGCTGCTGGAAGCTGGAGTCGTAGAGGATATCTATGTGCAGGCAGTTATTGACTGTGTGAATAAATACGGTCCCTATATCGTTATCGTACCGGATATTGCCATGCCGCATTCCACAGAAGGGGCAAAGGGGTGCCATGGCACTGCGATCTCCTTTATGAAGGTGGAAACGCCTGTGGATTTTGACAAACAGGATCCCGATAAAAAGGCAAGACTGTTTTTCTCGCTGGCCGCTGTCGATCATGAGCAGCACCTGCATAATATTCAGGAGCTCATGGATGCTTTGATGAACGAGGAGCTTGTCAATGCATTGTTGAAAGCGCATACAGTTGAAGAACTGCAGCAGGCAGCACAAACATACGAAGCATAAAACAATATAAAGAGAGGGAAAACTTTATGGACTTTTTAATGAGTATCTGGAGTTTCTTCGCAACAAATATTCTGACACAGCCGGCGTATTTCATCGGTCTTATGGTTCTGGTCGGATATCTGCTGCTTAAGAAACCGTTATATGAAGCATTCGCAGGCTTTATCAAGGCAACCGTCGGGTATATGATTCTGGCAGTCGGCTCCGGTGGACTGGTCAATAACTTCCGCCCGATCCTGGTCGGATTAAAGGATCGCTTCAATCTGGATGCGATGGTCATTGACCCGTATTTCGGACAAAATGCAGTAACAGCAGGACTTGGGGAACGCTTTGGCAGAACCTTTTCACAGGTAATGCTGCTGTTGCTGATTGCGTTTATTATGAATTTACTGCTTGTTCGTCTAAAGAAATGGACGAAAATGCGTGCCGTGTTTACGACAGGACATGTACAGATGCAGCAGGCTTCCACCGCATTCTGGCTGATTCTGTTCTGCTTTCCAACGCTCGGGGATACACCGATCCTGATCCTCATGGGACTGATTCTGGGCTTGTACTGGGCAGTCGGCTCCAATCTTACCGTTGAAATCACGCAGGAGCTGACCGAGGGCGGCGGCTTTGCTATCGCTCACCAGCAGATGTTCGGTATCGCCATCTTTGCGAAGCTGGCAGATAAGCTGAAGGGAAAATCCACCAAGCGTCTGGATGATCTGAAATTTCCGGGCTTCCTGTCCATCTTCAATGAAAACATGGTGGCGACTTCCATTCTGATGTTCCTGTTCTTCGGAGCGATTCTGCTCGTACTTGGCAAGGATTATCTGGTCAGCATGGAGTTTATGAAGGCCGCAGATAATTTCTTCTTCTACATTATGACAACGGCATTAAACTTCGCTGTCTATCTGGCCATCCTGCAGCTTGGCGTACGTACCTTTGTTACCGAGCTGACAAATTCCTTCCAGGGTATTTCCAACACCTTCCTGCCGGGTGCTGTTCCGGGCATTGATTGTGCGGCAGTCTTCGGCTTTGGGAGCGCCAATGCAGTTACAGTCGGCTTTTTGATGGGAGCGCTCGGTCAGTTCCTTGCCATCATGATTCTGCTGCTGATGAAGAGTCCGACACTGGTTATTGCAGGCTTCGTACCGGTCTTCTTCGATAATGCGGTCATCGCGATCTATGCGGATAACCGAGGCGGTATCAAGGCAGCTATGCTGTTCCCGTTTATCTCCGGTCTGATTCAGGTTTTCGGTTCGGCACTGATTGCCGGCGGTGTCGGTCTTGCGGCATATGGCGGTTATCTGGGAATGTTTGACTGGGCAACGGTATGGCCGTTATTTACCGTCATCATGAAATTCCTCGGATATTTCGGTGTCGCAATCGTTGTATTGATTCTGCTGGCAATCCCGCAGCTTCAATATCGCAAGCATCCGGATACGTATTTCCTGATTACAGAGGATTATGATGAATATCTGGAAAAAATGAAAGAAAAAGAAGCGCAAAAGGCGTAAAATAAAAGAGACATAATCATAAAGGAGAGATAACAATGGCTGGAAAACTGAAACTGCTGGTCTGCTGTGGAAATGGTGCAGGCACAAGTATGATGATCAAATTAAATGTCGAAAAGGTAACGAAGAAGATGGGACTGGGCATCCAGGAAATCCGTCACTGTGCGGTATCCGAAGGAAAATCTGCCGCAGGCCAGTATGATATCGTTCTGTGCTCCAAAAACTTTGTAAGCATGTTTGCGGATGCGGAAAAACGAGGTACGAAAATCGTAGGACTGAAAAATGTAATGTCCGCAAAAGAGATTGAAGAAGGGCTGGCAGCCGCTATAAATAAGTAAAAAAAGAATAAGCTGCCCAGTGCAGCTTTTCTTATACGCAAAATACATGCTGTTAACGTATTTATGATGAGAATAACGGTAAAACGTTATGGATGAATAAAAAGAAATGAGGGTTTTAACAATGAAAATTACAAAGAGAAAACTGGATGATATCCGGCGCTGTTATTGTGCTGCCAGCATCCGTATGAATCATGAGAATCATATCATCTATGCCAGTGAGGATCCGGATGTGGTGTGTGAGATGTTTTCGGGAAAGAGCTTTGAGCGCAAGGAAACCATCTGGAAAAAGGCCGGGGGCTGCATGTCCATTATTCCGATTCCCGATAGGGAGGGGGAGTTTCTGGCAGTGCAGGAATTTTACCTTAAGGTATCTCCATCCCTTTCTAAAATCGTATGGGGGAAATATACCGAGGGCGGCTTTGTTATAAAGGATGTATTGCAGCTTCCTTATATCCACCGCTTTGATATTTACCGTAAAAACGGTGTGAATTACTTTATCGGCGCCACCATTGCGGCTTCAAAGCAGAACAAGGAGGACTGGAGCGTCCCCGGACGCATCTACGTCGGTGTCTTGCCCGAGGATTTGAATGAGGGGATTCAGGTAGAGGTACTGATGGATGGACTGTATCGCAATCACGGCTATTATCGGGATGCAAAGCATAACTGCGGATATTTCGGCAGTGATCAGGGAATCGTTAAGGTCACGCCGCCTGAGCGCAGAAACGGACAGTGGCAGGTGGAGTATGTGCTGAACGGCACCATCGGTGAGATTGCTGTGCTGGATATTGACGGGGATGGTGAACAGGAGATCATGACGATTGAGCCATTCCATGGAACGGAAATCCATATTTATAAGAAGCTGAAGGGAAGCTATCAGCGGGTATACACGTATGAGAATGAGATTGACTTTGCCCATACGCTGGTGGGAGGAATCCTGCGTGGTGTACCGACCTTTTTGGCAGGTGTGCGCCGAAGGGATGCGGAGCTGTTCTATGTGCAGTATAAGGAAGGCGCCTTTGTGACGAAAGAAATTGATCGTGGGGTAGGACCGGCGAATCTGTGTCTGGTGAATGAAAAGGACCGTGATCTGATCGTTGCCGCCAATCATACGGCGAATGAGGCAGCGGTCTATATCGTAGAGGACTAGGAGGTATACGATGCTGGAGGAATTGAAAAAGAAGGTACTGGAGGCAAATTTACTGCTTCCCAAGCATGGATTGATTACCTTTACTTGGGGAAATGTATCGGGAATCGACCGTGAGAAGGGTGTCATTGCTATCAAGCCGAGCGGTGTAGAGTATGACGACATGAGTGCTGAGGATATCGTTTTATGTGATTTGGAAGGAAATGTGGTGGAAGGAAACCTGAAGCCAAGCAGCGATCTAATGACACATCTTGAGTTTTATAAGAACTTTCCGAATATCGGGGGAGCTGTGCATACGCATTCACGATGGGCTACGGCATTTGCACAGGCAGGAAAAGCAATCCCTGCGCTGGGAACGACACAGGCGGATTATTTTTACGGAGATATTCCCTGTACAAGACTTATGAGTGAGGCGGAAATCCATGGAGAATATGAGCTGGAAACCGGACATGTGATTGTAGAAACCTTCAAACAAAAAGGCATTGATCCGGATAATATGCCGGGGGTTCTTGTACACAGCCATGGACCGTTCAGCTGGGGAAAGGATCCGTTTGAAGCGGTACACAATGCCGTTGTGATGGAGGAGTGTGCTGCAATGGCGTTTGTCAGTGTGATGCTGCAGAATGGCAGTGCACAGCCGATGCAGCAGGTATTGCTGGATAAGCACTTCAAACGCAAGCATGGTCCCAATGCCTATTATGGACAGGAGAGCTCCTCATGAGAGCCTATGAGCTGGGACAGTATGAGAAATCCATGCCGAATACGCTGACATGGAGGGAGAAGCTGCAGTTATGCAGAGAATTCGGCTTTGATTATCTTGAAATGAGTGTTGATGAGAGTGATGAAAAGCTCGCCCGGCTGCAATATACCAGGGAAGAACGCGGGGCTATTGTGCGGGCCATGGAGGCAACCGGTGTGCGGATTCATTCCATGTGTCTGAGTGGACATCGTAAGTATCCTCTGGGGCACCCGGATGAACATATACAAAAAAAGGCTCTTGAAATCATGGAGGCTGCTATACAACTGGCAGATGATTTGGGAATCCGTATCATACAGCTTGCAGGCTATGATGTCTATTATGAAGCAGGCAGTGAGCAGACACGAAAAAATTTCATTCAAAATCTGAGTCGTTGCGTGGAGCTGGCAGCGAAAAAGGGAATCCTGCTGGGCTTTGAAACGATGGAAACACCGTTTATGGATACGGTGGAAAAAAGTATGGCATATGTGCAGCAGGTACACTCGCCATATCTGGGAGTATATCCGGACATGGGAAATCTGAAAAATGCGAGTCTGCTGTACGGGAAGAATGTAAACGAAGATATCCAAACCGGGAAGGGTCATATTGTTGCGGCACATTTAAAGGAAACTATACCCGGTCATTATCGTGAGATACCGTTTGGAAGCGGGCATACGGAATTTGTGGAAAATATAAGAGAGCTGAAACAGCAGGGTGTGCGCATGTTTGTAGGGGAATTCTGGTACACGGGAAATTCAGACTGGCGTAAAGACTGTGCAGATGCTGTAGTTTTCCTAAGAAGTAAATTAGATGCTGTTTTCCAGGAGGAAGCACATGTCTGATTACGAAAAAATAAAACTCATCGTTGCGGATATGGATGGTACGTTGTTGGATGATCATAAGGAATTAGATACAGCAATTGTCGGAGTGGTGAAGAAATTGAATATGAGGGGTATTCACTTTACATTAGCTTCTGGCAGGAACATCCATATTATGAAACCTTATCTTGAACAACTGCCTATAAGCTTACCATTCATCACAAACAATGGGGCAAACATCTTTCAAAATGATACCTGTATTTATGAAAAGAATATGGAAGCAAAGGAATTATATTATGCATTTCAAGTATTAGAACAGCATAATATTCCGTATATTGCCTATTCGGATGAAGCGGTGTTCACGAGAGAGGAAAAAGACAGTATAAAATTTTTTCTAGATCGATTACGTGGCAAAGCACCAATCCGGATAGTAAAAAAGGATACTATCTTGAAAGAGTCAATCTTTAAAGTTGTTATGGTAAATGAAGATACAGAAGGTATGAAGGATATCATGGATCAGATTAATGAATATTGTATAAATCTTCAATGTGTAAGGAGTGAAGACAGTATCTATACGATTACACATGTCAATGCGGTGAAGGGAAAGACTTTAGAGTATCTAATAAATCTGTTAGGAATAAAGAAGGAAGAAGTTATGGTATTCGGGGATAACTTCAATGATATGACGATGTTTGAAATTGCAGGTATTAGTGTTGCGATGGAGAATAGTCAAAATGAAGTGAAAGAAAAAGCGGATTATCAAGCTGGATCAAATAATCATAATGGCGTCAGTGCATTTCTGAAAAAGATATATAGAATATAAGATTAGGGCGATATGTAGATTTGGCATATCGTTCTTTTTTTGTATCTGTTATGAGGAATCATCATCTTTTTGCAGTAGTATTAAGAACAGGTGTTCGCTTTTTGAATCAGAAAAATAGGTAGCCTCTTAAATATCTACAATGGGTGTGATATTTGCTATTTGTTTACTTTATTCTAGAAAAGGATTGAATACCTCGATGCTTGCACCGTGTCCAAATTGTTTAAGCGATATAAGATATATACCAGGTATAGAAGAAAGAGGGTAGCGAATATAAACATAAAGCACATAATGTGTCAGTGCTACACCATTTCATATATCCTACAAAATATAGAAGGTTAGTGATAAATAAAAAAAGTCTGCCAGGAAATTAGCATGAGGTATGAGATAAAGTTCATTGAAATAGGTGCTGATAAAAATCATGTACACTTTTTGATTCAAGCAGTACCAAAATGAGTCCAGCAGAAATAATCAAAAAAGTGAAAAGTGTAACAGCTAGAGAAATATGCAAAAGAAATTCTGAAGTTACGCTAAAGCGGGCAGAACCAAAAGCAATTGTGGGGAGGAAGCTTCTGGACTAATGGATATTTTGTAAAAACCGCAGGAGCAAGTGGAAGAGAAGCGGTTATACGAAATCAAGAACTTGCGAAGCAATTGCCCCGGCAGGGGCAAGTAAGCTTAACTGTTGTTGAGTAAAGCAACGAATGTGTTATGCTCATTCCTGATACCTTGTTGCATGCAGCGAGGTTGTTCATTTTATCCATAATTAAGGAAATATTTACCAATGATAAATGGAAAGCATGAATGTTATAATATGAATATAAAGCTATGTATTTTTTTGTATTCTAAACTGTGACAATTTTAAAACACATCACTGTGATGAACAAAATAAGGATCAAAAATCGTGATTAATGCGGAGATTGAAAACGTTTTCAGGTGGTATAGTTTGGTTGAATAAGGAGGTATACACATGGGATTAGATAATCGAAGTAGAGAGATACTCCTCTATCTTTTACAACATCCTACGAAAAAAAGTTCTGAGATCATGGAACATTTTTCGTTAAGTAAGCGCCAGTTTAATTATTCATTTGATAAAATCAATGAATATCTACAGGATAATTACATCGAAAAAATTAGTCGTACAAAACGTGGCATTTTTGTGATACCTTCTATGGTCTATACACAGTTTAATGAAGGAGTAAAGACAGCTGAGAAGGAATATATTTATTCTGAAAAAGAGCGCCAGAGTCTTATTATCTTGTCTATCCTTGCTAGAGAAGAAGAATTGTCATTATTGCATATGTCAGATATCACGAAGGTGAGTAAAAATACTGTATTAAATGATATGAAAGAAGTTCAGCAAAAAGCTAATGAATATCATCTCACCGTAACTTACGATCGTAAGAACGGCTATCATTTAGAGGGGACAGAGATTGATAAGCGATATATGATGATAGAAATTGTACGTGAAATCAGTAAGATTCCCAATGCTGAGCAACTTTATTTACAAATTTGCAGATTTACTCATAAAGATATGTTTGACATTATGAATAGAATCATCTTAATCGAAAAGTCATTAGATATCAGAATCTCTGATGAACGCCTAAATGAACTTCGCTATATTGTTTTATTATCAATTCGTAGAATTCAGTTAGGAAAGATATTAAGAAAATTACCTACAGATTTTTATTCAGTTAATGGTACCTATGAATATGAAAAAACACAATTCATCCTTCGTGATACAGGTTATGTGAATGAAGAAGAGAATATCTTTATGACACTGCAGATCCTAATATCTAATATTTCAAATATGAATGAGCCAATTCTGGTTTGTCATGAAAATATCTATGGTTTGGTAGAATCAATTATAGAAAACTTTGAACAAATTGGATGTGTGAAATTTCATGATAAAAAAGGACTTTGTAATTTTCTGTTTCAACACTTTAAGCCTGCATATTTTCGCATAAAGTATAATTTTCATATTGAGAATGAAATTACTGATATTGTATTAAATGAATATTACTATCTGCAAGAAATTATTGAACAGGCGATTGCACCAATAGAAAAGATTATGGGAAAGAAATTTCCTAAATCTGAAGTGTTTTATATTCTAATCATTATCGGAGGCTGGCTGCGTAAAGAAAATCACATTATTGAACCAGATCGGATTATGAAGGCGGTTGTGGTTTGTAGCAATGGAATTTCCGTATCCAATTATCTGTACATGACTTTGAAAGGAATGTTCAAGAATATCATTTTTCTGGATTGCATCTCACAGCGAGACTTTAAGAAATACAACAAGGATTTTGATATTGTGTTCTCAAGTTGTTTTTTAGAAACTGATAAAAAGTTATATGTTGTAAATCCAATGATGAATGAATTAGAAAAGTCACAATTTTTCATTAAAGTTACGAGTGATATGCTTGGTATTACATCCTCTAGCTTTGCGGTAGAAGATATTGTAGAAATCGTATCACGAAATCAAAAAGATTATGATGAAAGTCAGCTGCGTAAAGAATTGCAGGAATATTTCTATCATGGCGGAGTATCTTCATTTGATAGAAGCGAATCCTTAAACCAGGAGATAAGCGGTGATCCTTCTTTTGCCCAAGTACTTCCATACAATCATTTCTTTATGGAGAAAAAACTAAATAGTTGGGAGGATGCGTTGCGTATACTTTCAGCTCCATTATTAGAGAAGGGATATATTGAACAAAGGTATGTGAAGGAAATACAGACGCAGATTATAACGTTGCATCCCTATATCATGGTTGCCAATGGTTTTGTGATATTACATGCTGGGGTAAATGATGGTGTACATGAGGTTGCAATGTCATTGTTGAAGGTAGAAGATAAGGTGTCAATCGAAGGTTATCTAGAGGCTGATATATTATTGATGTTGGCTACACCGGATACCAAAATCCATTTGCGTGCACTGAATCAGATGTTAGATAAATTGGTCAAAGAGAAGAGGTTAACAAAGATTCGTAAGGCGAAATCAATCGAGCAGATGTATCAGGGTATATTTCAGAATTAGACATAAATGTCAGAGAGGAGATTTAAATGAAAAAACGTATTTTAGTAGGGGCAGATCCATTAGGACGACCATTAAAAGATGAAATTGTTGTGTATCTTGAAGAAGAAGGATATGAGGTGATAGACATTGGCAGTAACAAGCAGACAGACGTTGATTATTGGAACGTTGGAGATGAAGTAGGAAAACGCATAGCAGCACATGAATTTGAAAGAGCCATTATATTTTGCGGAACAGGTATGGGAGTTAATATAGTTGCGAATAAATTTCCAGGTGTCTATTGTGGCTTGTGCGAAAGTGTGACGACAGCACGCCTCTGTAGAACCATTAATAACTGCAATGTATTATCAATGGGAGCTCTTGTTGTCACACCATACAAAGCTAAGAAAATGGTAAAAGCATTCTTAGAGACTCCATTTACGAAAGACTTTGACTTATGTGAGCCTGCTTTCTTAGAGGAAGCACTAGTTCAGATTGAGAATATTGAAAAGCGTTTGTATCACGATTGTTAGACACTGTGATGTACCACAAAGTGAGCTATCACTTTGATGAACACCATACAAGACAAAATTGGGAATCAACAGAAATATAGATAATAAAAAAATCTATATAATTGAATTGTAAAGAGTTAAGGAGGGTTTGAAATGGATGAGAACATGTTTCATAAAGAAGCTGTATTCTTAAACATTGACGCAACATCAACTGATGAGGTATTAGATTATGTTTATCATAAAATGCATGATATGGGATATGTCACTGAAGAGTTTGCCCAAGCAGTAAAAGATCGTGAACATAAATATCCAACTGGTTTACCTGGACCAATATGTGATATCGCTGTACCTCATACAGATCCAGAATATGTTACAAAACCATTTATTGCAGTTGTTACAACAAAGAAAGGTATACCATTTGTAAAAATGGCCACAAGAGATGAATATTTACAAAGTAAAATCATCTTCGTATTGGGGTTTAAGACTGGTAAATATCAGGTTAAGATTTTACAGACCTTAATCAGACGTTTCATTCAAGAGAGTGAAATGGCGGCTGCATTTCTGAAAGCAAATGATGTAGAAAGCTGTTATGAAATGTTAATGGAAATACAAAATGAAGTAGTGATAGGTTAAACTTAATCGCTAAGTGATATCTCACTTATTGATAAAAAAGAAAGGAGGAAAGCCACATGAAAAAGTTTATAGTAGCCTGCAATAATGGAGTAGCAACATCGCAGACTATAGCAAGCAAGGTTCAGGATATGCTGGATACAAGAGGTGTCAGTGCTAAAGTTGAAGCAGTTGATATCAGATCCATCGATACTTATCTAGCTTCTGCTGATGCTTATATCTGTATCATAGCACCTGATCATGAATTTAATATTCCTGTAATCAATGGGGTCGCATTCTTGACTGGTGTTGGTGAAGAGGAAGAATTACAGAAGCTTATCGATATCGCGAATTCCTGATAGATCAAGGGAAAGAAAGGTGATGAATTGTTATGGAAATAATCTCTTCAATATTTGACTTTATCTTAAATGACTTGGGTTCAAATATTTTCCTACCTGCATTGATGATGATTTTGGGGTTACTGGTGGGAATGAAATTCTTAAAATCATTTTCATCCGCAATTACGTTCGGTGTGGCACTGGCTGGAATGTCTCTGGTTATCGGCTATATGACAGGTGCTATTTCACCTGCAGCAGAAGCAATGACAAAGAGTTTGGGGAAAACGTTTAACATTGTGGATGGTGGCTGGGTAACTCTGGCTTCTATTACATGGTCGTGGAAATATGCATTCCTATTGTTCCCATTCCAGATTGGTATCAATCTAATCATGTTTGTTACAAAGCGTACGAAAACAATCAATGTAGACCTATGGAACGTTTGGGGAAAAATCTTCCAGTGTATCGTAATAAAGGCAATCACTGGTAGTATGGTTATAGGTTTTGTTGTAGCAGGAATACGAATTGTTCTAGAATTAATTCTTGGAGATGCATTACAACCACGTATCCTTGAGAAATCGGGATTACCTGGTGTTACCTGCCCGCACTCATTAATGTTGTTTGGTGCAGTATTGTATCCGCTGGATATGCTGTTGAGAAAGATTCCTGCATTAGAAAAGAATCAGATAGATGCTGCCTATCTAAAAGATAAAATTGGAGTATTTGCTGAAAATCATGTTATGGGCTTTATCTTAGGTATTCTGTTTGGTGTGATTGCTCGTTATGATATCCCAGCATCACTCATGTTAGGTATCACCTGTGCAACTGCCATGACATTATTGCCAATGGCAACTAAGATCTTCATGCAGGCATTGGCTCCAATCTCAGATGCATGTACAACCTTTATGAAAAAACACAGTAAAGGCAGAGAAGTTCTGATTGGGCTAGACGCACCAATTATATTAGGAAATGCTGAAATATGGGTATCTTGTATGATTACCATTCCGTTCACTCTGTTATGGGCTGTTATCTTACCTTGGAATAGTATGCTACCATTTGCTGGTATCGTTAATCTAGCACTAGCATTGGCTGCATTTTATGTATGCAATGGAAATATTGTCCGCATGTTGATTCTTATGATATTCGTAGGATCTCCAATCTTCTTACTTTGCGGAACAGCATTAGCACCAATGATTTCTGATTTGGCCGTACAGAATGGTTTTATAGAAGCTGGAACGATGGTTTCCAATTCTGCATTGGATGCGCCTGTATTCTGTTATGCTTTCTCATTCATTTTCGAAATAACCAAAGGAAATTTCTTACCAATGCTTGCTGCAGTATACTTCTTATTTGGTTATGTTGTGATGGTACGAGATCTCAAGAAAATTTATCGTAAAAAAGATGAAGCAGAGACAGCTAAAGTTGATGCTGAATCGTTAAAAGCATAAGAAACAAAAATAAAAAGGAGGATTTATCATATGAAAGATTATGAAATTAAGAAAAGTATTGTAGATGTAGCACAGATGCTGAATCGTAAAGGTCTGGTAGGTACATATGAAGGTAATATCTCTGTTAAAGATGGTGATCGTGTTTATTTGACACCATCCGGACACAGTAAAGAATTGTTAACAGAAGGTCAAATTATAATTACAGATTTAGAAGGAAATTTACTGGAAGGTCAATTAAAACCAACATCAGAGACACCAATGCATACAAAATGCTATGAACTTCGTCCGGATATCAATGCAGTTGTTCACTGCCATGCTCCATATGCTACTGCATATGCACAAGCGAATATTCCAGTAGAAAGCAAAGTTTCTCCAGAATTCATGTTGTTATTTGGTAAAGTACCTGTAATTCCTTATGGTACACCAGGAACACTTGATATTATTGCTGGCCTTGAGGATGTTATCAAAGACTATGATGTTGTACTTTTGGCGAATCATGGTGTATTAGCGGTAGGTGCTACGCCACTGGAAGCATTCTCAAAAACGATGTCTCTAGAAATGCTTTTACAGACAGAATTCATTCGTAAAGTAATTGCTGGTGACAAGAATACGGATCTTCCAGAAGAAGAATGCAAAGCCCTCATTGAGAAAGGCAGAGCAAACCACGGTATCCAAAACAAATAATTTGTTATTCGTAATACTTAGCCGCCATAAATATTCTTTATGGCGGCTTTATAACTAGAGAGAGGATGACAACATAATGAAACATATCGAAAGAAATTATGAGATTGCTAAGGAAACATTTAAAGAGTATGGAATTGACACAGATGTAGTATTAGAGAAGATGGACATGATACCAGTCAGTATTCATTGTTGGCAACTGGATGATTTGCATGGTTTTGAAGGATTTGATTATGAACTTAGTGGTGGTATCGCTGTGACAGGTAATGCTCCCTGCAAAGTCCATGATATGACATCTTATTATGCAGAAATGGAACGAGTTCTATCATATATTCCAGGTAAAAATCGCATCGCTATACATGCTATGTATTTAGATAATGAAGGGAAAAACATAGATCGTGATGAAATTGAACCACATCACTTCGACCGATGGATTGCCTTTGCTCGTAAACATGGTATTGGTTTGGACTTTAATCCTTCGTATTTTTCCCATCCGAAAGCAACTGATGGATTTACACTTTCAAGTATACATGAAGATATTCGTAGATTTTGGATTGAGCATGGAAAACGAAGTCGGCGTATTGGTGGCTATATAGGTAAACAACTAAAAGATACATGTTATACAAATCATTGGATTCCTGATGGATACAAGGATACATGTGCAGATACACTAGGTCCAAGACTACGTTTAATAGAAGCTTTAGATGAAATTTTCGCTGAGGATATAGATCGTCATTATAATGTGGATAGTTTAGAGAGTAAGGTATTTGGTTTAGGCAGTGAAAGTTATGTAACAGGTTCGCACGAATTTTATACAAATTATGTAATGAATCGTAAAAATAGTATTATTTGTCTGGATGTAGGTCATTATCATCCTACTGAAAGTGTAGCTGCGAAACTAAGTTCTTATCTGGCATTTGGGCAAGAAATCATGTTACATGTATCGCGCCCAGTTCGTTGGGATAGTGACCATGTTGTTATCCTAGATGAGGAAACAGAGAATATCATGAAAGAGATAAAGCGGGCAAATGCCTTTGATAAGGTTCACATTGGACTTGATTTCTTTGACGGTACATTGGATAGAAGCGCAGCGACAATATTAGGTGCACGATCAGCCAAGCTTGCGATTATGAAGGCATTATTGGAACCTTCTATGTTGTTACAAGAGGCTGAATTGAAAGAAGACTTTACAAAACGAATCACTTTAATGGAAGAAATAAAGTCACTGCCATATAGCTATGTTTGGGATATGTATTGTGATCGCTATAAAATGCCTGGAAATGATTGGTACGAATCCTATATAAGGGAGGTATAGTATGTTTATTAAATATATTCCAGATGGTTATTGGCATAGTCGAAGTAATGGCGTCTTTCAAAGTCATGAAGCGATTTGTGTATTGAATACACAAGAGAAAAGAGTAGCTATCGATTTAATTTTATACTTTGAGGATCGTGATGTGATGACAGGTTTTCATGTGGATGTAAAACCGAAACGAACATTACATATACGCATGGATCAGATTACCAATACGCAAGGAGAGCATGTTCCTGTAGATACACCATATGCAGTAGAGATTCGCTGTAGCCATCCGGTTAAAATTCAATATTCACGTGTGGATACATCACAGAGTGAAATGGCAGTTGCCACAACGATTTTATGAAACGCTATTTGATTGGCCTTGATAATGGCGGAACATCTGTCAAAGCGGCACTCTTTGATGAAGATGGAAATCAAGTTTATGTAGCACAGCGTAAATTGCAAGTCATCACTCCAGAGCCAGGCTTTATGGAACGTGATCTTGAAGATTTATGGCAAAAGAATGTGGAATGTCTTAAAGAAATCGTACAGTGCAGTGGGGTTTCGGTAACTGCTATGAAAGGATTATCTTTTAGTGGGCACGGTAAAGGTTTGTATTTATTGGATAAGGCTGGAAGACCTTTGGGAAATGGCATTTTATCTATGGATCAACGTGCTCGAAATATTGTTGAAGAATGGGATAATGAAGGAATTAGTGATAAGGTATTCACAAAAACTTATCAGAAGGTACAAGAGGCACAGCCAGTTGCTTTATTACAATGGATGAAACGTCATGCCAGAGATATCTATGATCAAATCGGAACGGTCATGGCAGTTAAGGATTATATTCGCTATTGCTTATCTAATAAACGTAATGGTGAGTATACTGATTTTTCTGGATCCAATTTAATTGACTTTAAAACACGTTCTTACAGTAGAGAATTACTGAGACTTTTCGGTATTGAGGAAATTTACGATGCTCTACCTCCTCTTGTGAGTAGCACCACACTATGTGCATGTGTAAGTGATGAAGCCGCTATTTTATGTGATTTACCAGCTGGATTACCAATGGCAGCAGGAATGTTTGATGTGGATGCTTGTAGCATCGGTTGCGGAATGTTAAATCCTTCACAGCTAACAATGATTGCAGGAACATGGAGCATTAATGTCTTTATTATCGATCATCTGATTGAGAATAAAAGTGTAATGTTTCAGTCCTTCTATGCTCTTCCTGAATATACGCTGGTAGAGGAAAGTTCTGCCACTTCTTGTGGCAATCTGGAATGGATTATGAAAGAAATGCTGGGCTTAGATGATTATCAGGAATGTAATGAGATAGTCTCTTCAAACGAACCCCATTTGGATGACATCATTTATTTGCCTTTTCTATATGGCAGTAATGAGGGGAATCTCAATGCCTGCTTTGCTAACATGCGTAGTTATCACCAACGTTCACATATCCTTCGTGCAGTATATGAAGGTGTTGCCTTTGCTCATAAAAGACATCTTCAGCGCCTGCTGAAAAATCGTAGTACACCTAGAGCAATCCGTATTGCCGGAGGGATTATTCATTCTGATATATGGCTTCAGATTTTTGCGGATATATTGCAAATTCCTTTAGAAGTGGTTGCAAATGAGGAATTCGGTACACAAGGAGCAGCTATTTGTGTAGGGGTAGCAACTGGAATCTATCATAGTTATGAAGATGCAGTTGGGAAAAATGTTCATATAGCAAAGACGATTACTCCTAATACTTTTTATAAAGATGTGTACGAAGCGAAATATAAACAGTACCTACAACTAATATATGGTTTGCAGAAAGGAGCGATGACCAATGTATGAAAATATAAAAGAACGTGTCTGGAAAGCAAATCTTCAACTACCTGCACTTGGTCTCGTTATTCTTACCTGGGGTAATGCCAGTTGTATTGATCGTGAATTAGGTGTAATAGCGATTAAGCCAAGCGGGATACAATATGATAAATTGAAACCGGAGGATATCATCATCTGTGACTTAAATGGGAAGGTTGTAGATGGATGTTATCGTCCTTCCAGTGATTTAGCGACTCATCTTTGCCTATATAAAGCTTTTCCGGATATTCAATCTATTATTCATACTCATTCTAAATGGGCTACGATATGGGCACAGGCTACTAGAGATATTCCTATCTATGGTACTACACATGCCGATTATTTTTATGGAGATATTCCTTGTACAAAGCCAATGGAAAAACAACAAATTCTAGATGATTATGAATGGAATACAGGAGAACAAATCATTACGACGTTTCAAGAACGTCATCTCTCAACTGAGATGATGAATGCAGTTCTTGTCTCTGGTCATGGACCATTCGTATGGGGTGATTGCATTGATAATGCGGTAGAAAATGCTCTTGTTTTAGAATATATTGCGGAGATGGCTTATCATCGTGAATGTCTTAATCAGACTCCGAAGAATCTGCTGTCACAGGAAATTTTAAAGAAACATTATTTCCGCAAACATGGAAAGGATGCATATTATGGTCAATAACTTTCTTTCTATAGGACTTTACGAAAAGGCATTCCCTTCTAGCCTAGATTTAAAAGAAAAACTTAGAATCACAAAGAAACTTGGATTTGATTATCTTGAAATGAGTATTGACGAAAGTGATGAAAAGATATCTCGTTTGCATATGGATGACGCTGAAAAAACTGCTCTAATCAATTGTATGAGGGACGAAGGATTGCCAATAGGTTCTATCTGTCTCAGTGCTTTGCGGCGTTATGCGCTTGGTTGTGAAAATGATAATCTTCGCAATAAGGGAATTAAGATTGCATGCTTGGCGATTGATTTAGCTGCAAATTTAGGAATACGCATGATTCAACTACCGGGTTATGATGTTTACTATGATTCTCGTAATGCAAATAGTGCTAGGCACTTTTACATGAGTCTTCATAAATTAACCGATCATGCTGCGAATAGAGGTGTTTTGCTCGGATTTGAAACAATGGAAAATGATTTTATGGATAGCATAGAAAAAGCGATGAAAATTATTCATACAATTCATTCACCATTTCTACATTTATATCCGGATGCAGGAAATCTTTCTAATGCTATGCGTTTGTATGATAAAGATATAAGGGAAGATCTAGAAAAGGGTGATGGACATCTGATTGCTTTACATCTAAAAGATACAAAGTGTGGAGTCTATCGTAATTTGAATTACGGTGAAGGTGACTGTGATTTTGATTGTGTGTTATTAAAATGTTTCCAGTTACATATACGTCGTTTTGTATGCGAACTTTGGTATCAGGGAGAACAAGATTGGATGAGAGTTTTACAACGAAATCGCGATGTGATGTTCACAAGTATAAAGCGAAATTGGCAACTTTATGAAAGGGGAAGTGCTTTATGAATTACTATCTCGCTATTGATATAGGGGCTTCTAGTGGACGCCATATACTATTTTGGAAAGAAGAAATGCAGATTCATATGTTAGAGGTCTATCGCTTCGTTAATGAAAGTGAAAAGATTAAAAATTATGAATGCTGGAATATAGACAAATTATTTCATAATATCATAAAAGGAATGAAAGTTTGCCATAATCTTAAAAAGATACCTTGTGCAATGGCGATAGACACATGGGGTGTAGACTATGTTTTATTAGATGACGTAGGGGAGTTGCTTAATGAATGTATTTGTTATCGTGACCATAGTTTTGATCATGTAATGGATGAAGTATTTCATATCATATCCAAAGAAGAGCTTTATGAACATACAGGAATTCAATTCCAACAATTCAATACCATATATCAGCTCTATGAGATGTCAAAACGAATAGATTTGAAGAAAGCCAACCATTTTTTAATGATCCCTGATTATATGATTTATCTGTTAACAGGTGTTACTGTTAATGAATATACAAATGCGACGACTACACAATTGTTAAATGCAAAAACTCATATGTGGGATGAAACTATACTGGAGCGTCTTCATATACCTTGTAATATATTCCATGAGGTGATAATGCCAGGGACATGCATAGGAACTTTACGCCATGATATTGTTAACGAGATTGGTTTTCAAACCAAGGTATGGGCCTGTGCTAGCCATGATACAGGTTCTGCTTTTCTAGTTCCAGATAATGAAGACAGTATCATTATAAGCTCTGGTACTTGGTCACTCATTGGTATTCATAGAGCTACTCCACTAATTAATCAAGAAAGCCGTATGTGTAATTACACGAATGAAGGCGGTTGGCATACAATACGATACCTCAAAAATATTATGGGGTTATGGATGTTGCAAGAGGTGCAACGGAATCTTGATTATGTTTATACCTTTACAGAGTTATGTGAATTGGGGAAACAATCAGAACCTATCTCTACTGTTATAGATGTAAACGATTATCGCTTTTTAAAACCAACGAATATGATCAAGGCGATTGATACTTATTGTACTGAAAAAGGTCTTGCCCAACCAAAATCTATTGGTCAATATGTTCAATGTATCTGCCGTTCACTTGCCTTTGCCTACAAGGATGCTATTAAAGAATTAGAACAGTTGAATAAAAGGACATATCTAAATATTACTGTAATTGGAGGAGGTGTACAAAATGAATATCTCAACTGTCTCATTTCTGAAATTTGTGAGCGTCCGGTAATCCGCGGAACGATTGAAGCAACTGCACTTGGTAATGCTATGTGTCAGATGATTGCGAATAGAGAATTTGATAACTTGCAAGAGGCAAGGGCTTGTGAACTTGTTGTACATACAAGAAAGGAAGCAGAAAAATGATCTATTTATACTTTGTTCGTCATGGAGAAACACTTTTTAACATCTACCATCGCATGCAGGGATGGTGCGATACACCGCTTACTGCAAAAGGACGAAACCAAGCGATGGATGTGGCATATGGCCTTGATGACATTCCTTTTACTCATGTATATTCCTCAGATAGCGGAAGAGCTATTGAGACTGCTCATTATATTGCATCAATGAAAAAGCTAAAACCTATTATGCACAGTGGATTTCGTGAAATGTTTTTCGGTACTATGGAAGGACTGGATACCTATTTTGGAAGGTTCAAGGATAAGGATTATCGTGATAACGAAGGATGGATTGACGTTGGTGGTGAGAATATGGAAATGTTACAAGAACGTATGTTTCAAACAATCTATTCTATATTACCCAAAGATGAAAAAACAGAGAAACATATCATTATTGTTAGCCATGGTATCGCTATTATGTCACTTGTCCAACGATTGGATGAGAGATTCTTTCAGCAGTTAGAGGATTATGGGGGAGTTTTGAAAAATACATCAGTAACAACTATCACTTATGCAAATGGAAGTTTTTCTTTACAAGATTTTAACAATATCAAATATATGAAAAAGGGAGGAACACTACGAAATGAAAAAAATTATAAATGATCCTAAGAATTATATTAAAGAGATGCTAGAAGGTATCTATATTGCTCATCCGGATAAGGTTGCCTATGTAAATGATGATTTACAATGTTTAATAAATGTTCACAATAAGGAAGGAAAAGTTGGCATCGCTACGGGAGGAGGAAGTGGCCACCTTCCATTATTTCTAGGTTATGTTGGTGATGGCATGTTAGATGGCTGCTGTGTTGGTGATGTATTTCAATCACCTAGCGCAGAGCAGATGCTGGCTGTGACAAAACATATTGATCAGGGTGCAGGAGTTCTTTATATTTATGGGAATTATAATGGGGATATCTTTAATTTTGATATGGCTGCGGAAATGGCAGATTTTGAATATGATATTCGTGTAGAAACAGTATTAGGTGCAGATGATGTTGCTTCAGCAGGTCCTAAAAAGGAAGGAGATAAGAGTACACGTAGAGGTGTTGCAGGTATTGTATTCGTCTATAAATGTGCTGGAGCTGCCGCAAATCGTATGATGACATTAGATGAGGTTAAGCGAATTGCAGAAAAAGCTAGTCATAATGTTCGTACGATGGGGGTAGCACTTACTCCTTGTGTCGTACCGCGTGTTGGCAAGGCAGGATTTGAAATAGGCTTAGATGAGATGGAGATTGGAATGGGGATCCATGGAGAGACAGGAATACGCCGTGGTAAGATTGAATCAGCAGATCAAATCATTGATGAAATGTTGGATAAGATAGTCGCAGATTTACCTTATGCTGAAGGTGATGAAGTTGCTGTTTTAGTTAACGGATTAGGCGCAACACCATTGGATGAACAGTATATTGCGGTACGTCGTATCCAAGAAAATCTAACTTCTAAGGGGATAAAGGTACATCGCTATTATGTTGGTGAGTTTGCGACAGCCTTAGAAATGGCAGGATTATCCATATCTTTGCTTGAATTGGATGAAGAACTAAAAGAACTTCTGGATGATCCGGCTGATACACCATTCTTTAAACAATAAAGGAGACAAAATAATGAATGCAATATTTATAAAAAAATATCTTGCTTGTGTAGCGGATATTATGGAACAAGAAAAAGAGTTGTTAATCACCTTGGATAGTGTTGTAGGTGATGGAGATTTGGGATTAACGATGAGTGATGGTTTTGCGGCTGCAAGCCTTGCTATCAAAGACAGTGAAGAAAGTGATTGTGGAAAATTGCTGTATGCAGCAGGAAAAGCAATGTCAATAGCGGTTCCATCAACGATGGGAACACTGATGGCTAGTGGACTTATGGCAGCTGGTAAGGCTTTAAAAGGTAAACAAGAACTTGAGAATTGTGATGTACTCCATATATTTACTGCCTATGAGGAAGGTGTTATTCAGAGAGGTAAGGCTCGTGTTGGTGATAAAACTTTTCTTGATGGATTTCATCCGGGAATTATAGCACTAAAAGAAGCAATCAGTACTCAGTCTTTAAAAGAAGCGGCGAATGTTGCTTATATAGCAAGTATGAAGGGGTATGAGGCTACTGTAGGTATGTTAGCAGTTCATGGCAGAGCAGCAACGCGTGGTGAAAAGAGTCGTGAGCTAAAAGATCCAGGGGCTTATGTTGGGATGTTGCTGATGAAGGCACTTTGCGACAGTATTGCTTGAGGTTAATAACGTGAGTAATAAAGTAATCGTATTGGGCAGTCTTAATATGGATTTATCGATTGCCGTTGATCGCATGCCAAAAATTGGTGAAACATTAAGGGGCTATGACTTTCTTATGAATCCTGGAGGAAAGGGTGGTAATCAAGCAGTTGCTAGTGCTCATGCAAAAGCTAAGACCTATATGATTGCCAGTGTTGGCAAGGATCCTTTTGGAATTACGTTGAAAGAAGGTTTACGTGCTGAGAATATCAATATTCACTATGTGAGAGATAGCCCTGCTTCAACGGGGATTGCGATGATTGTCCGTTCGGACCATGATAATCGCATTATCCTTGAAAATGGTGCGAACTATATGCTTTCCTGTAACCATGTTGAGGAAGCATTAGAGCAGATAGGTATGCAAGGAGACATCTTTTTAACTCAGTTAGAAAATAACTTATCCGCTATAGTCTGTGGATTAAAGGTCGCAAAACAAAAGGGAATGTTTACTGTCTTTAACCCAGCACCAGCAATTACCTTGCCTAGAGAAATATATAAGAATGTTGATCTCTTTGTTGTTAATCAGAGTGAATGTGAATTACTATGTGGAATTAATCCTATCGATGAAGAATCATTAAAGCTAGCATTTGATTCCTTTAAAAAACTGAATTGTGATGTGATTATCACATTAGGGAAACAAGGTAGTGCAGCATCGATTAGAGGTATACGTTATAATCTGAAAGCTTATACGGTCGATACTGTTGATACTACAGGAGCAGGAGATACCTATGCAGGTGTTTTATGCGCTATGCTGGCACAGAATAATCCTATTGAAAAGGCATTACAATATGCCAATGCTGCCAGTGCGTTAACCGTGACAAGAAAAGGTGCACAAAGATCTATCCCATCACATGATGAAATAGAAAAATTTATTCAAGTGCAGAGTATATAGGGGTTATATACAAAAAGGAGGAACTTTTTATGATAACCAATGTCTTTGAGAATAAAGAAATATTTAAAGAAGAATATCAACGAAGAATCATTGAACATTATGGGAGATCGATAGATCAGGCACATATTACGGAGAAATTCATGATATTAGGGGAAATGATACGTGATCACGCAAGTATCCACTGGTATGAATCAAAGAATGCTATCCAAGAAGGTCAGGAAAAACAAATGTATTACTTTTCTATGGAGTTTCTAATGGGGAGGCTTCTCACGAATAATCTTATGAATATGGGAGTGTATGATGTTGTGAATCAAGGCCTATCAGAGCTTTCTATTAATATTCATGAATTAGAGGATATCGAAACTGATGCAGGTCTTGGGAATGGAGGTTTAGGACGATTAGCAGCCTGTTTCCTAGATTCATTAGCGTCTCTACAATATCCTGGACACGGGAATTGCATACGTTATGAATATGGATTATTCAAACAGAAAATAGAAAATAAGGAACAGGTAGAAGTCCCTGATTGTTGGATGAGACTTGGTAATGTTTGGGAGATTCGAAAACCTAAACATGCGGTAGATGTGAAATTTGGGGGTCATGTCAATATGTGGATGGATGCATCAGGAAAGACAAAAGTTGAACATATCCCATCTTTTGTAGTACGTGCTATGCCTTATGATATGCCCATTGTTGGTGCAGGCGCTAAACTAACCAATACATTGCGTTTATGGAGCAGTGAAGTTGCTGATGATGCCTGTAATGCTATAAACTTAAATGATTATGTAAATGAAGTACATGAAATTTGCCGAAATGTCTATCCTGATGATTCTACTGAACATGGGAAAATACTTCGCTTGAAACAGCAATACTTCTTTGTTGCTGCTGGTCTAAATAGCATTATTGCTTCCCACTTGAAAGCGTATGGCACTTTGGATAATTTTGCAGAAAAGGTAGCCATTCAATTAAATGATACTCATCCGGTTTTGTGCATACCAGAGTTGATGAGACTATTGATGGATGAATATCAGTATGAATGGGATGATGCTTGGACAATTGTGAAAGATACGTTTGCCTATACCAACCATACCGTAATGAATGAAGCATTAGAAAAATGGCAAATGCAATATGTACAGGAATTATTGCCAAGAATTTATATGATTATTGAAGAAATTGATCGGCGATTCAGATATCGTATTACACATCAGTATGGCAGAGAAGATCTAATTGAAAAGTGTGCTATTCTACAGCATGGACAAGTACATATGGCAAATCTTGCTATTATCGGATCTCACAGTATCAATGGTGTTGCGGCTTTACATACAGAAATTCTGAAAGATGATGTTATGAAACATTTCTATGCGATTTGTCCTCAGAAATTCAATAATAAAACGAATGGTATCACACACCGCCGTTGGTTGTTAAATGCAAACCCTCAACTAAGCTCGTTATTAAAGAAAACGATAGGAGGAAAATTTGTAAAAGAACCGTTAAATTTAATTGAATTAATGAAGTATGTGGATAATAAAAAAATACAAACTAATTTTTTGGAAATTAAACTGGAACGTAAAAAAATATTAGCTGCATATATTAAAAAAACGATGAATATAGAGGTTGATGTTACTTCAATTTTCGATATTCAATCTAAACGACTTCATGCCTATAAGCGTCAACTACTGAGCATTTTAAATATTTTGGACCTCTATTTTCATATGAAGGAAGACCCAAACTTCAGGATTTATCCTAGAACGATAATCTTTGCAGCCAAGGCAGCGCCTTCCTATATATTTGCCAAGGAAGTAATTAAACTAATTCATTATGTTGCGGATATGGTCAATCATGATACTGAAATAGCTGATTATATGAAGATTATCTTCCTTCCTAACTATGGAGTAAGCATGGCTGAATTATTGACTACAGCTGCAGATGTGTCAGAACAGATTTCAACGGCGGGTAAAGAAGGAAGTGGTACCAGCAATATGAAGTTTATGATGAATGGAGCGATTACTTGCGGAACCTATGATGGCGCTAATGTGGAAATTGTAGAGCGTGTAGGTTTTGATAATGCGGTGATATTTGGATTGCGTCGTGAAGAGGTGATGCACCTAAAAAATGAAAACTTATATCATGCTTCAGATGTATATAAAAACGATGTTGCAATTCATCGTGTTATTGATGGCTTGATTCATGGTATATTTCCTGTTGATTTCCGTATCATTTTTAATGAGTTGTTAAACAAGAATGATGAATATATGGTTATGGCAGACTTTCATGCATATCAAGAAGCATTCTTTAAAATAGAAGAGTATTATAAAGATCGTATGCGTTGGGCAAGAATGTGTTTAGTAAATATTGCGCAATCCGGATTCTTCTCTAGTGATCGTACTATTGAACAGTATGTAGAAGATATCTGGCACATCCATAAGATACAAATGTAAACTAATATATTTTATTTGGATATATCAGATAAAAAAAGGCTAATAATTTTTGCATTTCTTCTATACAAAATGAGACGGAATTTAGCGAACTGCATGAATGCCGAAAACGAGGACTTCTCTGGATCAGAGTGGAAAACCTGTAGAATATGTTCATTCATATTATGTGCGCAAAAAGTTTAAATACTCACTCACCTTCTGGAAAGCATCAATGTAAAAAGCACATATTTCTATGTGAATCTTTGTGAAATTTCAAAAATATCTTCTGTTCTGCAACAAAATGTGTTATGATGGGATTGCTTAAATTCAAGGCTAACGCGATACTTAGGGATGAACAATAAGTATCGCTTTTTCATGCCTGATAGAAAGAAGAGAACATGAAATTTCAAACATTACATATAACAGAGCCTATTTTAAAGGCTATTAAAGAACAGGGATATGTTGATCCCACACCGATTCAGGAACAGGCGATACCATATGCTTTGCAGGGGCGTGACATTCTCGGCTGTGCACAGACCGGTACCGGAAAAACAGCAGCATTTTCCATTCCGACGATTCAACTGCTGAAAAAGCATTATAAACAAAGCATCCGCTCCCTGATCGTAACACCGACCAGAGAGCTTGCCATTCAGATTCAGGAAAACATCACGGCGTATGCCCAATATACAACAATACGCAGTGCCGTCATCTTTGGCGGTGTACCGCAGAAGCCGCAGGAACGTGTTTTAAAGGCCGGAGTGGATATTCTGGTCGCAACACCCGGTCGATTGAATGATCTGATTCAACAGGGCATAATTGATATCAGCCATATTGAAATCTTTATTCTGGATGAAGCAGACCGTATGCTGGATATGGGATTTCTTCCGGATGTAAAGCGTATTATCGCAAAGCTTCCCAGGAAGAAGCAGACACTGTTTTTCAGTGCCACTATGCCTTCGGAAATCCGTAAACTCGCCCAGTCCTTACTGCACGAGCCTGTCAGCATTGAGGTGACACCGGCATCAACTACAGTGGAAAAGATTGACCAGAGCCTGTATTATGTGGACAAAGCAAACAAAAAACGGCTGCTGTTGAAGCTTTTGCAGAAGAACCGTGTACAAAATGCACTTGTATTCACAAGGACGAAAAGCAATGCAAACCGTCTGGCAAAGTATCTGAATGAAAACGGTGTAACAACCGGTGTGATCCATGGAAATAAATCTCAGAATGCGCGTCAGCAGGCATTGCTGCAATTCAAGGAAGGAAAAAGCCGCGTGCTGGTTGCTACTGACATTGCCGCAAGAGGAATCGATGTACAGGAGCTGAGTCATGTATTTAACTTTGATATCCCCAATGAGGCTGAAGTATATGTACATCGTATCGGACGTACCGGCAGAGCCGGAAGACAGGGCTGTGCCATTGCTTTCTCTGATTGCAATGAAGCAGAGTATGTAAAAAACATTGAAAAGCTGATACGTATGCACATACCGGTTGTGGAGGACCGTGAGTTTTTGATGCGTAATCTGGAGCCTGCAGCATCTGCACAGTCGCAGAATAGAAGAAGGCAGAAACCCGCAGCGAAGCCTTCCGTATCCAGTCGAGGCGAGAACCGCAGCGCTGCAGTGAAGACGCGAACTTCGGCAGCTGCACCAAAACGGAACAACCGCAGACGCAGACCGCAGTCACAGAAGCAGTCTGTACGTCCGGCATAAATATAAAAAAAGTCATCGAATATTCTGGTGTATAATCAGTTATTCCGATGACTTTTATCTTTATTTAAGTATCATAGCGCGTCATCCAGTTTCCCTTACGATAATATAGGTACAGCCATAAGGCACTGGCAATCCAGGTCAGCGGCCATCCCATAAAGACGACACCGATATCATGAAACAACGGTACACTGGTTAGAATCCATGCCATACGCAGCCCGCACCAGCATGTGACCATAACGATCATAGGAACTGTCGTGATGCCTGCGCCACGAATGATACCGTTAAAGGCATGGGATATTGCCAGGAAGATATAGCCCGGTGCAAGTACATGCATCATATACAGTCCATAATTGATAACTGTCGGATCACTGGAGAAAATCGCAAGAACATTAGGGCCTAAAATCAGCAGCAGGGCAGAAATGCAGACAATCGTTATGACACTCATGAGAATGCCGGTCTTTGCTCCCTGCTTTACGCGGTCATATTTTTTCGCCCCCATATTCTGACCGGTAAACGTGGTCAGTGCCATGGAATAGCTCATAACCGGTAGTATGGCAAAGCCGTCGATCTTGGTATAGGAGCCGCAGCCTGCCATAGCCAGAGAACCGAAGGCGTTGATGTTGCTTTGTACGATAACATTGGAAAAGGAAACGATGGCATTCTGTAAACCGCTGGGAAGGCCCAGTCGGACAATTTCATAAAGCATATGCTTGTGAAAACGAATATGTTTCAGCTTTACCTGGTATTCTTCCTTGGTACGCATAAGCAGAAGCATGGTTAATACAGCACTGATCGTCTGCGCGATCAGCGTGGCCCATCCAACTCCGGCAATTCCCATGTGAAAGACAATGACGAACAGCATATCCAGAATAATGTTGGTGACGGAAGACACGATTAGAAAGTACAGTGGATTTCTGGAATCGCCTACCGCTCGCAGGATACCGCTTCCCATGTTATAAACCATCACAGACAAAATGCCCAGAAAATAAATACGCAGATACAGTACGGAGCTTTCCATGACATCACTTGGTGTTCCTACCCATTGCAATACATAAGGCGAAATAAGTACGCCAATCAGCGTCATAACAAGGCCTGCCGCAAAGGTCAGTGCCAGCGAGGTGTGCACAGCGATGTGCAGCTCTTCTTTTTTTCTTGCGCCGAAATAGCGGGAGATGATAACACCGGCTCCGACCGCAAGTCCCATGAAAAAGCTGACCAGCAAATTGATGACAGGTGCACTGGAGCCAACAGCCGCAAGTGCCTGTGCTCCGATATAATTCCCCACAACAACGGAATCCACTGCATTATACAGCTGCTGAAACAGATTGCCCAGCAGCAGTGGTATGGAAAACAGCAGAATTTCCTTCCAGATGACTCCCTCAGTCATCAAACCTCTGTTTTTTGACTTCTCTTTATTCATTCTACTACCCCTTTGATATTTGTATCTTATTATACGCCTGTTTGGTTCAGAGGTAAATGTTTAAAAATTGAAAAGAATCGGTTGTTCAAAGCTGGCGCAAACAGGATTGTACGAGAAAGGTATTCCCCGGGAAATGGATACATAACCCATGAAAGTATACTTTTCCATAATTTTTCATAGAAAAAACATTGTAATTTTACGGTGTATTTGTTATCGTATAAATGCTCACGCAATCGGATTCATATGATATACTATAATAGGACAGGAAAGAGGTCATAAACATGGAAAATAATGAAATACTGGACCTGCTGGAACAGGAATACCTGCAGGAATACAGAAAAATACAAAATCGACTTCTTAAAAAAATAAGAGAGAGCAGCTATCTGAATGTGGAGCTGCATGACATCGCGAATCAACTGTATACTGCACAACTGCGGAGCCTGCAGCCACAGGCTATTTACAATGGGGATGAAGCTGCGTTTATCAATGGAATCGTGCGCAGCGTCCCGGAGCCGCTGCTGTTAAAGAACAAAAAAAGCAAGGCCGGAAACCGTGCGGTGATATGTATTCTGGTTGCTGTAATCATTATGATCAGCTTTTATGCAATCAGCCGCAGTGTGGCGATCGATGACCAACGTAAGGCAATGGGCTATCTGCAGGAATCCAGCAATTATCGTACAATGCAGCAGGAAATAAAGGAAGAGGCTGTGTATACCTTCCAGCTGAAGGATGTGTCCTCTAATGAGGGACAGAAGGTATATGAGAGTGAGGGAAATACGATCTATCTTTCGGATGTTGAGGAAGAGACCGATGCCTATCTGATCTATTTTGAAGCAAGCGGGGAATTCAGCACACAGGGAGGAAGTATTGTCTCTGTTGTGTCCCATGATATAGAGAAAAAGCATAAGGCTTATGAGCTGGAGGGAAGTGTGAATGTTCTGCTGGATGACGGTTCCCAGGAGCTTCCGTGGATGTATCTGAGCGTTAATAAAACGAAGAATAAGGACGAATATGGCTTCCGTTTGAGTAAATCACTGGTTGCAGGACGCTCGAGTGTAAAGCTACAGCTAAAGGATTTAGTGAAAACTACATGGACACACAAATAGTGTGTCTTTTTAGATTGTGGTGATAAATAAAATTATAAGAAAAGTCATGTAATCACTGTTATGAATATCAGTGTTATACATGACTTCTTTAATATCTTAAGGCATCGTATAAGCAAACGGATTCTTTTAGGTAACGTTTTGCTTAGAATACCAAATATAAAATAAGAATAAATAATGCTAATACGCCTAAAACAAATAAACCCGTTGCATAGCTTCTTGCATTATCATATAGCTGTTTGTTGAATTCTTCATTTTTCTTATTCAAATTTTTTAAACGCTTTCTTTCTTCATCAGTCATAATGATATCCTCCATATGAAATCGTGCTAATTGGGTGAAATTCTGTGTTTATACTGCAGTGCTGCCAAGCGTTTATCCTTAATTTAATTTTAATAGAATATGTATCTATCTACAATACATAAGGAAAAAAAGCCAGAATAATGGAAAACTTTACATATAAATCATTCAACATAGACAATGTTCTTCCTGCAAGTAGATGAAAAACAGGAACTGCGGAATGAATGTGTTACTATTATCCCTGTATCTTTTACATCCGTTATCAAAGCAGCACTTTACGATTTTATTTGCACATTCAGGCGTAATTGTTAATCTGTTCTTAATGTGAAAGCAATCTTATAATGTGGATGTAAGCGATACCGAAAATAAGAAAGGAGAATCCTGTATGAGATTATATTCCATAATGAAAGACTTTCTGACAATGAAGGAATACCTGCCCATGGAATATTTCATGAAGCGATATGATGTATCCAGAAGAACGATACAGAATGACCTGTCATATCTGATACAGATTTCTTCAAGAAACGGGTATCAGCTGCACATGCGCAGAGGGAACGGATATCTGCTTGAAGTAATCAATGACCGTCTGCTGGATGAATTCATGAAATCGCTCGAGCATGAAACGATGTTTGATATGAAGGATCGTGTCAAGAACATGATGGCGTATCTGACATTGCAGGAAAGCTATGTTTCCATGGATCGTATGGCAGAGCAGTTCCAAATTAGCCGCACCTCAGTAAAAAAGGATTTGCAGGAGGTGGAAAATCAGCTGCAGGTCCATCATTTACAGCTGGAAAAGAAAAGCCATTACGGCATCCGCATCCGTGGAGATACTCAGCATATCAGAAAGCTGATGAGCGAGCTGTATTTTGATGGGAATACCTTTATCACACAGGAGCTGGAAAAGGAGGAAGCTTCCTTTACCCGGATTCATGAGGTACTGGTACACAGCATTGAGCGGGAGCATCTCAACATCAATTACAATGAGTTGAAAAACGTTATCGTCTGGCTGAAGGTTACGCTGTATCTGGCGCAGATCCAAGCAGAGGAACGATATCATCCAACCGCGCGTAAGGACGCCTGTGAACGGGTTGGAGCTGAGGTCATACAGACCGTGGAAGGCTTATTCACCTATGGCATATCAAAAAAGACCTATCAGCAGTTTCTTGAGGTGCTGCGGATCAATATCCGGCAGATGGTGCCGGTCAGCTCCTTCAGTGTAAGCCTGCGTGCCGACATCAACCAGTTCCTGCAGGAATGCGATGAGGTATATGGAACAGAATTCAGTGAGGATGAAGTGTTTAAAACTTCACTGCTTACCCATGTATCCCTATTGATCGACCGATTGCATCAGAAAATATCGTATAAGAATAATCTGATCAGTGAAATTTGTATTCGCTATCCGATGATTTTCAACATTGCCATACGCTTTGCGGATATGCTGAAAGAAAAATATGATGTGGAAGCGACACACGATGAGGTCGGCTTTGTTGCGACACATTTTGCGGCGCACATGGAAAAGGAACGGGAGCTGCGTATCCGGCGGTTTAACCGCATCGGTGTCGTCTGTTCCACCGGTGGAGGCAGTGCGTACCTGATCAAGCTGCAGATAGAATCGCTGTTTGTCAAGGCAGAGGTGGAAACCTTCAGCTTTCTTCAGCTGGAGGAGCTGGAAGCGTTTCAGCCGGATTTGATTTTTACCATCGTTCCTTTAAACCGGGAGTTCAGTGCTCCGATTATCTATATCAAGGAGCTGCTGGATGATCAGGATCTGATTCGTATTCGACAGGTGCTGCAGTTTGATAACTGCGATTCCCTGAGCATTGCGGATGTGGATTCCTATATGTATTCCCTGTTCAGTCGTGATTTCTTTCAGATCAGTGAGGAAACGGACTATCTGCGTCTGCTGAAGCAGATGGCGGATCAGCTGGAAACCTGCGGCTATGGCGGTGCGCATTATGCGGATTACGTCATGGAACGTGAGTCCTATATGAGTACCGTATACGCACATGGGGTTGCTATACCGCATCCGATTCAAATCCTTGCGGAAAAGAATATGATATCGGTCTGTATTTTGCATAAGCCGATACTGTATGAGGGCAAAGAGGTGCGCATTATCTTTATGATATCACTGACAAGAAGCAGCTATGAGATGCACAAGGATATCACCCGAAAGCTGTATCAGCTCATGAAGGATGAAAAGCGGCTGGAACAGGTGTTAAGCAGCAGGACACTGGAGGAGCTGTTGATTGTTATGAAGGAACTGGATGGAGGAAGTCTATGAAAGAAGATTTACTGGTACGCCTGTCCAATGCGGATGCGGTTGCTTCCAAAGAGGGGGAGGTACGTACCATATTGAAAGAGGAATTATCCGCATACAGTGATGAAATTACGTACGATACACTGGGCAGTATATCCTTTCACAAAAAGGGAACAGCAGAAAAACCGCTGAAAATCATGTTTTGCGCCCACATGGATGAAGTCGGCTTTCTTGTGCGGCATATATCGGATATCGGCTTTGTATATCTGATTGCACTGGGTGGCGTTCAGCAGAAAAGCATGGAAATGCAGAAGGTCAGAATTACGACGGCTTCGGGATCAAAGGTATCCGGTATTCTGAACATTACAACGGATGAGAATCACCGTGTCAAAGAGCTGTATGTGGATCTTGGCTGTGACAGCCGGGAGGAGGTCGCGGCACTTGGCGTGGAAATTGGCAATATGGTCTGCTTCGACAGCCATGCACATCCGTTCAATCAGGATCATGTATATGCCGGCAAGGCGATGGATGATCGAAGCGGCTGCTATGTGCTGGCTCAGGTGATGAAGCGTATCCATGAGCTGTCATTGGAAAATGAGATCATCCTGTGTGCAACCAGCAGTGAAGAGGTTGGTGTGCGCGGAGGGAAAACAGCAGTATATAAGGAAGAACCGGATCTTGTATTCGCACTCGATGTGGCGAATCATCCGGAGCTGTCAAGAAACTATACCAATCACCGCAGGCTGGGAAAGGGCTGCATGCTGGTGCATTACGATAAAACACTGGCACCGAATGAAAAGCTGCTGGCGTTTGTCAAAGAAACTGCACAGACACATGATATCCCTTATCAATGTGATATGTTCAGCGGTGGAGGTACCGACGCCGGCAATGCCGGAATCAGCCGCAGCGGCACACTTGCTATGGTCATCGGAATACCGCTACGCTACTGCCATGGCTCTTGGAGTCTGGTGGATACACGGGATCTGGATCATACGATAGAGCTGGTTGTACAGCTGGCGAAAGCATTAACGAAAGAGAGAATGGAAGTATTTACTGCATATTGATGAGGAGGAGACGAAATGAATCAGTTGGAACAGGAAATCGTAGGTATGATTTCTGCTGCCGGAGATAGTAAGGCAAAAGCATTTGAGGCTTTAAAAATGGTGAAGGATAGCCGTTATGATGAGGCACGCGAGTTGCTTGCTCAGGCGAGAAAGATAGATCTGGAGGCTCACAAAATCCAGACAAAGCTCATCACTGCAGAAATGAGTGACAGTGATGAGAAACCGGAAATCGGGTTGTTGATGGTTCATGCGCAGGACCATTATATGACTTCTCAATTAGCGAGAGATCTGATTGAGGAAATGATAAATGTATTTGAGGCAAAGGAGGGTAAATAACATGAAAATCGTATTGTGCTGTGCAGGAGGCTTCTCCACAACCATGCTGATGGACAGCATGAAGAAAACTGTGAAGGACAGTGCCAAGCTGAATATCGATGATTTCCAATTCACTGCTATACCGGTAGATTTACTGCAGAGTGAAGTGGAAGGCATGGATGTGCTTGTCATCGGACCGCAGATTGCACACAAAATCGACTACATCAAGCCGATTATCGATCCACACCATATTCCTTATGTTATCGTAGACAAAGATACATATGGAAAAATGGATGGAGCCACGGTTATGAAAATGGCATTGATCGCAAGAAAAAAAGCAGATATGCAGAAATAATTCTGAGGGGAATTATAAAAAAGAAAGCGAGAGTGGAAACATGTTTGATAAATTTGAGGCATTTATGAATAAATATTTGACTCCGATCGCCAATAAGATGGATAAACAGGTGCATCTGAGCGCAATTAAGAAAGCGATGGTAGCGATGACACCGCTGCTGATTATCGGAAGCTTCTGTCTGATTCCGGAAGCAATTCCGAATATGATCGGTACAGAGAATCCAATATCGCAGTGGATCACAGCAAATCTGGACATTATTTATATTCCGTTCAATGTCGGAATGAGTCTGATGTCCTTGTATGTGACGGCTATTATCGCCTACCATTTGGCAAATTCCTATAAGCTGGATGTTCCCGGCTGCATGAGTATGGGGATTATTGCCTTCTTGATGATGGCGGTTGAGTATACGGAGGACGGTGGGATATCCGGAACCTATCTGGGGACCAAGGGCCTGTTTGCTGCTATGTTTGCGACCATTATTGCGGTGGAGCTGTATCGCTGGTGTATTAAAAAGCATTTTACCATTAAAATGCCGGAGTCAGTACCTGATTTTGTATCACGCTCCTTTGAAATGATTCCGATTTCTGTTATCGTCATCGGATTCTTCCTGATTATCCGCGTTGTATGTGTGAACGTATTTGAAACCATACCGCCGATGATCTTCACCAATCTGTTGGCACCGCTGGTAGGCTCCATGGATAACCCGCTGGCATTCACCTTCCTGCAGATGATGAGCTGTCTGCTGTTCTTCTTCGGTATTCATCCATCCGTACTTAGTCCGATCACCAGCCCGATCTCCACACAGTTTCTGGCTGACAATATCGCCAACTACAAGGCACATCTGCCGCTGGAGCATTTCTATACCGGTGGAGCGATCTCTGCCTTCGCAAACTTCACAGGAACCGGTGTCACCTTCGGACTGGTATTCTGGTGCATCTTCTCAAAGGCGGCGGCACAGAAGAAAATCGGCCGTGTTGCTTTGATTCCTGCATTGTTCGGTATCAATGAACCGATTCTGTTTGGAGCGCCAATCGTATTGAATCCGCTGTTCTTTATCCCTTATGTCATCGGTGGGGCAATTCTTGGAACCTTCCCGCACTGGCTGATGGATATGGGACTGCTGAATATGCCGGTCTTCAATCCACCGTATGTCGGTGTCTTCCTGGAGGGCTATCTGGTCAATCTGGACTGGAGAACCATCGTCGTTAATGCCATACAGATGCTAGGCTCCATCGCTCTGTGGTATCCGTTCTTCAAGCTGTACGAGAAACGTGAGCTGGAGAATGAAAAGGCTGTGGAAGCACAGAAGAGTGCTATCTCCGCAGAGGATGAAGCATTGCTGAACGATCTGGATCTGGATTTCTAAAGGCAACCTAGGATAAGGCAGGCGCAGGTCTGCCTTATTTAACAAATAGAGGAAAGGGGTGCTGTGCAATGGCGAAGCGCTTAGGAAAGCTGCAAGCATTTCTGCAAAAGCAGAAGTTGGATGCATTGCTGATCAAAAGTAAAACAATGAAAAAGTATATGGACACACTGACAGGAAGCGGTTGTCAGATTCTACTTATGAGAGATCAGGGTTACCTGATTGTCGATGGACGTTACCTGATTGAGGCAAATGAGCGGGAGCATGACTTACAAATCGTCCAACATATGCCGCATACCGGTGGGAACGGCTATCTTGGCGTTGTTGAAGAGCTGCTGCACAAGCATGCCTGTACGAGCATGGGGGTGGAGAGCTCGCAGCAACTGGTGAAGGAATATTGGCGCATGGAGGCTCTCGGTGTCAATATTCGTTTGCTGGATGAGGAAATTCATATGCTTCGTATCTGCAAGGATGAAGAGGAACAGCGTCTTATGCAGGAGGCAGTGGATATCACGGATGATATTTATCAAAGCGTCATTCATCATCTGCATATCGGTATGAGTGAATATGAAATATCTGCATTGCTGCAGTATTATGCGATATCCGCCGGAGCTACACAGATGTCCTTTGAAACAATCGTGGGAACCGGGGAGCGCAGTGCCCTGCCGCATGGACGCCCGACAGGAAGGAAAATCCGTGCGCATGAGCCAATTTTAATGGACTTCGGTATTCAGTATAAAAATTATCAGTCTGATATGACAAGAGTCTGCTTTATTGGAAAGCCAAAGCCGGAAATTGCAAGTATTTATCATATCGTCCTGGAAGCACAGCTCGCAGGTATCCAAGCGATGAAACAGGGGGCAGTGGCAAACGAGGTGGACAACGCTGCACGTTCAATTATAGCCCGTAAAGGCTATGGGGAATATTTTACACACGGTCTGGGCCATGGTCTTGGAATTGGCGATGGCTGTGAATATCCGATTCTGAACGAAACAAGTACTGTTGTTTTACAAAACGGTATGATGATGTCCTGTGAACCGGGAATCTATCTGCCGGGAATCGGTGGTATTCGCATAGAGGATGATGTGGTAATCAGAGATGGCATCGGTGTAGTGATGAATAGGACGAGCAAGGAGCTTTTGATTCTGAAGGAGGATGCAGCACATGAAGTATGATTTTGATGAAGTGATCGAGCGCAGAGGCACCTATTGTACACAATGGGATTATATCGAAGACCGTTTTGGGGAGAAAGACCTGCTTCCGTTTTCTATTTCCGATACGGACTTTCGGATTCCCAAGCCGATCAGCGATACGATTCAAAAGGTGGCACAGCACGAAATCTACGGCTATACACGCTGGAATCATCACGATTTCAAGGGGAGCATCACCGGATATTTTCAACGGCGCTTTCAATGCCGTATGGAGGAGGACTGGATTTTGTACAGTCCCAGTGTCATGTATTCCGTTTCTCTTCTAATCCGGCTGTTATCCAAACCAAAGGATCGTATTCTGAGCTTTAACCCTATGTATGATTCCTTCTTCACGGTTATTGAGGATCAGGATCGCATTCTCATCAGCAATGATCTGGTACAGGGGGACTGTGATTTTGAAATTGACTTTGATAAATTTGAAGAGGATATAAAGGACTGCTCCATATTCCTGTTATGCTCTCCGCATAATCCAACCGGACGTCTTTGGAGTCGCAGGGAGCTGCAAAAAATGGTGTCGATCTGCAAGGCGCATGGAACGGCCATCATATCGGATGAAATTCATATGGATATGCAGCTGAGGGGAAGACATACTCCGATTCTTGAGTATATCGGGGAATATGACAGATTGTTTCTGGTCAGCTCCTGCAGTAAGACCTTAAATGTTCCCGGTTTGATTGGCTCCTATGCAGTGATTGCGGATCAGATGGTACGGGATGAATTTCTGTATCAAACAAGAAAGCGTGATTTCCTGAATTCTGCAAGTATTTTCGGAATGTATGCGACCATGGTCGGCTATACGAGGTGTGATGATTATGTCGATCAGCTGTGCGACTATATACGCGGCAATATGGAGCTGGTGGAGCAGTTTGTGAAGGAGCATTTCCCGGATATGCGCTTTGCTATGCCACAGGCGACATATCTTGCATGGATCGATGTAAGAGCTGTGCCGTTTTCAAGCGAGGAGCTGCAGGAAGCGTTGGTGCATATCGGAAAGGTCGCAATCATGAAGGGGGAAACCTACGGCAACAATGGGAAGGGCTATCTGCGTATGAACTGTGGATGTCCAAGAGCGAAGCTTCTGGAGGGATTACAGCGCATGAAGAAGGCGGTGGATGCCCTGTATGAAGAAAAGAGGTAGGAAAATGCAGCTGAATATGACAGGAATATATGAAAAGCTATATGCGATTACCGATCATACACCGAGTGATGTTGATACACCGAAACGATTCGGCGCTTATATCGTAGACTGGGTAGTCGGCGGTATGTTTACCGGGCTGCCGGCTGTGCTGCTATACAGCGGATTGACGAAAAAACAGGATATGTTTGGTGGTCTGTATGTTTTTGAATCACTTGGATATGCACGAGGCTGGGCCTTACTGGCCGGGGCACTCTGTATGTTGTTTGCGCTGTTTTATTTTGTATATGTTCCCTGGCGCATTTGGCCGGGGCAGACACTGGGGAAGCACATTGCCGGTTATCGTATAGAAAAAACAGATGGTGAAGCAGTGGATTTGATCACACTGCTGAAACGGCAGGTTATCGGTGGCTTCCTGCTGGAGGGGGCAGCATTTGTCGCATCGAACTACATCCGTCAGCTGGTAACCCTGTCCTTGAGCTACTATGTAGATTATTACTGGCAGATTGCAGGGATGTTACTGACAGCACTTTCTCTCATTCTTGTTGTTAAGACAGATTCACATCGCTCGCTTCACGACTATCTTGCGAAAACCAGAGTGACTTGTGTTGAAAAACAGAAAGAATGAGTATTCTTCTATCTGATACATAATGAATAGGTAACAACGTGTAAAATAAGCCAGGGCAGACAGTATTAGGAACGGCAAACAAGCTGTATGAAAAAGGAAAGCATGATTCTGTTATTCATCAGAAGTGCTTTCCTTTCTTGTGCTATAAAGTGAGGTTACAGGCTGTCTGCTTATCCACATGTCACATTGTAGAAGATACCGCCAAGCTCCGGCAGCTGCTTCAATTCGTCTTTTACCTTTCTCAGAATGATTTTCTCATCCTCATCAGATGCACAGTCGAATACCATCTGTAGTCCCTTCTTGCCCTGATAGGTAAGTGGTAGCTCCATGGACAGGACTGCCTGTTTAATTTCTTCACACTTGGTAACTGATCCAATCAGCAGTTTCATCAAATCCCTTCTTTCTTTTCTCTAGTATAGCATTCAGAACCGGGATGTAACGGGCTTTTATTTTCATATTGTGATGCAAATAAAAGCTTATATGCTATGAAGGATAAAAACGTTGCAGGAGTTTCATTTACTTCTTATATGTGCGGAATCATAACATTCAGAAAAAGAGCTGAGATGATACAGCTCTTTAAAATTATTGTGGGCATTGCTGTTTAGGATAAATGTAGAGAGTGCAGAATGGTAGGTCGTATGTCTTCTTCAACATCCAGCATATTCATGGCATCCACCGCACTGACATCGATTTTCTGCATCAGTTTTCTTACATAGAATAGCGTTGCTTCCACTCTGCCTTCCGCCTTTCCTTCTTTTTTGCCTTCAGCTTTTCCCTGTAACAAGCCCTTTTCTATACCTCTTTGTTCAATGAAATCACTAAAGTTGCACATCGTCATGACCTCCTTATCTATCTCCTTCTCCATTAGTATACCATACGTCTTCTGTAATTGTTCCTTTTTATCCACTACTGCGAGATTTTTTATAAACAAAATCTTTAATAGCTCCAGCAGCCTCTGCTTGTTCTCATCCTCCTGCTCCACCGCATTCGGAATATCCTGTGCTTTTCGTACGCCTTCTTTTTTCGGATACACCATGACTGCTGTGATCAAATCATAGTCCTCCTTTGCGGCATGCCATATCTTTGTTTCGCATGTTTCCTGTATCTTATAGGTATTGATGACATCGTTCTTTTGATTGCTGTGACCGATACAGATCCATATGGAACAGACCTTTTTGATTTTACCATAATCGGAATGCTGAAATCCATCTCTGGGATGCTTCTGTCTTGCCATCAATCTACTGCAATAGTACAAAGCACGCTTGATCAGAGGATAGCCGGGGTTATCCTCCGCCTGGCTTTCCAGGTTGATGATCAAGCGAAGCCTCTTTTCCGAGGGCGTGTTCTGATCTGATTCCATCTGCTTTGATGGTATCACTGCTTCAAACTGAATATCGTATTTGATCTGGGCTCCTGGTATGGCCTCATCCGTAACCTCTATCTGCTTATCATCAATATGTTCGTACTCCGCTGTATTCTTTATGGAAGACATTTCGATATAGGACGGTATATCCTCCAGTGGAATGTCTGCATATTCCGGAATACAGCCTTTCATAACATAGGCGAGTATCTGCTTATTTGATAACAGCTTTTTACAGTACATGTCATATGCCTTTTTATCATCATAACAACTAATCATAGCTGCTGTTTCTGTATTTGTATTCATGATCATATCCTTTCTTTCTGCTATTGTTATCTGTACTACAGGGATATGATCTGGTGGAGCTCTTATGTTGCTGTTGCTTTCATCAGCATATAAAAGTACCTGCTGTTTCGTTTCATACGCTGTAATGCATGCAACAAAAACAAGGCAGTCCTTACCGCCGACAAGCGGTATTTAGCTGCAGCGTGTTACACAGGGATGGGAAAAAATAACTTAACTTGTTATAAGCATAAGAAAAAACGCTTCTAGCAAGCGGTTGAGCTACGGAAAGGCCGGGGCTTTTGCGGATGAATTCGATGTGAATGGATTGTATTATGTATATAGTTTCTCATAGACCGACCTCTCCTTTTTTGTATCTACAGTGTAGCATAAATCTTGTCGAAATTACAGAATAAAAACTAAATTCTATCTGGCTAAAAAGAAGAAAACAGATTCCATTCGGAAACAGTCACATACGTCATGCAATACTTCACTTCAAATCAAGAAAACATTTCGTAGATAACGCTTAAGAAAATAGTAGCAGTATAAAAATAGAATAAGCGCACAAGATAGCGATAGAAATTATTTCGATTTAATAATTGTATCCGAGCCTGACTACTCCATAAGGAAGCTGCACATGTGTCTCAACCTGTAGTATAATGCTCAATTCTCTGTTTTTTAGCCGGAAACATATGAAACTTATCGCACAGCAGGTCCTTTTGGTATGATATAATGGAGCAGCGAGGTGATTTTATGGCATTAGATGGATTACTGCTTCACCAGGTACAGAAAGAGCTACAGAGCTTTCTGCCTGCCAAGCTTACAAAGCTGCAGCAGATCAGCGATACCGAGCTGCTGTTTACGATACGGACACCGAAAGGAACACGCCGTTTGATGATATCCTTACACAGTGTATACAACCGCATCAATCTGACACAGGAATCGTATACGACGATGGAGACGCCCGGCAATTTTCTCATGCTGTTGCGAAAACAGATCGATGGAGGAATCCTTCGTTCTCTGAATCAGATTGGACTTGACCGCATCCTGCATATGGTGGTTGAAGCCAGAGACGAGCTGGGCGATATTCATGACCGGCATCTCTATATTGAACTGATGGGCAAATATGCGAATATGATTCTGGTGGATGAGCAGGGCCGTATACTGGATGCCTTAAAACGCATTCCCCCCTTTGAAAACAACCGCCGCACCATTCATCCGGGAGCGCTATATCAGCTGCCTGCACCACACACCGGAAAACAGGACCCCTATCATTATGACCACATTGATCCAAATGAGTCCTTCACCAAACAGTTTCACGGGTTTTCTCCCCTGCTCTCGAAGGAAGTACAATATCGTATGGCACAGGGGGAACGTTTCGATGACATTCTGGAACAGATTCAAACCTCTGATGCATTGTATCTGAGTGACGTGCAGGACAAGACCCAGTTTCACTGCATACCACTGACTCACCTGGAGGTGGAAGCACGACAGTATCCGCTCATGAAAGGAATGGATCTGCTCTTTTTCCAGAAGGAGGAGAAGGTGCGCATCAAGCAGCAAAGCGGCGATCTGTTTCGTGCTGTTCGCAAGGAGCTGCATAAGAATACATCAAAATATCCAAAGCTGCAGCAGACGCTGGAGGAGGCTATGGATTGCGATAAATATAGGGAATATGGCGATTTGCTGTTCGCTTATATGGGCAGTATCGAACGCAGCGAAACAGTGACACTGCCCTCCTTTGAAACAGGGGAGGATATTCGTATTCCGCTGGATATGCGTTTTGATATCAAGGGAAATGCCAACCGCTATTACCAGAAATACCACAAGAGCAAACGGGCACAGTCCATTCTTCAGGAACAGCTGACCCTGTGCGAAAAGGAAATCCGCTATTTTGAATCCATGGAGGTACAGCTGGAGCAGGCTACCGTACAGGATGCTATGGAAATACGGGAGGAGCTGGCAAGACAGGGATATGTCAAGGCAGTCAAGACCTGCATACGCAAGAAAAAGAAGCAGGAGCTTCCGCATTATGAAACCTTTGCGTTTGACGATGTACAAATCTACGTTGGGAAAAACAATCTGCAAAACGATCACGTTACCTGGCGTCTGGGAAGAAAAAGCGATACGTGGCTGCACGCCAAGGACCTGCATGGTGCCCATGTTGTCATTACCTGTGAACAGCCGGATGAGGAACTGCTGCGCAACGCTGCCATGCTTGCCGCATGGTACAGCAACGGCCGCTATTCCTCCAGTGTTCCCGTGAACTACTGTACGATCCGACAGCTGAAAAAAATCCCTGGAAACAAGGGCAGCTTTGTTTCCCTTTCAAACTACAAGACCATTTACATCGATCCGGAGCCGGCGCAGATTCAAAGGCTGATCGACGAGCATCTGATCACGCAGAAAAAGCATTAAGCAGACAAACGCATGCCTGCTGCCCTACAGAATATGGCACAGTGCTTTTACAAGCTATGCCTGCACACCTATCACTGCATAAGCGGTGATAGGTTTTTTTATCTCATAGCAGAAAAAGCTTTTGTTTACATAAAAAGGATGTATCTATCAGGTGTTTCCAATACATCTCCATCCTAAATACATCCTATTACGATTTAAAGCACCCTGCTTTTCCTTCCGCTATCGGAAAGGACATGCATCTTCTCTCCTCTCGATGAAACATCCGCAGTCATCGGTTCTGAAAATACAGGCGCAGCCTGTAAACACCTGCAAACAATGCCACTTCCACCGGAACGATACCCAACGTGATACCCAGCAAATCCCATGGCAATATATACTGCGTATCTTTTGCTGTAAGTCCGATATCGGAAAGCGTAGCACGCATCGTTGCACTGAAGACACCGATGTTAAGCAAATAAAGACCAGCCAGTACCAGCAGCACGACCTGTACCACGTCCGGCAGAAATTCCTGCATAATCAGAAATGCAGTCTGAATAACTGCTCCCAAACCAAGGCACATCATGCAGCCCATTAACACTCCGTCAAAAAGGAAATAGCCGCGAAGCAGCTCTGCCGCAGCAATACACACGGCAGTCATCACAATGCTGAACATCCATGCTGCGATCATGAATTTTATACGACTGAAAACCGGCAGCTTTCGCTTACTGAAAAGATACATGAGAATACAGGCATACAGAATAAAGACCAGTGCCGTATAGACAGGATCCGAAAAAAACAGTCCATAGGCGATACAGCCAATCAGTACTATCGATGCGGTAAGCTTTTGTGATTTCTGCATACAGCTTCATCTCCTCAACTACTATAAAAGCATATACATACTATACCACATTGCCAAGACTCCCACAAGCATCCTGCGTACAGCATGCATTTTTTTCATCCATCAGGGAAGCAGCATCGCTTCAGCAATTCACCCATGCCTAACCACTCTGTATCGGCTTTTTTCGCACATAAAAAAAGGAGCATCGCCCCTTTTATTCTACCTCCATATCAAATATATAATGCTTGCGAATTTTCTCCAGCACCTTCCAGACACATGCCATATCAGGTCGGAAGGTGACAAGATCACCTCTTGTGAACGCATAGGATTGTCCATCACTACAGGTCACAACTGCTGTACCCTCGATGACTAGACACGTTTCACAGCGTTTATCGTACATCGCATCCCACACTGCCGGATCGTGCTCCCAAATCGGACAGTCTTCCAACAGTCTGCGTTCCTTATCATTCGGCTTTCTTACATACACATCCTTCATCATATTCTCCTTTACAGCTTCGGGTAATGCTTAGCCTTTACATCGCTCCAGGATACCTTTTGATTATCCGGCACCGGCTGAAAATAAGCCTCCAGTCCATCTTGGACCATTTCATCCAGCATTTTCGCATCGTCATCATCAAACGAAATCGGTCCGACAATATTTTTACGTCCAACGCCTCCGCCGATTCCGCCTATCTGTAAGGTTTCATAGCGAAAGCCTGCTTTATAAGCCTTATAGGCCATCGGCATATTTTTAAACAACACAAAGATTGGCTCCAACTCCCCTAACTGATCCTGCTGCCATCTATTTCCGGCTTCCTGTGTCGATATCGTTTCCAGTTCAACACCTACCGGGCATGCCATCTTATAAATACTGGACAAAAAGGAATTGCTCGCTCCCTCATCATCAACAATATATACCTTTTTACTATTCATCCTATACAACCACTGCGTACATACCTGTCCATGTATCAAACGACTGTCTATTCTGACTAAACCTATGCGTGCCATTTTTCATCATCGCTCCTTATTTTTCAATTTTGATCCAATTTTTTCCCACAGATCCTGTCACCCTCATATAATCCATCACACGTTCCTTATAGCCTGCCCACATGATATCTCCTGCCATTCTCGCTCCGATATTCTCCCCCTGCTGATAACGTCCATCCTGAAACAAACAATCCAGTCCATAATTATAAGCGTCCGTTCCCATGTTGATCTTCTGCGTACCAATTCGGCAGCATTCCGCAATATTTTCAAATCCAGAGAATGAGCCGCCATGGAATACCAGTGGTACATCCACCAGGTTCTTTATTTCCTTTAATCGCTCAAAATCAATATCCGGTCCCTTTCCGGTATACTCTCCATGGGCTTCGCCAATGGATACCGCAAGACAATCACAGCCGGATTTCTCAACAAACTCCTTTGCTTTCACAGGATCTGTCAGATATTCATCCCGTTTTTCTTCGTAATCGCAGCCATCTGCTATCTGTCCAAATTCTGCTTCCACCGTGATTTTAAGAGGCTCGCAGATTTTCTTAAACTCCGCAACCTGCTGTGCATTTTCTTCAAAGCTCAATGCACTGCGGTCAACCATAATCCCTGTGAATCCGCCATAAATCGCCTTTACACAGGCCTCAAAGCTGTCTCCGTGATCCAGGTTCAGTGCGATTGGAATCCGTACTTCATGCGCCATGGAACAAATCAGCTTTCCAAAGGATACAATATCCTTATGATTATCCGGTAAAACATCAATAATAAGGGGGGAATCCAATTCAACAGCAGCTTCTATACAGACTCTGACTGAATCTTCATTGAAAACATTCGGTGCCAGAACACCATATCCTCCTTCCTTCGCTTTCTCTAAAATCTCTAACATTGATACCAACATAATTTCATTCCTTCCTTTCTTTGCTATGCTCTTCCAGACGCCGAATCAGCTTAAGCATGTCCTGCATGACATCTCCTGCGGCATCCTCAAACAGCAATTCATGCTTCTTATGTTCATAATATTTGTAAAAGATGTTCTCTGCACCGGCATACTTTAATTTCCGTATGACAGCATCCAGCTCCCGTGTATAATTGGAAAACACATCCTCATACCCGCTCAAAAATAAGATCGGAAGATATTCGGGAAGCTGTGAAATCCAGTCTTCCGCCGTATACAGAGAACACAGTGAAATTCTGTTTAACATATACTGCATGGAGTAAGCAAGCTTGCAGCAGGCGTCTTTTTTCAGCCTTTTCTGTTCACGATGCTGAAAGACTCTCTGTTCAACAAGGGTATCCAGATTATCAATACCATAATGAGAGAGAATATATGCTTCGGTTTTTTCAGCCGGCTCCGTATTCGCTTTGCTGCGACATTCTCTTCCATATATTTTTATGGCTTTTTTATACAGAGAAGGAAAGCCGTAATCACCGCATAGGATCAATGCATTGCAATTATTTGTCGTAATTGCATACTGCTTTGCCAGCATACTGCCAAAGCCAAAGCCGATCAGCGCATGAATATAGGACTTCTTCCATTCCCTCTTGGGCAGGGCATCCTTTGCGACCAGATAGAACATCGTTTCCGTATCCTCGATAAAGTGTTTATACGTATGCCTCTCACTGATCTGCCCGGGACCATTCACATACACCGACCTTCCATGACCTATCAGATCATGTCCGAAGGCGGCATAGCCATAGCCGGCAAAGAACTGAAGCAGTGCCGTATAGCGATCGATATGATCATATAGATCATGTAATATCTGGATATAGCCTTTTACAGGACCATCCGGAATCCATGCACAGCCATACAGCTCATCCTCACCATCTCCGCTTACAAAACGGTATTCCCGCAGTTTCATTAGCCTATCTCCTCAATTTTGCATATTTTTTCTGAATATTGCTTTTCGGTTTTCTGACATTTTTCAAATACAGATTGCGCAGAGCAGCAAAGACAAGGTATGCCATAACCAGCCAGATCATCCATGCTGATCCAAAATCAAACAAATCAAATGCTCCGCGTTTTGTCTGCAATCCGAATGAGGTATCGATGGATTGCGTACCGCCTTTACTGATGAACCAGTAGATTGCAAGCGTTAGCCCTGTCAGCTTAACGAACAGCAGCTTCTTATCCTTCATCCTGAAGCCCCTGCTGTATACCCTCCACATACAATACAGCCGCTATGCTTCCTGGATCTACAATACCAATGGAATTTTCCTGACGAAATGCCAGCCTGCCATGCCTCGCCTGCATCATTTTGGCTTTCTCAGCCCCTTCCCTTGCGGCGGTAACGGCGTATTGTAAGGCTTTTGTTTTCCCCTTTGCTACATGCTCAGCATAGGCGCGCTGTGCCGGGCAAAGCGCATCAAGGAACGTCTTCTCCCCCTCCTTTGCACCGCCCAGCGTCATGACACCCTCTGCCATTCCCTGTAACAGCACGCCAAGCTCCACATCCTGCAGCTCTTCTTTTCCCTTCAGCTGCTTTCCGATTTTCATAAAGCCGCTGGAAATGAGCGTCCCCATAGAAGAGGATGCGACGCTATTGAATTTTTTCCCTGCCATATACACCAGCCTGCCAATATCCTGCTCATCACAAGCTGTGACAAATTCATCTGCAATGCGAAATCCATCGCGCATAACGACACCGAGATCGCCATCTCCGCCAACAGAATCCAGTGCTGTTAATTGCTCTACATGCTCCTGAAATATCATCTTCCACGCGTGAAATACACGCTTTATATCTTCTGCTTTCATCTCGCTTCTCCAAACTGTGTAAACATCGGGGTATCCGCCGCAGCATCCATCAATCGCTTCAGCTCCTCATCAACCTTCAGCAAGGAGATGGACAAGCCGGTCATTTCCAGTGACGTCGCATATTCTCCAACATAGGTTCTATGAACCCGTATTCCTTCGGCTTTCAGCATACGATGTACCAGACCATTGATCAGATACTGTTCCTCTAACGGAGTAGCACCCAGACCGTTGATCAATACACACACCTCATCACCACGCTGCAGCTGCAGATCCTGCATGACGGGCGGTAAAATCTCCTTTACGATCTCATCTGCTGCGCAAATCTTTCCTCTGCGAATTCCCGGCTCTCCATGGATTCCCATACCGATTTCCATTTCATCATCCGCCATCGCAAAGCTTGGATACCCAATTCTCGGTACGGTGCACGGGCTCATAGCAACCCCCATGGTTGCCACAAGCTGCTTTGTTTTTTCTGCAATGCGATACACCTCATCCAATGGCAGCATTTCCGCAGCAGCTGCCCCTGCGCATTTGTATACAAAGAAGATACCCGCAACACCTCGACGAATATTTTTTTCCTGTGCTTTTGCACGCGGACCGCTTGCCACATCCTCACCGGCAATCGACAAACACACTTCTATATCCTCCTCCATTTCTGCCATTTCTGCAGCCATCTGAAAATTGAAGATATCCCCGTTATAATTTCCAAAGATATAAAGTACACCTGCACCGGCATCAATGGCTTTTGTTACTTCAAGCATCTGTTCAAAGCTTGGAGATTGAAAGACATCCCCTACGCTGCATCCATCCAGCATCCCTTTCCCAACGTAGCCCAGAAACAGCGGAAGATGACCGCTTCCACCACCTGTTGCGATTCCTACCTTACCGGCAGCTTTCTGTTTGCTGATCAGACAATGCGCATCCTCGTTCACACACGAGTAATAGGATGGATGTGCCGCATACAGCCCGTACAGCATCTCATCAATAAAGCGCTCCGGCTGATTGATAAATTTTTTCATTGTCATACCTGCTTCCTCCTTTTTGAATTACACGCCCAGAATGCCCAGACCTCCAAGTGCGATGGCAATCACGAGCAGCACCAGTGTAACCTTTAATACGGTGCCCCCCTTTTTCAGATAAGCGTAAACACCAAAGACTGCAAGAAGTGAGAGAATACCCGGCGCAATCGGATTAAACAGCAGCTCCTGAATACTAATCATATCCTTTGCTCCATATGGAATTTCATAGATCACAGCAACATTGACGTTTTGTGCTGCCATCGTCCCCATCACAAACAATCCGACGATGGAAAAGAAGGTCACAATTTTCTGTACTGCATTGTTTTGTAATATGTTCATAGCAGAATCGGTGCCCAGCTTATAGCCCATGTTGAACATGAATTTCCCCTCCGATACCAGAATGACATAGAGGAGAATATCATCAACGATCGGTGCCCACAGCATTCCCTGCTGCGCAAAGCCCATAAAGAAGGTGGAAATAAGTGGTTTCAGCGTCGCGTAATTCAAGGTGTCACCGACACCGGCAAAGGGTCCCATCATACCGTTTTTAACACTGTTGATCAAATCTTCGGAAATCAGCTGATCATCAGGCACCTGCTCACGCTTCTGTATCGCTCTTTGCTCTTCCAGCGATGTAATAATACCGGGAATGATACCGCCAATCATATTTTCCGTGATAAAGAACTGCATGTGTCGCTTCAATCCTTTGATTTGTTCTTCCTTATCATCCGGATACAGCTCCTCCAATGCCGGCGCCATGGTCAAACACATTCCCATCGCCTGCAAACGCTCAACATTATCCACATGGCAGACATGCAAACGCCAGTTGAACCAAACTCTTTTCAATGTTTTTTTACTTAGGATATGGGTTGCCTTGGATTCGGCATTTTTGAGATTGAGTAAATCCGCAAACAAGCTTCCATTGTCTGTCTCCTTTTTTGTAAAAATCGTATAGAGCCAGGCGATAAATATACCAAGCAGACATCCCGGCACAGCTCCCAGACCGGAATATTGGGCAAAGAAGAAGCCGGCGATAAAGAACGGTATCAGCTGTCCTTTTCCGATTACCAGAATGACCATGGCAAATCCCAATGCAGGAAGCAGTCCGCCGGCTAGAGAGAACATGTTGTTCGCCCAATCCGGAAGTCCGTTCATGAGGATTCCCAGACTGTTCACTCCATATTTCAATACGATGGTCATCGGCACCAGGAAAATCACCGCACGAATCAGTGGTCCGTAAATCAGGGATGTGCGGGTAAGCTCCTTTACATTACCGGTTTCCACCGCTTTATCTGCATGATGTACCGTCCAAACCATTGCCAAACGTTTAACCGTGTGTAGCTGCGCCATAATCAGGGCAGCTGCAGAAGAAATTACCAGACCCTGATCCAGCGATATTCCCGCCGTTATGACCATGGCCGTCGTCACGATTCCGGCTGCTTCTTTATCCACCGGCATGGCCCCTCCAACGGCAGTAAGTGCCAGATACAGCGGCTGAATAGTTCCACCAACGATACAGCCCTTTACCGGATCCCCCAAAATAACACCGGTAAGCAGTGAGATAAGCATTAAATCACAGAAGCAGTAGGTGAATGGTACAAAGATTTCACCTGCTGCCAGCCAATACAGCATTGCAAGTAAGATTGCTTGTAATAATGTCATTTTTTCCTCTCCTTTTTTCTAATTTATGCATACGTCTTACATCCCTTCTGCAGGCAGCACCACGTTCTGAATACCTCCCTTCCCTGTTTCTACCATGTGCTCTGCCGCTTCCTTTAAAGACATATCATCGAATTGAAATAAAACCTCCAATACCATTCCCAGATTCAAGCCGGTTACCAGACGGTAGCGGCAATGCTGAAATGCCATGAGCAGACTATTGCACGGACTGGCTCCGAATAAATCCGCCAACAGCAAATATTCGCCCTCAGGATCAAGAGTAATCAGCTCCTCTGCCTTTTTGATAAATGCCTGCGGGTCCATATCCTCCTTCATACCGATGGCATACATACAAGCCGTCTGCGCTTCTCCGGCTATCATGCGACTTGTTTCTAAAAAAGCCTCTGCCAGATTCCCATGTGCTCCGATAACAATGTGCTTCATACGTCCTCCTTCTCTTTTTGTTTCAAAAGTTTTAATTCCATATCTAAATATGAAATCGTTTCCATTTACAATTACATTGTATTAATTACAAAATATTAGTCAATAACATTCCGTTTAAATTAGAAAGCAGAGCTTTCCACTATTGATTCAAAAGTTTTTTAGCTTCCGAATCATTCTGCTTCAAAAATTTTAAGAGGCTACAGAAAAAGACCTGCTCTTGACAGGCTGCTGAAAAAGACTTATATGTCCCCTTGCTTCATAAGAGCAGTGAAAAGGAATACCCTGTTTCCTATAAACTCATGGACATGTAATGATAGAAAAACAGACGATGCAAGTAACACATCGTCCGTTTTCTCAGCAGTCTCGCTTCTGTCAAGTTCTTATGTAGGTTGAAATAAAAATCATGCTCATGTTTTTTTGGCAAGTATAGTTTGCATTTCTCTGTTCAGTCTTCAAGGAAACGACGATGTTTCCTGTTTTTCTATTCACGAAGATTCAAAGCGATTGACCTCAAGCAGTTTGCCTACCTTTATTTGCTTGCGAAGCTCACTTTCTACACAATCCGTAACCAGTGCATCGAAATTTTGAAATACACCGTACTGATAGCGGGAGGTTCTATCGAATTTCTCCGCCAGTGTAATCAGCAGCTTGCACTTGCTTCTGCGCAATATGATCTCATTCAGAAACATCGCATCCTCGGTCTGTGTTCCGGGACCATCAAAGCCTAAACAGCCATCCGTTCCAAACACCGCAACATCATAGGAAAAGCGACTCGCCATATCGGAAACAAACTGCCCCTCCGTACGATTCCCGCTGCGGGAATACTTCCCCCCCAGAAAGACGATCTCATGTCTGCTTTCCTTTAGCTCATTCATCATTTCAAAGCAGTTTGTAATAATCAGCAGATTCTTCCGAAAGCTAAACAGTTTACCGAGCGGAAGTGCAGTGGAGCTTGGATCAACAAAAACCACATCGTCATCGTGAATGAAGTTGATGACCTCCATACAGATTGCCTTTTTCACTTCGATTTTCTCCTGTGTTCGCACATCAATCGGTACATCGGTAAAGGAATTACGCAGAACAGCACCGCCATGCGTACGAAACAAAATCCCCTTTCTCTGTAAAAATTCCAAATCTTTACGAATGGTTTCCATGGTTACTCCAAAGCAGTCCGAGAGTTCCTTAACACTTGCTTTCCCATGCGATAGTAAATAGTTCGATATTTCATCAAGCCTTTTTTCCAATCTCTTTTCCATACCCCATATACGACAGACACCTGCACGTCCGTCATGCTCCTTTCCCAAGCTATGCAATGTACCCTATCAAAGAAATCCCCCAATTTATATCTATATTCATTATACTATGTTTTTTTCATGTAGAGAAGACAGCAGCTTACATAAAAAATAGGACACCTTCATGTCCTACAATAATACAATATTATGCTTTTCACATTCCTCACGCATGGCATCGCTCCACTGTGACACCTGCACCTCTCCGATATGTGCTTTGTTTAATAAAATCAAACAAATTCTGGACTGCCCGATGCCTCCGCCAATGGTCAGCGGCAGCTCATCCTGCAACAGCATTTTATGAAAAGGCAAATCCTTACGCTCCTCACAGCCTGCTTTTTTCAACTGCTCCATCAATGCTTTAGCATCCACACGGATGCCCATGCTGCTAATTTCCAGTACGGTATCCAGCACCGGATAATATAGCAGAATATCGCCGTTTAATGCCCAGTCATCATAATCCGGAGCACGTCCGTCATGCTTTTCTCCGCTGTGCAAAGTATCACCGATTTTCATTAAAAATACAGTTTTATGCTGCTTCACGATTTCATACTCACGCTCTTTCGGCGTCAGATCAGGAAAGCGGTCCTCCAGCTCCTGCGTGGTAAGGAAATATACGTCCTCCTGAATAAACGGCATGAGGTTTTCATAAACGATATCCAGCTCCTTCTCCGTTTCCTTCAAAGCCTTCATAATATTGCGCACGGTCATTTTCAGAAAATCCATCGTCCGGTTTTCCCTGCTGATTATCTTCTCCCAGTCCCACTGATCGACATAACAGGAATGCAGATTATCCAGCACCTCATCCCGGCGTATTGCATTCATGTCGGTATAGATTCCCTTGCCGACATTCAGATTGTAGCGCTTTAAAGCCATACGCTTCCACTTCGCAAGAGAATGAACTATCTGATAGTCCTCACCCTCAATTTCCATGATATCAAACGCAACCGGACGCTCCGTACCATTCAAATCATCATTTAAGCCGCTGCTTTTGGAAACATACAGAGGTGCCGATATACGCATCAGATTCAAATGATGCGCCAGACGACGCTCAAACAGGTCCTTGACATATTTGATGGCGATTTCCGTGGATATGATATCCAGCTTATTTTCATAATATTTTGGTATGATCAGATCTTCAACTGCCATAGCTTCACTCCTCTTTCATATACCTTCTTATTATACATGATTTCATTTACAAAATATATCTTTTTTTGAAATGTTTTTCAATAATTTTCGTTTCATTTACAATCACTTTCATTAAGACAGCTGCAGATGCGTGCAGGCAGCTCTTTGTGCCTGTATACAGAAGATTGCTCCAATACAGCCATATGCACATTCGCAAGTATGCTCGTTTATACCAAGCAACGAATGATTTGTATTTTTCTACTGTCTTCCTTCCGATCAGAAAAGAGGATGCCATACACCTGTAAATCAATCGTGTTGCATCCTCATAATTGGAAAAGAAGCCTTCATTTGCAGCCTTACCTGCTGCCAAAGCCCTCACTTATACTTTTTAAACATATACAGCTTTCCAAATTCCTCTCTTTGAAATCCATTTGCCTCCAGCACATGTATGGAGGCTGTGTTACGTTTTTCAACGAGTGCATAAATGGAAAGCAGCTGCAGCGTATCAAAGGCCTCCTCACACAGAGCACGAACCGCCTGCTGCATGATACCTCTATGCCAGTAATTCACGCCCAGCCAATAGGATAGCTCCGCACTGCTGCTCGTCTTTTTTTCGCATTCCAGAAAGCCGCAAACGCTGCCATCCAGCTCCACCGCACGAAACAGATACCGCTGCGGATCCGCATGCTGATAAAAATGAATCGTAGATACGGCATTGAGAAAGGTATCCGGATACAGGAATTTCCAGACTCTCTTTTTCAGATAATACGGATGCATCGACAAGCTGTGCAGCTCCATCGCATCCTCCACATCCCAGGGACGTACCATAACTGTCATATTGATCACCATGCTATAGTATGCACATTCCCGCATCCTGTAAACCGGGCTTTCTGCTAATCTATGCTTTTTTTCAATGCTCAGCTGTCTTTATGATAAAGAATATTGATATCGCCGTCCACAAAGCCAATACCCACACCCGCATATGCCTTCAGTTTTTCCGCATATCTACCGTTTTCCAGGTATATCTGCAGTCTTTCACTCATTTCTGTGAGAATCTGTTCCCAGTCTGCTTCCTCTTCCCAGCTGAATGGTGCCTCACGTGTTACAAAAACCTCTTCACAGGCCCAATCCGCATCCTGTGGATCAAAGCCCTCTGTGCCTGCAAATTCGATTGACCAGATATTTCCTTCCTGCTCATATAAATTAAAATTCACTGCAGCGATATCGTCTGGCAATGGCATTCCCAGTACAAAATCCAGCCATTCCTCAAAGCTTTCCATACCGTCATCTCCTCTTTGTCATCTGTATTTTACCATATCTGTCTTCGTTATGGCTAGATGCAAGAAAAAAAGGATATGCTTCCATACCCTGTTAAAACGGCTTCGTATCCTTATTCTTCCATCGGCTGAACTCCAGAGAAAGCTCATAAATTTTACGAGTGATGATATAGGTACAGGTAACCATCACGGAACATAAAATTGCAAGACAGATTTGAAGCCGATACACATCAAAACCCTCTCCTGTCAATCCAAGCATAAGCAGTAATAAATCGGCAAATATACCTGCAAAGACGGCAAAAGCGAGAAAGGATAGAATTGCAGTTCGCAATACTTTTTTAAAGGATAACATCGTTCACACTCCTCCCGTATGACGCATCATGCGACATTATTTTTTGCATCATGTTCTTTCTACACCATGTATAACAATTCGATGACAGCCTGTGCAGTAACATGCAGATACAGCAGCGGGATACATGCTCTGCTCTGCCAGCAGCACCTCCTGATCATTTGCAGGCTGCATCCTCATAAGGTGCTTTTTTTCAGAGAATATAATATTGGAAGCAGCCTGTACAAAGCCTGCTTTCATTTCCTTACCGCAATATGGACAAAGCATGTTCATTCCTCCTTTTTTGAAGATGGGCAATCCCAGAGCCGATTGCATATACCTTTGAAATACCGTTTATTTCCGGTGTCTATGGTGCATCTCACCGCCATGGTTTGAATATCACCCAGTCCTCCCCCATAGAAAGCTCAACTTCCTGATCACCGATCTGATAGTTGATGCCTGTACCAAAATTTGATTGATTATCCTTTTTCGGTATTTCTGTCCGCTCTACCATGCTGTCAATTTCCCCATCCGTCATGCCGCAGCGTAGCCTATCGTTGTTGGTCTTCTTTGTATTGTAATACAGCTGCCCATGTACCATAATCAGCTGCTTTGTGCACTCTGCTTTCGCTATGTTTCCTTGAACGATTTCAGCCCTTGTGTTCTTGCAGCCGCCAAGTATGCTAATGCAAAGCAGCATAGCCATATACAGCCTTGTTTTCATATTCCATCACCTTTTCCACGTTTTCATGTTCACTGACAGCGCAGAGAAAGAAGCTTCTGAATATCTGCCATATGAGCCTCCTCACAAACCCGATACTGTATCCATCCGCCGTTACCACACGGATATCTGTTATCGATGTATTCCTTTGCATAGGTCTGCAGCTGATCGTAAAGGGAAGCATACTGCGCATCAGAGAGCCGTATCATAACAGTAAAGGCTCCCGCCTCCGGAAACACATTGCACATCAGCTTCTTTTTCTTACGATGTGCAATCCCCCAGCCATAGTGGTTGCCATAGGGAAAGGTAACCTCCTGCTGCGTTGCGAATGTTTCAAATAGCCATGTATTCAGTCTGATAAACAGCTCCCCGCATTCCTCACAATGCGCACACATTTCGTTGTACCGGGGCTGCTCCTGCTTATTTAACATTCTTTCATACATAAACATATCCTCCTGCCCTTCCCCTAGTTTTTTCCATTATAGCATATTCGTTCCGTTTTTTCTTTACAGCTCTTCAATTTTATCTCAAGAATATGAAAAGGCATTCCTCTGTATATGGAGGAACGCCTGTATTTCTTATTAAGCCTTTACCTTAACACAGGTACCATCCGGTCCCGGTGTGGTGTTCAGATATTCAGCGATGGCTGCCTTCTGATCCGGTTTACAAGGCTTGCAGGTACCGACAACAGTGACCTCACCCTCTACCAGTGCCTCGGCAAGTCCGCTGCAGCCTGCATACCCGCAGCTACCGCAGTTGTAGTTTGGCAGCATGCTGCTGACCTTTTCAATACGCTCATCGACTTCAACGCTTAAAAATCTGTCCGCAATTCCCAGCCCTAGACCAAGAATCGCCCCCAGAACAAGCATCATAATGATTGCAGTTACCATGTGACTACCCCTTTCTATTCCTCATGTGCAGGGTTGTTGCAGCAGGAATGATCATGACAGCCCTTGCACTGTGCTTTCAAATCCTCACATCCCTTAGGAAGCGGTGTTTTGTGATTGAAGTAAAACACCAGTGCATAGACTGCACCGAGTGCTCCCAGATACAGGACGGGAAGTAATGCCTTCATATTAAACCAGACCCATCAGTCCGCTGAAGGCAAGTGCCATGATTGCTGCAACGATCAGGGCAATCGGATTTCCTTTCCAGGAAAGCGGAGTATCACAGGCATCCAGACGCTCACGAATCGTTGAGAAGATGTACAGTACCATCGTGAATCCAACAGGAATTGCGATGGAATATGTCAGCATCTCCGCAAAATTGTAGCCGCTGGTGATGTTGTTCAGTGTAACATTCAATACGACACAGTTCGTCGTAATCAGCGGCAGGTAGACACCCAGCGCCTTATATAGAGAAGGACTCAGCTTCTTGATGATCATTTCCACCAGCTGTACCAAAGCGGCAATGACCAGAATGAAGGTAATCAGGTCCATATACTGCAGATTCAGAGGATCCAGTACCATGTAATACAGACCATAGGTTACCAGAGAGGCTGCCACAATAACAAAGGTAACGGCAGCACCCATACCGATGGCAGAGCTGCTCTTCTTGGATACACCCATGAATGGACACATACCAAGGAACTGATTCAGGACGACGTTATTGATGAAGACAAACGTAATCAGCATAACAAATAAATTACTCCAGTTCATCGTTTATTTCGCCTCCTTTTCCAGCTTTTTCGCCTTATTCTGCTGGTGAGACTTATAGGCAGCCAGTCCTGCAGCCAGACATGCAAACGTACAGAATGCACCAAACGGCTGAGAGAACATGGAGATTGCAAAGTCCTCCGGAATAATACGAATTGAGAAGATATTCTGCGCCGCATCGAACGGATTGTCAAAGGACAGGATTCCCGTTGCGATAATCTGACGGATTGCGGACATCAGGATGATGGATACGGTATATCCAAGCCCCATGCCGAGTCCGTCCAGAGCGGAATCAAAGACGCTGTTTTTGCTGGCAAAGGCTTCCGCACGTCCCAGAATAATACAGTTTACAACAATCAATGGGATAAAGACACCCAGCGCGGAATCCAGACTCGGTGCATATGCCTTAATCAGCATCTGGATAATTTTTACAAGTGTTGCAATGATTACAATATAAACCGGAATACGAATTTCCGATGGTGTAATATTACGAATCAGGGAAATGATCACATTTGACATGATCAATACGACAATAACAGCAACTCCCATACCGATGGCATTGTTCAGCGTGGTCGTTATGGCCAGGGTGGAACAAAGTCCCAGATACAGGGAGAATACAGGATTTTCACGGATGAATCCTGCTGTAAAATTCTCTTTACGGTTCATTCTTCATCCACCTCCTATTTCAGATTCTCAGCCTGATATTTGGCTGCTTCACGGATTCCTTCGATAACCGGCTTACTGGAAACCGTTGCTCCGGTAATCGTATCATCCAGAATCTCTTCACCGGTTGCATCCTTTCCCTTTAAAGATTCACGGAACGGCTTCTCCGTTACCTTGGAACCAAGTCCCTGTGTATCTCCATTGGAAATTGCAACATAGTCATATACGCTTCCATCTTTGTTCAGGGCTACCAGGAAGCTGGTACCGTCCTTATATCCGGTTACCTTCATTTTGAAGATATAGCCCTTTCCTTCCACCTCGAATATTTTCTCGATGGTTTTGGAAGCATTGTCTTTTACCTTTACAAAGGCATCATCACTCACATCCGGATAAATTTCCTTCAGTGTCTCCTTTTCCGCAGCCAGCTCATTGGCAGCGATGACAGGAGCCGTCATATTATTGGCAAACGCCAGCGCTCCTCCGGCCAGGGCAGCAATCAGAGCTAAGAAAACAGTCAGATGTAATATCTTTTTCATATTCTTACCTCCTAATATCCCAGAGCCTTACGCACTTCTGCAACGGCACGCACCGTTGATTTGGAAGAGAACGTAGCTTCTGTTACCGCATCATTTTTTTCTACCTCTACCTCTTGCTTCAAATCCTGTCCGATAAACTGATCCAGGAATGCAGGGTTGTCGATCTTATCTCCCTGATGCGGTGTATCGTTGATTTCCGTCGGTACAACCGTGACGATCTTATCATCCTTCACGGTGATATCAAACTTGTTATAGATGTTGGGATCCTCTGTGGATGCATAGCCCTGTGATTCCACATGATAGGTCACAGAGCCATCGCTGTTTTCGGTTTTCCCGCTCAGCTTGGCTTCAAATTTATTAACATCCTTGTCCGCTGTATTCAGCATAACAGCAGGTGCAGGCTCCTTTGCTTCAATAACGCTTCCGGCAAGCAGTACGCTTCCCATACCGACAACTGCTACAACGCTGAAAATGATTGTCGCTTTCTTGCGCAGAGCCAGCTGTTTTCCCTCCAGCCCTTTTTCAATCATCGGCGTCAGCATGTTCATCATCAGAATGGAATACAGACAGCCCTCCGGCAGATTTGCTTTTACACGAATCAGCACGGTGATGATTGCAGCACCGAGCGCAAAGATGCAGCGCCCCTGTGCACTCGTTGGAGAGGTCACCGGATCGGTTAACATAAACACCGCACCGAAGACGACACCACCTGTTAGTACATGGACGAGTGGATACCAGAGAAAGCCCGGTATGCCCTCATAGCTGCCAACACCGCGCAGCAAAGCGATCCCGGCTGCCAGAACGAAGATGCTTCCCAGATACACAGCAGGAACTCTCCAGTCAATGACACGGCGAATGGATAATACGACACCGACCAGTAAGATAATGATCGCACTCGTTTCACCGATTGCACCCGGATACCAGCCGGTCAACAGCTTTCCGATACCGCCGATTTCACTCATCATGTCCTTAATCATTTCCGGATTCGTCACCAGCCAGTTAAAATCGGAAGCGATGATGGTTGTCGGTGTAGCCGAGGTGATAACATCCGTCGTTGCCCCCATGAAGGTCGCAAAAACGATGGCCCTTCCCACAGCCGCAGGATTGAAGATATTGTTTCCAAACCCGCCAAACAACAGCTTTGCAAAGAAAATAGCGAAGAAGGTGGAAACCCCCAGCGCATAGGGACGGATACTGATTGGACACATCAGCGTTAAGATGATCGCTGTGATCCAGCCAAAGGAACCTCCCATAAACTTCTTAATATACGGCAGATCAAATTTCTGATCCTTCTTCATAAAGAACGCCCAGGCCAGCTCTGTTACAAATGCAGTGATCAAAGATACGGCAAGCAGCTTGATTGCCTGCAGCATATGATCAAATGTATATGCCTTATTATAATAAATAAGTGAAAACGCAAACACCACGAGTAACCCAATCATCAGCTCCAGCATAATCTGCTGTGTGCTCTGCTTCTGACGTAAGTTCGGTGATGCATGGAATGTAAATTTCATAAAATACCCTCCCTTACTTCTTAGCCAGCATCAGCTGACGCTTTGCACGGCGAACATTCTCCGTCACATCCAGACGGGACGGACAGATGTATGTACAAAGACCGCACTCGATACAATCCATGGCACATAGCTTTTCCATGGCTTTCTTATCATTTGTTTTTACTGCCTGTGCGATGCGTACCGGCTGTAGTCCTGCCGGACAGTGATCGGAGCATTTCCCGCAGCGCAGACAGGCAATACTGTCAAACGGCTTGTTTTCCAGAATGGTCAATGCATTCATATTGCGGTCGATAACGAATTTGTCATTGACAATCGTTTTCCCCATCATCGGACCTCCGGCAATCAGCCTTACATCCTCACACGTATAGCCGCCGCACGCCGCAACGACCTCCGCTACCGGCACACCGACAGGAACCTGTACATTGACAGGCTTCTTTACCGCATTTCCGGATACGGTCAGCGTCTTGGAAACAATTGGCGTTCCTGTCAACAGCGCCTCACCGAATGCAATCGCCGTTGTCGCATTATTGACAATGGCACCAACCTCACCTGGCAGCTTTTCATATTCCGCATGCATGATTTCACGCACTAACACACGCTCCCAGCCCATCGGATACACATCAGGCACAGCGACTACGCTGAAGCCCTCCATGCCCTTGATTGCTTCTTCCACAAACTGAATCAGATCCGGGTGCGTCTTCTTGATCGCGATTACCGCCTCTGGTGCCATCGCCATTTTCTTCATGGCAGCCACACCGGTGACAAATTCTTCCTTGTGCGCCTGAATCATCTTGTAGTCCGCAGTGATGAACGGTTCACATTCCACCGCATTGATGATCAGCTTTTTTACATCCTTTGCGAATTTGTACTTGATGTATGCAGGAAATCCTGCACCACCCAGACCGATGATTCCCGCATTCATCATGAAATCGATCAGCGCTGTACGATCAGCACTCTTATAATCAAGCGGCTCAAACGAACGCACACGCTCATACAATCCATCGTTTTCAATGACGAGATGCTCCACCGGCTTCAGGGAAGAATGCATAAGCTTCTGCGTACCTGTTACAGTACCGGAAACACTTGCAAAAATAGGAACAACATTACGTTCATTGCACTGAGCAACTTTTGTACCAATGGAAACATGATCACCTTCCTTGACCAGTATTTCCAGATTCACAGAAGGCCCGCAGATCAAAGGGATAAATACCTTGCTGCCGGCTTTCACTTCCATGATGTCTACATGGTCGCTAAGTTCCTTATGGCCCGGAATGTGCTGACGCATGGGTCCTTTAAACAATGACATCACAGTCACCTTACCTTTCTCTTACTTCTTCCATACCATATGTGAATGTGTTAACACATTTTACATACCGGTTTTATTATAGCATTTTCATACCATGATAAAAAGCGGAAATTTAACATTTTCTTAAGGATTTCCCTGCCTGTTTCCCTCCTGTTTCCCTTCGTTTCCATACATTTGGATAGTTTTGTAAAAATGATAAATTGTTACAGAAAACGAATGCTTCATCCATGTATCAAATGATAAAGTTTTCTTATGCATCCCGGTTTAAAATCATAAAAATAATGGTATAATGTCAAACGGTGATAAACATGAAAAAAATACTGAGTCTGCTACTGGGTGTCCTGCTGCTTACCGGCTGCAGTGAGAAAGCACTCCATAAATATTCCATGACGGCAACCGATATCGGCTTTGATACCGTGGTGAGCTTTACTGCCTATACGGAAAATGAGACTGCCTTTAACAACTACAGCGATGAACTGAAAAAGCAGTTCCGCTATTATGACCGGCTGTTTGATAAATACAACAGCTATGACGGCGTGAACAACATCAAAACAATCAACGACAATGCCGGAAAGCAGCCAGTCAAAGTGGAGCCTGTCATCATTGATCTATTGAAGCTGTCAAAAACCTACGATACGATCAGCGATCATCAGTTTGATATCACGATGGGCAGTGTTTTAAACATATGGCACGACTACCGGGAAGCCGGTACCCTGGCAAATCAGAAGAATCAGGAAAGCAGCATTCCGACCACGAAGGAATTGCAGGCAGCCGCAAAGCACAGCGGATGGAAGCATGTGCAGATTGACGAAAAAAACAGCACGGTATATATCGATGATCCCGATGTATCACTGGATGTCGGCGGTGTTGCCAAGGGA
>ERZ781275.183-NODE-183-length-79387-cov-12.347577_pt1 | contig 79387 bp, 68 predicted proteins | sample MGYA00375853_ERZ781275 | MGnify/ENA primary metagenome ERZ781275 (study PRJEB29790, sample SAMN03653691) | human gut metagenome | host: Homo sapiens | place: USA: Dallas, Texas | collected 2012-07-23 | study: EMG produced TPA metagenomics assembly of the Gut...
CATAATGACCCTAAATGACTTTGACCTAATGACCCACTAAGTGTAATGCTTGAATGGATTGTTTGTTAGAGTGTGTGATAGTTATAAATCACTTGTGTATGAGATGATTACAAAAGTTTATATCAGTTGTATTTCATTTGTGTGTGTATAATAATAATCTACATTCTCTGGAGTGGAATACTGCAAGTAGTACCGCTCTGGTACTCATTTCCTACATCCCAATTCATTGTATTTGTCAAAAATACCTACCTTTAGTGCATGATTTCGAGTCCGAGGAGGGGCATTTTTCACCCTTAGGAGAAGGGGTAAAATACCTTCCTAACCCCCATATTTTGCATTTTATCTTCTAAAACGCAAAAAAACTGCGGATTTTCGCATCATTTCCGTTACTATTTTCTGTAGTAAGGATATTATACATACATATATATATAAACACTCCTTTTAATCGTTGTAGGAGATGATATAACGACATTTTAGTATCTTGTTTTTTTTCTTTACAAAACAACAAAAACGCCCTATAAAAGAACGCAAACTCACATCCACGTTATTTGGTATATTTGGGGCTCTTATCTCCAAATTTTGCAAGAAATCAGAGTAAATTGAGCCCCAAATATACCTTTCCTCATCGTTTTCAGTACCTATTTATATTATATATGGTACTTATTCTGGTAGTGGCGCTTAGATTTAACAGGGGCTCCATGGAAGGAACCGCTGCCCATACCGCTGCTGCCACGAAGACTCTCATGGAAGCCTGAACTACCGCTATATTCACCCCAGCGGGCTCTGATTCTATCTACATAATTAACCGTCTCCGTGCCTCGCATGTAACCATGTTTCACTACCGGATCTGTGTAATAAGCCGGTTGAGAAAGGCGCAGAATATAATCGCGGATCACGCCCCAGTTGTGCGGATTCTGACCATGTTTGCGAGCCAGCGCCATCGCATCTCTGATGTGGAAATGGCCACCATTATAAGAAGCCAGGGCGAAAAGCATGCGCTGGAAAGGGTCGCCCACGTCAGAGAAATGCCCCTGCAGTTCCGCCATATATCTGGCTGCCGCAGCCACATTCGCCTCAGGTTCATGAATCATGCTCATCGGCAAACCCAGATGGGCAGCCGTGCCTGGCATAATCTGCATCAGTCCGCAAGCTCCAGCCCATGACTTCGCATTCGGGTCGAAACAGCTCTCCTGATAACATTGGGCAGCCATCAGACGCCAGTCCATGCGAGCCGTTCCGCTATAGCGCTGGAAGAGGTGGTCGTAGCGGGAAATAACACCCTTAGAACGGTTCAGGAATGGTGAATAAACGTGGCGGCGCACGCTGGCAGAAGAAAGCAGCCACGATTCTTCCTGCCTGACCTGAGCAATCAGCTTAGGCTTAAACCAGCCGTTCAGGGTGTCGGCAAGACTCTTGTTACCGTTCAGCACAGCCCATTGGGTTCGGGTGCTGTCGGGCGTAACTCCACAGAACAGCAGGTTGCCTCTGGTCTGTTTTCGGGGTAGGGGCACGGCAATCACATCACCTTCTCCCTTCTCCAGTTTGCGCACCATTTCAGCCGTATCCTTACATTCTTCTACACGTAACGACACGCCGATCTGCTGGGCAAACTTCTCGCAGAGCAGATATTGCAATCCCATTCCGTGGCTGTGGTAATCATAATAGGTAGTAGGGCCGTTAACGGTAAGCATGATGAGCTCACCATTGGCCTGAATATCTTCGAGCGAAAGCCCCTTGCTGGTTGAAGTAGATTTCTTTTCATCGCCATCAGCCCCATCAGAGTTGTCAGCATACTCCATTTCGCCTACGGGAGTTCCCCATGGCGTAAGCTCCTGCTGCGGTTTCTTGTCGGCACAGGCAGCGAGCAAAAATAGTGCATATAATGCGTATAAATATCCTTTATTCTTCATTTCAGCTGCAAAAGTACGAAATATTTTGCACATAAGTGAGAAATTATTTGTTTATTCTAATAAAAATATGTACTTTTGCAATGTTTTTCAAACAAAATATAGAAATATGTTACGAATAGCAGTACAAAGTAAGGGTCGTCTTTTCGACGACACCATGAATCTCTTAGCAGAGGCTGACATCAAAGTAAGCGCCTCTAAACGCACCCTCCTGGTGCAGTCAAGCAACTTTCCTCTCGAGGTTCTCTACCTTCGTGATGATGATATTCCTCAGAGCGTAGCCTCTGGTGTGGCAGATATCGGAATCGTGGGCGAGAACGAGTTTGTTGAGCGTGGAGAGAATGCGCAGATTATAGACCGTCTGGATTTCAGCAAGTGCCGCCTGAGCCTCGCCATTCCTAAGAAGATTGATTATCCGGGATTGCAATGGTTCAACGGCAAGAAGATTGCCACTTCTTACCCTAACATCCTGCGCAAGTTTATGAAGAAGAACAACATCAATGCCGACATCCATGTCATTACGGGTTCTGTAGAAATCAGTCCGGGCATCGGTTTGGCTGACGGTATTTTCGATATTGTAAGTTCTGGTTCTACTCTTGTCAGCAACAATCTTGCTGAGGTTGAGGTGGTGATGAAGAGCGAGGCTCTGCTCATCGGCAACTGGAACATGGACGAGGAGAAGCATGAGATTCTGAACGAGATGCTGTTCCGCTTCGAGGCTGTACGTTCTGCACAGGACAAGAAGTACGTGATGATGAATGCTCCTAAGGCAAAGGTTCAGGAGATTACAGAAGTATTGCCAGGCATCAAGAGTCCTACGATTATCCCATTGGCTGATGAGGAATGGTGCTCTATCCACACCGTGCTCGATGAGAAGCGTTTCTGGGAAATCATAGGCAAGTTGAAGGAACTCGGTGCACAGGGCATTCTGGTAACACCAATCGAAAAGATGATATTATAATAATGTGTAGTGTTTTATGTGTAATGTTTATTTAGAGACATTATGCGTTAAAAACTAAACATTAAACATTAATAATTAAACATTAATAATAGGAATGAAGGTAATAAAGTATCCTGCAAAGAAGGAATGGAGCGAGATTGTAAAACGCCCACACCTGGATGTTTCGCAGCTGAATGCGACCGTACAAGGTGTACTCGACGATGTGAAAAACCATGGCGACGAAGCCGTGAAGCGTTACGAGGAGAAGTTTGATCATGCCCATCTCGATTCTTTGGCTGTGACTGACGCTGAAATCGAAGAGGCAGAGAATATGGTTTCTCAAGAACTGAAAGACGCTTTGCACCTCGCCCATCATAACATTGCCGCATTCCATCATAGCCAGAAGTTTGATGGTGTAAAGGTTGAAACTTGCCCGGGTGTAACCTGCTGGCAGAAGAGTGTGGCTATAGAGAAGGTGGGATTGTATATCCCGGGAGGTACTGCTCCTCTCTTTAGCACCGTTCTGATGCTGGCTACTCCTGCCAAGATTGCGGGATGTAAAGAAATAGTACTATGTACTCCTCCTAATAAAGAGGGCAAGGTGAACCCGGCTATCCTCATGGCGGCAAAAATTGCGGGCGTGAACAGAATCTTTAAGGCGGGTGGCGTTCAGGCTATCGGAGCCATGGCTTACGGTACGGAGAGCGTGCCTAGGGTTTATAAGATTTTCGGTCCGGGCAACCAGTTTGTCATGGCTGCCAAGCAGCAGGTTTCCCTGCACGATGTGGCTATAGACATGCCTGCCGGTCCGTCTGAAGTTTGTCTTATTGCCGACGAAACAGCTAACCCTGTGTTTGCTGCTGCCGACCTGTTGTCGCAGGCTGAACATGGTTTTGATTCTCAGGTTTTCTTCATTACTACATCTGAAAAGGTGTTGGATGATGTAAAGAATGAAGTTGAAGTACAACTTGAGCGCTTGCCACGTAAGGAGATGGCACAGGCATCGTTAGATAACTCTAAGTTTATCCTCGTAAAGACCGAAGAGGAAGCAATCGACCTCTGTAATACTTATGCGCCGGAGCATCTGATTATCGCCACAGCCGATTACGAGCAGCTGGCAGAAAAGGTAGTGAATGCAGGTAGTGTATTCCTCGGAAACTATGCGTGCGAAAGTGCAGGCGACTATGCAAGCGGTACGAACCATACCTTGCCAACCCATGGTTATGCTTTGGCTTACAACGGAGTGAACCTGGACAGTTATAATCGCAAAATCACCTTCCAGCATCTTACAGAAGAAGGTATTCGTAACATTGGAAATGCTGTAGTGACCATGGCGGAAAATGAGCAATTGGAAGCTCATGCCAATGCGATGAGACTGAGAGTGAACAGTTTGAAATAATAGGGTGAAACGGGGAGTTGTAAAGATACTTCTTAATAGTTTTTGAAAGAAAAATGAAAGAATTGAAAGATTTGTGCCGAGAGAACATCTGGAATCTGGCACCTTACAGTTGCGCACGTACGGAGTTTGCAGGCAGAAATGCCCGCGTCTTCCTCGACGCCAATGAAAATCCATATAATGACCCTTACAATCGCTATCCTGATCCGCTGCAGGTTGAACTGAAGAAGCAGATCAGCAAGATTAAGGGTGTGGCTGAAGAGAAAATCTTCCTGGGCAACGGTTCCGACGAGGCCATCGATTTGGTTTACCGTGTATTCTGCCGCCCGGGCAAGGATAATGTAGTAGCGATTGCACCTACTTACGGAATGTATGAAGTTTGTGCAGACATCAACGATGTGGAGTATCGTTCTGTATTGCTTGATGAAAATTATCAGATTTCTGCCGGAAAACTCCTGGCAGCCTGTGATGAACAGACAAAGGTTATCTGGTTCTGCAGTCCGAACAATCCTACGGGCAATCACATCAACCGCGAGGCAATCGTAGAGGTGTTGCAGAAATTCCAGGGTATTGTCATCATCGACGAAGCCTACAGCGATTTCTCTTCTGAGCGCACATTCCGCAGCGTGCTCGACAGATTTCCCAACATGATTGTGCTCAACACCATGAGTAAGGCATGGGGCTGTGCAGCTCTCCGTTTGGGAATGGCTTTTGCGAGCAAGGAGATTGTTGACCTATTTAATAAGGTGAAATATCCTTATAACATCAATCTGCTTACTCAGGAGCATGCGCTGGAAGTGATGAAGAATCCGCTGAAGGTTGACGAATGGGTAAAGAACATCCTGCAGGAGCGTTCTAAGGTAATGGTTGCATTCCTGGATTTGCCTATCTGCGAGAAAGTTTATCCTACTGATGCAAACTTCTTCCTGGCTAAAATGACCGACGCCAACGCCATCTATAATTATCTGGTGGCACAAGGCATTATCGTAAGAAACCGCAACAAGGTTCAGTTGTGCGGCAACTGTCTGAGGATTACGATAGGAAACAAAAGCGAGAATGCTGAATTACTCGGTGCTTTGAGACAGTACTAACATTTAAGCAGCACGCCCTGAAAGGGCAGAAGCCCCTAGCCCAGGGCAGCGCCCTGGGTCTATATATTAACAACCAAGTCGCCCTGTAAGGGCAAAAGCTTCATATATTTAAAGCTTTTGCCCTTACAGGGCGACTTTAGTATCTCACATTCTAAACCCAGGGTGTTGCCCTGGGCTAGGAGCTTTTGCCCTTTCAGGGCGTATTGCTGACATTTATCTTCTTCTGCCTCTACCTTCATTTCTTCCTTGATTTCCACGACCTTGATTTCCACGACCGCCGCGTTCGTTCTTATCCCCGCTGTTGTAGCGGTTCTTGCGGTTATGGTTGTCGTTGTCGAAATTAGGGTTGAAACTCTTTTTCTTCTTGTCCTTGAAGAAGCCGGCACCCTGGTCTTTCTGATTTTTCAGCTCGGCTCTCGCCGCTGCTACGGCATCACGGATGTTGGCATTCGAAGGCTTACCTGATTTTAGAGATTTTCCGTTATTCAGGTATTTCTCCTCATCATAGCAACCCACATTGCCATATCCCTTTGGGGCAAAGCGGTCAGAAGCATTTCTGCCACGGCTTTTTCCTGCATTCGGTTCAGGAGCATTTCTGCCAGCTCCACGCTTGCCTTTAGCACCTTTTCCTACACCTGGATTATCGTATGTAGAGCCTATCGCCTTATCGTCATAATGCGTCTTCTTACCCTTGAAACCGCCACCCATGCTCTTCCTGTCGTAGAGTTTGTCGATGAGGTCGGCTCTGCCTATCCGGCGAAGTTCACTCTCGATGGCGCGGCGCTCTTCAGGCTTATACCAGAAGAAGAACATGCGCTGGGCAAGCTTCTCTTTCTGAGTCTTAGCACTGAAGACCGGCTCCAGGGTGTAAGGATCGTACCCCGTGTACCAGGTCTCGGTAGAAATGGTCATAGGAGTAGGGGTGAAATCCTGCACCTGCTCCAGATGGAAATCCAGTCCCTTCGTAATGACGGCAAGTTCGGCCATGTCTTCTTCATGACAGCCCGGATGCGAACTGATGAAGTAAGGAATGATCTGCTGGTTCAGACCTTCTTCCTTGTTGATCTTGTCGAAGATGCGCTTGAATTCGTAGAAGAGGTCGAACGATGGCTTGCGCATGAACTTCAAGACCTCCGGACTCGTATGTTCGGGAGCCACCTTCAGTCGGCCGCTCACGTGCTTGGTAATCAGTTCGCGCGTGTATTCTCTAGCCGCCTGATTCACCTTTTCGTCCTTGCTCTTATGCAGCAGAAGGTCGTAACGCACACCACTACCAATGAAGCTCTTCTTGATTCCCGGCAAAGCATCTACAGCATGATAAATCTCCAGAAGCTTGCTGTGGTCGGTATTGAGGTTCGGACAAATCTGAGGGTTTATACACGACGGGCGCTTGCACACTTCGCAGGCTTTCTGATTCTTGCCGTGCATTCCGTACATATTGGCAGAAGGACCGCCCAAATCGCTCAGATAGCCCTTGAAATCAGGCATCTCGATGATTTTCTTCACCTCCTTCAGAATGCTCTCCTTACTGCGGCAAACCACGAATTTTCCCTGATGGGCAGAAATGGTGCAGAAAGAACAGCCGCCGAAACAGCCACGATGAAGGTTCACGGAAAACTTGATCATCTCGTAGGCTGGAATGGTCTTGCCCTTGTATTTAGGATGAGGCAAACGCGTATAAGGCAGGTCGAAAGCCGCATCCAGTTCCGCGGTAGTCATCAGCGGGAAAGGCGGATTCACCACTACATATTTGCCGTCCACTTCCTGAATCATGCGCTGAGCATGCATCTTGTTGGCTTCTTCCTCCAGATGGCGCACGTTCTCAGCCTGTCCCTTCTTGTTGTGGAGACATTCTTCGTGGCTGTGGAGGATGATGTCATCGTCCTTGAAGCCGCCCGGAATCTCATTCTCCTTGCAGTAGAAAACCACCTGCGGCATTTCGTGGATTTGGCTAAGCGTCTTGCCTTCTGCAAAGGCATTGGCCAGTTCAACGATAGAACGTTCGCCCATTCCGTAGAGAATGAGGTCGGCGCCCGAATCGCAGAGAATGCACTTGCGGAGCTCGTCTTTCCAATAGTCGTAGTGGCTGATGCGACGCAACGAAGCCTCAATACCGCCTAGTGCTACAGGTACATCGGGAAAGAGTTTCTTCAGTATCTGCGTATAGACGATAGATGGATAGTCGGGGCGCATGTCGTGGCGGGAGTCGGGACTGAAAGCGTCCTCGCTACGCATGCGGCGGTTGGCCGTATAGCGGTTCACCATCGAGTCCATGGCACCCGGAGAAACACCAAAGAAGAGGCGAGGGCGACCGAGTTTCTTGAAGTCTCGGAAATCGCCGTGCCAGTCGGGCTGGGGAACGATGGCTACCCGATAGCCGTTAGCCTCCAGCATTCGTCCGAGGATGGCAGGACCGAAGGATGGGTGGTCAACGTAAGCATCTCCTGAAAAGAGGATAACGTCGAGCTCGTCCCATCCACGCAACTCGCATTCTTTCTTGGTGGTAGGTAAGAAATCTGTTAACTTATAATCCATTCAATATTTTTTAATCATTTACTGCGTCTGGTTCTGCATCAGCTGCAGCCTCAGCCTGTTTCTTGTCTTTCCAGTCTACGTAGAGCAGAACGAGGTTGTGAAGACCGAGCGCCTTCATGTTCTGATTGTAGATGACGTCGAGACAGAGATCGAGCAACTCCTTATCCTTGATGTCGCTGCTCTCGAGGAGTGAACGCACATTGAGTTTCAGTTTATCGAGCACTTCCTCGTCGATAATGCCTGTGCTGTCTACGAGGTTGCGGAGTAACTGATACTTTTCGATGGTCTCTAAATGCTGGTCGCTCACTTCGATAGAGCGAGTGCCAGACTGGTTGGCTTGAATCTTATACATAAGCTTAAAATTTTTTTATCTGTTTTACTTTGAATTTAATCTGTCAGAAATTTAAGAATGCCGAGCAACACGCTGGTGCGGGTTCTTTCGTCGATGATGCATTCCAGCGGGAATCCCATGACGAAGCTGCGGTAAGTAGTGCTCTTGTAGGCAACCGCCGCACTCGTTCCCGTATCGTATTGCATCGCCGTGAAGGCGTAATTGCCAACCGGTTTCAATATCTCGGGATGGGTTGCCGCATAATGCTGGTCATTCAGCTCGTTATAATAGCTGAACTGCAGACCTAAACCCTTGACGTTAGGCGAAGTGTAGACAATACTGTCTCGTTCTGTTACGGTTGAATCTTCGGGATTGATGTCCCTGGTGATGGCCGTAGAACCTGTAGGCTCATAGCTGAGTTTCAGAATATCGCTCAGGAACGCCTGTTCCTCTTCAGTCTGCATGTCGCTTCCGGTGTAAGAACCGCTTATCAGGATTCTGCCGCCTTGGCTGGCGTATTGCCTGATGCTGTTCTGCAGGGCAGGCGTGAACGACTTGAAGAAGCCGTGAGTATAGCCGTCATGGCGCTCCAGTCCGTTGATGAGGTCAACTGCCTGATAGTTCTTCATCTGAACCCTGCCGCTGGCGATGACTTCGCTCGAACAGCTGGAAATATTATATTTGCCCGAAGCTGCAATACTTGTAGCATGCGCCTGAACGTAGTTGAAGTCGTTGCCTGCCACAAACTTGCCAATCATTTCGTTGCCGCTGAAACCGAGTCCGAAACTGGTTTCGTTGCCCATTCTGCTTCTGTCGAACACCTGTTGCTTGCCGCTCCATCCCGCCGTCAGTCCGTAGCTTACGCCCGGATCCTGATTGAGGTCAAATCCCTGCCTTTCCTCATCATCCACGACCTGCGGAGAGGCAAGGCGATGGAAATTGTTTACGATGAGCACAGACTTGCTGGCAGCAGGATTATAGAGCACAGAGAGGGTTTCGGTGGTGAAACTTTCTCCTCCGGCATTAACCGCAGCCACCTTAAAATGGTAAAGCTTGCCCGGTTCCAGCTGCATCTGGCAGCGGGTGGTGTTCACGATGGTTCCGTTGTCAAAACCGCCTTGTCCCTCAGCCTTATAAATAATGTAAGAAGTAGGGCGGGCAGATGGTTCCGTCTTGTCCAGCTGGGCAGTCCATGAGAGTAGGGCAACACCTTGGTTCTGCGTAACGCTGAAGTTCTGCGGAGCCAGCGGCTGTACCACGTATCGGGTTCCATGATTGCTGTTTACGAAGCGCAGGATAGTTTTGTAGATGGAGCGTGCGATATAGAATTTTCCGAGCGGATCCTGAGCAATTCTCATGTCAGGGAAATTCTGATGCGAAAGCATTTCGAGAATAGCCGACGGAACTTCCGGCAGACGGGTTTCAGAATAGTTTCTGTCCCATAGATAGCGTTTGCCGAATTCTCCGAACTGAGCCGTGAGATCCGTAACGAGATTATCGCGCAAAGCCCTAGCGAAATCCTTGGATGTGAATCTTGAGATTCCGCTGTTCAGTATTCCGTCGTTATAATCTGTAGTGCAGATAGCAAGGGCTCCAAAGGTAGATTTTCCGTCCCTATTGTAACCCGCATCACTATGAAGCGCCAGCGAGAGTTCTATAGGCACGTGCTTGCCCTTCCTGGCAGGCATGTAAACCGAACCGCCGCCCAGCCAGTTGGTCATCAGCGAACGGGTGTTGATGTCGTCGGCGTAATCATTTTCTCCCTTTCTGCCTCCATAAACCTTATAAGGAGCACCAGCCCATTGGGCGTAGTATCTGGCTCCTTCCAGGCAACGGGGCAATCCGCTGGTGTAACCGCCGCGCTCTATGTTTCCCATGCCGCCGCCAAAGCGGACAGCATCTGTAGTTACTACTCCACGGCGTGAAGCCTTGTTGGTGCAGACCACGCGGTTGAACTCGTTGCAGCCCTTGTCGAAATCGAAGGTGCCCAGGTAAACCCAGGTGCCTCCGCCCATGCGCTGGTTAACGGAAAACTCCGTGGCTTCGCCCTTGTGATAAACGATGTATTTTGCATCGCTCACGCTCTTGGGTAGCGACTGGTAGCTTACGTAGACTGCATATTTGCCGGCTTCCTTGAAACGGGGCTGGTAGCTTACCTGGCTGGTTTTCTTGCGCTTGGTAGCCTTCGCCTGTCTCACGGTTCCCATGCGGAACGGATTTTCCCCATCTTTCAGTCGGTAGCGGTTGGCAAAACCGACCGAATCGCAGTTTTTCCATCGCTTGCTCCCCTCCTTTTCGAAATAATAAACCGACTTGACAGCATCATCATTATCGATGACGATTTCGTTCGTCTGCCAGTCTCTTTCGCGGGGTGTGAAGACGATGGCTCCCGCATTCTGGAGCATCGGGATGAGGTAGGGCACGACGATGGTTTGGGTAAAGAGATCTTCGTTTGTGCAAAACAGGTTAGGGCGTTGCCATTTCCATACATCTCTGTCGGCATAATAATACCGTCCGTGCGAGGCCCATAGCGAAAGGTGCCTGTTCTGTAGTCCTGCCGTAACGAAATAAGGGCGGGAAACATTAAACACCCATGGGTCGCCATCATAATCTATGCCTTGCCATGCGCCGCTGTTAGCCTCTTCGTAGGTAGGAAAAAACGATTTGCCGTTAGCCTGAAGCGAAGCTCCAGCGGCTAACAGCAAACTGCTTATCAAACAATATGTTATGTTTTGGTGTTTCACTTTACGAATACTCCTTCTTTAATAGCTGACAAAACGTTATCTTCTAACGTTTAATCAATATTTCCGATTGTGAACTTCTCCGGTTTCTTTCCTTTGAAATCCTTGAAGTACAACTTGATTTCACGCATGTCTTTGTCAACATCCCCTGACGGGATAATCTGCCGGGTGCATTGGATGACCTTCTTCTCATAGTCAAGCCCATAGAGATGGATAGGCAGATGCGCCTTGAGGGCTATGAAATAGAATCCCTTTTTCCATTCCGGGTTGAGCGAGCGGGTACCTTCGGGCGTAATGCACAGTCCGAAAGCCTTCCGCTTATCCGCTTCTGCGGCCAGATTATCCGTCATGCTAGTATGTTTGCTTCTCCACACAGGAATACCTCCCATCTTTCTGAAGATAGGACCTAGCGGCCAGAAGAACCATTCCTTTTTCATGAGGAAATTACATTTGATTCCCTCAGCATGGGCAAAGAGCTGGCCCAGGATCAAATCCCAGTTGCTTGTGTGCGGAGCCATGCAGATGATATACTTTTCAGGAAGCTCCTGGGTGATGATTTTCTTATAGCCCAAGCGCTTATACAATATCCATTGACAAATTCCTTTTACCATATATATATAAATAGGTGTATTTTCTGATTCTTATGATAATAGGATTATGCCAAGTTTGAAATCTGGTCGATGATTTCGCTCATCTGCTTGTTGAAGTCGCCTATGAGCTTTTTATAATATTCACCCTTCTTGATTCCCGGTTCCGGGTGAGACACGCGGCTGATGTAATCGCCGTTGATCATGACGATAGCTGAAAGAATGCCATCCACATCTTCCTGTGAAGGCTTACCATTATACAAAGATGCAGCTACTGTTTCGGCGAAAAGTTCGCTTGTAATGTAGTTGATTGTGCGCTTTAAATCTCTTTTATTAGCCATAATTCTTTTCTCCTAATTAATGAATAATTAAAAATATCGCTCAAAGATAATCATTTTCTTTGAAATAACATCATTTTTTGGGAAAAAATGTATCTATTAACGCATTTTTAGCATTTTTCTTTCCGTATCTCGCAGAAAAGAGTTATTTTTGCAGATGTTTTTGAAGTTTCAACTAATTAAAATAAAAAACGAATTATGGAAAAAAGTGCATTGCAGATTGCAAGAGCTGCTTATCAGCCAAAATTGCCTAAGGCTCTCCAGGGCCCAGTAAAGGCAGTTGAAGGTGCAGCAACACAGTCAGTAGGTAATCAGGATGAAATCAAGGCGTTGTTCCCTAACACTTATGGAATGCCTGTTATTACATTCGAGGCAGGTGAGGCTAAGGAACTTCCTGCTTTCAACGTAGGTGTTATCCTCTCAGGTGGTCAGGCTCCTGGCGGTCACAACGTGATTTCTGGTCTCTTCGACGGTGTGAAGTCTCTCAACCCAGCTAACAAGCTCTATGGTTTCATCCTCGGTCCTGGTGGTCTCGTTGACCATAAGTACATGGAGATTACTTCTGAAATCATGGACGAATACCGCAATACTGGTGGTTTCGACATCATCGGTTCCGGTCGTACCAAGCTTGAGAAGGAAGACCAGTTTGAGAAGGGTATTGAGATTCTTCGTGAACTCGGCATCAAGGCACTTGTCATCATCGGTGGTGACGACTCAAATACCAACGCTTGCGTTCTCGCAGAATACTATGCTGCTAAGAAGTATGGCGTACAGGTAATCGGTTGCCCTAAGACTATCGACGGCGACTTGAAGAACGAGCAGATTGAGACTTCTTTCGGTTTCGATACAGCCTGCAAGACATATTCTGAGCTCATCGGTAACATCGAGCGCGACTGTAACTCAGCACGTAAGTACTGGCACTTCATCAAGCTGATGGGTCGTTCAGCATCTCACATCGCTCTTGAGTGCGCTCTCCAGACTCAGCCAAACATCTGCTTGATTTCTGAGGAGGTAGAGGCTAAGGAAATGTCACTCGATGATGTGGTTACTTATATTGCAACTGCAGTAGCTAACCGTGCTGCTGAGGGTAACAACTTCGGTACTGTTCTCATCCCAGAGGGCCTGATCGAGTTCATCCCAGCTATCAAGAAGCTCATCGCAGAATTGAACGAGGTTCTTACAGACCCTACAACAGGCGAGAGCCGTGAGTTTGCAAGTGCTGAGGAGCAGATTGCATTCGTTAAGGGTGCCATCGCTAAGGACAACCTCGCAGTATTGGAGTCTTTGCCAGCTGACGTAGCTCGCCAGCTTTGCCTCGACCGCGACCCTCACGGAAACGTACAGGTTTCTCTCATCGAGACAGAGAAGTTGCTTTCTCGCATGGTAGCTGAGAAGTTGGCTGCATGGAAGAAGGAGGGTAAGTACGTAGGTAAGTTCTCTGCACAGCACCACTTCTTTGGTTACGAGGGACGTTGCGCAGCTCCTTCTAACTACGATGCTGACTACTGCTACTCACTCGGTTTCAACGCTTCACGCCTTATCGCTAACGGCAAGACCGGTTACATGTCAATCATCAAGAACACAACAGCTCCTGCAGCCGAGTGGATTGCAGGTGGTGTGCCAATCACTATGATGATGAACATCGAGCGTCGTAATGGTGCTAACAAGCCAGTTATCCGCAAGGCTCTCGTTGAGCTGGATGGCGCTCCATTCAAGTTCTTCGCTTCTAAGCGCGATGAGTGGGCTAAGGAAACATCTTACGTTTATCCAGGTCCTATCCAGTACTGGGGTCCTTCTGAGGTTTGCGACCAGACCACAAAGACTCTCCAGTTGGAGCAGGCTAAGTAAAAAATAGAATAAATATTTTTTTATATGTCAACAAGACGAACGGCTTCTTCACAGAAAAAGAGTGCCATGGCGAGAAAGAAAACTCCTCGGCGTGGCGGCTCCCGTGGTAGAAGGCGTTCGTCTTCTTTTTTGCAACGCTATCCCCGTTGGGCATGGTGGATAGGCGGAACGGCGGTTATCGTGCTCTATGTCTTTCTGTTCTATCATTTCTTTGTAGGTCCAACAGGTTTCCGCTGGCGTGCGCTTTATGGCGATGCTGAATATCCTGAAGGTTACGAGATTCATGGAATCGACATTTCGCATTATCAGGGCAAGATAGACTGGGAACAGCTCAAGAATGCGATGATCAAGGGTTGTCCTGTGCGCTTCGTCATCATCAAGAGTACGGAAGGTTCTTCACGGCTCGATGAGAATTTCCGCGAGAACTTTAATCAGGCTCGCGATTTCGGTTTCATCCGGGGTGTTTATCATTTCTGGAGCAATAAGTCGACAGCCCGAGAACAGGCTTATTATTTCCTAGACCAGGTTCATCTTACGGATGGAGATTTGCCTCCGGTACTGGATATTGAACATAAGCCGGCAGATAAGAGTGTGGAGGATTTCCAGCGTGATGTGCTTACCTGGCTGCATATTGTAGAGGATAAGTATCATGTTAAACCTATCATCTACACCTATTATAAATTCAAGGAGCAATATCTGAGTGCGCCTGTCTTCGATGATTATCCTTACTGGATAGCCCACTATTATGTTGACAAGGTTCAGTATAAGGGCAAATGGAAGTTCTGGCAGCATACGGATGTGGGCAAGTTGCCGGGCATTAAAGGCTACGTAGATTTCAATATTTACAACGGCAGTTATTATGAGCTCAAGCAACTCTGCATAGGAAGCAATAATAATGCGAAGAAATTCATGGAATAAAGGTTGGACTTTTGGCAATATGCGAAAATCCAACCTTTATTCGTATGTTTTAATCTGATATTTCTGATTTCAGATTTTTCGTTCTGAATGTTTAGAATCAGAAAAGAATCTTTATGAACCTAAAACAAGGCAGGCCCAATTGTTGTCAATCTGTCTGCTTATTTCATGCATTCCCAGTTCTTCTGCTTTCTCCAGAAGTACAGGAATATCTTCTTCGTAGAAGCCGCTCAGAACCAGGGTTCCGCCGATGTTCATCACGCTACGGAAAGCGCGCATGTCGTCGAGCAGAATGTTGCGGTTGATGTTGGCTAAAACCAGGTCGAAAACGCCGCTGATGTGGTTGATTACCTGACTGTTGCCAAAGAGAACTTCCATGTTAGTTACGCCGTTGAGCACGGCATTATGCTTGGCATTTTCCACGCTCCACTCGTCAATATCGTAGCCTACCACGTCTTTCGCTCCGAGTTTTGAGCAGGTAAGGGCAAGGATTCCCGTACCCGTTCCGCAATCCAGAATGCGCTTGGTTCTGATAGGCATGTGGAGCAGCTGCGAAATAATCATGCGTGTGGTTTCGTGGTTTCCTGTTCCGAACGCCAGTTTCGCCTCAATACCTATTTCTATAATGTCGGGTCTGTTGCTCGTATCGGGATAGAGTTCGGGATGTTTCGCATCGTAAATCACCACCTGGTTGTCCACATAAATTGGTTCGAATCCCTGTTCTTCCCATTCCTGGTTCCAATCCTTGTCTTCTGCATCTTTCACCTCGTAGGTAATTTTCGTATCCCCGATAGGGAAATCAGCAATATAGGCATCCAGTATCTCCTTGTCGAAGAGTTCTTTCTGCACATACGCTTCCAGTCCGGTTTCTGTTTCTTCAAAAGATTCAAATCCGGCTTCGGCTGCACCATCGGCAAGCAGATCTTGAGAGGCCTGCATCAAGTCGGCAGTCGTTTCAATAGTGAATGTTGCTACTAAATATTTCATATTTAATTTGTATTAATTTCTTGTCTAAAAACGCCTTCGAATGTTCAAAAAAGCTAGATTTGTTTTAAATCTTCTGCAAAATTATAAAAAAATAGGGGAAAACCTACAATTATTTAGGGAAATTCTGTATTTTTGCATAAAGATAAGCAATATTTTTGCATCCAGATTATTATATAATCAGAAAAGGGCTCTTTCTGGAGTATTTTTCCTGATGATTGATGATGATTCGGGATGAGAAAAATAGAAGAAAGAAAAGAGAAAAAATAAATAGGAGAACAGAATATGAAAAGAAAGTATCTTCTTGCAGTCCTTATCGCAGCTGCGATGCCACTCACTTCGATGGCACAGGACGATGACCTCTACTTCAATCCGAAGAAGGAGGCCAAAGAAAAGGCTGAAAGACGGGCTCTGCTCCAGCGCCAGTATGCTGAACAGCGGGCACGTAGAGATAGTGTTTATCGGCTGTTTTGGAGCGGAAGCGACCGTTCGGTAGATGAATACAATCGAGGCGGCAGAATCTTCAGCCATTATGAGAATGTAGGGAAAGATTCCCTGGGCAACGACATTATCCAGTTCCATGTGGGCAAGGGTGTGGCGCCAGACAGCATTTATGATGATGCTTACTTCGCCCAGAAGTATGCTGATAGGGATGAGGATTTCGTACGCACACGCGAGATGAGCCGATGGGACGGATTCTATGATCCGTGGTTCTACGATTATTATGGTTACGGTCCTTACTACTGGCGCAGCCGCATGTGGGGCTGGCACAATCCTTGGCGCTACGGCTATTATGCCGGCTGGTATGATCCTTGGTTCGACCCTTGGTACGATCCATGGTATTATGGTTACTGCGGCTGGTATGGCGGCTGGTATGACCCGTGGTATTATGGCTGGGGCGGCTACTACAATCCTTGGTATTGGGGCGGTCCGGTAATCGGGCATGTTAGCTATGGTGGACGCAATTCGGGCGGTTATGCAGGAAGCAGAACTTATCGTTATAATGGCGATAAAGGCTATGCTGGCAACAGTACTTACCGAAGCAACAGAAACCGCAATTTCGGCGGTCGCATCAACGATAATGGCCGTAACAATAGCGTTCGCTACAATAATAATACCAACAACTTCGACCGCAGCAACTTTGGCGGATTCGGAAACCGTAGTGGAGCCAGCTTCGGAGGCGGATCGCATTCCGGTGGTGGAAGCTTTGGCGGAGGAGGCGGTAGCTTCGGAGGCGGCAGTCGCTCAGGGGGCGGCGGCTTTGGCGGAAGAAGATAGTCGCTTTTAAAGTTTATGGTTAATAGTTTATAGCTTGGGCTTTGTTCTGAGGATGAAGACAATTTTCGAAAATGAAAACTTTCATCTTAGAGAGAAAACTTTCATCTGAGAATGAAGACTATAAGAATTAAGTGAAGAATTAAGAGATTATGAAGAATTTAAAATATTTATTCCTGGCTTCATTGGGACTCATGTCAGCCCCAATGTTGGCTCAGGAAACTTATCAGGATACTAAGTTTGCAGAAAATTCCCTCACGGGTACTGCACGCTATGTAGGTATGGGTGGAGCTATGGAAGCCTTGGGCGCAGACATTTCTACCATTTCCAGCAACCCTGCCGGTTTGGGTCTGTTCAGAAAGAGCATGGCAAGTTTCTCGGCTGGCGTTGTGGCTCAGCCTGGAGCTGATACGGAACTTAATTTCGATAAAACTCCATTTGGCTTCGACGGAAAAAAATCGGTTCCTAGTTTCGACCAGATTGGTTTCGTTTGGGCTGCTACAAATGGCGATTCGAATGTAAAGCTCAATTTCGGTTTCAACTATCACAAGAGCACGAATTTCTCTCAGATTCTTTCTGCTGCCAATTATCTCAACGGAGCATCTCAAACCAAATGGGCTTCTGCCAAGACGGCTTACGCTAAAGAATTGGATGAGAAACATGGTAAAGATGCAGGCGATCAGGTTTGGAATGCGGTAGACGCCAACTATAATGCGTTGATGGGTAAAGACGAGGAAGGAAACCAGATGACCTACGATGGTCGTTCGTTCCTCTTTGGCCAGTATCAGAAGGGCTACATAGGCGAATATGATTTCAACATTAGCGTGGGCTTCAACGACCGCGTATGGTTGGGTTTCACCTTGGGCATTCATGATGTTCATTACCGCAGCAATTCTGTTTATACCGAAAATTATGTGGCCGATAAGGAGGCTTACGGAACAGCTTGGGAAAGCCAGCGTATCACGGGTACCGGTTATGATGCAAAACTGGGTATTATCTTCCGTCCGGTAGAAGATTCTCCATTCCGTATTGGTGCTTACGTCAATTCGCCAGTATTTTATGATTTGTCGATGGATGGAACAGCTGACCTGGAACTCGTTGACAAGAATATAACGGACGATAAGGGCAAATATGCTGAGGCTAGCAATACGAACAGTTCCAGCCTCGATTATCGTCTGAATACGGCTTGGAAGACGGGTATCAGCTTGGGGCACACCATCGGCGGCAATCTTGCCCTGGGTGCAACTTACGAGTATGCGTGGTACAATCACATGGATAATCGTGTGAAGGATGGCGGTTATTATGATGGTTATTGGGACGAATATTATGAGACCAGTTCAAGCGATGACCTCATGAATGACCACACAAAGCAGTCGTTGCAGGGCGTGAGCACGCTGAAGTTGGGTCTGGAATATAAGCCTGTTAGTATGTTGGCTCTCCGTCTGGGTTATAATTACGTTTCTCCGATGTTCAAGGAGAGCGCAGACCGCGACCAGACAATTCCTTCTCAGGGAACAATCTACGCCACCTCTACAGATTATACCAACTGGAAGGCGACTAACCGATTTACAGCCGGCGTAGGTTTCAACTACGAGAAGCTGTCTATTGATGTGGCTTACCAGTACAGTTGTCAGAATGGTGACTTCTATCCATTTGCAGCCTGGGAGGAGCTTGGCGCGAATGCAGCTCCTGCAACCAAGGTTGACAACAAACGCCACCAGTTGCTGATGACCGTTGGCTATAGGTTCTAAAATGTGAAGTAGGGGAGTTATTGATTAAATAATGTGAAATCCCGATAAAAAAGCCCACTCATAGAAAAAAAGTTGGGAAAAAGTTTGGCGGTTTCATATAAAAATCCTACCTTTGCAATCAAGAAATCGGGATGATTTCGTGTCATAGATTAGGTTTTTAGATTAAAGGTGTTATTCACCTTATTTTCTAGGATTTAAAAATATTAGTTTTTTTAGTGGTTAATTTAGTTTTAGTAAGTATGTTTAGGGTCTGTTGTGAAACAGGCCCTATTTTTTTGTGCTTTTACAAAAAATCCCCCAACAGGATGGCTTGGAAACCATACCTGTCGGGGGAAAGTAATAATCCTAAATAAATCTACCTTGAATAAACTTACCTATTGAAATTTATCCTTCATAAATCTACTTAAATGAACCAATACCGGCCTTATCAACAATTAAATCTTATATTATTTGTTTCTGTAATTATCCAGACCCTTGTTCAGGAAGTCGAGATAAGCACTAACATCTTCTTTGAAACTGAAGGCTGCTGCAAGAGGATTGCCATCGTTGTCAATAGCCACATAGAATGGCTGGGCATTAGCTCCAAACTTGCTTGCCTGCAGATAACTCCACTTGTCGCCAACGGTTCTCAGGGTGCGCTTCTCGCCATTAAACGTTACCTCCATAGGCTCAGGAAGAGGAGTCTTGTCATCTACATAAAGTGAGATGAGAACATAATCCTTTGTCAGCTTATCGGCAACCGATGGGTCTGTCCAGACAGAAGCCTCCATCTTGCGGCAGTTTACACAACCATAACCCGTGAAATCAAGCAATACCGGTTTGCCGGAAGCCTTGGCAGCAGCCATTCCCAACTCATAATCCTTGTAAGCAGGCTCTACGGTCTTGGTGTTGAGGTTGAAGTCCTGTGTATTAATAGGTGGAGCAAATGCGCTCACAGCCTTGCAAGGAGCACCCCAGAGACCTGGAATCATGTAAACTGAGAATGCCAAAGAACAGAGACCCAACATGATGCAGGCTACAGGCATAGGCTTGTTGATGTCGCCCCCGATTGCATCAACCTGGAACTTCAGCTTGCCGATGAGATAGAGACCCAACAGACCGAAGATGACAATCCAGAGAGAGAGGAATACCTCGCGGTCCATGATGTGCCAGCCGTAAGCCAGATCGGCTACAGAGAGGAACTTCAGAGAGAAGGCAAGCTCGATGAAGCCGAGCACAATCTTGATGGTCTCCATCCACGAACCCGACTTAGGAGCCGACTTCAACCATGATGGGAAGAGGGCGAAGAGGGTGAATGGGAGCGCCAGAGCAAGCGCAAAGCCGAACATTCCCACGGTAGGAGCGAGCCAGTCGCCGGATGTAACGGTCTGAACCAGCAGCAAACCGATGATTGGAGCTGTACATGAGAAGCTGACCAATACCAGGGTGAAAGCCATCAGGAAGATAGAAATCATACCCGTGGTGCTGGAAGCCTTGTTGTCTACCGCATTTCCCCAACTGTCAGGCAATTTGATTTCGAACCAACCGAAGAACGAGAAGGCGAAAACGGCAAGCAGGAGGAAGAGGATGATGTTGAAAACGGCACTTGTGCTGAGCGCATTCAGGGTGCTAGGACCTGCGATGGCTGTTACAGCAAGACCCAAAACCAGATAGATGACTACGATGCTCAAACCATAGGTAATCGCATCGCGGATACCTTTCTTCTTATCGTTCTTAGCACGCTTCAGGAAGAAACTTACGGTCATCGGGATGATAGGCCAGATGCAAGGCATGACGAGCGCAAGCAGACCGCCCACGAAACCGATGAAGAAGATATAGAAGAGCGAATGGTTGGCGATGTCGTTAGCTCCACCAAATGCCTGAAGTTCTTTAACAACCGGTTTCCATAAGTCCTTGACGTTCAGATTTTCCATAGCAGATGCCAAAGCTGCAGAATCTACAGGCTGAGTAGCACTATCGGTCTGAGCCAGGGCTGCGGCCTTGGCAAGCGAATCGGCCTTCATCTTGGCTGCAAGAGCAGGATCAATCGCCTTCGCATCCTTTGCATTCAGAGCATCTTTAGCCCCAGCTGCAGGAGCATCAACGGCTGGTGATTTGCCACTCTGCTTAAAACCAGCCTCGCTTGGTGGCATACAGTTCTGGTCGTTGCAGGCGCCATACTCCAGATAGGCATCAATATGATAATTTGGTTGGGTAAACTTCACTTTCTGTACAAAGGTAACGCTACCTTCAAAATAACGGAGTTTCATCTCGAAGAGAGGGTCGAACTTTGCAATCTCTCTGCCGCGTGGCTGAAGTTTTCCTACGAGTTCAACACCTTCAAGCTTGTTTACGTTGAACGAAGCGGAAATCGGACCATCGCCACCCAAACCGGTAGAATAGACGTGCCATCCCGGTTGGATTTTTCCGCTAAACACGATTTCGGCCACAGCACTTCCGTCTGTTTTCAGCGAGCTGGTGAACTTCACAGGGTTCATCATCTGCGCCTGAGCCAGCATTACTACAAGGAGTAATTGAAAGATTAAAAATACTTTTTTCATTTCTATTTTTTAATTTTATGTTGCAAAGTTACTAAAAACTACTCATATTACGTATTCAGATGGCCTTAAGGGTACTCGGTTTTAATTTTTTTAAGAAAAAATGCTAATTTTCTAAGTTTTACTTGGCTATTTCGTACTTTTAATGTAATTTTGCGGACGGAAAAAAGCAATCCTAAAATTTGGAAACAGAATAAAATGGCAAAGAAGAAACTATACTTGTTCAGCCTCTTTGTGGCCACGTTGAGTGTGCTGCTCTCTACGGTGGTGATGCATCATCACCACATGGGGCGTATTTGTATGGTTGTAGAACGTTGCCAGCAGGATGGTAATTTCAACGATGAGCATACAGAACATCATGAGAAAGAAGCCGATGGTTGCCGCGTGCATCAGCTGCACCATTTCGTAACCAACGGCAAGATTATGAAGGGCATTCAGAAACAGCTTTTCGATGGCAACCATCTGCTTTCCATGCTTTCTTCTGAGTATTTGTTTATCCCAACCTCGTCGCTCATTAGCGTGCGTTGGCAGCAGTTTGCAGCCAGTCTTCCTTGCGTAGATGAAGCGCCTTTCTGTAGGCGAGGACCTCCTTCTTTTTGTTGATTTTCTGTAGTTAGAGCAACCTGGATGCAGCTTTTGCAACCGGGTTGCAGGGAAAAGTGCGTACTTTTGCACCCGAAGTTTCTCGGGGCGTGCTTTTGCCTATCCGTAATTATGAATCAATAAAAAGAAAAAAAATGAAAAGAATTTTGGTGGTTGCCGTTGCGGCAATCTTGGCCTGGTGTGGTTTTACCCTTTTCTCAAACCACGCCGGAGCAGAGGCTCATGCTGCCGGACATGAGCATGAACATGAAGAGGTGGATTTCGATAACATTCCGCTCTCTCAGAAACAGGTAGATGCTGTAGATTTGAAGATGGGCGAGGCGATTGACCGCGTGATGGATGCTACGATTGCAGCCAACGGCCAGCTTGTTTTGCGCGCCCAGAACAAGGGCGATGTGGCTTCGCTCATGGGGGGCGTAGTAAAGGCTATCTATGTAAAGGAAGGACAGAATGTGAAGCGCGGACAGGTTGTGGCTCTAGTTGAAAATACCGATGTGGTCAGTCTGCAACGAGAATATTATTCTGCCAGCAAGGAGTGCGAACTGGCTCTTGCCGACCTGGAGCGACAGAAACTGCTGAACAGGACAGGAGCTGGCGTCAAGAAGAATGCGCAGCAGGCTGCCAAGGAGTATCATGTGGCCCATGCCAACCTCATCGGCATCGGCAAACAGCTTGCCCAGATGGGCATTTCTACCGCCGCCGTTGCCAGGGGTAAGTTTACCACAGCCTTCCCTTTGCGTGCTCCGATATCGGGTACGGTTTCGCAGATTACAGCCAGTCTGGGCAGCTTCGCCGATATGCAGACGCCGCTCATGAAGATTCAGAACAACCAGGCTGTAGAGTGCGATTTGAACATTTTTGAGAAAGATCTGCAGAAGGTTAAGCCGGGCGATAAGGTTTATCTCTCGCTTACCAATCAGCCGGGCGTGAAACTCGCAGGTCATGTTTACGGCTTAAACCAATACTTTAACGATAATTCGAAATCTGTTGCTGTTCATGTAAAAATAGATGCGCAGTCGCTTAAAACCAGCGGCGTTCACGGTTCAGCCCGACTCTTCGACGGAATGTATGTAAGCGGCAAGATAGCTACGGGCAGCCAGTCGTGCATCGCCCTTCCTTCCAAGGCCATCGTCACTACCGACGGCAAGCAGTTTGTCTTCGCTCTGAATGGCAAACCAAAGAAGGGCGAGTACAGTTTCTCCCGCCATGAGGTCATTACGGGCGTTTCTGACGGAGCTTATACCGAGGTAAAACTCTGCAAGCACCTGAAGCAGGAAGGAAAGAAGATTGTGACAGAAAATGCGTATTATCTGGCTTCGCTCACGGGCGAGCATGCAGATGAGCATTAATATAATATAAGGTAAGCTTTTTCATCAATAAAGAGCTTTTAAAAGAAAGACAGATTATGTTTCAGAAACTGATTACTTACTCCATCCGCCACAAGCTGGTGGTGGGAGTATTCACGATAGCCCTTATCATCTGGGGCATCGTTTCGCTCATCCATCTTCCTTTCGATTCCACACCAGATATTACCGACAATCAGGTGCAGGTCATCACTCAGGCACCTTCGCTCGGAGCGCAGGAGGTGGAGCAATACGTTACTACTCCGGTGGAAATGGCGCTCGCCAATATCCCCGAACTCAAGGAGCGAAGAAGCATCTCGCGAAGCGGACTCTCGGTCATCACACTCGTTTTTGATGATGATGCAGATATCTACTGGGCACGTTCGCAGGTGAGCCAGATGCTGACCCAGGTGGAGAAAGATTTGCCCAATAATGTGGAAACCGAGATGGGACCGATTGCTACCGGACTGGGCGAGATTTACCATTACACCGTGCGCGCCGAGAAGGGTTACGAGCACAAATATTCGCTAACCCAGCTGCGAACCATCCAAGACTGGATTGTGAGAAAGCAGCTCTCGGGAACCCCGGGCGTAGCGGAAGTGAGCGGCTGGGGAGGCTACGTGAAGCAATACGAAGTGGCTATCAATACGGATAAGCTCAACGCCAGCAATCTTACCGTGAGCGAGGTGTTTGATGCGCTCGAAAAGAATAACGCCAACACGGGCGGAAGTTACATAGAGGAAAACTCCAACCAGTATTTCATCCGCGGCATAGGCGTGGTGAAGAGTCTGGAAGATGTGGCGAATATCGCCGTCAAGACCATGAACGGCACTCCTGTTAAGATAGGTGATGTGGCGAAGGTTCAGCTGGGTCACGCCACCCGTTTCGGAGCCGTTACCCGAAATGGCGAGGGCGAAGTGGTAGCCGGAATTGCCATCATGCTGAAGGGAGAAAACTTTCAGGAGGTTATCAGGAATGTGAAGTTGCGCATAGAGCAGATTCAGAAATCTCTGCCCGAGGGCGTGGTTATCGAACCATTTATCGACCGAACCAACCTGGTTGACCGTGTGGAGGGAACCATCGCCCGAAACCTGATTGAGGGCGGACTCATCGTCATCTTCGTGCTGGTTATTTTCCTGGGCAACTGGCGGGCCGGACTGGTTGTGGCGAGTGTCATTCCGCTCAGCATGCTCTTTGCTTTCGGCATGATGAAGACCTTCGGAATCGACGGCAATCTGATGTCGCTCGGAGCCATCGATTTTGGTATGATAGTCGATTCTGCCGTCATTATCGTAGAGGCTGTTGTGGCCCATCTGGGCGTGAAGAGTATAGAGCGGAGAGCGAGAAATTCTTCCGATACTCCCATCCGTTTCTCTCAGGCAGAGATGGATGAGGAGGTTCATGATTCCGCTTCGCGCATCCGCAAGAGTGCAGCATTTGGCGAAATCATCATCATGATAGTTTACATTCCGCTGATGACGCTTGTGGGCATCGAGGGCAAGATGTTCCGTCCGATGGCGCTTACCGTTTTCTTCGCCATCCTGGGTGCCTTCATCCTCTCGCTTACCTATGTTCCGATGGCAAGTGCGCTCTTCCTGAGCAAGAAGGGACATGTGCGTAAAACCTTCAGCGATAGGATGATAGAGAAACTGCAGGGCTGGTACCGACCGGTTCTGGAATGGGTCTTGGCGCGATATAAGGATGTGATTACAGGCGCCGTTTCGCTCTTCTGCATGAGTGCCGTAGCCTTCCATTTCCTGGGTGGCGAATTTATCCCGAGCCTGGAAGAGGGCGATTTTGCGGTAGAAATGACCATGTCGCAGGGCACTTCGCTCTCGCAGATGGTAGAGAGCTGCTCCAAGGCGGAGAAACTTCTGAAGGCTGAATATCCTGAAATCAAGCAGGTGGTGAGCCGCATAGGTAGCGCCGAGATTCCTACCGACCCGATGCCTGTGGAAAGGGCCGACATCATGGTGGCGCTCAAGCCGAAAGCCGAGTGGACTTCGGCAGAAACTACCGCCGAACTGATGGAGAAGATGGAAGAAACCCTGAAGACGATTCCGGGCTTGGAGGCTGAGATTTCGCAACCTATCCAGATGCGCAACAACGAGTTGCTTACGGGCATCAAGCAAGATGTGGCGATTAAGATTTTTGGCGACAATCTCGACGTGCTTACCCAGCAGGCCGAAAAGGTTTCGCGCATGATCAGGAATGTGCCGGGCGTGAGCGGAATCTTCGTTGAAGAGGTATCGGGACTGCCTCAGATTCAGGTAAAATACAACCATGAACGCATGGCGGCTTATGGGGTAAATGTTGACGAAATCAACCGCATTCTTGAAACCACCTTTGCAGGCGCCACGGCTGGAGCTGTATACGAAGGCGACAAAAAGTTTGACATCGTTCTGCGTCTTGACCCTAAGGAGCGCAACTTCGAATCGCTCCAGTCGCTCCGTATTCCGCTGGCTGGAGACGAGAGCATTCCGCTTTCCCAGTTGGCCGATGTGGTTTACGAACCGGCTCCGGCTCAGGTTTCTCATGAGAATGGAGCCCGCCGCATCTACGTAGGTTTCAACGTGAAGGGTAGGGACGTGCAGAGTACCGTAAAGGATATTCAGACCATCCTCGACGAGAAACTGAAGCTGCCTGAGGGCTACTATTATAATTATGGTGGCGAGTTTGAGAATCTTCAGAGTGCCACCCAGCGCCTGCTCATCGTGGTTCCGATAGCGCTCATCATCATTCTGCTGCTGCTCTATGCCACGGTCAAGAATCTGCGCGAGTCGCTCTTCGTGTTCTCCGCCATTCCGCTTGCTGCGATAGGTGGCGTCTGGGCACTCTGGTTGCGCGGAATGCCTTTCAGCATTTCGGCGGGCGTAGGTTTCATCGCCCTCTTTGGTGTGGCGGTTCTCAACGGTATCGTGCTGATAGGTCAGATGAACCAGATGCAGAAGCAGGCGGCTGCGGCTCCTGAGGAGAATGGCGCAAGTTTGGCGGCTGTTATTCAGAAAAGAATTATTGGCAGTTGCATGATACGTCTCCGTCCGGTTCTGATGACAGCCCTGGTAGCCTCTATGGGCTTCCTCCCGATGGCATTATCCCATGGCGACGGAGCCGAAGTCCAGCGTCCTCTTGCCACGGTTGTGATTGGCGGTCTCATTACCAGCACGCTCCTCACGCTCCTGGTTCTGCCAGCCATCTACAAGATGTTTACGAAAAAGTAAGATTTCAAGATATGAAAATAATGAACAGAAAAAAGATAACAGAAAATAGGGTGGTGGCTTGTTTTGCCGCCATCCTTCTCCAGCTGCCATCCCCAGCTGGAGCCCAGCATTTTGATGCTCATATTGCGGGCAGGAAAGTTACCCTGCAGGAATGTTTCGATTTAGCTGCCCGACAGAACCTTCAGATGCAAGCCGGAAAGAAATCGGTAGAACGTGCGCAGGTAATGCAAGGCACGGCTTGGGAGCTGGATAAAACCGAGGTTACCTTCTCGCAAAACCCTGCCACGGGAGGCGAATCGGACAACGGATTTACCTTTACCCAGAGCCTCGATTTTCCTACCGTCTACACATCGCGCCGCAACCAGCTCAAGGCTGAAACCCAGGCTGAAAAGAGCCGCTTGAATGTGGTAAGCCAGCAACTGAAGGCTGAAATCGCCAACACCTATTATCAGATGCTTTATCAGGCTCACAGACTTCAGATATTGCAGCGAATCGACTCAGTATTAGAGCGTTACAGCAAGATAGCTGAAATGCGTTACAAGGCAGGAGAGAGCCGCAAGCTGGAATATCTCTCTGCCGACCGCAAATGCAACGAAAACCGCCTGGAAATGGCTGATGTGAAGAGCGAAATCGAGCGCCTGCAAATCGACCTCATGTCGCAGCTCAACACGCAGGAGCCCGTAAAACCGGCAGAAGAGAATCTCACGGCCATCGCAGCCCAGAATCTCAATACTTATAATTATCAGCAGTCTGCCGACGGTCTTTACCAGCAGGATAAGCTCATCGCTCTCGATAAGGAAATCAAGGCAGCCAAGACGGGTTTTGCTCCGAGTTTATCCTTATCTTTGCGCACCCAATGTGTCATTTCCAGTTGGAATCCATACAACATAGACCGTTCAAGATTTGCCGAGGGCAATTTCTTCGGTTTCGAGATTGGCGTAGGCATTCCTTTGTTTTATGGTTCTACGAAGGCAAAGGTCAAGGCAGCTCAGAAAGACCGCGAATTGGCTGAAATCGAAATGCGTCAGGAGCAGACAGAGAAAGAGCGCGATTACCGTCTCTGTACGAAGCGCCTGCAGGCAGCATCCAACCGTCTGAAATATTACGAGCAGAACAACCAGGCACATTCTGCGCAAATTTCGAAGTTGAGTGCGATAGAATATGAAAATGGCGAAATTTCGTATATTGAATACGTGAATGCCATCGAGGAAACCATAGATGTTCTGATGAAGCATGCTGATGCGATTAATGAATACAACCAGGCAGTAATCGCCATCCAGCGGCTTACGGGCATCATGTAAGATTCTGTTCTGAGATTTTTCTTTTAGATTGAAATGAGAATTAATCTCAGAACAGGCAGAAAGTAAGAAATGATCAGAAAGGGGTGAACCGTTTCCATTTTCAGGCTCCAAATTTCCTCTCTTTCTTTATCTCATAACGCCTATTTACCATAATACCGGTTAGAATTAGAAAGAGGAAAGTAAAAAAAGGGGGAATTTTTCCGTTGTCAGCCACTTATGGTTTCATTCCGATAATTTTCACTTTCTTCTTCATTTCAAAATTCTCCCTTTACATGATATTCAGGTTCCTTCAGTTTTCCTGCGCTAAATAACACATTTTTGATAAACCACCAAGAAAAATGCTCAAACAAGCGATGGAATCGCTTGGAACGGAGGCGAGAGAGGAGAGATTGGAGGCGAGAGAGGAAAGATTGGAGGCGAAGGAAAGAGTGGAATATAGGAAGGAGAAAAGGAGAATCTTTATTAAAAGCTGCACAAAAAGGGCGAAATCTAGATTTTTTGTTACGAATAATGTTAAAAATGTTACATTTTAATGCTAATAGGAATTTATTTTGTAACTTTGTACTCCGGACGGCCGTAATAACTAAATTCAGCTTTCCAAAAATCTAAATACCAAACAATGGGAGATTTAATAAAAATAGTTGGGGTACAATATGCAGTAAATTCTAACCACGTAAAAGGTGAGGATATGACTGCACAAGAACAACAAAAAACAATAGAATTTCTGACCATGCTGGACAGAAAGCACCCTTATGTTTCGGTAAAACCCGAACCTACTAACGAAACTGATGAAGAAGCTTTTGTTGCGCGCTTTGCGAGTCGGAAGGCAGGCTATGTACGTAATAGAGAAGAATACAAATCATTGGCTCAGGCTGCATTGACAACCAGCGGACGGGGTTATTTCCGCGCTCGGGTTAAGGAGGTTATAATTTCTGCAGAGGGCTATTTTTTTGTTGAAGCAGAAACTGATTCTACTCCAATTGTGCCCATCTTGCATAAAGACCATTGGAAAGAATGGGAGCCGCTCCTGCCTTTATTTCCTATGACAGAGGAGTTTTTATGCGTAGAAGATGCTACGATGATGATGATAGATATTCTGAGACATGAGACGTTAACTTCTGATGAAGAAGAGGAGCTTCAGGAATACACAGAGACTTTAATAACAATGGGAAAATACGCTCTATGGTACGAAGCGAAGGAGGGAATAGAGAATGTCATAAAAGCTATGGAAGCAAAAAAGGGCGACAAGATGCGCTATATGGCGAATGAACTAGAACACTTATTGAGCGGTTTATGCAATGAGGGTCGCCAGAAGAAGCTCCGCAAAAGCTGGCTCCCCCATCTACTATCCACCCATGAAGCAGAAAGGGCATGGCATGACTGGTTGCACTTAAAAGGTGCCGACTGTCATAAACCAGATAATTTGAAAATGATGTCATGGTTGGAAGATATAGAGACAGAACTTTCCAATATTCCGGCATTGGCTCCTTATTCCAATGATGATAAGATAGCCATGCTCATACGCGCTCACTACACACGCATTCCTTTGGATAAGTATCGCCAATTGCTTACCGCTTTCGTGATTAGAGACCGTCTGCGCATGCGTTTGGGGCTGCCAACAAACAGCTTTGCTCCTACCCCATCTCTAACAAGCCAGAAGGAAGACTACCTTATTGATAAAATCATCAAGTACAGCCAAACTCTAGTCAGACGAGAAGATGTTGAGGTTTTGCAGAGATTCATCTACCACGAGATTTCATATTTACCCCCAGAGTATAAACTTCGGGTTGACAATATGACTGAGCGTTTCCTTTCTGAAGAGGCAAGAGAAGGTATACAGATTAATGCCATCAAGGAACAGACGAAGGCTTTAAAAGAGGTGGCAAAGAAGCCTACGATTCAGGCAGAACACTATCATGCAGGAGATTCTACATTTGATGTTCATAGTAAGCATCTGCATCTTGACCACCAGGAAGAAGGGAATTCTGCTCTGCTGCCATCAGAATTATAGACATACAAAAATATTACAAGAATATAAAAAAGGAAGAAATATGAGTAATAATTATTATGCAGGCAATGTTATTTACAACAACCAGCACAAAGAACTGACTATCCAGGGCAATCTGTCTGCACAGCAGATGATGAAGATTGCAAAGGATTTTTTTGCTGAAGAAACAGAGGTGACGGAGGAGAATTACGAGGCAGAGGTGACAGAAAAAGCTAGTGAAGCCAATGAAGCTGCAGGAGAAGGTTTTCAGAAGGAACTCTTCCATTTTGTGCATCCTGCACTCGATGAAGACGAAGGATGGAAAGTGCATAAAGAGGTGGAGAGACTGGTAAAGCAATTTGACGTACAGGAAATCTGCAAGAGACTGAACATACTGAAAAAGGAGGGCAAGGTGCTGCTGCCACAAAACACAAAAAATGCCCATGAAGAATTGATACGAATGGGTATGCCGATTGAGAAAGGAGGGTTCGGATACAAGACTTTCTGTAAATATTATAATAAGGACTAGAAGACGATAGCGACTGGTGCTTCCCTGATAGAGATTTATATCTTCTGATAGCGACCGATACTTGATTTTTGTTCAGGTATCGGTCGCTTTTTTGTACCCCTAAGTCAAAAATGCGACTATACGTAGAGAGGATATCAGAGAAAAACAGAGAAAATCGGAGAACTTTGGAGAACTTTGGAGACGGCACTTTGGAAAAGCATCTGTGCCAGGCTTTTTCTTCTTACTTTTGCACCCGTCATCTGACAACAGGATGACTACCCATCAGGCGAGTTGCAAATCACAAAATGGGGAATGATGGTACTAGAAAAGATGGCAGGGAAACCTCTTCGAACGTCATCGTACCAGAGAGGCTTATTTAATACTCAAGTAAAAATGAATATAGTATTAAATGGCAATATGAACGAAAGTTCAGGTAAGGCAGGAAAGGGATTCTACCCAAACACAGAATTGGGTATCGACCTCAAGTTGATAACTAAGGAGCCAGGGCGCATGGCCGTTGGCGAGTATCTGGATGGAGCTATTACGCACGATGGAGAAGACCACTTCACCTTTGTGCAGAATGACCAGGAGAAGAAACTGCAGAAGGTGGTGCAGAGAAATCCGCACGTGTATGAAGGAACGTACATCAACGTGAACCGGAAGAAAGACGGTACGCTCTACCCTACCTTCAACCGCCCGCAGTTCTCAGAGCGCTTCACCTTCCAGGACTTCTGCCAGGGTGCCGCCGACGAGCTGCGCATCATTAGCGGCAAGAGTGATGACAGATAAACGGAGTTGAGGCTTTCTAGAGGAAATGGGGACTTCGGGAGTGCTGGTAACAGGATTAAAACTGAAGTGATTTTCGGGCAAGCGTTCCAGTTGTTCCAGTTGTTCCAATTGTTCCAAATAGGTTTTCATAGGACAATATCCCTTTATAGAGACTCTATAACTACTTAATATATAGATAGTTATATATATAAGAAGGTGGAATGGAACGCTCAAAAAATTAATTGGAACAACTGGAACTGGAACGCACCTCCCAACTCCACTTCTCTCTAAAAAGCTCATAATCAATAAATTAAGAAGAAATGAAGACAAAAAATTTGAAGTATAATATCACAATTTCAACCGCTCCGACGATGCCAAAGCTGGGAAAAGGCACCGAATGTGTGCAACTTTTGCTCTCTCAGGTATCAAAAGACATGCATGAGCCCTTAGTTCCGATGCTCTTTCCGATACTCGGAGCGCAGGTAAGTGAGGCAAAATTTCAATATCCCGACCTCAGTTGGAAGGAATTATGTGGCATGATGGCCAATCTCGTGGCCGATTCGGGCTGTAATAAGGGACAACTGTCCAACATCGTGGAAGCTATCTGTCATAACTTCCGTGAACATGATGAGAAGGAACTTGATAAGCTTGTGGAATGGCAGAGACAGATGAAAACGAAGTCTGCCAACAAGGAGAAACCGGCACGTCCGGATGTGAGTTTCTGGTTTCCACCCTCAGATGTCACCAACGCCGCCTTCATCCAGAATGCCATGGGATGCGAGAAGTTGGGCGAGAGAACGCAATACCTCAATCTGCCCGAGGTGGAGATGGCGGACCGGATGTGTGGCGGACATAAGCAGATATCTCAGATGCTGCGCAATATCTACGACCGCCAGCGAGCCGGAGCTCTGAGAGCAACGGCAGACGGCATAACAGGTAATCCGGTTCTGCGCGCCAATCTCACGCTCTCTTCTACCCCATTTGCAGCCCGCAAGTTTTACAAGAACGAGCTCTTCAATGGTACTTTCGGCCGAATGGTATTCTCTTATAAGGCGCGTCAGGCGCGAGTGGGAAAGATTCCAAGACAGGGTGAATATGATGCCGGTTTCTTTGAAAAGCTGGATGAGTATCTGGTGAAACTCAGCATCTGTAAGGGACGGTTTATCATCAAGCCTCTGAACTCGCTTACCGACCGTCTGGCGGCAGATATGGCTACGCTTGCTGACTTGACGGATGATGATGTGCTGTGGGATATCTCGAAGCGCTCCATCGTGTCGGCATGGAAGGCGGGCTGCCTGCTCTGGGTGCTGAACGACCAGACTTGGACGAAGGCGATGGGTGAGCTTGTGGAGTGGCTGGTTTATCATGATATCTGGAGCAAGATGCAGCTATTCGCCGACCTGCTGAACCAGGATGCTGACTCGGTAAGCGAGGCGCAGCGAAGAGGACCTAAGAACCTGCTTGACGACCTGCCAAACCCTTTCAACGAGGCGCAGCTGGAATCGCTCCGCTTGCAGCTGGGGAAATCGAAAGATGGCACGAAGGGGCAAATCAGAAAATGGGTGTTCCGCAAGTTTATCACCTTTTCGGCAGAAACGGGGCTTTATACTAAGACTGAGGAGTACTTGACTGGAAGCGGGACGAGCGATGGAATCGCTCGGAACGGGGGCAAGAGTGGCGGCTCTGGAAGAAAGAAGAAAGAGGCTGCTGATGACGGGCAGAAGAAGATGGCTGCTGATGCCAAGAAAAAGAAAGGGAAAGGGATATGATGGAGAAATATGAGATTCAGAAACTGCGCGAACTTCCGATAGAGAAGGTTGCGAAAGAGATGGGGATGAAGGTGGAGCACCATAAGGCGCTCTGCCCCTTCCATGACGACCACCACGCCAGCCTTATGTTCAGCAAGACCAAGAACAGCTGCAGATGCTATGTATGCATGCGGAGTTCTATCGGCACCATCGACCTGGCGATGCGATACCTGGGGAAGGATTTCCCAGCGGCTTGCCGATGGCTCGCCGAGGAACATCAGATTCAGCTGGAGGAGGATTCTTCTTCGGAGAAAAGCTCTTCCTTAGGGGGCTCTTCGGGCAGAGGGGCTTCTTCGGGCTCTTCATCCGGTGGTTTTTCTTCGGGCTCTTCATCCGGTGATTCTTCTTCGGGTGATAATTCGGGGAAATCTTCCTTCGATGCAAGCAGGTATGCTAGGTTCTTCGAACATCCCTGGCTCAACCAGGCGGCCAGAAGATTTCTCTTCGAGGAGAGGAAGATTGACTGGAGAGTGGTGAACTGGTGCCGACTGACTTCATGGACGGATAAGAAGGGCATCAACTGGCTGCAGATTCCTTACTTCGATACCGATGGGCGGCTTATTGGTATTCAGAACCGGAACCTGGATTACACGAAGAAAAAATCTTCATCGGGAGGTTGTTCTTCTGACGAGAAAGCTTCTTCGGCTGGAAATCTTTCTTCATCGGGAGGTGGTTCTTCTGAGGGGAATGTTTCTTCGGCAGGAAATCTTTCTTCATCGGGAGGTGGTTCTTCTGAGGGGAATGTTTCTTCTGAAGAAAAAAGTCCAGGCGAAGAAAAGGAGCAGGATGCTCCCCGCTTCCGGTTCCCTTACGGCGCAAGATGCAGCATCTATAACCTGCCGGTTGTGAAGAGACTGAAACCGGGCGATAGGCTGTTTATTACGGAGGGATGTAGCGACTGCTGGGCGATGCTTTCTGCCGGACATAAGGCGATAGCCATCCCTTCTGCCACGCTCCTCAAACCCGAGGATAAGCAGCTGCTGACGGATATCGGAAGACTGTATCAGGTGGAATTCCACATGTTTCCTGATCAGGATGTGCCGGGCGAAAGCCTCTTCATGCAACTCAGGGAGATGCTCCCCCAGCTGGTTCACCACCAGTTGCCACCGGGCTGCAAGGATTTCAGCGAATACTATCTTTTAGGGGCTGCTGCAACTTCCGGGAGCAAGGAGCCGAAGAACAAATGATTAAAAAATTAAGATTATGGAAGATTTTATAAACCGCACGTATACGAAGAAGGAACTGGGACTGATGTACTTTCCCGAGAGTATGCCACGTACGGCCGTGAATCATCTCATGAGTTGGATTCGCCGTTGCCAACCGCTCTGGGATGAATTGCAGCAGATGGGGTATGAAAAGACTTGCAAGTCGTTCACGCCCAAGCAGGTGAAGGCTATTATCGATAACCTCGGGGAACCGGGATAAAATGTTCCGGTATCGCATGGTATCGCACGCTATCGCACACCTGATAAATCGGGATTTCGTATCTTTGCATCGTGATTCAGAAAGCGCGCAAAATCACTTGCCCAGTTGGAGAAAAATATCTCCCTAATTGGGAAAATAAAAAAGTAATGAAAAAACAAGACTCCAAGCCTCGAAACGAGTCGTTTCGCTAGCGAAACTTAGCAGGGGGCAGAAAAAAATCATGAACCAGAACATGAAGGCATTCATCAGGTATCTCATCGTGGCGATTTGCTCAGCCATCGTCACCTTCCTATCCAGCTCCTGCACGGCAGGACTCGTAATCGGAAAGAACCAGCGGCAACATCAGGAGAACAACATCTCCACCAAAGTAGATTCTACCTACTACGTGCCAACCATCACCATCAGGTAGTTTTAGAGTTAACAGTTGATAGTTTATAACAATTTAAAATTCAAAAGATTATGGCAATTAATTTGAAAGCAAAGGAGACCCTTATCCAGGTAGGCGAAATGAAGGGTCAGTACAGATTCATCCTCGGTACCGAACTTTACAACAAGCTCTCAGAGAGCAAGGTTATCAAGGAGGCTGCTATCAGAAGCGGCGTTAGCGTGGGCGTGATGCAGGTTTGCTGGGATGCAGCAGGCGAGGTTATCAAGGCATGGTGTACCGAAGGCCATTCCGTAGCCGTTCCGGGATTGGGAACCATGCGATTCGGCGTAAGAGCCAAGAGTGTGCCTACCGTAGGCGAAGTGGCTACCAGTCTGATTACCAACCGCCGTGTTATCTTCACCCCAAGCGTTGACATCAAGCGCGAGCTGCAGGAAACCTCCATCCAGATTACCTGTTACGACCGCAACGGCAAGGTGGTGAAAAACGTTACCTCCGACGATAAGGGCGATGTGGAAGACCCAGACAATAACCCAGGTGGTGGCGGTTCGGATAACACCCAGGGCGGCGGAAATACCGAAGGCGGCGGAACCACCGGCGGTAATGAGGGTGACGGTTTGGAGTAAGCGAACTCCCCGAAAAACCGAACAGGAATCCCTGATTTTACCACAATAAGAAAAGAGCCCCTGATGCAAGGAAACGAGCATCGGGGGCTTTTATTTTACTCCATTACATAGAGGATGGATGTATAGAGCTGCATCACGAGAATGTAGAAAAGAAAGCAGGGCGACAGGAGGCGGATGCCTTGATTCATCGCATCATAAACCTGACTGATGCCCTTGATGCTCTCGCTCATGATGCCGTAACTCATGCTCATCACCATGACCGAGAAACAGATGTACGGAATGAGACTATGCGTGAACGGACCCGGAAAGAGGGTTCCTACGGCATTCAGCAGAATGGCATGGGGCAAGAGGGTGAGCGCCAGCATGATACCCGCAGAGATGCACAACTCGATGAGCATCAGGCGCAACGCCGTGCGCTGGCGATACTGGGTATGGTCGAAATGGAGCACCCTACTCTGCTTTACCACCCCGATGGTGATGCTGATGAGCACCAGCCATACGAGCCATACTGAGGTGAGATGGTCTACAAAATGGCCCATAAACCAGCGGATGCCCTCGGGGCTGGTAAGCGAATGGGTGAACGACTCGGGCATCGCAGCTGTAAGCAGCCACGAAACCAGAATCACCACTACTTCGGCTATTCCCAACGATAATGCCAGATAGGCCAATACTTTCTTATACATTCTTTAAAAAGCGCTTATTGAAACGAATTATTCTTCATCTGCCTGCAGATGGTCGATATCGAGGATGCGGAGCTCGCAGGCTTTTACCACCAGGCGGGTGGCGTTGATGCCCATGCCGTGGTTGCCGTCAGGGAAGAGTTTCTGAACCAGTTCTGCCTGTCGCTTCTCCAGACTCTTTACGCCGAAAGGCATTCCACGCAGGTTGGTTATCTGCTCCTTGGTGTAACCCAGCGCAAGATGGCGCAGGAAACGCTCGTCATACTCATCAATCTCATAATTCACCAGAGCCTCCTGACGCATCAGCTGGCTGTTTACGCTCCGCTTGAAACGGTCTACTATCTTCTGAAGGATAGGCTGGTTGAACACCAGTTTCTTACCGCCCATGCAGCTCGCCACATCGCCACGCGTAAGGAGTTCGCCACTCTTCAGAATGATGCCGTCGCAGCCCGCATCGAGCACATCTACCCAGAGTTTTTCGTTCAGAATTTCTCCTGTAAAGATGAGCACCTTCACGTCAGGATACTGCTCCTTGGTCTGGCGGCAGATTTCTACGCCTACCGTGGTAGAACCGCCCAGTCCGAGGTCGAGCAGAACCAGATCAGGCAACTGCTGCTTGATGAGTTTCCAATAGGCTATTTCGCTCTCGGCAGTACCGATGATTTCAGCCTCTGGAATATCATTCTTGAAGATACCCTCTGTGCCCTTCAGTTCCAGGGGCACGTCTTCTACTATGATGACTTTAAAATTTTCCATTTTCTGATATTTTTATTTTCTTATGATTTTAAACTTTTCCATTTGATGCGTGCCGGCAGCACGGCCTCTATCCTGAGGCAACCCTTATCGCCCTGGCAAGCCTTGATGCCGCAGCCGCGCAGATTGGTAATCTCGCCCAGTTCCCTCACAATCTGCCGGCACAGGAGATAGCGCAAATCGCCCGTCAGAGGGGTGAAGAGCTGGGCATGGAGCGCAGCATCATAGGCCACATCCTGCTGGTCAGTCCAATACCTCACGTAGGCAGAACCCGGAATCTCAGCCACTCCGGTATGGTAATCCTTGGAATTGCCGCGCATCAGAGAAACAAGATAGCGGTTCAGGAAATCATCTGCCTTGATGTAGCCTTCTACCTGCTCCATCGCCTGGGCGCTGAGCAGAGAATAGAGCGATTTATAATAATCTACCAGTTCCTTGAGCGAATCTACATCATCGGGCTGCGAATCGATAAGCTGGCGGATGCGCGACGGATAATACATCGTTTCGTGCTTGAGCGTAGACAGACAGTTGTCGAGCACGGAATTGGAGATATGAAGCTTATCGTTCTCATATTCAGCCCTATGCAGCTCATCGGTCAGCAGCTCCAGTTTCAGGGATTCCTGCTCAGCCTCGTCGGTACGCTTAGCCTTGGTCTGCTCAATCATGGCAAACCGGTAGCTCAGCACGTGGCGGTAATAGAGAAGATAATAAGCCAGCGGCAACTGCAGCAGCAACAGGATGAGCAGCACCACGGCCACGGTCTTCGAGTTCTCGCTCTGCTGCATCGTGTGCACGTAATTATCGAGCGTATTATCAGCACTTATCTCGCGGAACAGCTGGGTATAAACCTTGTTGTTGCTCTGGTAGAGCGACCATTGGTGCAACGCCAGGGCAGCCACGGCACACTCGTTTCTCAGGTCCAGGATGACGTGATAATTGGTTGGCAGTCCGGAGCGTATCCAGGAGAGTTCTGCCGCCATTCCCACCTCCGGATGAGCCACCATGAGATACTTGCCGTCGGGATATTTCGACAGATAGAACGCGTTGAGATAATGGCGCGAAGAATCGGCAAAAGCCAGGGTGCGCTGGTAGGTACGGTTGATATTGCTGAAGTAGGCACTATCTGCAAAATCGTCGGCACGCTGGAGATTGGCATCTACGTTCGTCTTGAGATGATTGTGGCGCTGGCGGATGCCGTTGGCCTTCTTTGCCTCACAAGGCTGGACCGAAGCCGACAGCAGCACGAAGAGCATGATGAAGATGCCCAGCAGCTGATGGGTTCGGCGGGCGATGCCCTTAGGCAGACGGAAACTGAAGCGGCTCCCCTCGCCCAACTTGCTTTCTGCCTTAATCTGACAGCCGGCAAAGAGCGAACTCACCTTCTTATATTTCTCTATGATGCCCTTGCAGTTGAGCAATCCGAAGCCGTGACCGCCCGTATAGGTCCGGTCGAAGACATGCGCCAGCTGCTCCTCGTCCATACCCTTTCCGGTATCTGCGATGCTGATTTCCACAAAGTCAGAAACCTTGGCGCTAATGGTTACCTTTCCGCCTTCGGGTGTAAACTTGCGGGCATTATCGGCTATGGTATTGATCATGAAGAGCGTAAGGATGCGGTCGGCCTTGACCACGGCATCTGTAGGTTCTACATCGAGTTTCACGCCCTGCATCTGGAAGCTCATTTTGCCCTTGCTTACAATATCGAAAAGCTGCTGGAGCGGGAAACTTTCGATACGCAGGTTGAGTGAGCCCTGGCGCATCTGAATCCACTCCGTAAGCACGTTGTTATATTGGTTAATCTTATCTGTGAGTTCGGCGATATACTGGTAACGTTCCTGCCGCACCTCATCGCTTTCGCCCCCTTCGGAGAGTCGGTTTACCTCGTGAATCATGCGGTCGATGAAAGGCGTAATGCTGTTTACGAGCGAAACTTTAGCCCTTTGTTCCAGATTGCGTTTCTTGTTTTCTTCGATGTGCAGTCGGGTTACGTTCAGTTCATCCTGAACTTCCTCCTGCTTATCTTTTAACTCGTTGATTTTCTTATCGTTATTCTCGCTCCACTCACGCAAAGGTGCAAGCAGTTCATCCATCGACTGGTTCTTCATCTTCTTGCGTTTCATGTGGTCGAAAACGTAGAGCAGAACCACCACGAGCACAATCATCGCCACCACGGCAGCAATCATCAGGTTGAGCTGCTGGGCATTCTCGTCGAGTGCCGCGGCACGTGCCTCCAGCTGGCGGTCCTGTCGCGAACGGTCCTGCAAATCCAGATAGATATTGCGGTTGTAATCGCTCTGCTGCTTATCATCTATAGCCGAATAAACCAGGCAGAGTCTTTCACGTATCGACGCTACGAGGTCGGGTGCCTGTTCTATCGCCTTGTTGTCGTTCAGGGCATGATTCAGGCAGTCGAGCGCCGAAGAATAATCATGGATATCCCAGAAACATTCAGCCAGCGTACGGTTGGCTCCGGCAGTCTGATAAACATCTCCGTAGCTCGAAAAGAGGTTGAGGGCACGCTGGGCAAAGTTGCCTGCCAGCAGATTGTTTGGCATCTGCTCGATGTTGAGATACTGGAAAGCAGGCAGGTTGTTGCGTATGAGGAAATCGCTCACCTCTCCTTTTCTGAGGTGCTCGCTAATAGATTGCAGGGCGTTAGCCTGCCAGTAAGGATAAGGATGGGCAGGGTCGCTAGCCAGCATGTAGCAGCTGATCAGCCGGTCGAATTCCGCCTGATTGATTTCGTTTTCGGTTCCCTTGACGATAGCTCCGCCCGAACCTATATTATAAAGATAGTTGAGATATTGTGCCGAATCCTGTTCCAGCTCATCTGGGTCCAGAAGGTTAAGCTCCTGAAGCATCGGCTCGTCTAAGCCCACATAATAAAAATAGGTGGCGGCAACAATACTGAATTCAGATTTCGCATAAATCACACGTTTGCTTTCTCTCGGGGGCATAGAATTCACCTCTTCGCGAATTCTGCGCAAACGCCTCATCGCCTTTTCGCGATAAGCATAAAAATCTTTGTTGTGCGATTCTCTCTGGCAGAGTCGCATGTTCTGAACATCGGCAATGGCGAGTTCAATCTGATTATCGCTCTCCTCTTCAACTTTCCTCAGCCATCCCTTGGCACCCTTGTAATCCATCTTGGCTATACAGACGAAGGCAAGGTTGTTATAGGCTTCAGCACGGCCTGAGGAATAATTTTCTGAAAGCTTCAAAGCCCTCTCAGCCAGCACTTTAGTAGAATCGAGGTTGCGATAATGATAAGCATAGGATTGCTCGTTCAGCTCATCTACCCTTGCCTTATTCGCAGGAGAACAAGCTGAAAGAAAAAGAGTCGCCACCACCAGAAGTGATGATGGCGACATGAAAAAGAAAGATGCTGAAATTTGCATCTCAGATGAAAAATATTCTAAATTAAGCGCGAGCCTTCGCGATGTAACCGAGAGCCTCCTGACACTTGGCTGTGATGGCAGCCCAGTCGCCAGCAGCAACAGTCTCCTTAGGGAAGAGCTTAGAGCCCATACCTACGCAGAGAACGCCAGCCTTGATCCAAGGAGTAAGATTCTCCTCTGTTGGCTCTACGGCACCTGTTACCATGATGTTGCTCCAACGCAAAGGTGCCATTACGTTCTTGACGAATGAAGGACCGCCTACGTTACCTGCTGGGAATACCTTGGTTACGTCGCAACCGGCAGCCTGAGCATTATTGATTTCAGTTACAGAACCGCAACCTGGTGAATAAGGAACCAGACGACGGTTGCAAACTGGAGCAATCTCTGGGTTGAAGTTAGGACCTACGATGAAGTTAGCGCCGAGCTGGAGATACAGAGAAGCTGTACCGGCGTCAACAACTGTACCTGCACCCAGAATCATCTCAGGGCAAGCCTTGTCGGCCCACTTTACCAACTCTCCGAAAATCTCGTGAGCGAAGTCACCACGGTTAGTAAACTCGAAAACACGTACGCCACCCTCGTAACAAGCCTTGATGACGTTCTTGCAGATTTCAACATCCTTATTGAAGAAAACAGGTACCATACCAGTCTCTTTCATGGCTGCCATAACCTGCATTTTGCTAAACTTTGCCATTATCTTATATGAATTAATAATGAATAGTTTATAGGAGGCTACGCCCGTAAGCAAGACTGCCTATAAACTATCAACTATAAACTTTAAACTATAATTATCTCTGAACGCGACCATTAGCGTTACCTCCAGCCAGGCTCTCTACCTCGTCAGCAGATACCAGGTTGAAGTCGCCAGGGATAGTATGCTTCAAAGCAGAAGCAGCTACCGCAAACTCAAGAGCCTCGCCCTGAGTCTCCTTAGTAAGAAGACCATGAATCAGACCACCAGAGAAAGAGTCGCCACCACCAACGCGGTCGATGATAGGGTTGATGTCATAGTGCTTGCTCTGATAGAACTCCTTACCATCATAGATAAGAGCCTTCCAGCCGTTGTGTGTAGCAGAGAGAGATTCGCGGAGAGTAGAAACAACATATTTGAATCCGAACTCCTTCATCATGCCCTTGAAGATTCCGTAGTAACCCTCAGCATCAGTCTTACCGCCCTCTACGTCAGCATCTGGCTTGAAGCCCAGACAGAGCTGAGCATCTTCCTCATTACCGATGCAAACATCAACATACTGCATCAGAGGACGCATAACAGAGATAGCCTTCTCAGAAGTCCAGAGCTTCTTGCGGAAGTTGAGGTCAACAGAAACAGTTACGCCGTGACGCTTAGCAGCCTCACAAGCCAACTTGGTAAGCTCAGCAGCCTTGTCGCTAATAGCTGGAGTAATACCGCTCCAATGGAACCACTGGGCACCCTCCATAATCTTGTCGAAATCGAAATCAGATGGATCTGCCTCAGCAATTGCGCTGTGTGCACGGTCGTAGATTACCTTGGATGGGCGCATAGAAGCACCAGTCTCAGCATAGTAGAGACCTACGCGGTCGCCACCACGAGCGATGAACTCTGTGTTAACGCCGTAACGACGGAGACCGTTGACAGCAATCTGACCGATCTCGTGCTTAGGGAGCTTAGATACGAAGTAAGCATCATGACCATAGTTAGCCAAACTTACAGCTACGTTAGCCTCACCACCACCAGGGATGATGCGAAGTGATTCACTCTGAATGAAACGATCATTGCCTTCTGGTGATAAACGAAGCATGATCTCACCTAATGTTACAATTTTTGCCATGTTTGATAGTTTTAATTTTTTTGTTTTTATTTTGTTTGTTATGAGTAACAAATTAAATTCCACTTTCCAGTAGAGAAATGAAGTTCAATTATCAGTTGTCGTTCAATTTCGAGGGCAAAAATAACCATAATTTCTCGAATAACGAAATAAAATCGCATTTTTTTTTGTTTTTCGTGCAAAAAAGTTGCTGTGTCTTCGCACAATTCAAAAAATTGTTGTATATTTGCGGCAAAATTCGTACTTGTGGTCGCACACAACAGAATTGCTTAATACTAATTGTGGTCTGTGCACAGCTAGGAAGTACCTGCGACGTTTTATCTATCGTAGCCCCCAGGAGAGGCTCCTTATATAATAAGTACACGCGAGGCTACCAGACCCGTAATGCTAAAAAACAATGGCCGAAAAAATCAGAATCAAGGATATTGCTGAGAGAGCTGGCGTATCCGTTGGAACCGTAGACCGAGTTCTGCACGACCGCCCAAACGTGTCGAAAACTGCACGCGACAAGGTCGAGAAAGCCCTCAAGGAAATGAATTATCAGCCTAATGTGTACGCCAGCGCTCTGGCTTACAACAAATCCTATACCTTCTACCTGCTGATTCCGAAACATGAATCGGAGGCTTACTGGGAGGAAATAGAGGAAGGCGCAAAAAAATGTGAAGATATCCGACGTGACTTCCATATCGATGTAGAGATTCGTTTCTATGAGCGTTCCACCGAGGAATCGTTCCGCGAAGAAGGCAACAAGATTCTTGAGGCCAGTCCGGAAGGAGTTATCGTGGTGCCTTCATCGCTCGACGTGACCCGCGAGTTTACCGAGGCGTTGCATCACAAAGGCATCCCGTTCATCCTGCTCGACTCCTACATGCCCGATCTGCGTCCGCTCTCTTTCTTCGGTCAGGATTCGTTCTGTTCGGGGTTCTTCTCAGCCAAGATGCTGATGATGCTTGCCGCAAAGGAAGATGAAATCATGCTCATGAGGCAAACCAAAGACGGAAGAGTGGTCAGCAAGCAGCAGGATAACCGAGAGGTAGGATTCCGCCATTACATGCACGATCACTTCCCTAACGTGAAGATTACCATGCTCGACCTGCCGTTGAGCGGCACACGTGCAGAATTCGTCAAAATGCTGGAGAAGTTCTTTGCCGAGCATCCGAACATCCACCATTGCATCACTATGACTTCGAAGGCGCACATCGTGGGCGACTTCCTGCTGAAGACCAACCGCCGCGACGTTCAGATCATGGGCTATGATATGGTAGAGAAAAACGCCCGCTGTCTGCGCGAAGGAAGCATCTCCTTCCTCATCGCCCAGCACGCCTACATGCAGGGTTACTCCTGCGTAGACACGCTCTTCCAGGCCATCGTGCTGAAGAAGAAAGTTACGCCGGTAAACTATATGCCTATCGAGCTGCTGATGAAGGAAAACGTAGATTTCTATCGCAGAACCCAGCTCTAAGGCTATCGGGCAGAACAGGGTTTCCGCATGGAAGACAATTCATACAGAAACATTATAAATTATAAACAATAAATAAAAGACAGACTACGTATGGAACAATCAAGTTTTATCAAGATTAACCCTGCCGACTCGGTAGTGGTTTGCTTGCGCCCTATGAAGAAGGGTGAAACGATTGAAGTAGATGGCAAGACCATCAAATTATTGCAGGATACTCCTGCAGGACACAAGGTGCTCATCAACGATGCTGCCGAGGGTACAGATATCCTGAAGTATGGCTACCCTATCGGTCATGCAAAGACCGGTCTCAAGGCGGGCGAATGGGTAAACGAGAACAACCTCAAGACCAATCTTGCCGGTACGCTCGAATATACCTACAACCCGGTTAACGAGCAGCTGAACATCGCTAAGGAAAACCGCACCTTCATGGGCTACGTTCGCAAGAATGGCGAAGTAGGCGTAAGAAACGAAGTATGGGTAGTTCCTACCGTGGGCTGCGTTAACGGCGTGGCTGAGAAACTGGTAGAACTCCTCAAGAAAGAAACAGGCTGCGAAGGCATCGACGCCATCCACGCATGGCACCACAACTTCGGTTGCTCACAGCTCTCGGGCGACCATGAGAATACCCGCAAGGTGCTTCGCGATATCTGTCTGCATCCAAACGCAGGTGCCGTGCTCGTTCTCTCTCTCGGCTGCGAGAACAACCAGCCAGATGATTTCATGAAGATGCTCGGCGACTATGATCACGACCGCATCAAACTTCTTGTAACACAGAAGGTTGAAGGCGATGAGCTAGAGGAAGGCATGAAGATTCTGCGCAACCTCTATGCCCAGGCTAAGGAAGACAAGCGCGAGGAAGTTCCGGTAAGCAAGCTGCGCGTAGGTTTGAAGTGTGGTGGTTCTGACGGCTTCAGCGGAATTACAGCCAACCCATTGGTAGGTGAATTCAGCGACTGGCTCGTAGCACAGGGCGGTACAAGCATCCTGACAGAGGTGCCTGAAATGTTTGGCGCAGAAACCATTCTGATGAACCGTTGCGAAAATAAGGAACTCTTCGACAAGACCGTTCACCTGATTAACGACTTCAAGGAATACTTCCTGAGCCATGGTGAACCAGTTGGCGAGAACCCTTCTCCTGGTAACAAGGCAGGTGGTATTTCTACCCTCGAAGATAAGGCTTTGGGTTGCACCCAGAAGTGCGGCCGTGCTCCGGTAAGCGGCGTGCTCCAGTATGGCGACCGTCTGGAGACAACCGGTTTGAACCTGCTTTCAGCTCCGGGTAACGACCTTGTAGCAGCCACAGCTCTGGCTTCAGCAGGTTGCCAGCTCGTTCTCTTCACCACAGGTCGCGGAACCCCATTCGGAACCTTCGTGCCAACGATGAAGATTTCTACCAACAGCAATCTGGCAAAGAACAAGCCAAACTGGATTGACTTCAACGCCGGCGCTCTGGTAGAAGGTGTAGAAATGAAAGACTTGGTAAGTAAGTTTATTGATAAGATTATTGCCGTAGCAAGTGGTGAGGAGGCTCGCAACGAGTATAATGGCTATCGTGAAATCTCCATCTTCAAGAATGGAGTAACTCTTTAATTAAGAAGGAAAAAAGAAGTATGAGTAACAAAAAAGGTTTGCTGGCGTTGTCGCCATTATTTTTGCTGATTGTCCTCATCGTGGCTTTTACCGTATATTCGGTAGACAGCAGCCATCAGGACACCAGCCTCTCGCTCACAGTAGCGTTCATGATTTCGAGCATTTATGCCGTGGCTATTTCCGGCGGAATGCCTGTCAGGAAACGAGTGGACACATACAGCAAGGGTGCCGGCGCCAACAACCTGATGCTCATGCTCTGGATTTACGTGCTGGCTGGCTCGTTTGCCGCATCAGCCAAGGCGATGGGAGCCGTTGATGCAACCGTCAACCTGGCGCTCAGCATCCTGCCAGCCAGCATGATTCTGCCAGGACTCTTCCTGGCTGCCTGCTTTATCTCCGTATCCATCGGAACAAGTGTGGGAACCGTAGTGGCTCTGGTTCCGATAGCCGCCGGACTGGCCCACTCGATGGATGCTAACGTAGGCATGATGACCGCCATCATCGTAGGTGGCGCTTATTTCGGCGACAACCTCTCGTTCATCTCAGATACGACTGTTGTTGCTACGCAGACGCAGAACTGCAAGATGAGCGATAAATTCAAGGTCAACTCCATGATTGTGGTTCCGGCCGCCGTACTCGTGCTCATCGCCTATTCTGTCATGGGAGTCGGTCTTCAGGCCCCAACCCACATCAACGAGGTAGAATACATGAAAGTATTGCCTTACCTCATCGTCCTCATTACCGCTATTGCCGGCATGAATGTAATGGCTGTTCTCACTTTGGGCACCCTACTCTGTGGCGCCATCGGCATAGGCAGTCATCTTCTGGGTGCCTCCGGAAGCTACGACCTCTTTGGCTGGTTCTCAGCCATGGGCAACGGCATTATCGGCATGGGCGAACTCATTATCATCGCCATGATGGCAGGTGGTATGCTCGAAATCATCCGCGAAAACGGCGGAATCGATTTCATCATCAACAAGATTACAGCCCACGTAAACAGCAAGCGTGGAGCCGAACTTTCTATCGCCGCCCTCGTTTCGATGGTAAACATCTGTACGGCAAATAATACGGTAGCGATTCTGACAGTAGGAAATATTTCGAAAAAGATAGGCGACCGGTTTGGCGTAGACAACCGCAAGGCAGCCAGCATTCTCGACACCTTCTCATGCATGGTTCAGGGATTGATTCCTTATGGCGTGCAGATGCTCCTGGCAGCCGGTCTGGCCAATCTCAGTCCGATGGACATTCTTCCTTATCTCTACTATCCGCTGGCGATAGGTGTGGCAGCCCTGCTGGCCATCCTCTTGCGCTATCCTAAGAGATACAGTTAGGAAGACTTCTCAAATCAGAGGAGGGTCTCCTTCTGCGTTAGAGATTTCTTGACAGGAAGAACAAAACTTTATTATTGACTATTAATAAGAACAAGGCATATGAATTTTCTTCAGCGCAACCTTTTTACTAAGCTCCGTGCCGACAACTTCGGCATCAAGGAAGAAATGGAACCGATGACTACCTTTAAGAAGAAAAAGATAGCTCAGATGCTCAAGAATGTGAATGATGTTCCTGCAGGAGAGGTGAAGATGAACAACAGTTTTCTGAACCGACGGCTCAACAAGATTCAGGAAGATGAACGCCACGCCATCGATACCTCTATCGAGACCATTTATCTGCTGCGCATCATTGTGGCAAACGTAAATGGAATGTTGGCTAACGGAATCAATCTCAGAGGAATCATCCAGTTGGGAGACTACCTGAGAACCCGAGGCGACAAGGTAGATTTCGTGAAACTGGAGAAGTGGCTTGCCAAGCTCCGCATCCAGCGCATCGCCCAGCTGGAAGGAAGCGTGCTCATCACCTTCTTCGATTTTGAGCAGGACGAAATCCCGTTCGTTCATCACATAGAAAGAGGCGCCTACAAGCTGACGCTCCGTTCGCTCTACTATAATATCATGGACCAGCAGGCCATTCAGTTTGAGCAGACCAGCAGCGGCTTTGTACGCACCACGGGTGGAACCATGCGCAAGAATCTGCGCCGCAGCATGCGCTATCTGCAATACGCTCCGATAGAAACCATGAGCAATTTCATGAACAATTTCTTCCGTTCATTATCTGAGATTGAAGAGTAAATTTCAGTAAGGATTTAAGGGGTTAATCTGGGATTCATCAGGACGAAGAGTAAAATATCTATAAAATTAATCTCTTAGTAGTACGATTTTCATCTGATTTTCGTATCTTTGCATCTATGAAAAAGTTATTTATCTCTATTATAGCATCCATTATTGCCTTGGGAGCCCATGCCCAGGTGCAATGCGAAGACACTTGTCGGCACGTTCACGGCATCGACTTGAGTCATTATCAGGGCAACGTGTTCTGGGAAACCGTGGGCGACAACTCTAAGATGGCTTACGTTTATCTGAAAGCTACCGAGGGAGGAACCAACATCGACAGCAAATACAAGAAGAATATCGACCTGGCTCATCGCTACGGAATGAAAGTAGGTTCTTATCATTTCTACAGACCCCGCATCCCACAGCAGACGCAGCTGGAAAATTTCATGGCCCAATGCCGTCCGGGAGATCAGGACCTCTTGCCTATGATTGATGTGGAGACGAAAAGCGGCATGAATACAGAAGAATTCTGCGATTCGCTCTTTAAGTTTCTGCATCTCGTAGAGAAAGCATACAAGCAGAAACCCCTCATCTATACGGGAGCCAATTTCTATGACAACTATCTTCTGGGCAAGCTCGACAGCTACAAGCTGATGATTGCCCAGTATACGAAGCGCATCCCTGTATTGCGCGATGGTAGAGATTTCGAAATGTGGCAATATACGGGTAAGGGCAGACTTAACGGAATAAACGGCTATGTTGACAAAAGCCGTTTCATGGGGCGCCACAAGCTCAGAGAAATCAGATTCAGACATCGATAGTACTTTAAACCTTGAAGTTGGAACTTTATGATTAGCTTCAAGGTAAAGAGTGGATAAGGTCTGGAAGTAGAGAAGCATGAATTATATAAGTAAATTAATAAACACAAAATAGAATTATGGCAATTATAAAATGTCCGGAATGCGGACGCCAAATTAGCGATAAAGCACCTACCTGCCCTAGTTGCGGAGTAGAAATAGCAGGCAAAATTACCAAATGCCCAAATTGTGGCGAGATTTATTTCAGCAACCTGGAAATGTGTCCTAACTGCCATGAGCTGAATCCTTCGCTCACAAGAATGACGCCTCCGACAGGAATGAGCCAGCAGACTCCTGCCAGCCAGGCTTCTATGACTCAGCAGCAAGAAGCTGAAAACGCAGCCAGACAGAATGCAATCAGACAAGAAGAAATCCGCCGTCAGGAGGCTCTCAGACAGGACGCTCTCAGGCAGCAGGCTCGTCCTCAGACACCTGTCAGAACAGCAACACCTCCTACTCCACCCGTTCCTCCGGTTCGCCCACAGCAATCTAATTCTCAGAACGGCGGAAACGGCGAGGGAACCCAGGAAAAGAAAAAAAGCAACCGTGGCGTCATCATCATCTCTCTGATTTTCGCCTTCCTCGTTTGTGGCATCTTCTACTATTTCTATGATAGTGCCAATAAGAATAAGGAACTGGAAGCTTACGAGTATGCGATGCAGAGTAGCGACCCGATGGTTCTGCAGAGTTACCTCGATACTTACAAAGATGCTGACGAGGCGCATCGTGATTCCATCATGGCTCACCTCGAACTTCTGAAACAGACGGATCAGGACTGGACCAACGCCGTAGTCAGCGGTTCGAAAGAGGCCCTGCAGGCTTATCTCGACAAATACCCAGACAGTCCGCACAAGCAGGAGGTTTTGAACAAGATAGATTCCATCGACTGGAATGTGGCCAAGAATGCTGATAATGTAGAAGCTTACCAGGCTTATCTCGCCGCTCATGCTGACGGTTCGCATATCGAAGAGGCTGAGAATGCGATGAAGAAAGCCAAGAGCAGAGATTTGCAGCCAGAAGAGAAAGATATGGTAAGCAGTCTGTTCCGCCATTTCTTCCAAAGCATCAATACCCGCGATGCTGATGGTTTGCAGGCTTCATGCGAGGACATTCTATCTTCGCTTCTGGGTAAGAATTCTGCTACCAAGGCAGATGTTGTTACCTTTATGAATAAGCTTTATAAGGAAGATGTGACCAACCTGAACTGGTTCCTCACAAACGATTATAAGATTAAAAAGCGCGAGGTGGGTGACGAAGATTATGAATATCAGGTTCAGTTCTCAGCACGTGAGGAAGTTCAGCTTACCGACGGTACTAAGAAAACCAACCATTTCAAAATCAACGCAACCGTTTCGCCAGACGGCAAGGTTTCTGCGTTCAACATGTCGAAGATTAATGCCGCAGAATAGAATAAAAAAGCCCTGCAAGATTAAATAGAATAAAAAAACGCCCTGCAAGACCAGGAACTTCATTTCTGAATGTTCCCTTCTTGCAGGGCGTTTCTTTTTACCTTCATGTTTCGGGAAAGGTCTCATGTCCGAGAACCCGTTCCCTTCTTTTAGAAATTACTTTGCATCCTTCATCTGACGGAGCAAATCTTTCTGCTTATCATTCAACCCGGTTGGCAACTTCACGTTGTAAGTAATCATCAGGTCGCCAAAGGTTCCGTCACCTCGGTCGTATCCTTTTCCGCGAACACGAACCTTCGTGCCATTCTGCGTTTCCGGCTTAATCTTCAGTTTGATTTTAGAACCATTACTCAATTTAATGATTCCTTCGCCGCCCAGCAGAGCCGTATAAAGGTCGATATTCACATTCATGTTCATTTCGCCGTTATTGGCACGACCATTCTGACCGCAACCTCCGCCACAACCACCAGTACCGAAATCAGCACCAGCTCCGTAGCCAGCCCCATTAAAGCCGCTACCATAACCGGCAGAACCATTAAAACCGCCAAAATTGCCGGAACCGAATCCATCAGCCGACTGCTGGCTTCTGCCACGACCTCCGAAGAGATTTTCGAAGAAGCTGGAGAAACCTCCGCCTCCGCCAAACTGGCTGAAGTCGAACCCCTCGAATGGATTTCCACCTGCTCCACCATAGCTTCCGGAACCGCCTGCACCACCAGCTCCGCCGAAACCGCCGAATGCATCAGCATTCTTCCATTGTTCGCCATACTGGTCGTATTTAGCACGCTTATCTGGGTCAGAAATCACCTCATACGCCTCGTTCAGCGCCTGGAACTTAGCCTTCGCCTTCGGGTCGTTAGGGTGCAAATCTGGGTGAAACTGTTTTGCACGTTTACGATACGCAGCTCTCACATCCTTCTGCGGAATGTTCTTGTCTACGCCGAGAATCTTGTAATAATCAACAAATGCCATATTATAAAACCTCCTATTTTTTAGTTTTTAAAAAATATCCAACAAAAAGTATGCCTATTTAAGTTCTTTTTTGTACTTTTGCAGAGAAAATAAGAAACAGAGCTCAACTGATGGGCTTTCATTACTCAAAAGATATACATTAATTAATATGAAACAATTATTTGCTGCGCTTCTTCTGGCGCTAACTTTCAATTCACAAGCGATGGCACAACAACGTACCGTAAAACTGAGAGTGATAGAGACAAGCGATGTGCACGGCTCTTTCTTCCCTTACGATTTCATCAACCGTAAGCCAAAAGCAGGAACCTTGGCGCGCGTTTCTTCCTACGTCAATAATTTGCGAAAAGACTACAAGGATAACCTCATCCTCTTGGAGAATGGCGATATTCTGCAGGGACAGCCTACCTGCTATTATTATAATTATGTAAACACAGAGGCTAGAAACGTGGCTGCCGATGTGGTAAACTACATGAAGTATGATGCGCAAGTATTTGGCAATCATGATGTTGAAACGGGTCATCCGGTTTACGACAAATGGATAAAAGAACTCAATTGCCCAGTTCTTGGTTCCAACATCATCAGCACTTCTACAGGCCAGCCATACGTTAAGCCTTATCTCATCCTGAACCGCGAGGGCGTGAAGGTGGCTGTCTTGGGAATGATTACTCCTGCCATTCCAAACTGGCTCACGGAGAATCTCTGGAGCGGACTGAAATTTGAAAATATGGTAACAAACGCCCGCAAATGGGTGAAGTATCTCCAGGAGAATGAAAAACCGGATGTTATCATCGGCCTCTTCCACAGTGGAAAAGACGGAGGCATTCAGACTGCCGAATATGATGAAGACGCCTCTATCAAGGTGGCAAAAGAAGTGCCGGGCTTCGACCTCGTTCTCTTCGGCCACGACCATACGCGCGACAACGAAACCGTAACCAATACTGATGGAAAGCAGGTGGTTTGCCTGGATCCTGCCAACAACGCCATTAGCGTGGCTGATGCTGAAATAACCCTCACCCTCAACAAGAAAAAGGTGAACGGAAAGAAGCAGCTGGTGGTAACTGACAAAAAGGTGACAGGCAAGATTGTGGATGTGACAGATTGTCCTATCGACGAGGATTTCATGAAGACTTTCGAACCTCAGATTGCGGAAGTAAAGAAATATGTGGGCAAGCAGATTGGCAACATCAAGACTACCATCTACAGTCGCGACCAGTTCTTCGGCAGTTCTGCTTTCAACGATTTCATCCTCAACCTCCAGTTGCAGATTACAAATGCCGACATTTCGTTCAACGCTCCTCTTCAGTTCAACGCGGTTCTGAAAGCCGGCCCAATCTACGTGAGCGACATGTTCAACCTCTATAAATATGAGAACCAGCTCTACGTAATGCGCATGACGGGCGAAGAAATCAGAAAGCATCTGGAAATGAGTTACGACCTCTGGGTGAACACCATGAAGAGCCCGGACGACCATCTCCTGCTGCTCGATGAGAAGACCGTTGGCGACCAGCAACGCCTCGGCTTCAAGAATCTCTCGTTCAACTTTGATAGTGCTGCGGGAATCGATTACGAAGTTGACGTAACCAAGCCAGATGGCGAGAAGGTGAAGATTCTGCGCATGAGCAACGGCAAACCTTTCGATGAGAAGAAATGGTACAAGGTAGCCGTTAACAGCTATCGTGGAAATGGCGGCGGCGAACTCCTTACCAAGGGTGCCGGAATCCCGAAAGACAGTCTTGAAAGCCGTATCATCTATCGCAGCAAGCGCGACCAGCGTTACTATCTGATGGAAGAAATTGAAAAGATGGGAACGGTTGATGCAAAACCAAACAACAACTGGAAGTTTGTGCCGGAAGCATGGACCAAGCCAGCTGCCCAGCGCGATTTTGAATTGCTGTTCGGTAAGAAGGAATAGCTCCTTGAAACGCTTCTAGAAAAGCATATTATAAAGCTCAAAGTAAAAAAGCAAATAAGTTCAAAATAAAGAATGAAGTATTGGTTTATATTTTGCAAGACTGATCTCTTGCTCGAAAAGAAAGAAGACGGAACCTATACGATTCCTTGTTCAGAAGAGAGTCCAATCCCAACAAAGCCTTGGACTCACATTCTCAACATTACCACGATGGAAGACGGAACAGAGGTAAAGACCTTCACCATTCCTGAGCCCGTTACCGGCAATCCGAAGTACGAAATGTGCGGCTTGCGCCCTAGTTTCTACAAACTCTCTCCTACCCTTTACCAGAAAGCAGGAAAGTGTCAGGAACTCAACTATTGGGACATGAATACCCAATTCTGCGGCGTTTGCGGAGCTCCGATGAAAATGGCAACCGACATCAGTAAGAAATGTACAGAATGCGGCAAACAGGTCTGGCCTTCGCTTGCCACAGCCATCATCGTTCTGATTAAGAAAGATGATCAGGTCTTGCTGGTACACGCTCGCAATTTCAAGGGAAATTTCGACAGTCTCGTGGCTGGTTTCGTAGAGACTGGCGAGAATCTGGAAGAGGCGGTTCATCGTGAAGTAATGGAAGAAACCGGTCTGACTATCAAGAACTTGAAATATTTCGGCTCCCAGCCTTGGCCTTATCCGAGCGGTCTGATGATTGGCTTCTCGGCAGAATACGTAGATGGAGAAATTCATCTTCAGAAAGAAGAACTCTCTCGTGGTAAATGGTTCACGAAAGAGAATCTCCCTATTCTCCCAGAGAAACTTTCCATCGCCCGAAAACTCATCGACGCCTGGCTGGCGGACAAACTCTAATAATGAGGACAAACTCTAAAAGTGAGGATAAACTCTAAAAAATGATGAAAGAGAAACTTTGGAATGCAAACTACATCAAGGTGATGACTACCAACTTTCTGTTGTATTTCGCCTTCTATCTGCTCACACCTTTGCTCCCTCTCTATCTGAGCGAAAATTTTGGAGCCACGAAAGATGTGATTGGAATTGTGCTGAGCGGCTATACGGTTGCCGCCCTCATCATTCGTCCGTTCAGCGGATATGTGGTTGACAGCTTTTCGCGCAAGAAGGTTCTGATGGTCTGTCTCACGGCCTTCGCCATCTTCTTTGCCGGCTATATTGCAGCCAGCACCATCCTGATGTTTGCCATCTGTAGAACCTTGCACGGAGGTCCGTTCGGAGCCGTAACGGTTGCCAACAGCACCTGCGCCATCGACGTTCTTCCGGCAAGTAGGAGAAATGAAGGAATCGGACTCTACGGACTGAGCAACAATTTTGCCATGGCAATTGCTCCATCCATCGGAATCTATCTCCATAATGCGGTAGACAGTTACATGATTCTCTTCTGGATAGCTTTCATCGTGGCGATAGCCTCAGTTGTGATTGCAGGAACCATCCGCCTTCCCGAAAAGGAAATCGTTAAGAACAAGGAGAAGCTTTCTCTCGACCGCTTCTTCCTGACGCGTGCCTGGCTCCTTGCCATCAACATCGCCATGTTCGGTTTCTGCTGGGGCGTTCTGAGCAATTATCTCGCAATCTACAGCAAGGAGGAACTCGGAATTACGAGCGGAACGGGCACTTATTTTGCCCTTCTTTCCATGGGTCTGTTCCTGTCAAGACTGCAGGGAAGAAAAGCCTTGAGCCAGGGCAAACTTACCCAGAATGCGGCCGAAGGAATGCTGCTTTCGCTTGTTGGTTTCATCATCTTTGTTGCCGTCAAGCACCCGGTAGCCTATTATCTTTCGGCTTTTCTTATCGGCCTGGGCAACGGTCATCTTTACCCAGCCTTCCTCAACATGTTCATTAATGTGGCTCGTCACGACCAGCGTGGAACGGCAAACAGCAGCATTCTTACCGGTTGGGATTTGGGCTTCGGAATCGGCTGTCTGCTAGGCGGAGTTGTTGCAGAACATTTCGGTTACAACGGAACATTCTGGATGGTTGCTATAGAAAATGCAGCTTCCGTTCTCCTCTTCTTTGCCGCTTCGAAACAATTCTTTGAGAAGAGACGCAGAGAATAGAAAACAGTTGATAAAGAGAAATATAAGATTATGAATAAAAAAAGAGCACTTCATCCGAGACAGAAGAAAGTCTCAGGCGAAGTGCTCTTATTTTTATCTTACTTTTCTGTTTTTAGAAAGGAAGATCATCTGCGCTACCACCCTCTGCTGCAGGAGCTGCAGGCTGAACTGGAGGGAATGCTGCAGTTGCGCCATTAGCAGGAGCTGCTGGCTGAGCAGGAGCTACAGGAGCACCTACTGGAGGAAACGCACCTGGCTGCATTCCGCCCATAGCACCAGCTACGGCGTTAGGGTCAACACGCTGGATGTTCCAGGCTTTGATGCTGTTGAACCAACGGCCCTGATACTCGTGAGCATCAATATCGAAAGAAACCAGGAGTTCCTCACCACTCTGAATGTTGAACTGAGCCAGACGGTCTGCTCCGAAAACATCAAAGCACAATTTCTTTGGATACTGCTCGTGGGTTTCAATTACGAACGACTGAGCTTTCCACTCTCCTCTCTGAGAGACGCCGCTTCTTTCAGGCAAAACGGCAATAACCTTTCCTTGTAATTCCATATGATAATATTTAAAGTTTTTCCTTTGTTTAAAGGGTGTTTTTTACTTTCTGACTGCGAAATTACTAAAAATAGTTCAAAAACTAGAACTTTTCTCCAATTATTTTTGCTTATCAGCGATATTTTTTGTATTTTTGTGCTCAATTAGGTGATATTGCCTAATTTAATTAAGGTGAAACAGAAAACAAAAAAAAATTAAAAAAAAATACTCATGAGATTTACAGTATCAAGTTCTGCATTGAGCAGCAAGCTCAACATGCTCTCAAAAGTGGTTGGAAGCAAGAATTCGTTGCCAATCCTCGATTGTTTCCTTTTCCAAGTTGCTAACGGTGAAATGAGCATCACGGCTAGCGATAGTGATAATGTCATCAAGAGTACACTCGCTCTTACCGACCACGATGGAGAAGGTGAGTTTTGTGTGCCTAACCGCGTAATCCTCGATGCGTTGAAGGAACTGCCTGAGCAGCCTCTTCACTTCGATGTGGATGCTGCCGGAGAAGCCGTTGCCATCAAGATTGTTTACCAGAACGGTCTTTACAACTTCACAGGTCAGAGCGCAGAGGAATATCCTCGCACACAGAGCATGAACGATGCTTGCACCACCGTTTCTTTGCCTACAGAAATGCTGATCAACAACATTTCACGCTCGCTCTTCGCTACAGCCAACGATGAGTTGCGCCCTGTCATGAACGGTATTTATTTCGACCTGACAGCAGATGCTCTCGCTATCGTAGCAAGCGATGGTCACAAGCTGGTTCGCAGCAAGAACTTCACTATCAAGAGCGAATCTCCTTCAGCATTCAACTTGCCTAAGAAGCCAGCTTCTCTGCTGAAGAACATTCTGAGCAAGGACGGCGACGACGCAATCATCAAGTTTGATGACCGAAGCGCAGAAATCCAGTTTACTGACGGCGTTATGAGATGCAGACTGATTGATGGCCGCTACCCTAACTACAACTCTGTTATTCCAAACAACCCTAACGAGGTTACAGTAGACCGCAGAGGCTTGCAGAGTGCTTTGCGCCGCGTATTGCCATTTGCAAGCGAGAGCAGCCAGCTCATCCGTTTCCACATCGAGTCAGGCCGTTTCGAGGTTTCTTCTGAGGATATTGACTTCTCAACATCTGCAAAGGAACAGTTGTCTTGCGAATACAACGGCTCTCCTATCAGCATCGGCTTCAAGGGAAGCAGTCTGATGGAAATCCTGAGCAATCTCACAAGCGACAACATCATCATCCAGCTAGCAGACCCAAGCCGTGCCGGAATCATCGTACCAGCAGAACAGCCTGAGAACGAAGATATTCTGATGCTCATCATGCCTATGCTCCTTAACGACTAAAGGAGCACGGGCTTTCTCTGAAACAACAAAAAGAAAAGTATTTCTACAAAAATGAAACTCAATTTGACAAAGCCTCTGATCGTGTTCGACCTGGAGACAACGGGGCTTGACATGATCAAGGATCGTATTATACAGATTTCTTACATCAAGGTAATGCCTGATGGAACTGAAGACCGCAAGAACCTCTACGTAAATCCTTGCAAGGAGATTCCTGCCGAAGTAGTTGCCCTTACAGGCATCAGCAACGAAGATGTAAAAGATGCGCCAACCTTCAAGCAGCTGGCTGCCACATTAGAGAAGGACTTTACAGGTTGCGATTTCGCAGGCTACAATTCCAACCACTTCGATGTACCGATGCTCGCAGAAGAATTCCTGCGTGCTGGAATCGACTTCGATTTTAACAAGTGCCGTCTCATCGATGCGCAGACCATCTTCATGAAGATGGAACGCCGTAACCTGGCTGCTGCCTACAAGTTCTATTGCGGCAGAAAGATGGAGGAAGATTTCGAAGCTCATCGTGCAGATCAGGATACAGAGGCTACTTACCGCGTGCTCATGGGCGAGCTCGACAAGTATGCTCCAGGCGTGCAGGATGAACCTGAGCGCGTGCTCAACAACAACATGGATGAACTTGCCGATTTCTCTAAGCAGAAGGATAATGTAGATTTCGCCGGACGCATCGTTTGGGAAGAGGTAAAAGACACCCAGGGCAACGTTGTAAACGATGAGAACGGAAACCCTTTGAAGCACGAAGTATTCAACTTCGGCAAATACAAAGGATGGGATGTGGCTGAGATTCTGACCAAAGATCCGGGTTATTTTACATGGGTCTTGGGAAGCGATTTCACCAACAATACCAAGCAGGTGCTTACCCGCATCCGCCTTCGTGAATTCAACAAGAGAATGGGAAAATAATTGTTACCGGACTTTCGCAAGCAGTTGAAGAACAAACCTTGCGAAAGTCGGATTTATTTCTTAACAGTTAGAAAAATTCATGTTAAAAGGAAAGAAAATCGTATTGGGCATTACGGGCTCTATTGCAGCCTACAAGTCTTGCCTCATCATACGAGGTCTCATCAAGCGCGGAGCCGAAGTGCAGGTGGTCATTACGCCTGCAGGAAAGGAGTTTATCACTCCCATCACCCTTTCGGCTCTTACGCATAAGCCTGTGGTAAGCGAATTCTTCTCGCAGCGCGATGGAACCTGGAATTCGCACGTAGACTTAGGTCTGTGGGCCGACGCCATGCTCATCGCTCCTTGCACAGCCTCTACCATGGGAAAGATGGCTCACGGAATTGCTGCCAACATGCTCATCACAACCTATCTGTCGATGAAAGCGCCTGTTTTCATCGCTCCAGCCATGGACCTCGACATGTATAAGCATCCTTCTACCCAAGCCAACATGAAAACACTTCTGGGCTATGGAAATCACATCATAGAACCCGAAGTGGGATTCCTGGCAAGCGGACTGGAAGGAAAGGGACGCATGGAAGAACCTGATATTATCGTAGAATGCCTCGACAGATTCTTCGATGAACAGGCTCAGCAGAATGCAGAGACCGATGAAGCTGCATCAGAAAACTGCAAGGAAAAAGAAAGCGATAAGCTCGATTTGAAAGGCAAGAAGATCATGATTACAGCCGGACCAACTTACGAAAAGATTGACCCGGTACGTTTCATCGGCAATTATTCTTCCGGCAAAATGGGCTTTGCCCTTGCTGAAGAGTGCTGCCGCCGTGGTGCTGAGGTTACGCTGGTTGCAGGTCCGGTTTCGCTCAGCTGTTCCGAAGCTATTCATCGCATCGATGTAGAAAGTTGCGAGGAAATGTATCAGGCAGCCACTAAAGCTTTTGCCTCTACCGATGCAGCCATTCTCTGTGCTGCTGTTGCTGATTTCAAGCCAAGCGAGATTGCTGACAGGAAAATCAAGCGCGAGAAAGATGATCTGGAACTCCGCCTCGTCCCTACTCACGATATTGCTGCAGCCCTTGGCAAAATGAAACAAAAACATCAGCGAATTGTGGCTTTCGCCCTGGAAACCAACGACGAAGAGGCTAACGCACAGAAAAAACGCAAAAAGAAAAATGCCGATTTCATCGTGCTTAACTCTACTCGCAATCCGGGAACCACATTCCGTACAGATGACAACCAGATAACGATTATTTCTGAAGAGGGTAAGAAAGAATATGAGAAGAAACCGAAAACTGAAGTGGCTCGCGACATTATCAACGAGCTGGCTTATCTCTTGTAGTCCCATCACATCAGCCGCTCAGGAGTTGCAGGCTAAGATTACCATCAACCATGCCCAGATTCAGGGCACGGAAAACCGGGTATTCGATAATCTGCAGCAAACTCTTGAGCAGTTTGTGAACGACAGGCAATGGACGAATCTTCAATTCAGGAAGAACGAGCGCATCGTGTGCAACTTCAATATCACGGTAAGCAAGTATGATAAAGACCAGAATATTTTTACCTGCAAGGCGCTCATCCAGGCCAACCGTCCCGTCTACAATTCAGCCTATACGTCCACCTTATATAATAATGTGGATGAAAACTTCACGTTCAAGTTTGCCGAGTTCGACCAACTGGAGTTTACCGAAGAGCGGATTGACAACCAGCTAACGGCTCTGCTCGCCTACTATGCTTACCTCATCATCGGTTTAGATCTTGACAGTTTTGCGCCTAAAGGTGGTGAAGACATTCTGCAACGTTGCATGAACCTCACCAACAACGCCCAGAATCTTGATTTTCCGGGCTGGAAAGCGTTTAGTGATAACAGAAACCGGTTCGCCATCATTTCCGATTATCTCGACGGAGCCATGGAACCTTTCAGAATGCTGCAATACAACTATTACAGAAAAGGGCTCGATGAAATGGCGAATAATGTGGAACGTGGCAGAACTGAAATCACCAACACCCTGCTCCAGGATCTGAAGAAGGCACGTACGGACAGACCGCTCAGTCTGCTGCCACAAATCTGGACCGACTATAAGAAGGACGAGCTTGCTAACATCTATCAGAAACATGGCACTCAGAAAGAGAAAGAAAGCATTTATGAGCTGCTCTTCTCCATCAATCCTTCTCAAAACTCATATTGGGACAAAATCAAGGAATAAGGCTACATGCAGAATGATTCGAGGTAACTTCTCGGATGATAAAGCAAAGATTCTTCCTAGGTAGGTTAAGTTCCTTTAAAACAATAAGATAAGAAATTATGCTCAAGCAATTATACATCAAGAATTTCACGTTGATTGACGAGTTGGACATTCCTCTTTATCCAGGATTCTCAGTCATTACGGGCGAGACGGGTGCCGGAAAGAGCATCATTCTCGGAGCCATCGGACTGCTCCTGGGCAACCGTGCAGACAGCAAGACCATCAAGGCAGGAAGAGACCGATGCGTGATAGAAGCCCACTTCGACCTGTCAAAATACGGAATGCAGGATTTCTTCGATGCTAACGATATTGATTATGATGCAGAAGACACCATCATCCGCCGCGAACTGACAGCTGCCGGAAAGAGCCGTGCCTTCATCAACGACACGCCCGTCCCCCTGAGCAAGATGAGAGAACTGGGCGAACAGCTTGTCGATATTCATTCGCAGCACCAGAACCTCCTACTGCAGAAGGAAGACTTCCAGCTCAGCGTGGTCGACATTATTGCCCACGATGAAAAGCAGAAGAAGGCTTATCTTGCCGAATACAAGAACTATAAAAAGGCTAAGCAGCAGCTGGAAGACCTGAAAGCGGAAATCGCAAAGAACAGGGAGAACGAGGAATTCATGCGCTTCCAGTTTAAGGAACTGGATGATGCAAACCTGCAGGAAGGCGAACTTGAGCAACTGGAACAGGAAGCAGAAACCCTGAGCCATTCTGAAGACATCAAGACTGCGCTCTATGAGGCAGATAATGCACTCTCGGGCGAAGACGGCAGTATTCTCGACAAACTGAAGAATGCAGCCCAGCAGATTGACAACATCAAGGAGGTTTATCCGGATGTGAAGGAGGTGGCTGAACGAATGCAGAGCAGCTATATAGAACTCAAGGATATTGCCCAGGAAATAAGCGGAAGCGTTGACAATATAGAGTTTGACCCGAACCGGCTTGAAACCATCAATTCCCGGCTTGACCAGCTCTACTCGCTCCAGCAGAAATTCCATGTGGAAAATGTAGAAGAACTCATCGACACTCGCGAGCGAATCAACGAACAGTTGCAGCACATCGATAATGGAGATGAAGACATAGAAGAGCTGGAAAAGCAAGTTGCCCTTCTGCTTGCCAAGGCTGAAAAGCTGGCTGGTGATCTGACTGCCATCCGAACGAAATCGGCCAGAAAGATAGAAGAAGAAATGAAGAAACGTCTCATTCCTCTGGGAATTCCAAACGTCCGCTTCGAAATTTCATTCTCCACCAAGCCGCTCAGTTCTGATGGTGTTGACAAGGTCAATTTCCTGTTCAGCGCCAACAAGAGCACGCTTCTCCAGCCGGTGAGTCAGGTTGCTTCCGGTGGAGAAATCGCCCGCGTCATGCTTTCTCTGAAGGCTATGATCAGCGGCGCCGTAAAACTGCCAACCATCATCTTCGATGAAATCGACACGGGAGTAAGCGGTAAGATTGCTGAAAAGATGGCTGAAATCATGACAGAGATGGGCAACCTGAACCGTCAGGTTATTTCCATCACCCACCTGCCGCAGATTGCTTCCATGGGAACCCATCATTACAAGGTTCTGAAAGAAGAAACCGAAGAGGGAACTCTTTCTCACATGAAGGAACTCAACGAGCAGCAGCGTATAGAAGAAATCGCCCAGATGCTCAGCGGAAGCGACATTACGCCTGCTGCCCTGGCAAATGCTAAGGAGTTGCTCAATAAACACAAGCAACACAAATAAGATTATGAAAAAAATAAATATGATCATGATGGGACTGATGCTCGGAGCATCATCCCTCTATGCACAGCCGGGTTCGGTCCAGAAACTGGCTAAGAGCGTTTTCACCTTGACTACTTTCAATCAGAAAGGCGACATTATCGCCTCTACTCAAGGTGTTTTTATCGACAACAAGGGAACGGCTATCAGCACCTTCAAACCATTTGTCGGAGCTGTAAAGGCAAGCGTTGTTGACGCTTCCGGCAAATCGATTCCTGTTGAGGCCATCATGGGAGCCGACGAGCTCTACGATGTGGCTAAATTCCGAATCAACGCCTCTACAGTTGCTGCCCCTATCGCAACCAAGGAATCGGCTGCTGGCGACAAGGTCTGGCTGGTTCCTTATTCTATCAAGAAGCCGGCTTACCAGCAGGAGGACATCAGCAGCGTAGAGAAGTTCAAAACTACGTACAACTATTACATCTTCTCAAATAGTGCTCCCGAAAATGCTGTAGGTTGTCCGTTTGCCAACAAGAACGGCCAGGTCATCGGTCTGATGCACAGCAATGGTCAGGTTACGGCCATCGACGCCAACTACGCCAAGCAGCTGAAGGTAACCGGTCTTTCGAGTCTTGATGCAGCACTTCGCGAAACCACCATCCGTACAGCTCTTCCTGATACAGAGAACGAAGCGATGACGATGATGACTCTGAAGAAGGGCCAGACTACAGCTGATGAGTATGCGAAATATAGCGATGAGTTTATCAGCAAATTCCCTACTTCAGCCTTCGGTTACAAAGAGAAAGCCACTTATCTTACGGATAAGGCAGAATATGATGCAGCTGCCAAACTGATGGAAGAAAGCATTAAGAAATCGGCTGCCAAGAATGAGGCTCATTCCAACTATGCCGACCTGATTTATCAGAAGATTATTTACAAGGGCGATTCTGTTTATAAAGACTGGACGCTCGACAAGGCAATAGCTGAGGCTCAGAAGGCATACGAAATCAAGGCTCAGCCTATTTACCGCCATCAGGAAGCGCAGATTAATTTTGTAAAGGGTGAGTATCAGAAAGCTTACGATACTTTCATGGATTTGACCAATACTTCACTTCTCAGCGGCGAACTCTATTTTGAGGCTGCCCAGGCTAAGAAGAATCTCAAGGCTCCAGCCAAGGAGATTGAAGTCTTGCTCGATAGTGCGGTAAGCGTTGGAAGCAAGACCGGAATGGTTGCGAATTATTATCTGGCACGTGCAGAATTTCTGAAGGAGCAGGGTGAATTCCGCCGCGCTATTCAGGATTATAATATGTACGATTCCATTGCCCGTCCTGTTTCGCCAGCCTTCTTCTACACCCGTTACCAATGCGAAACCAAGTTACGCATGTGGCAGCCAGCCCTGCTTGATATTGCCCGCACCTGTTACCTGGCTCCTAAAGAGCCTACATATTTTGCAGAATGGGCAAGTCTCGACTTGCGTGTAAAGCGTTATGATGAGGGAATCAGCGCAGCCACCCATTGCATAGAGTTGGCTCCTGAATATGCTGACGGCTACCTTCTCTTAGGTCTGCTACAGAAGGAGAAAGGAAATAAGGAAGAGGCCATCAAGAACCTGAAGAAAGCCCAGGAACTCGGCGATTCCCGCGCTGGAGAATATCTCAAGAAAATGAAGTAATAATTTTAGCAATAAGTAAGAAAGTCCGTAGGCATTTTAACAGAACGCCTACGGACTTTCTTTTACATTTTAGTCATGTGGTAACCCAGCATTTTTAGCTCTACGGCTATTCCCATGAGGAACATCTGGTGAAGGGCAGCAACGAAACCACGGAAGGCTTCCTCGCTTCCAGGCTGCAGATTCAGATGAATCAGCTTACTGTAAGAGCGTGAAGCACATTCTGCCACTACATTCGTAACAGCCTTATGCGCTTCCTCATTCAGCAGCAGAACCTTTTCGCAGATGTAATCATCCATGTGGTCGAAATCTATTCTGTCACGAAGATATTCATAATGATTCTCTACCTTGCTGTAGAGTTCCCAATCCTCATCCCAATACTTGGCAAGCGCCATTCCTACATACATGATCCAACCCAATGAAACCGTAGGATATTTGGCAAACTCGCGAATCGCATCAGGCAGATAACTCTCGCCTACTTTCTGCCACAGCTCTTCCAAATCCGGAGCTTCCGGCAAATGAGCATCTACCTTATCAATACTCAGCAGATATTGATAAAGATCTTCCTTGAAAATCGCTTCAAAATTCTTTTTCTCTTCCATTTATCTTTTCTTTTCTAATATTTTTTTACTGAACTCTGCAAACCCTGATTCCTATCTGCACCGGATGTTTGTGCATGTAAGTATAAAGCGTCATCGGTTCATCAATCACCTTCTTGTGAATGCTGCTGGCGTTGAGCAGATGCAATCCGTCTTTGTGCCAGGAAGCAATACCGATGTGGGTCGTGTCGAGCCCCTTCTTGTTGGTAATGATGGCGATAATGTCACCATCGTGAATAGCGTTGCGGAAAACTGCCGTGTTGGCTATCTTGCCCTTCGGAACATAACGGTAACGCTTGCCGTTCACACTCTGTTCCAGTTTTCTGATTCCCGATTTCCATTCCGGATGAGCCTTAAGCATCTTATAGCTCGAAACATGCGTACTCATCCAGTTGATGTTCACGGTCTGAACGGCCGAGAAAGGAGGATTGGGCGCAATATTCTTCACGATTCCCTCGCGCTCGTTTGCATCCATCCAAATCGTGAAATAATGCTGGCGCTTCACATAGGAAATCTCTCCGCCCACATAACGCACATTTCGGAGATGGTCACAGAAAGCCGAGAAAGAAGTCTCGTTCTTCTTGGCGCACAGGGTGAGCGCCGTAACCATCTCTACGTATGTGGTGCAGTCCAGCTCACGGGTGTTCACGATAAGCACCTCTTCCTTCGTCCGGTCCAACGTGCCGCCCACATAAGGAACGGCCGCCATCTGCTTGCCAAACCAGAGCATCCAACTGGCTGGTTTCTTCTTCATCGCCCTTGCCTGCTGCAGCAGTCCTATAATCCGCAGACTGTCCTGCCGCTGATAAACCACATTCACCCTGGCTTCTCCCGGAACAGCCAGCACGCAAGCCAGCACGACGGCTGCCATTTTCGTAAATATTTTCATCTCTTCTCTTTTTATATGTTAATGATGACGTTTCCTGCCGAAGTTCACACCCACATAAATATTAAGTGAGCCAAACGAATTGTTGGTAGAAAACTGTTTTTTCTTATAGTTGTAGGAATGGATGATGGTGCTGGCGCCCGCGTACCAATGCGTGTTGTTCCACACAATACCGAAGCGGCCTATTCCATCCAGGTTCACATTCTTGAAACTGAAGTTGGTAATGTCCAGATGTTCCCTTTCATTATCCGATTTCGAGCGGTTGTAAGCCACACCTACCGAGAGCGAAGCGTTGAAGAGCCAGTTCTTGGCGAAAACCCAGTTGTAAGCATAGCCGCAGGTTACGTTCACATCGCTGTATTTTACCTTGCTGAACATCAGCGAACTGTCTATCTTGGCTTCCGGAGTTCCCCCGTCTGTCAGATTTTTGTTCAACTTTTCGTCTACAAGATTGGTCAGTTTGTCCCAGTTCACCTCCAGTTCATGCTCCGTGTAACCGATTCCCAGAAGCATGGAGCCGGCACTTCTCCGCTGCACCGTACTCTGCGAATAGGCAGCAGGATAAGAGAAACGGCGATGGTTGAAGATGTAATAAAGATTAAATCCCTTGATGCTCGATTTGAAACCGTCGAAAGGAGCTTTGTGAATAGGGGCGCAATTGATGTGCTCACCCAGATTCATCCGCTGAACATGATAGTCATTTCCCGTCTGTCGCCAGAACAGGTCTATTCCCAGCAGACTGCTGTAGAGGCTCAGGTCAAACTCCTTCTTGTTGGTGTGGTTGTTTCCGAAATTGATGTGCTTCAGGTCGAACGTATAACCTAGGAACACCCATCGCCAGCCCAGATAAGGCCCCAGGCGGTAAGAAGGATCAGGAGCAAAGGAAATGCTCTGTCCTTCGCTGTTTCTGAGCGTATATTCCTCGTAGGTATTGGTGTTCTGCAGCATCACCGTATAATTGTAGTGCTGGTCTTCGATATAAGAAGAATCCGTACTGTTGAATTCTCTGAAGAACCGGGTGAATACATTTCCCACCTGATGGAAGAAAGTTTTTCGATGGCGCTCTTTCACAAGGCTGTCCTTGGAATTATGCATGAACATCGTCTTGTTGAAGAGCGTTCCCAGCATGGTAGAATCCACAGATTCCCCTGCCCTTGCCGAAGTGCTGGCAAGAGAACAGATGATTGCAACTATACAGAAACTTCTCTTCATAACTTACTCTCTATTCCGGATGATGATGCTTCCTTGAAGTTTGTTTTCGAGATGATTTTGTAAAAAAATCAGTTCTTCCACAATACTCGGTCCAGCACCCAGTTAACAGCCGTAGCCGAAACGCTGGTGCAATCGCATTTGCCTATTCCCTGCAGATGCTCAATCACATTCTTGATGAGCGGCAGCTGCACGTAAGGCGGATTCGGAACCGTAATCAAGTTCTTTCCTTCGCTCGTAATCACTTCTATCGGCTGGTAAGTGAACACCGAGAATGAGAGCGAACCTTTCTCGCCAATCACCTCGATGCAGTCTTCCTTCGCACTCTCATGTCCCACGAAGCACCAGCTTCCGCTGCCCGGAATTCCGCTCTCAAAGAAGAAGCATGCCGAGAGCGTATCTTCAGCCTGATAAAGATGCGCTCTGTTGGCAGGATAGCCGTGCGCACGGGTAATCACACCAAACAGATTCTGGAGCAAATCTATCTGATGAGGAGCCAGGTCGTAGAAATAGCCGCCACCCGCAATATCCGGCTGTAGTCGCCAAGGCATTTCCTTGCCGCTCTGAAAGTCGAGATCACGCGGAGGAACCGAGAAGCGCACCTGCACATTCACCACATTACCGATGGTTCCGCTCTCGATAATCTCCTTTACCTTCTGGAAATAAGGAAGATAACGGCGATAGTAAGCTACAAAGCAGGGAACACCCGTCTGCTCGCTGATGCGGTTGATGCGGATGCAGTCGTTGTAACTCGCTGCCAGCGGTTTCTCTATGTAGCAGGGTTTGCCCGCACGCATCGCCATGATGGCGAAGGTGGCGTGAGAAGAAGGTGGCGTGGCGATGTAAACAGCATTCACATCGGGATCTTCTATCAATTCCGATGCATCCGTGTACCATTTGCGCACATGATGGCGCTCAGCATAGCTGCGTGCCTTGTTCTCGCTTCGGCTCATCACAGCCACCACCTGCGAACCCTCCACTTCGTTGAAAGCCGGTCCGCTTTTCTTTTCGGTTACTTCTCCGCAGCCGATAAATCCCCAATTAATCTGTTTCATTCTCTGTTGGTTTATTCTCTCCCGAAACATTATTCTCCGGCGAGCGATTTGTTGATTTCGTCAATATAGTCGAGCACCTCGTCGCGTCCCATCTTCTTTTCACTACTGGTAATGAAATAAGGTGGAAGTGCTTCCCAGCGGTCTTCCAGCGCATGCATCCATTTCTCCGCATTCATACGAGCCTTGACCGGACCCAACTTGTCGGCCTTGGTAAAGACGATGCAGAAAGGAACGCCGCTCTCGCCCAGCCAGTCTACAAACTCGCGGTCTATCTTCTGCTGGTCGTGGCGCACGTCGATGAGCACAAAGACATTAGCCAACTGCTGGCGCTGCAGAATATAACTGCTTATCATTTGTTCCAGCTGCTTCTGTACGGTCTTCGAACGCTTGGCGAAACCATAGCCAGGAAGGTCAACCAGATACCATTCGTTGTTGATAATGAAGTGGTTGATAAGCAGCGTCTTACCCGGTGTGGCTGAAGTCTTAGCCAAACCCTTGTGGTTGCAGAGCATATTGATGAGGCTCGATTTTCCCACATTACTTCTGCCGATGAAAGCATATTCAGCCTTCGTATCTTTCGGACACATGCTCACTCGTGGAGCCGATATTGTAAATTCTGATTTCTTAATTTCCATTCTTTCTATTTTCTTTTATAAATGTTTATTATTAACGGCCGCACATCAACTAATCATAAAGTTCAATGTTCAACGCTCAAAGTTCTAAGTCTAGAGCATTTCAGCCAGTTCCAGCCATCTCATTTCCTTCTCATCAAGTTCATCCTTGATTTCAGGCAGGCGCTTGCTTTTCTCCGTCAGTTCCTCAACCGATAGATTTCCGCTGCAGAGTTCCTCTTCCAGCTTCTTCTGTTCCTCGGTCAGCGCATCTATTTCCTGGGTCAGCTGCTCATATTCGCGCTTCTCCTTGTAGCTCATCTTGCGCTTGTTCTCAAAGTTGGCGTCGCGCTTGGCCGTGCCTGCTCCGTCGCTTTCAGCCGTGGCATTTCCGTTCTTTGCCGGTTTCGCCTGTTCTGCCTCGTCCTTCGCCTGCATCCGGCTCCATTCCCTATACTGCGTATAGTTGCCAGGGAAATCCTGTATTTCGCCTTCGCCCTTGAAAACCAGCAGATGGTCTACTACCTTGTCCATGAAATAGCGGTCGTGGCTCACTACGATTACGCAACCCGCAAAATCCTGAAGATATTCTTCCAGTACCTGCAGCGTCTGGATGTCGAGGTCGTTGGTCGGCTCGTCCAGCACCAGGAAGTTCGGATTCCTCATCAGCACCGTACAGAGGTAAAGCTTGCGCTTCTCGCCGCCGCTCAGCTTGTAAACGTAGTTGTGCTGCTCTTCGGGCGTAAAGAGGAAGAACTGCAGAAACTGCGAAGCCGTCATATGCTTGCCGCCGCCCAGGTCTATGTAATCAGCAATCTCCGTAATCACGTCAATCACCTTCTGGTCTTCACGGAATTTCAGTCCCTCCTGCGAGAAATAGCCGAAGCGAACCGTCTCGCCGATGTCAAACTTGCCGTTGTCGGGCTGAACTTCGCCCAGCAGCATCTTGATGAAGGTCGATTTTCCCGTTCCGTTATTACCCACAATACCCATCTTCTCGAAGCGGGCAAAGTTGTAGTAGAAGTTGTCGAGAATCACCTTCTTCTGCCCCCTGTCGTCGAAAGCCTTGCTCACATACTGGCATTCAAAAATCTTCGAACCTATATAAACGGTAGAAGCCTTCAGCCTTACCTGCCTGTCTTCTATGCGCTGCTTTGCCACCTTTTCCAACTCGTAGAAAGCATCCTCGCGGTATTTCGCCTTGTGTCCGCGAGCCTGAGGCTGGCGGCGCATCCAGTCGAGTTCCCTGCGGTAGAGATTCTTCGAGTGCTGTATTTCGGCTCTCAGATTGTCCATTCTCTCCTGCCTCTTCTCCAGATAATAGGCATAATTGCCGCGGTAGGTGTAGATGGTGCGGTCGTCGAGTTCCAGAATCGTATTGCACACCTTGTCCAGGAAGAATCGGTCGTGCGTAACCATGAAGATGGTCTTGTTGCCGCGGTTCAGATAACCTTCCAGCCACTCTATCATCTCCAGGTCCAGGTGGTTGGTCGGCTCGTCCAGCATCAGGAAGTCGGGTTCTGTAATCAGCACATTCGCCAGCGCCACTCGCTTCTGCTGTCCGCCGCTGAGCTGTCCCATCGGCTGTTCCAGGTTGGTAATGTGCAGCTGTGTGAGAATCTGTTTCGCCTTCAGCACCTTCTCCGGATCATCCTCATGATTGAAGCACGCCTGCAGCACACTTTCCTCCGGATCAAACTGCGGCGACTGCTCCAGATAGCCCACCTTCAAGTCGCGTCGGTAGATGATGTCTCCGCTCTCGTGTCCCTCTTTATCCATCAGCACCGACATGAGCGTAGACTTTCCCGTGCCGTTTCTCGCCACGAGTCCCACTTTCTGTCCTTCAGCGATAGAGAAGGAAATATTATCAAAAAGAACCTGTGCACCAAAGCGTTTGGTGAGGTTTTGAACGTCTAAATAGGGTATTTGACTAGCCATTTTTATTTTTTTTGTGCAAAGATAGGCAAAATATTTGGCAGAAACAAATTTTTTAATTATCTTTGCACTCGAATTTATCAATCAATACCGTGTTTCCATTCAGAAACGCGACATTTCAGAAAGAAAATCATTAATATACAATATATAATATATGTATAGCAAAGAAGAATTACAAGCAAAGAGTGTCGTTCAGTTGAAGGACATTGCCAAGGAACTTGGAGCCAAGGTAAAGAAGAGCGATAACAAGGGAACTATCGTCTATGCCATTCTCGACGCCCAGGCAGAACAGCCAGCTCCTGAAGCAGCCCCTAAGCGCAAGCGCACCCGCATTGCAACCAAGAAAGAAGACCGTGTTTATTCCGTACACGGCAATGAAGGAGAGAATTTCGACGTGCAGAAGAACCAGGTATTGGGTCCTAACGGCGGCGAGACTGCTCCTCAGGCTATGAACGAAACTGCCCCAGCCCCAGCGGTTGAGGAAGAAATCCGGTTCAGCCCGGCAGAGCAGAGTTTACAATCATCTGCCCAGAAGCAGACTCTAAACCAATCAGGCGAAGACATCGAGGCTCAGGTACTTGCCAACTTCCCGAAACACCGCGGCAGGAGAAGCAAGGCTGAACTCGAAGCCATTGCAGAAGCCAGAGCTGCTGCCATCAGAAAGCATCAGGCGGTAAAAGCCGAGATAGAAGCGCAGATGGCGAAAGATGCACAGGAGAAGGCTAAACAGCAGGCTGCTACTGAGGCAGAACAGCAGGAAGAGGCAACTGCCGATAACCAGCAGACTGCTCCTGAGCAGGCAGCACCTGAGCAAGCTGCCGTTCCTGAAGAGCAGTTCTCTGCAGGAAACGCTGAGAGCGCTGACATCAGCGGCGATTTGCAGGCGATGCTCCAGGCTAAGATGAATGCACAGAACGCAGCAGCAGCTCCAGCTCCGGCAGCCGCTCCGGCTCCAGCTGAGGAGGCAAAGGAAGAAGCTACTGAAAAAACTGCAACCGATAAGAAACAGGAGTCAGCTCCTATCCACTATACTGAAGGTATGAAGGTAGAACTCGATGCAGACGGAACCTGGAAGGGTGATCCGGGCGATGGAACCGATTTCATCCCGGTAGTCGACATTCCTATCGAAGACCAGGCTGCCATTCCTACTGTCGACATCTTCGACCGTCCTACCACTCCACAGACTTCTCACCAGCACACACCTGCAGCTGCTGCCCCTGCAGCCAAGAACAAGCAGGAAGCACCAGCCTACGATTTCAGCAATCTCGTGAAATCCAACGGTGTGCTCGAAGTGATTTCAGAGGGCTACGGATTCCTGCGCAGCAGCGATTACAATTATCTTTCTTCACCGGACGATGTTTATGTAGCATCCAGCTTCGTCAAGAAGTTCGGTCTGAAGACTGGCGATGTCATCGAGTGCAAGGTGCGTCCGCCTCATGAAGGCGAGAAATACTTCCCGCTCACCAGCATCATCAAGATCAATGGCCGTGACCCGTCAGAGGTTCGTGACCGTGTTCCTTTCGAGCACCTCACCCCACTCTTCCCTGATGAGAAGTTCAATCTCTGTGGCGACCGCCGCACCACCAATCTCAGCACTCGCATCGTAGACCTCTTCTCGCCAATCGGTAAGGGTCAGCGTGCGCTCATCGTGGCTCAGCCTAAGACCGGTAAGACCATCCTCATGAAGGATATTGCCAACGCCATCGCAGCCAACCATCCTGAGGCTTACCTCATGATGCTGCTCATCGACGAGCGTCCTGAGGAGGTTACCGACATGGCACGCACCGTGAATGCAGAGGTTATCGCCTCTACCTTCGACGAGCCAGCAGAGCGCCATGTCAAGATTGCCGGAATCGTGCTCGAGAAGGCTAAGAGAATGGTAGAATGCGGTCACGATGTCGTCATCTTCCTCGATTCTATCACCCGTCTCGCCCGTGCCTACAACACCACAGCTCCTGCATCTGGTAAGGTGCTTACCGGTGGTGTAGATGCAAACGCCCTCCAGAAGCCTAAGCGTTTCTTCGGTGCTGCGCGTAACATCGAAGGCGGCGGTTCGCTCACCATCATCGCTACTGCCCTCATCGATACAGGTAGTAAGATGGATGAAGTCATCTTCGAGGAGTTCAAGGGAACCGGTAACATGGAGTTGCAGCTCGACCGATCACTCAGCAACAAGCGCATCTTCCCTGCAGTCAACCTCATTTCTTCGTCTACCCGTCGCGACGATCTCCTGCAGGACAAGACAACGCTCGACCGCATGTGGATTCTGCGCAAGTATCTGTCAGATATGAACGCTATCGAGGCGATGAGCACCATCCACAAGAATATGCAGCATACTCGCAACAACGACGAGTTCCTGCTCTCTATGAATTCATAACCCCTCATCCGGGTTTAACCATACTAGAATATCCGGCAAAAGGCTCCGTTCATCGGCAGTCTTTACTAGATATAAAAGAAGAGAGATTTGAAAGAGAAGGGCAAGTTCTATTTCCGGGATTTGCCCTTCGTGTTTTTTACTGTTTAAAATCATTAAAAAAATATCGCATTTCATTTTTTATTCGTATCTTTGCTAATCTTAAACTTAGAGGGGCGCAAAGCCCTAATATAAATAATGTATAACTTAAAATCAAAAGAACCATGAGCAAATATTTTGCAGAATCAGAATTGATTATCAATGAAGACGGAAGCTGCTTCCACCTTCATCTTCGCCCGGAACAAGTGGCTGATAAAGTAATCCTCGTTGGCGACCCAGGTCGCGTAGCCCTCGTAGCCTCCCATTTCGATGAGAAGGAATGCGAAGTTTCAAGTCGGGAATTCCACGCTATCACCGGCACATATAAAGGCAAGCGAATCACCGTGCAGAGCACCGGAATAGGATGCGATAACATCGATATCGTAGTCAACGAGCTCGATGCGCTGAAGAACATCGATTTCAAAACCCGCACCGAGAAACCTGAGCACACCACGCTCACCCTCGTGCGCATCGGAACCTGCGGCGGCCTGCAGCTCAACTGCCCAGCCGGAACCTTCGTAGCCTCGCAGAAGAGCATCGGTTTCGACGGACTCATCAACTTCTATGCTCGCCGCAACGAAATCTGCGACCTCGAAACAGAGGCAGAATTCAAGCGCCAGGTAAAATGGAACGACCAGATTGGCAATCCATACTGCGTAGACAACAACCCGGAACTGCTGGAGAAGATAGCCGGCGATGATATGGTGCGCGGAATCACCATAGCCTGTGGCGGTTTCTACGGACCTCAGGGCCGCGAACTCCGTGCCCCACTTGCCGACCCGGAACTTAATCAGAAGATTGAAGCATTCGAGTATAACGGTCTGCGCGTCAACAACTTCGAGATGGAAAGTTCAGCCCTTGCCGGTCTTTCCCTTCTCCTCGGTCATAAGGCATTAACCTGCTGCATGGTCATCGCCAACCGCCGTGCCCTCAGCGCCAACACAGGCTACAAGAGCACCATCGACAATCTCATCAAGGTTGTATTAGATAGAATTTAAACAATAAAAAATGAATCAAGAAGAATGTATCTGCGCCCTGGCAACCCCAGCCGGCGGTGCTATCGGAATCATCCGACTCAGTGGCTCTAACGCCATTACCATCACCGACAAAATCTTCCAGTCTGCCAACGGCAAATCCCTGGAAGAAGCCAACCCCTACACTCTGCATTATGGCGAAATCAAGGATAAGGATGGCAACACCATCGATGATGTACTGGTGAGCGTGTTCCGTGCACCCCACAGTTATACAGGCGAGAACTCCACCGAGATTTCCTGTCATGGCAGCCGATACATTCTTCAGCAGGTTCTCCATCGCTTTACAGAGGTAGGATGTCGCCAGGCAGAACCGGGCGAATACACCCGTCGTGCCTATCTCAACGGCAAGATGGACCTATCCCAGGCAGAAGCCGTAGCTGATCTCATCGCCTCTACCAACAAGGCAACCCATAAGATGGCGCTCAGCCAACTGAAGGGTCATTTCAGCAACGAACTCTCCCTCCTTCGCGAAAAATTATTAAAGATGACTTCGCTCCTGGAGTTGGAGCTCGACTTCAGCGACCACGAAGAACTGGAGTTTGCCGACCGCAGCGAACTCCAGGCACTAGCCGAAGAAATCAATCACAAGATTACCACCCTCGCCCACTCCTTCGAAACCGGCAATGCCCTGAAGCAGGGAGTAGCCGTAGCCATCGTAGGCAAGACGAATGTGGGCAAGAGCACCCTGCTCAACCGTCTGCTCCACGAGGAGAAGGCAATCGTGAGCGACATTCACGGAACCACCCGAGATGTAATCGAAGACACCACCCTCATCGACGGAATCACCTTCCGCTTTATTGACACAGCAGGAATCCGCAAGACGAATGATGTGGTAGAGAACATCGGAATAGAGCGCACTTTCCAGAAGATGGAAGAGGCGAAGATAGTAATCTGGCTATTGGATGAGCAGCCGTCAGCCTCAGAAATCGAGGAGATGAAGCAAAAGAACCAGGGCAAGAAGCTGCTGGTGGTATTCAATAAGATGGATAAACTTGAGAATGACAAACTTGCGTTCGATAAATTCACCCATTCCAGTGGCTCAGATTCCAGCGAATCAGAAGCCAGCGAAGGAGAATCCCCACTCTTCATCAGTGCCCGCACAGGCGAGAACGTTTCATCCCTGGAGCAGGCATTAGTAAGAGCCGCTGATATTCCTGAGATTACCGAGAACGACGTCATCATAACGAGTGCCCGCCATTACGAGGCCCTTCTCCGTGCCCATGATTCCCTCTCCCGAGTATTGGAGTCGATGGAAATGGGTATGAGCGGCGACATCATCGCCGAAGACCTGAAAATGGTATTGGAAGAATTAGGCGAAATCACTGGAGGACAGATCAGTAGCCAGGAAACGCTAAATAATATCTTCAAGCACTTTTGCATCGGAAAGTAACCCCCTGGACAGCTCTAAAACGAACATTTTTATAACTGCTTGCAAGCCACCTATTTAGGTGGCTTTTTTCGTCTTAACACATTCCATTTGTAATTTGCTGAAACCAATATTTTGGTGTATTTTTGGCTCAAATTTCATTCGTGGCCCTCAATTCTGTGAGAAAATGGAAAGGAAAAAATCTATGTTTTGGTACCTTCTGAGACAAAATGAGACAGTTTCAATCCTTCGACCATTTCTCATGTTTGGCACCTCGTGAGAAATACTGAGAATATGTGAGACAGTCTGAGACAAAATCGACGACCTCATTAACCAAAAAGAGCATGTAAAAATGAGAATAATTAAGGTGTGTGGAGTCTGTGGAAAGGAGTTTGTTGCCAGCAAAATGACCAGTAAATACTGTTCAAGACGCTGTGAACGTGTCGCTTTCCGGAAAAGAGAATCCGAAAAGAAGAAAAATGAGAAAGAAAGTGCCGAAGCTTTGCGTGAGGAAGAGAAGATAAAATCCTTGCGAGAAAAGGCATTCCTTACCCCGAAAGACGTTGGCGTTCTATTCGGTGTAAGCCGTGCTACCGTAGTAGGTCTTATAATATTCAGCATCGTAATTTCTGGTGCGTTAAGGATTCTGAAACTTTCAAAATAGATTACAGTATACAAAACTTAAAAAGAGGTATTCCATACACCTTCAATTGCGGTCTTGCCAGTCTGCCGTAATGACGAAGAGAATACTGTATATAAACACGAGACAGCGATATGCCATGTTCTTTAGGCATATCGCTGTCTTGTCCTAACGATATGATGTGTCCACGTTATCACATCACTAATCAAATTTTGATAATCACACCAAAATTAGCCACGAATCCGTCGAGAGGTGCATAAATATCACGGAAAACGGGATTTGTGACGCTGCCGGTATAGATGGTGTCAAATCTTGTCTGGCGGCGGTCGGTGAAGTTTTCAAAGTTTGCATACACTGAGAATTTCTCCCAAATTTTCTGTACCATAAGGCCCATTGTCACATATCCTTTACCATACATTCCATCGGTGAGTCGCTGACGGCTGGTATAGTAAAGTTCGTAGCCTATACGCCATGAATCCTCAACCTCATACATAAGCACTGAATTGAAACGGTGTTTAGGCGTCAGCGTCTTATCGTAGGTGTGACCGTCCTCTCTTACACGGGCATGGTTGAATGTATACCCGAGAAACAGGCTGAAGTCTGAATACTTGACTTTCAGATTTGTCTCTGCGCCAAGGCTGCGCATGTTTCCGTTGATATTGAAGAACTGGTAAAGCCCGTTGTGCAGGGGTCTCAGTTCAAGCGGGTGTCTCAGATAAGTGAAGAAGAAGAGCTGGTTAGCTGTGAAAATGACTCTGCCGTCCGCGATGCTTGTGCGGTAATTCACATCGGTCTGAGCCCCATAGCTTCGCTCTATGCTATTGACATCTTTGTCCACAGGGAGAATGTTTGCGAATTGAAGACGTTCGCTTTCCTCAGAGAATATTGTGGGTGGCTTATAGCCGAATCCTCCACCAATACGGGTCGAGAATTTGTCTGACAGTTTGAAAAGTGCCGATATGCGTGGAAGGACTATAAATCCATAGTCTTTGACATAATCGCCACGGAGTCCGGCTTCAAGAATCACCCGGTCAGATACGTTTGTGGTGTTGTTCACAAATATGCCATAGGTGTCGAGTGAATAGTCTCGGTCAAGATTGTTTGTGATTCTCTTTTCGTTGAACCGTTCGGTCCATACATTACCACCGACAATCCATTCAGAGATTTCTCCCGAATTAACGTATGAGATTTCACTGAATGTTGACCACTGGTCTCCATTAAAATTATATGTAGGAATGGTGATGTCTCGTTTGTAGAGTGTCGCGCTGTTCTTTACGTTAAGGCTGCTCTGATCATCAAATCTGTGCTTGAATGAGATTCGCGAGGAATAACGCTGTGATTTGTTCCGCTCAAAATATGGATGTTCCTCTGAATATCCGTGGCGTATGTATTCCATATTGCCTCCAAGACGGTTCTCGACCATTGACTCCAGTCCTATATTAAGGTTGGTGCTCTCTGTAAAGTACAGGAAAAGAGTGGGATTTACAGTAAACCTATCAAATTGAGGTATGGCAGTGAATCCCACATGCGAGGGATCATAAGCCCAGTTCCGATTGTAGGATGCGAAGACTGTGGTGCCGACTTTGCCAAAACGCTGTCCGAAGAAAGTGTTGACATCCAGCCCTTTTGCGGTTGTCCCGTTAAGCTGTATCTGAAAATCACGCTTTTCTGTGGGGGTCTTGGTTACAAGATTGACAAGACCTGCGATGGCGCCACCGCCATAGAGGGTACTTGAGGATCCTTTTATAATCTCGACCTGTCTCAGGTCAAGGGGCGGAGTCTGTAACATTCCGAGACCGGCAGCAGCTCCGGAAAAAACGGGAAAACCGTCACGGAGAATTTGGGTGTATTTACCGTCAAGACCCTGTATTTTTATCATGGCGTTGCCGGAGATGGCCGAAGTCTGCTGTGTCTGTATGCCAGTGCTTTCGCTGAGCAGCATTCTTATATCACCGGGCTTCATGACATTTTTCTCTTCAAGTTCCTCTGAACCGATAAATTCCACACGCGTCGGAATATCCCTGAAAGTGCGGGTGCCTCGGGTTGCAGAGATAACAACCTTTTCCAGCTCGTTGTCTTCGCCCTCTTCAAGTGTAATTGTTACATAGGGTTCGCCATCAGACAAAGGAAACACATAACTCTTTTCCTCTGTCTCATATCCAAGATAGCTGAACCTGATGGTTTGTGGACCATCGGGGATACCTGTGATTTCCACGAAACCGTCCTTGTCGGCTACATTTCCCAGTTGTGTCCCCTCCACAGTTGCGGACGCTCCTATTAGCGGTTCGCCGCTGTCTCCGTCTATGATTTTTGCCTTAAATGTGTTAAGCGCGGCTGCTGTCTGTGACAGAGATATTATCCATAAGAATATTAGTATTATAAAATGTCTCATTAAATTGTGTCCTTAATTATTGATGATGATTGAATAATAGATGCCGACGCCGATGAAGAGAATGGCCACGATGCGGTTGAACTGTTCTTCACTACAGCCTTGACAAGCGAAGCAAACTTCTGGTTGCAAGCGCATGCGCTTACCAACACTTTGATCTGTTTCATAATTTTTGTGCCTCCTCTTAACTCTCCCCGAGGGATGAGAACCGTAACAAGGCTTGGGTTGTATTATTAATAATGTTTACAATTCGCAAAACAACGAACGTATAGGTTTAAAAAAAACCTCGAAACTAATGACGAGGGTACAATTGAATCAAAGAGTGTGTTTGAGGATAAAGTGATTTACTTGCAGCAATCCTCCTTCTTCTCGCACAATTCCATGTTAAAGAACTCAGAGAAGAGCTGCTGAGCATACGCCCAGTTCTCACGGTTCATGCAATACTTCACTTTAGGCGTTTCAATCTCACCCTGTATTAATCCTGCATCCTTCAATGCTGACAAATGCTGACTTACAGTAGCCTTAGCAATAGGCAACTCCTCATGAATGTCGCCAAAGTAGCAAGTGTTTTGCTTTGCTAGAAACTTCATGATAGCAATGCGAGCCGGATGTCCGAGAGCCTTGGCAAATCCTGCCAGTGTTTCCGTCTTTATACAGTATTTCTTTTCTGCCATAATAAGCGCTTGTTTAATTTTCTGGTCGCAAAGTTACGAACAATATTTCAAACCGCCAAATTTACTTTCGTATTTTTGCGAATATTTAACATTCCGTATCTTTTATCACGGCAAATAAAAACAATTGACAATTTATTCTGATTATTGCCAATCTTATTAATTGTCATGTTTTTTGACTAACAGTTGTGAATTTGCAAGAAGGAGAACAAACACTCATCAAATATCAAATATAATCAGACCGCATTCATCAACATATCAAATTACACATACTGTCCTTTTAAAATGTTACTTATATGTTACTATAAAATATAATAAACAAGTGTAAGCAGCATATAATCATTATGTTAATATAATGCCATAGGGTAATAGCCTAGTTTGGAAACCTCATTGTTACTTCACCAATCAGGTTAAGAAACTAAATTAGCGTTTCACGAATCTGGTTAAACCACAGGGGTAAAACGCCACCCTGGTTTATTACAAAAGGGTATAGCAAATCACTATACACTTAACTCATTTTCATGAGGCGGTGTTTCGCAGGTCCATACAAAAGTGTTGTATTGGTACCAAACTTTAAGCCACAAATTCCTTCTTAACTCTCTGGACAGTGCTTATACCTTTTCCCGTGAGTTTTGCAACATCACGGATGGCATACCCCTTGTTCAGAAGGTTGATGACCTCTCTATATTCTTCCCTCTTTTTATCCTGGGACTTGGTGGAACCTGTAGGTCTGCCGAGTTTTCCACCTTTCTCGACATACTGCTTTCTACCAGAGTTCAGCCGGAATGAGATATTATCACGTTCCAACTGAGCACAGGTGGAAAGGGTCGCTATCATGACAGGAGCAAACAAAGATGGTTTGCTTCCTTGTCAAGAAGCATGAACTGCTCCTTTTGGATATAAAGGTTGATGCCACAGTCAAGCAAATCCTTGACAGAGGCAAGAACCTCAAACGCATTCCTGCCCAATCTCGACAATTCGCTGACGAGAAGGACATCAATACGATTTTCCTTGCAATACTTAATTGCCTCACACAATACAGGTCGCTCATCATTCTTTTTCGCACCAGAAATGTGTTCCTCGAATACCTTGCGGACTTCCATCTTTTGATATACAGCATAGTCCGTCAAGTCCTTGACCTGACGATCTGTGCTCTGTCTGTCACCGATACTGCTGACGCGAGCGTATATGACTACCGTTTTAGTTCTCATTTTAATCAAAGACTTGATTGAACACCGATTTACCAGTGTTCAGTTATCTGTTCAAGACTTTTTTGAACACAAACTTAATTTGAACACAAACCATCAACCAAAGAAACCACTAACAAGGTTGACTGCATCGACCTTTGTGTTCATCACCACATCTGCATAGATCTCAGTTGTGTGAACGTTAGCATGACCAAGCAACTTACTTGTAGTAAAGAGGTCTGCACCAAGGGTGAGCATCATTGTGGCAAATGTATGTCGGCTACAGTGGTACGAAATCTTCTTGTCTATCTTTGCAGCCTTCATCCATTTCTTGATGTGGTAGTTGATGGTTGCGTCACTTGTAGGGAGTTTGAAGAGTTTTGCATCTGGATCTTCCTTCTTCTCCATGTATCGAAGAGCCTCATTAGATAGTGGTACATTGATAGGTTTCTGAGTCTTCTCCATCCATACATGGACGTACTGAGTCTTTCCATCGGGAGTGTTCATCACTTTTGCCCATGGAAAATAAGTATAAATAGGGAACGCAGTGCGTTCCCTATCTGTTAGCCCCACTCCTTCTTCACATCAAAGCAGGGACAAGCTTTGTTGGCAAATTCATTATGACCATGAATCGTGGCTAACGGATATTCCTCCTTCAGCTGCTCGATGAGCGAGCGCATTGCCGCTTTCTGTTCTC